>WNFM01147783.1_pt1 | contig 14224 bp, 13 predicted proteins | sample 5400271 | NCBI WGS metagenome assembly WNFM01 (sample SAMN13153352, study PRJNA577476) | soil metagenome | isolation source: 60 cm saprolite on Douglas fir-dominated hillslope | place: USA:California | collected 2013-09-17 | reverse complement strand
CAAGCCTGTCGTCGACGCGCTCACGCTTCTCGACAAACTGACCAAAGCCGGAGTCTTTCTTGACGGGATCAACGGTATTGATGAGAACACAGGCTGGCAAATCGCCTTTCAGGGGAAAGCCGCCATGTTGTACACCGGGTCGTGGGTACCCAACACCATTGACACACAGGCACCGGCAGATTTCGCGCAGAATTACTCGGTTCACAAGGTCCCGGCAGTGACAGCAGATGGTGTCCATTGGTCTGGCGACGGCAGCGGCGAAGGATGGGCCGTCAACGCCAAGAGTCCCAACAAAGACATGGCGATTGAGTTTGTGAAATACCTCGAAAGCGATGAGGTTCAGACTATTCACACCGCCGGAGCGCAGAATATGCCGCCGCTGCCAAGCGCGCTAAGCCAGCTTACCAACGCGAAAGTTAAAGAGATGGCTGGCTGGGCTACTACCGACGGGACAGATCACATCCTCTTCGGTAACGGAGACTGGGATGCGGTATCGAACGTCGTCACGTCTATCCTGGATGGTTCGATGACACCCGAAGCAGGCGCGGCCAAGATTCAGGCTGATATCATGGCTACGCGTGCCAAGAGTGCTCCCGCCGCAACGCAGGCGAAATAATCGAACGCGGTTGAATTCGCATCTAAAACCGATGGTATCACAAACCCAAGACGGTTTGTGATACCGCGCTTTGAGGCGCATGGGAGGAACTGTTATGGCAAGCAATGCAATTGCAGTCCAGCAAGAATCCCCGGTGCTGCGTGGTATCAGAAAGCTCTGGCTCCCGACGGTATTTCTGATTCCCGCAGCAGCCGTTCTGATCATATTTCTGGCGATACCTTTGTTTAATGCCATATTGTTGAGCTTCCAGTCCTGGAACGGCATGTCGCCGCCCAACTGGATCGGATTAACGAACTATCAGGAACTGCTTCAGGATAACGGGTTCTGGCACGCCCTGTTGGACACTGGCTTTTTCGTCGTTATGACTGTCATATTTCAGACAACTTTGCCGCTGCTGGTGGCAAATCTCCTGAACTCAGGGATTCGCGGCAGCACAATCTTTCGCACCATCTACTTCATGCCCGTCATCATCTCCCTGACCGTCACGGGCCTGTTGTGGTCGATGATCTATGAACCAAACTTTGGCCTGTTGAATTCGCTGCTGAAAGCATTCGGGCTGGGCACGCAGTTATGGCTGGCGGACAAGCGCTTGGTAATGCTGTGCATCATCGTCGTTTCGATATGGCAGTCGCTGGGGTTCTACCTGGTAATCTATTTTGCGGCACTCCAAAGCATCCCGCAGGACCTGTACGAAGCGGCGTCTATTGACGGCGCAAACGCGTGGCATCGTCTCATATATGTGACCGTCCCCATGCTCCGCCCGGTCATGATCCTGGTGGTTGTCCTGAATGTGGGTGATGACGGCAGGTGGCCCCAATCATGCCAGTGATACGCTGGGGACATTTCTATACAATGCGGCCTTTGGAACTCAGGGCAGCGCAAACCCGCAATTGGGTTATGCCACCGCCGTTGCGATGGTCATCCTGATCCTGAGTCTTGTCCTCAGCATCGCACAAATCCGCCTGGGACAGTCCGGGGAAGTTGAGTATTAAAGACCAGGAGTTACCTTATGAGCGTCATTTCTCAAACAACGCGGACCAGCCAATTACAGGTAAGACCGATTGCGGTCCGCAGGCGTCGCCTTCGCAAATCGGTTAGTCAGACGATCACCTATGTCATCTTGATTCTGCTGGCGATTATCCTGGCTTTCCCGCTGGTCTGGATGCTATTAACGTCGGTCAAAAACCAGCGCGAGGTCTTCACTTCCATACTGCCCTCGACGCTGGATTTCTCAAACTACCAACGCGTATGGACTGGGCTGGATTTACCCCGGCATCTCGCCAACTCAATGTACGTGACGGTGTTGACCGTCACCATTGTCGTGTTCGTTGCGACTCTGGCTGGCTACGTTTTTGCACGCTACCAGTTCCGGGGACGTGACTTGCTGTTCTACGTCTTCCTGGGAGCGATGATGATTCCGCAGCAGGCGATACTGATCCCGATGTTTATATTTCTTAAGAACATCAGCCTTCTTAACACACTTACAGGTTTGTCCTTTTCTTTCCTGGGAGGCAGCGTCGCCTTCGGCATCTTCCTGATGCGTGCCTTTTTCAAATCGTTGCCAGGCGAATTGGCCGACGCGGCGAGGATCGACGGGTGCAGCGACTTCGGCGTATTCCGGTATGTGTACCTGCCGCTGGCTCGGCCCGGCATTGCCACAGTAACGATCTTTCAGTTTATGGGCACCTGGAATGAATTCCTGTTCTCTACGTCTTTCATTTCCAAGCCCGAATTAAGAACTATCCAGCCTTCGCTGTATCAGGCAATTGGACGCTATACAACCGATTACACCGCGCTCAGTTCGGGTCTGGTGCTGGCGATTATCCCGATTGTCATTTTGTATCTGGTGTTGCAGCGACAGTTTATCAAAGGTCTGACAGCGGGCGCACTCAAAGGGTAACGAGCATGATAAACCCATTGCGCATCGCAGCAAACGCCGGTTTAGCATCAATGCGTCTTCCAAAAGAAAGGTGAGTACGTCAACTACCCCCGGCTAAAGCCGGGAGCATGAATGCTCGGACTCTTCACCGTTGGTTTGTCCCCTGGCGATATACTGCCGTTACTGCTCAGTGTATCCGGGACGATAGGCTGGTTGACAAAAGCAGCCCTTTACGGAGGTGTTTAGACCTTGAATATTTTACACACAGCAGGCAAGTGTCAGTCGGGCCTCGATTCCAAACTGCTTTTGCTGTGCAACCTTGTATATTCCGCTGGTAAGGAGCTTACCACGAGCATTGGCTGTAACCGTTACTCCTCTGGCTCGACAGAGGTTGTGCCTTCAGCCTTATCTACCGTTTATTTTAGCTCAGAAGGGAGCAGAGCGCCATTCCTCGCCGGGATAAATCCCGGTGTCTCTTGGCGCGAAATTTTATGAGTGTTCAAGGATTAGGCGATAAGACAATATTTCAGGTTTGCGTGATCGTAGACGACGTAGAACGTTACGCCAAAAAGTACAGCGAAATCTTTGGAATAGAGATTCCGAAGGAGTATCACATTACCGCCGGACATGATGAAACAGAGGCCACCTACAAAGGCAAGCCGACTGAGGCGAAAGCCAAGATCGTCAGTTGGCAGTTTGGTCAGGTGCAATTTGAACTGCTCCAACCGCTCGGTGGCCCCAGCACATGGCAAGACTTTCTTGATCAGCACGGCGTTGGCGTCCATCACATTGCGTTCAAGGTCCAGGGCAGCGATCAGGTAGCCGCATCGTTTGGTGAACTCGGGTTTCCGGTTACGCAGCAGGGGAAGTTCACCGGACTGCCCAGAGGCATGTACACGTACCTGGACACCGAAAGCGCACTCGGCACAACCGTCGAGCTGCTGGAATTCTTTGACAGGGAGAAATCATGAGCGATTCAGCGTTGAACCCGGAAATGATCTGCCAGGTAGGCTTCATCGTCCGGGATATTGAGAGTACGGCGCAGCGATTCAGCGAGGTATTCGGCTTGCCCAGGCCAAATATCCATGTTACGCCGGGGCATGAGATTGCCGAAACCACCTATCAGGGTGAGCCATCGGACGCGACTGCAAAGCTGGCCTTTTTCAATACGGGTCAGGTCCAAATTGAACTGATTGAGCCAGACGAAAAACCGAGTGTTTGGCGAGATTTTCTTGAACAACACGGGGAAGGCGTACATCACATCGCGTTCCAGGTACCAGATACGAAAATGGCGACCAATCACCTTGCGAAGTCTGGCATCGGCATTTGCCAGCAGGGCCTATATTCGGACCGCAGCGGGATATATACCTACATGGACAGTACACCCGCATTGGGAATGATGATTGAACTGTTGGAGACCTTCAGCCGGAAATAAGGTGGTTACCGCCCCCACCCCAAACCCCTCCCCCGTAAAGAGGGAGGGGCTTTCAAGCTGGCTTTTTCCCTTCCCCTCTTTACGGGGGAAGGGCCAGGGTTAGGGGGTTTCTTAATAAATCGGGAACTGGTGCCGCACCAATATACAATATTGCGGTGTGTCCATTTTTTTCATGGTAAACGAGAGAAGGGGCAATGCAGAAAATTCGCTGGGGAATTCTGAGTACAGGATACATCGCAAATCTATTTGCCGAAGGGTTAACGGCGCTCGACGATGCCACGCTAACTGCCGTCGGGTCGCGCGGGCAGGCCAACGCCGAGGCCTTCGGCGAGACGTGGAACGTACCACACCGTCATGGCAGCTACGAAGCGCTTGCCAATGACCCGGACATAGATGTGATCTATGTCGGCACGCCTCATCCCTTTCACTACGAAAATACCCTAATGTGCCTGAACGCGGGCAAACATGTGCTCGTGGAAAAGCCCTTTGCCATGAACGCACGCCAGACTCGCGAGATGATTGATCTGGCGCGTCAGAAGGGCCTGTTCCTGATGGAAGCGATGTGGACCCGCTTTCTCCCCGCAATGGTCCAGGTCCGCAAATGGATCGCCGACGGGGAGATCGGTGATGTCGAGTTGGTGCGGGCGCACTTTTCCTTTATGACCGATTTCGACCCAACGAGTCGTTTGTTCGCGCCCGAACTTGGCGGCGGCGCGCTGCTGGATGCCGGAATCTATCCGATCTCGTTCGCCTCTATGATCCTGGGTACACCTCGGACAGTCAGCAGCACTGCCTCGCTGGGGAGAACCGGCACTGATGACCGCTCGGCGTACCTGTTTGGCTACGACAGGGGGCAAACGGCGCTGCTCTCCTCTGGCGTACAGTTGGCTGTGCCAGTCGAAGCTGATGTATTCGGCACCAGGGGCTATATCAAGATTCATGAGCCGTGGCTCCGTCCCCGTGTGGTCACGCTGGCGAAACCGCCAGCACCGGGATCAGAGTCCAGCCTTATTTACGATGGGATTCTATTTGATAAGCAGACCGTCCACCCGCCGACTCGCGGTAATGGCTATAACTACGAGGCAGCAGAAGTAGGCCAGTGTATCCGCGCGGGCAAACACGAGAGCGCAGTTATGCCACTGACCGAGACATTGGCGATCATGGCAACGCTGGACACGATCCGTGCGCAATGGCAGTTAACGTATCCCGGTGAATGAGAGAACGAAAACCATGACGAATAAGGGTGTTGTATCGGCGGTCACCATTCCGCCGAACAAGAAATTGCTTGGCCCACTGGCTTTGGGCGGCACCGTGTTCAGCCCGAATCAATGGAGCAGCGAATGGGCAGCGAATACTCTGGCGGTCATGGAGTCGGCCCTACAACGTGGGTTGAACCATTTTGACACGGCTGGCGGTTACGGCGACGGCACCTCCGAACGACTCGTCGGGCAATTCATCGCCAGGCGACGCGATGAGGTATTTGTCGCTTCAAAAGCAAGTGTCGACGAGATGTCAGCCGACGTAATGCTTGAGCACGTCGACCAGAGTCTGGCCCGGCTGCAAACTGACGTTATCGACCTGTTTTATATTCATTGGCCCCGCAAAGGTCGTGATCTTCGACCGTTGATGGAAGGGCTGGAAAAGGCACGGCAGCAGGGGAAAATTGTCGCCATCGGCGTGAGCAATTTTAATGTCGAGCAGATGGCGCAGGTGGCGCAGGTCGGGCGAATCGATGCGCACCAAATTTGCTACAACCTGCTGTGGCGGTTTGACGAAGCCGATGTTATCCCTTACTGCCGCGCCAACCATATCGCAATCACCACTTACAGTTCAATTGCGCAGGGCATCCTCGCTGGTAAATTCCCCCGACAGCCAGTCTTCGAACCTGGTGATTCGCGGGAGCGGACCGTTCATTTTGATACAGAGGTCTGGCCCCATGTTTACGGGGCAGTGGAGCAGTTCAAACAGGTGGCGGCAGAGGCTAATCGTTCGCTGCTGCACCTGGCGATCCGCTGGGTATTGCACCAGCCCGATATTCATACTGCAGTCGTCAGCGCCCGAAACCCTGAGCAGCTAGCGCAAATCGCAGCGGCGCTGGACGGCGAAATCCCCGACTCAGTTTTTGCAAGGCTGATCGAGATCAGCGATCAGGTTATGCAACACATTCCCAACACGGGCAATGTGTATCGTTATTATCCTTAAAAGACAAGGCAAATACAGATGACCCAAAAATTTCCTCAAGGTTTTTTCTGGGGGGCCGCAACGGCGTCTTTCCAGATTGAAGGGGCGACACGCGAAGACGGACGGGGCGAATCGATCTGGGATCGATTTGCCGCCACACCGGGGGCTATCCTGACTGGTGAAACGGGCGATCCGGCGTCGGACTCCTATCATCGGTACCGTGAAGACGTGGCGCTGCTTCAAAAGATGAATCTGAACGCCTATCGTTTTTCAATCGCGTGGTCACGCATTTTGCCAGCGGGCACAGGCAGCGTTAATGCCGCAGGCCTCGCTTACTATGATCGCGTGGTCGATGCCCTGCTCGAAGCAAACGTGACACCCTTTGTCACCCTATATCACTGGGACCTGCCACAGGCCCTCCAGGATCGCGGTGGCTGGGCCAACCGGAGCACCATCGACGCGTACGTCAACTATGTAGATGTTGTGGTGAGCAAACTGGGTGATCGCGTCAAAGACTGGATGACGCATAACGAACCCTGGTGCATTTCGATTCTGAGTAACGCGCTAGGCGAGCACGCACCGGGTCTACGCGATATGAAGATTGCGCTGCAAGTGGCCCACAACGTCCTGGTTTCACACGGCAAAGCCGTGCCCGTGATTAGGGACCGCTGCCCTGACGCGAAGGTGGGAATCGTCCTTAATTTTCACCCGGATTATCCCGCCACGGACAGCGAAGCAGATCGGCTGGCGACGCGCCTCGCCCATGCAAAATTCAACCTGTGGTTCGTTGACCCCATCGCGGGGCGCGGCTATCCAGAGGATGCCTGGAAGAGTTACGGCGATAAAGTTCCGGTCATTCAGGCCGGGGATATGGAAGCCATGACCGCTCCCCTGGATTTCCTCGGCGTCAACTACTATTCACGGAATATCATTCATGACCGCGAGAGCAGCGACGGCAAAATCATTAATCGGCGGAATCCAGTCAATATGATGGCGCGCGGCTGGGAAGTTTACCCCAAGGCGTTGCATGAACTATTGCTGTGGCTGCACAAGGATTACACTTTCCCGGCGCTATATGTCACCGAAAACGGCGCTACTTACGATGATGTACTGTGGGAAGGCCAGGTGCATGACCTCGCGCGGCTGGATTACATCAAGCAGCACATTGCCATCCTATCTGACCTGATAGAGGCGGGCGTTCCTATGAAAGGCTACTTCTGCTGGAGCCTGCTCGATAATTTCGAGTGGGCCATGGGCACGCGGGATCGCTTTGGGTTAGCTTACACCGATTTCCAGACTCAGGAACGTATCATCAAGGACAGCGGACATTGGTTTGGTCGGGTCGCGCGTGCTAATGCGTGCGTAGACTAGGCGTCCTGAAGCAGGGGCAGCAGATATGCTGCCCCGGTGGTTATCGAATACCTTCCTTAAACAGGTTGAGAAAAGTATAGGCAAAATTCACGTCTGGAGAATTCTCATTTAGTGGACAAAGAGACCATCCTGGACAGCTATCTACACGGCTGCGGTGCGCGAATCAACGCCCAATTTATTGAAAATGCTGTCCAGGTGGGCCTTGACCGTACTTTGACTGATGGCTAGCTGCGCGGCAACTTCCTTGTTCCGTGCCCCCGCCCCCACCAGTTTCAAGATTTCCAGTTCGCGTTGGCTAAGTGTTATCCGTGACGGTGTAATCGGATTGATGTTTCCGCCCTCGAACTCCTTGATATGCTACTGTGCGTCACGATTTAGATTGATTTGAACCACCGAATCGTACCGCCTTCCGGGGTGGCTCAATCGTTTTCATAACCTGCTTCGTGGCCTGAACGGTTGCGCTCGGCGGTTGCGCAGTCATTTCTTGGGGTTGCAGATGCTGTGTATCATTCAAATCAGTTAACTCGAAACGGGCATTTTCTACCCGGAATCGCGTGAATGAACAGTTATTGACAGTCGTTAGCCACCATTTTAACCGCTGCTCCGGGAAGAGCCATGCCAGTACCGACGAAATGACCCCGCTGTGAGTAACGACAGCTACTTGCTGTCCAGGATAACCCGTGACGATCTCCAGCAGAGCGTTCGCAACACGGCCCTCAAGCGGCCACCGGATCGGTTTGCCCGCGTGATCATCAAGATAATCTTCTACGGGGTCAAAAATAGACAACACCTCACATGCTGCCAGCAGTGGCACCTCAAGGCCCTCAATTTCTTGAATCCCGGTTTTTACCGCTGGTGTCTCGCCAATCTTTTCGCCAATGATCGCCGCAGTCTCTCTGGCACGACGCACCGTGCTGCTGAAGAAGGCATCAAGCCTCTGCTGAGCAGCCAGGTATTGACCGGTTTTCGCAGCTTGTTCGCGGCCCAGTTCAGTCAACGGCGCGTGTGCGTAGTCTCCGTTCACAGGGACCGTATGTCCATGACGAATGAGAATTATCTCGGTAGCCACTAATCGTCCGAATCCTTTGTAGGGCTAAACATAGCGCAGTCGATAGCTATGGAAACGACGTTTTCGTTGAGCAGTTTTGGTGAGTAGTTAAAGTTCGCCTATTTTGCTGCAAACGTAACACAGTCCACCAAATTTGCACAGCGATTCTGTCTTTGACGGCCTTTTTCGGAATGAAAAAGGTGACGTTAGCCATCCTGATACGATTGCCCTCTTGACAAGCTACCTTTTTTGAATATCATGGTGAATGAACATTCATTCATTTGGGTGAACAATCATTCATGACACCAATCGATGCCATTCAAGAGCAGTTGATCGCTGCAAGACGCAGTCAGATTCTCGATGCCGCCACGAAGGTTTTTGCTGCAAAGGGCTTTCATCGCGCCACGATCAAAGATGTCGCAAAGACTGCCGGGATCGCAGACGGTACGATCTATAACTACTTCAAGAACAAGACCGCTCTCATCCTGGGTCTTTTAGATCGTTTAAACGAAACTGAAGATCGTGCCATGAATTTTGAACAGGTCAATAAAGGTGATCTACAGGAACAAATGCGTAGTTACATTCACCACCGTTTTGAAAAGGTGGAAGCTCAAGGATTTGATTTATTTCAGGTGTTGATCTCTGAACTACTGGTTGATGCTGAACTGCGCGAACTTTACTACCAACAGATCATTAAGCCTACTTATACCCTTGCCGAAACATTCTTTGGACAGTTGACGGCTGAAGAGCGTATCAAATCAATGGATCCCGTTTTGGCAACGCGGATCATTTCGGGGGCCGTTCTCGGTCTTATCCTTCAGCGTTTACTTGGCGACGCCGATCTTCAATCGAGGTGGAACGAACTGCCAGATGCGATTACGGAAATCATTTTAAAGGGGTTGATACCGGGAGGTAACAATGAATAGGCTGCCAACAGTAAACATCGCGAGCCGTGAATTTAAAGCGAATCCTTATCCATTCTATGCGCAGTTACGTGCGGAAGCGCCTGTTTACCGGACGATCCTGCCCGACAAGCAGCCTGCTTGGCTGATCACACGTTACGATGACGTGATGATGATTCTAAAGGACGAGCAACGCTTTGTGAAAAAGCCAGCCAATGCGAAGTCACCAGAGCAAATGAAGAAAATGCTGTGGGTTCCACCGATGTTCAGAGCCTACAGCCAAAATATGCTAGATAGCGACTGGGATCAGCATTCCCGCTTGCGTGGGTTGGTTCATAAGGCGTTCACACCCCAACTTGTAGAGCGTATGCATGGTCGTATAGAGGTGCTCGCCAATGAACTGCTGGACGAAGCAGTGCGTCGAGGTCAAATGGAATTGATTAACGACTATGCACTGCGCATTCCCTTGACAATCATTTCTGAGATTATGGGGGTAGGACAAGCAGATGCGGAAAAATTTCATCGGTGGATGAAATCGATCTTAGCGCTGACTTCAGCACCAAACCCACTGTTAGGTATTCCTAATCTTTGGGCGATACAACGCTTCCTGCGCCGAACCATAAAAGATCGTCGTATTGATCCACACGACGATCTGATCACAGCGCTGGTGCAGGCAGAAGAGGCGGGTGATAAGCTGAGCGAGGATGAACTGTTGGCGATGCTGTTGATTCTGCTCGTCGCTGGATATGAAACAACCATCAATCTCATCGGAAACGGGACGTTGGCACTACTGGAAAATCCCGATCAGATGGCACTGTTGCACCAGAAACCAGAGCTAATCAAGAACGCAATTGAGGAACTTCTGCGCTATGTCAGCCCGGTTGAGCAGGCAACTGAGCGCTATGCGCGGGAAGATATCACGCTACATGACGTGACAATTCCGAAAGGGGAAATGGTGCTGGCAGTACTTGCATCGGCAAATCGTGACGAACAACAATTTGAGAATCCCGATAAGCTGGATATTACGCGGGAAAACATCAAACACGTGGCGTTTGGTCAGGGGGTGCATTATTGCGTTGGAGCGCCGCTGGCCCGCTTAGAAGGACAGATCGCTATTAATCTGCTCGTTCAGCGGCTGCCCAATTTGCGGCTCAATACTGCTCCAGAAGCACTACGCTGGCGACCTACACTGACAGTGCGTGGCCTAGAGGCGCTGCCCGTTACAGTTGGATAACCAGCCTACGATTCCCTCATGGATTACCTACACAGACACTTACCCATGCTAATATTTAACATGGATTGAGCTTACAACGGCAACGCCTTACCAGGAAGTCCGAAAGATACAGCCAGAGTCGCGCGGACCGCGTTTCTGGTCAGCTTCGTTTGGAAGGTTTCGCTCAAGATATTTTGAATAACCCCAGCAATAGGGCATATGTACCTCGATGGTAGCCTGGCGAGTTTGAAGCGACCAGAACATTCCTCTTGACAAAGACCTCACCACTCACTAAAGTATATCCGTCACAGTTATATCCATAACAAATATATTTGGAAATATCAGAGTTTAACGCCTAAATGACGAATATTGATCCAAAACAGATGCTTCCGCTGACCCCCGCAGTTTTTCATATTCTCCTTGCCCTCGCGGATCGCGAACGTCACGGCTATGGCATCATGCAGGAAGTATCGGAAAGTACCAAGGGTGAGGTACGGATGGGTCCAGGAACGTTATATGGCACGATCAAACGTATGATCGCCGCGGAGCTTGTCGAAGAATCCGATGAACGGCCTGACCCTGAATTAGATGACGAGCGACGGCGTTACTACCGCCTGACGGATTTCGGACATCGTGTAGCCTGTGCTGAAGCAGAGCGATTGGCGAGTTTAGTTGATCTGGCCCAGGCTAAGCGTTTGCTCGGAGGGCTTGCATAGTGTCCAGCGCAAATCATGTGCCCAGTCTGCAAAGGTCGGAACGAATCTATCGGGTATTGCTCAATCTTTATCCGGTCGGTTATCGACGCAAGTATGGACCGCTAATGGCGCAGGCGTTCCGCGACCTCTGCCGTGATGCGTATAGGCAGCAGGGGTTTGGCGAACTTGCGAAGCTGTGGGTTCATACGTTAGCAGATGTGGCAACGACTGCTGCTGCTGAGCATGTTGACGTCTTGCTAAATGGAACGCCACTGCCGGAGCATCAACCACCGTCAGTTGAGTTCCATAATGTCCACAAAGGTTTTGAGACGCGATCTGGTCAAATCCATATGGCACTACACAGCATCGACCTGACTGTGAAACCTGGTGAATTCGTTGCCGTCGTCGGACCGACAGGCTGTGGTAAATCAACGATGCTTGGTCTGATTGCTGGCCTGGAAAAACCAAGCCAGGGCAAAGTGTCGGTCATGGGAAAACCGGTCCACGAAGTAAGTCGACAAGTTGGCTACATTTTTCAAAAGGATGCCTTGTTCCCGTGGAAAACGGTCCTGAACAACGTGTTGGCGGGGCCGCTCTTCAGAGGAATCACGAAGGCTGAAGCCCTCGATCAAGCACGCGATTGGATACACCGCGTTGGACTGGAGGGATTTGAAGATTTCTATCCTCACCAGCTTTCGGGTGGAATGCGAAAAAGAGCCGCTCTTGCCCAAAGTTTGATTATTCAGCCTAACGTTCTTTTGATGGACGAACCTTTCAGTGATTTAGACGTGCAGATCCGCGCTCTGATGGAAAATGAACTGCTCGATTTGTGGGCTTCGACTGAAGCGTCCGTTGTGTTTGTAACGCATGATATCGTAGAAGCAATCGCGCTGGCGGATCGCGTGGTGGTCATGACTGCTGGTCCGGCCAGCATAAAAGATATTTATGCCGTGGACCTTCCCAGACCCCGTAATGTGGCTGAAATTCGCTTTCATCGCCGTTTTGCTGAACTCTATAAAGAAATTTGGGAAGACTTACGTAGCGAGGTATTGAAAAATTATGAGCGTATCCGACAACCTGAAATTAGAAAAGTTAGATATTCCTAAAGCTGCCGGTACGGCAATCACCGATCAGAAATCCGCGCGACAACAACGCACGCTAATAATCAATGTCTTGCGTGTGCTGGTCGTCGTAATTTTCCTGGGTGGCTGGGAGTTTCTGGTTCGGGTCAAAGTCATCGACTCATTCTTCTGGGGTCAGCCCACCGGAATAATCGCCCAACTCTGGACATGGATCACGGAAGGCACATCACAGGGGCCACTCTGGCAGCAGATTGCGGTGACGCTGGAAGAAACGCTGCTAGGGTTTTTCACTGGTGCGGCGCTTGGTATCCTCATTGGCATCGCGCTGGCACGGATTCACTTCCTGGCGGACATCTTCGGGCCATTCATCAATATCGGCAACTCGATTCCCCGCGTGGTGCTTGGCCCGCTGTTTATCGTAGCAATGGGTTTAGGCATCGAGTCCAAGGTAATGCTGTCGCTTGTCATGGTGTTTTTCGCCGTATTTTACAACGTCTTTCAGGGCGTCCGCGAGGTAGATCGCAATTTGCTTGCCAATGCCCGGATTTTGGGGGCGACCCCCTGGCAGATCTCACGGCATGTGATACTTCCATCCGCGCTGACGTGGATTATCGCTAGTTTGCATATCAGTTTTGGGCTGGCGCTGGTTGGGGCCGTGGTCAGCGAATTTCTTGGCGCAATCCATGGGTTGGGTTTACTCATCGCGACTGCGATGGGCACCTTCAACCCGAATGGGCTGTTTGCAGCCATCTTGATCCTGGCAGTCGTTACGCTCATTGTAGAGGGGTTGGTTACACGGCTGGAACATGTGCTGCTCAAGTGGCGGCCTACTCCAGTTAGTGACATCGGTCTTTAGACCGACAAGTTCGACAATTTCATATGTTAAAGGAGGGACTATAGAGGTTCAGAGCCGTGCATTGCCAAAATTCAGAATATCAAGACATTTAGGAATTGCAGGAGAGATTGAAATGAAGCGGATAATTCGGTTAGTACCTATCGCTGCGTTAACAGTCGTTATGGTCGGTCAGTCAGCATTTCGCACACAAGCGCAAACTCTGCATACGTCGATCATGGTCGGCGGGCTGAACAAGATCATTTATATCGTTCCCACTATCGCCAAGGCGCTTGGCTACTTCGATCAGGAAGGATTACAGATAGACGTTCTCGACGAGCCATCCGGTGTCAGTGCAGAAACCGCCATGCTTGCTGGTCAGGTCGATGGCACTGTCGGGTTCTATGATCACAACCTTGATCTGCAAGGCAAGGGCAAAGCCGCCGAATCGGTAGTTCAATTCGATTGGGTCCCCGGTGAGGCTGAACTGGTCAGTAAAAAGAATGTCGGCGTCATCAAGTCGCCTGCGGATTTCAAGGGCAAGAATCTCGGCGTGACCAGCATTGGCTCGTCGACCTACTTCCTGACCAACTATCTGGCAGTCAAGTCTGGATTGCAGGTTACGGACATCACGACGATTGCCGTTGGTGCGGGTGATACCTTTATTGCGGCCATGAACACGGGCAAGATCGACGCTGGCATGACCACCGATCCAACGGTTGCTCGGATGCTGAAAACCGGTGATGCACAGATTCTGCTTGACATGCGCACGGCGGAAGGCACTCGCGCTATCCTGGGGGGCACCTATCCAGCCGCATGTCTCTATATGCAGACTGACTGGGTAAATGCTCACAAGGATATTGTCCAGAAGTTAGCAAACGCCCTCGTGAAAGCGCTGCGCTGGATGCACACCCATACGGCTGAGGAAATCGCCGCGCAAGTTCCCGCAGATTTCTACGGCGCAGATAAA
>WNFM01311150.1_pt1 | contig 14225 bp, 15 predicted proteins | sample 5400271 | NCBI WGS metagenome assembly WNFM01 (sample SAMN13153352, study PRJNA577476) | soil metagenome | isolation source: 60 cm saprolite on Douglas fir-dominated hillslope | place: USA:California | collected 2013-09-17 | reverse complement strand
GGCCATCGCAACGACGTCGAGGGCTACGCCGCGAATCTCGAGCGGTTCGATGCGCGGCTCGCGGCGCTGCTGCCGCGCCTAGGCGAGGCCGATCTCGTCATTGTCACAGCCGATCACGGCAACGACCCGACGACGCCGGGCACGGACCACTCGCGCGAGTACGTGCCGCTGCTGGCCGTCGGACCGCGCGTGCGCCGCGGCGCTGACCTCGGAACCCGCAAGACGTTCGCGGATCTCGGCCAGACCGTCGCGGAGATCTTCGGCGTCGGCCCGATGACCCGCGGGACCAGCTTCCTCGGCGAACTGAAGCGCTGACCTCTAACCGCCGAGTCCGCGGAGATCGCAGAGTATGATTTAGTAGCTCTGCGTTCTTTGCGGTCTCTGCGGTTAATCTTCTTATGACCACTCTTCGTGAACAGCTCGAGGCGCGCGAGCGCGAGATCCTCGCGCCGCAGGCGGCCCGCAGCGCCGACTCCCGCGGCCGTCTGCGCCCGGAGAAAGAAGATGATGTCCGCCCCGCGTTTCAGCGCGACCGCGACCGGATCATCCACTGCAAGGCGTTTCGCCGCCTCAAGCACAAGACGCGAACCCGTCTGACGCACACGCTCGAAGTCTCACAGATTGCGAGGACGATCGCGAAGGTGCTGCGGCTTCACGAGGAGTTGACTGAGGCGATTGCGCTCGGCCACGACCTCGGGCACACGCCGTTCGGCCACGCCGGCGAGCGCGTCATCGACACGCTGGTGCCCGGCGGCTTCAACCATTACGAGCAGAGCCTGCGCATCGTCGACCTGCTCGAGAACGACGGCCGCGGCCTCAATCTCACCTGGGAAGTGCGCGACGGGATCGCGAAGCATTCGAAGGGGAAGTCCGGGGCCCCGGTCGGGATGACCGGCACGCTGCGCGCGAGCACGATCGAGGGACAGATCATGCGCGTGGCGGATCTCATCGCGTACGTGAACCACGACATCGACGATGCGACGCGTGCGGGGCTGCTGAAGGCGGAAGATCTGCCGGCCGAACCCGTCTCGAGTCTCGGCGGCTCGTCATCCGCGCGTATCGCGACGCTCGTGAAGGACGTCGTGACCGAGACGCTCGCGGGCAATCTCACCGAGATCCGGATGAGCGACCGCGTCCTGAAGGCCGTTCTCGATCTGAGGAGCTTTCTGTTCGACGCCGTCTACGAGAACACTATCGCGACCGCCGAATTCAAAAAGGCGACCGGGATTCTGAGCGGGCTCTGGGAGAAGGTGCGCGAGCGGCCCGAGGAGTTTCTCGACCTCAAGACCGTCGAAAAAGAGGGCCTCGACGCCGCCGCCCGTGATTTCCTCGCCGGCATGACCGACCGCTACGCCGTCCGGCTGTACGAGCAGCTCTTCATCCCGAAACCGTGGGCGATTGAGTAGACGCCTGCGGATCACGCGGGTCCGATAGAGATGGGCCGAGGGCGAACGGCAACGCGGGAAGTCCCAGGACTCAGCGCTGCCGCAGACACTGCGTCAGCAGCGGTGCCGAAACCGCGCTAAACGCGAAGGGCCGAGGCAACGTGCCCTCGGCCCTGATCTGGCTGGCGATGCGCTGTGCCTCAGCGCTTCTGTCGACGCGCGCGGACGCGGCGGGCACCAACGGCCAGTCCGAGGCCGAGCAGCGTCATCGTGCCGGGTTCTGGTACCGGCGGCGTGAACCCGCCGGGGCCGACGTTGGCCACGCCAGCGAGCGGAGTCGCGAGACCGTTGGGGTCGTAGTCGACGACGTTCAGCCCACCGACAAGACCGAACGAATTGTGCGTACAGCACTCGTTGATGTAGCCCTGGCCAGCTACGCTAAACCCGAGGGTGGCGCCAAACGCGGTCAACGTGTACGGCGTTGTCGTCGGAACACTGGACACCGAGATGGGCAGGAAGCCGAAAAGCGCTCCATGGGCTGCTGCAAGTGTGTCCGCGAGACAAGAGCCGCTTGTCGGCTCGCACTCCGAAGAGGCGAACAATCCGCCGCCGGCGTTAATGAAGGTGGCGATGTCCGCCGACCTCGCGATCAGCTCGTTCAGCTCGGCGCTCGTCAGCATGCCACCGAAGCTCGAGGCAACGGCGATGGCGGTGTAGTTGCTCAGGTTCGCGGTTGCCAATCCTGCGGCGTTGACTACGTCGTAGTCCTGCCCGACCGTCAGCCCGATGAGCGGCAAGCTGTTGAATCCGGTGACGTGACCGCCACTCGGTGAGAGCGCCGATTCGACCCAGAGGAATTTATGGACGTTGTCGTTGAGCAACCCGCCCATAGCGTAGTTGAGTCCGACCGTCAGAAAATTCCCGGCGCCCGAAGCAGCGCCGTTGGTCTGGGTGTGAAAGTCGGGGTCGTGACCAGTGAGAAAGATTGGACCGGCGTGCGCCGTGCCGGCGACCAGCGAGAACGCAACGGCACACGCGACCGCTAGACGACGAATGGCAGGCATGAGTCCTCCAAGCCATTCCTGAGCAATAAGTGCGCCGTGGCATGACTTGATGAATCTCTAATGTCGAAAGCAGGTCGCCATCAGGAAGTCCGATAGCGCGCAGACAATACTCGGGAGCTCGGCCGATTAGAACGGGTCAGCGGGTGACCGCGTATGGGCGCGAATTGATCCCGTTATGTGAAGGCTTCCGAGCCACACATTCAGGCAACGTGGCTTCAACGAGCGCCATGATGGCGCGGCTGTAACCGCTAGCCTCAAGCGCCTTTTCCAAGGTATATTGGGAAGTTCCATGTTGCTGGATCTACGCAAGATAGGGACGCCGCTCGAGCGGTATGAGAAGGTCTATCCGCCTGAAGCGTTCGGGTCCGGCCGGGCCGGCGCCAGCAACGAAGTCGACGGCTTTCGTGTGGCGGCGCCCGTCACGCTGGCCTTCGACATCGTCAAGGACAAGGACCTGTTCCGGCTCGCGGGACATGTCCAGACGACCATCGAGTTGACCTGCAGCCGGTGTCTGGAACCGTTTACGCTGCCGGTGGACGCGTCGTTCGACCTGCGCTATCAGCCGCATGCCGAGAACACCGGCGAGGGCGAGCGCGAGATCGAGGAAGACGATCTGACGACGGCGTTCTACGAGAACGACCAGATCGATCTCGGCCAGTTGATGCGCGAGCAGTTCTACTTGTCGCTGCCGATGAAGCCCCTGTGCCGCGTGGACTGCAAGGGCTTGTGCGCGGTGTGCGGGACGAACTTGAATCGCGGCGCGTGTGACTGCAAGCGCGACTGGGAAGACCCAAGGTTCAAGGCGCTGAAAGAATTAAGAATTAAGAATTAAGAATTAGGAATTAAGAAGTACGGGGCTGAACGCTGAGAGCCGAAAGCTAAGAGCTAACCAATGCCGAATCCTAAACGCCGACACTCCAAGACCCGCACCGCCAAGCGCCGCACGCACGACGCGCTGAAAGCCACCGGCCTGGGCGAGTGCCCGCACTGCCACGAGCCGAAACCACCGCACCGCGTGTGCGCCAACTGCGGCTACTACCGCGGACGCCAGGCCAAGGCTGTCAGCGAGGATTAGCGCCTGCGGGGTGCACGGCACCCGGCACCTAGCACCACGCACCCAGCACCCTGCTCATGATTTGGGTCGCAGTTGATGCCATGGGCGGCGACGACGGCCCGCGCGATGTCGTGGACGGCGCGCTCGCAGCGACGCGGCACTTCGAGGTGGGGGTCGCGCTCGTCGGCCCTTCCGCCGTGCTCGAAGCGGAGCTTGCGCGACACGGCGACATCGACGGCCGTCGCGTCCGGCTGGTCGAGGCTTCCGACGTCGTGAAGATGGACGAGTCGCCGTCGGCGGCGCTCAAGCGCAAACCCGACGCGTCGATCACGCGCGCGGCGGCGCTCGTGGCGCGCGGCGAGGCCGCGGCGCTTTTCAGCGCAGGACATACAGGCGCGACGGTGATGGCCGCGCACGCCGCGTTCGGCATGCTGCCGGGCGTCGATCGTCCCGGGCTGGCGGCGACGATCCCGGCGATGTCCCCAGGACGTCCTCCATCGGTGCTCGTGGACGTCGGCGCGAGCGTGGACTGCCGGCCCGCGCACCTGCTGCAGTTCGCGGTGATGGGCGGCATGTACTCCCGCGTCGCGTTCGGCATCGAGACGCCGCGCGTCGGGCTGCTGTCGATCGGCGAGGAACCGACGAAAGGCAACGAGCTGACGCGCGAGGCGCACAAGCTCCTGAAAGCCGCGCCGCTCACGTTCATCGGCAATGTCGAAGGGCGCGACGTGTACGGCGGGAAAGCGGACGTCATCGTGTGCGACGGCTTCACCGGAAACGTCGCGCTGAAGATCAGCGAGGGGCTCGTCGACGTGATGCAGGGATTCCTGAACGAGGAACTATCCGGCACGATCACCGAGCGGCTCGGATCGATGCTGACCCGGCGCGCGCACCGGCACTTCCGGATGCGCATGGACTACTCGGAGTACGGCGGTGCCCCCCTGCTCGGCGTCGCGGGCGTGACGATCGTTGGACACGGGCGCTCGAGCGCCAAGGCGGTCCGCAACGGCGTCGCGATGGCCTATCGCTTCGCGGCGAACAATTTCATCGCACGCGTCGAGCAGGACATCGCCGCCGCGGCGCCAGCGGCCCCGACTTCTTCGCGCGCGGGCGGGGCCCCGCGCGCTTAACAATGCTGGCCTTTCTCTTTCCGGGGCAAGGCGCGCAGCGCGTCGGCATGGGCAAGGCGCTCGCCGACGCGTTTCCCATTTGCCGCGACACGTTCGCCGAGGCCGACGCGGCGCTTGGCGAACCGCTCAGCCGGATCATTTTCAACGGCCCGGAGGATCGACTGATCCTCACCGAGAACACGCAGCCCGCGATCCTCGCCGTCAGTACGGCCACGTGCCGGCTGCTCGCGTCGCGCGGCCTGACGCCGGACTTCGTCGCGGGCCACAGCCTCGGCGAGTACTCGGCCAACGTCGCAGCCGGCACATTCGCCTTTGCCGACGCGCTGCAGATCGTCCGGCGCCGCGGGCGCTACATGCAGGAAGCGGTGCCGGTCGGCACGGGAGCGATGGCCGCGATTCTCGGCCTCGACGCCGACAAAGTTGCTCAGGCCTGTGCGGAGGCCGCGCAGGGAGAAGTCGTCAGCGCCGCGAATCTCAACGGCGCCGGGCAGATTGCGATCGCCGGGACGAAAGACGCCGTCGCGCGCGCCGGTGAGCGTGCGAAAGCGCTCGGCGCCAAGCGGATCGTGCCGCTCGCCGTCAGCGCGCCGTTCCATTGCGCGCTGATGAAGCCGGCGGAAGATCGTCTGGCGCCGGAACTGCGCGCGCTGCGCGTCAGCGATCCACGCGTGCCGATCGTCGCCAACGTGGACGCGCAGCTCAAACGCAGCGCCCCGGAAGCAATCGACGCGCTCGTGCGCCAGGTCTCGTCGCCCGTCCTCTGGGAAGCCGTCATCGCGCGCCTTGCGTCTGAAGGCGTCACAACGTATGTTGAGGTAGGGCCGGGAACGGTGCTGAGCGGGCTCGTGCGCAAGATGCACCGTGACGCGGCGGTGTTCAACGTCGGCGCGCCTGACGATCTCGCAGCGATGGCTTCACTGTTGAGGCAGGCTTGAAGGCCTGCGCTACCTCCACATGTTTGATCTGGCCGGAAAAGTCGCGCTTGTGACGGGTGCGTCGCGAGGCATCGGGCGCGCGATCGCCGAGCGGCTTGCGTCGCGCGGCGCCACGGTAGTGGCCGCGGCGCGCGGCGATCATGCCGCGGAATGCGTCGCGGCGATTGCAGCGGGCGGCGGGCGGGCCGAGGCGATCAGCCTCGACGTGACGGACCCGGCGGCGGTCGAGGCGGCGCCGGGCGCGATCGTCGCGAAGCACGGCCGGCTGGATATTCTGATCAGCAACGCCGGCATCACCCGCGATCAGCTGCTGATGCGGATGAAGCGCGACGACTGGGACGCCGTGCTGGCGACGAATTTGACGGCGACGTTCCTCCTGGCGAAGGCCGCGATCCGGCCGATGGTGAAGCAGAGCAGCGGCCGCATCATCGCCGTCAGCTCCGTGGTCGGCCAGACGGGGAATGCGGGGCAGACGAACTACGCCGCGTCGAAGGCCGGGCTGATCGGTTTCGCCAAGGCGCTGGCGCGCGAGGTGGCCTCGCGGGCGATTACGGTGAATGTCATCGCGCCCGGCATGATCGACACCGACATGACGCGCGCGATTGCGGAAAAAGCCCAGGTCGACTGGGCGGCGCAGATTCCGCTGGGCCGGCTCGGCTCGGCGGACGATGTGGCCGCGGCGGCGTGCTTTCTTGCGTCCGACGAGGCGTCGTATATTACAGGGCACGTTCTGGCGGTCAACGGCGGGATGTACATGTAGGAGGAGTGAATGGCGGTAGCCGACAAGGTCAAGAGCATCATCGTGGAGCAGCTGGGCGTCGACGAAGAAGAAGTGACGCCGGATGCCTCGTTCGTCGACGACCTCGGCGCGGATTCGCTCGACACGGTCGAGCTGGTCATGGCGTTCGAGGAGGAATTCGGCATCGAAATCCCGGATGAGGATGCCGAGAAGATCACGCGCGTGAAGGAAGCGGTCGAGTACATCGAGTCGCACGCCAAAAGCAAGAAGTAGGGGCGGAGCTTGCTCCGCCCGGACTGTACGAATCACACATGACCAACAGACGACGGGTCGTCGTCACGGGCATCGGACTGGTGTCGTCGCTGGGCATCGGCACCGACGCGAACTGGTCGGCGCTCACGGCCGGCCGGAGCGGGATCGGTCCGATCACGAAGTTCGAGCCGGATCAGTTTGCAACGCGCATCGCGGGCGAAGTGCGCGGCTTCGACCCGCTGCAATTCGTCGAGAAGAAGGACGTCAAGAAGATGGACGCCTTCATCCAGTACGCGATCGCGGCCTCGCAGTTTGCGATGGACGACGCGGCGCTGACGGTGACGCCCGACATGGGGCCCAGCGTCGGCGTGTCCATCGGGTCGGGGATCGGAGGGTTCAGCACGATTGAGCGCGAGCACAAGTCGCTGCTCGACGGCGGTCCCCGGAAGATCTCGCCGTTCTTCATTCCTTCCGCCATCATCAACCTGGCTGCCGGCCAATTGTCGATTCGCTACGGCGCCAAAGGGCCCAACACCGCCACGTGTACGGCCTGCTCGGCGTCAGCCCACGCCATCGGCGACGCCTTCGAGATCATCCGCCGCGATGCGGCGGACGTGATGATCGCCGGCGGATCGGAAGCGGCCATCACCCCGATGAGCGTGGGCGGGTTCGGCGCGCTGCGCGCGCTGTCCACGCGCAACGACGAGCCGGCGCGCGCCAGCCGGCCGTTCGACAAGGATCGCGACGGTTTCGTCGTCGGCGAGGGCGCGGGCGTCGTGATTCTGGAGGAGCTCGAGTTCGCCAGACGCCGGGGCGCGCGCATCTACGCGGAAATCGTGGGCTACGGCATGTCCGCGGACGCGTATCACATCACCGCGCCATCCGAAGACGGCGACGGCCCGGACCGGGTGATGAAAGCCGCGATCAAGAGCGCGGGCCTCGATCCCGCCCAGGTGGACTATATCAACGCGCACGGGACGTCCACGCCCCACGGCGACACGGTCGAGACGATCGCGATCAAGCGCTGCTTCGGCGAGCACGCCGCGAAGCTGCCCGTGTCGTCGACGAAATCGATGACCGGACATCTGCTCGGCGCGGCCGGCGGACTCGAGGCCGGCATCACCGTGCTGGCTGTGCACCATCAGCTGGCGCCGCCGACGATCAATCTCGATCACGCCGACGCGGAGTGCGACCTCGATTACGTGCCGAATACGGCGCGTCCGATGCCCATCACGTACGCGCTGTCGAATTCGTTCGGGTTCGGCGGGACAAACGCGGCGTTGCTGTTTAAGCGATATAGCAACGCGTGACCACTAAAACCGAATTTGGTCATTGAGTCATCTGGTTATTGAGTCATTGCGCGTAGTCACCAAACCCAATGACCAAACCCAATGACTCGATAACCAGATGACTCAATGACCAAATGAAGATCGCCGTCTGCATAAAACAAGTGCCCACCCGCGAGTGGCAGCCCCGCCTCAACGACAGCAAGACCTGGATTCGCGAGCAGGACGCCAGCTTCGAGATGAACGAGCCCGACGCCTACGCGCTCGAGGAGGCGCTGCGGCTGAAGGAGAAGCATGGCGGCGAGGTCGTCGTCTGCTCGGCCGGCCCTTCCCGCGTCGCGCAGGTGATTCGCGAAGCGCTGGCGCGCGGCGCCGACCGGGCGATCCACGTCCAGGACGACGGGCTGGCGAGCGCCGATGCGTTCGTCACAGCGGAAGCCCTCGGCGCGGCGATGAAGGACGAGAAGTTCGATCTCATCCTGACGGGCCTGCAGTCCGACGATCAGGGCTTCGCCCAGGTCGGCGTGATTCTCGCCGAGCGCCTCGGCCTGGCGCACGCGACGATCATCATGGAAGTGCAGGTCGAGATGGGCAGCGTTGCTCCCGGGGCAGCGGCCCCAGGGGTAATCAAAGTCAAACGCGAGCTCGAAGGCGGCTGGTTCCAGTGGGTCGCGATGCCGCTGCCGGCCGTGCTCACGATTCAGAGCGGCATCAACCAGCTGCGCTACGCGACGCTCAAAGGCATCATGGCGGCGAAGAAGAAGGAAATCCGGACCGCGCCGCCTGCGGTCGCCGCAACGGCGAAGCAGCGGATCGTCAGCCTCTACGTCCCCGAGAAGGGCAAGAAGACGCAGATCATCGGCGGATCGCCGTCCGAGGCCGCGAAGGAATTGGTCCGGCGGCTGCGCGACGAAGCGCGGGTGATTTCGTGATCCTCGTCGTTGCAGAGCAACAGAACGGCAAGCTGAATCGCGCGACGTGGGAGACCATCGTGGGCGCGCAGTTGCTCGCGACGGCCACGTCCGCGCCGATCACGGTGCTCGTGCCGGGCGCGAACGGCGCGTCCGTCGCGCCCGTCGCCAGGGACCTCACGGCCGCGCACGTGGCCGAGGTCGTCACGCTTGAACACACGGCGCTCGAGCCGTACACGCCGGATGGATTCACGGCGGCGCTGCAGGCGGCGATCGCGCAGCTGTCGCCGGCCTACGTGCTTCTCCCGCACACCTACCAGACGCGGGACTTCGCGCCGAAGCTCGCCACGCGTCTCGACCGCGCCATCATCACCGACGTGACGGCGATCAAGACGACGGGCGCCGATGTGACATTTGTGCGGCCGATGTTCCAGGGCAAGCTGACCGCCGACGTCATCCCGGTCGGGCCCGGCCCGCATTTCGTCACGCTCCAGATCGGCGCCTACCGCGTCGATCAGGTGGCGAAAGGGTCGCAGCCGGCGCCCACGCGCACGTTGAGCATCACCGTCGACGCCTCCGCCATCAGGCAGAAGCCGGACGCGCCGTTTCAGCAGGCGAAGCAGGCGGTCGATCTGTCGCAGGCCGAGCGGATTGTTTCCGTCGGGCGCGGTATCAAGGAACAGGCGAACATCACGATTGCGCAGAAGCTCGCCGACGCCATCGGCGCCGAGATCGCGGCGTCGCGGCCGATCTGCGACGCCGGCTGGCTGCCGATGGAACGTCAGGTGGGCAGCTCGGGCCAGACGGTCGCGCCGAAGCTGTACCTCGCGCTCGGGATCTCCGGCGCCATTCAGCATCTGGTCGGTATGAAGGGATCGAGCACGATCGTCGCGATCAACAAGGATCCCGACGCGCCGATCTTCGAAGTGGCCGACTACGGGATCGTCGGCGACTTGTTCGAGATCGTGCCGGCGATCATTGACGCAGTCAAGACGTAGAAGCAACCGCAGAGAGCGCTGAGCACGCGGAACCAGATAGGGTACGCTTTCATCTTTCTGCGAACTCTGCGTTCTCCGCGCGGCGCAGGTGGCGCCGCGCGTTCGCCTGATCGCCGGCGCGGCCAATACGTTCTCCACCGACCAGCTCGGTTTCCGCCTCCGCCGCTTCCTGATCGACGTCGTCTTTCAGTATCAGACCATCCGCGAGCGGCCCGTTCCCGGGCTCGCGCATGCGCTGGTCTTCTGGGGATTCGTCGCGTTCGGCGGGTACACGTCCGTCGAGTTCCTCTACGGCCTCGGCATCTCCGACCTCACGCACACCGGACTGTTCGGCGTCTACCGTCTTGTCCTGACGCCGTTCGCGGTCGGCGTGCTGTCAGGCATCATCTTCCTTTTCGTCCGCCGCGCGTTCGTCCGCCCCGTTGCGCTTGGTAAGAAAGTGTCGATCGAGTCGCTCGTGATCGCCGGGTTCATCGCGACGCTGATGATCACGTTCCTGCTGACGTATCGGCTGGACGAAGCGTCGCTCGCGGGACGCGTGAACTGGTGGGTCCACGCGCTCGTCATCCTCGCGTTCATGGCGCTCATTCCGGCGTCGAAGCATTTCCATCTCGTCCTGTCGCCGATCACCGTCTTCCTGAGGTCGCCGGAGCTCGGCAACCTGCCGAACCTGGACTTCGAGAAGGAACAGGTCGGTCTCGAGACGCTGAAGGATCTCGGGAGCAAGAGCGTCCTTGACGCGTTTACATGCGTCGAGTGCGGGCGCTGCCAGGTGAACTGCCCTGCGTGGGGCGCGGGCAAGGAACTGAACCCGAAGGAGATCATCCTGCAGACGCAGCACGCGCTGCTGGCCGGCGAGCCGGGGAAGAAACTCGGCGAGGTGTACTCCGAGAAAGTCCTGTGGCAGTGCACGACGTGCGGCGCGTGCGAGAACCAATGCCCGGTCGGCATCGAGCACCTGCCGATCCTGATCGGATCGCGCCGCGGCCTCGTGTCCAACGGCGATGCGCCCGAGTATCTCGGCGCGGTCTATAACCACCTCGAGCGGCGCGGCAATATCTGGGGGCTCGGCGCCGACCAGCGGCAGAAGTTCGTCGAGTCGGCGCAGCTCGAGACCTTCGATCCGCGGAAGCATGACGTCCTCGTCTGGCTCGGCTGCGCGGGCGCGTTCGAGGCGGACTTCCAGAAGTCCCTGCGTTCGATGTTCGAGATCCTGCGTAAGAAGAACGTCCGCTTCGGCGTGCTGTCGAAGGAGAAGTGCACGGGCGATCCGGCGAAGCGCACCGGCAACGAGTACATGTTCCAGGAGCTCGCGAACGCGAACATCGAGGACTTGAAAGCCGCCGGCCCGAAGAAGATCCTGACGTCGTGCCCGCACTGCGTGAAGACGATCGGCAACGACTACCGTAAATTCGGCTACGAGGTCGAGGTCGTCCACTCGTCGGTCTTCGTCGAGGAACTGACCCGCGATCTTCATAGCGCGACGGTTTCAGGCGGACGCGACAACGTCACGTTCCACGATCCCTGCTACCTCGGCCGCTACGCCGGCAAGGTCGACGAGCCGCGCGCGCTGCTCACGCGCTTCGGCGCCGACATCAGCGAGCCCGAGCGGAACCGCGAGAATCCGTACTGCTGCGGCGCGGGCGGTGGCCTGCTGTTCGCCGACAAAGAAGAAGAGCCCGGCACGCGCATCAGCGACGTCCGGTTCAAGCAACTTCAGGCGACCGGCGCGAATACCGTCGTCACCGCGTGCCCGTTCTGCTCGATCATGCTGAAGGGCGCGCAGGCCAGCGCGGGCGCGGACACACAGTTCGTCGACCTCATGACCTACGTCAACGGAAAGCTGCAGTCGCGCGCGTGACCGACGCTCCAGCCTGGCGCGCCTCGGCGTCGAAGCATCTGCAGGCACGGTTGATCTCGATCGCCGGCTATCGGCTGATTCAGCTCCTCGGCACGACGCTGCGCTGGAGGACCGACGGCCTCGAGCACTTCGACGCGATCGTGCGCGGCGGCCACCAGCCGATCATGGCCTTCTGGCACGGCCGCATTCTGCCGGCCACGTACTACTACCGCGGCCGCGGCATCGTCGTGATCACGAGCGAGAATTTCGACGGCGAGTGGATCGCGGGCATTATCGAACGATTCGGCTACGGCACCGCGCGCGGGTCGACGTCGCGGGGCGGCCGCCGGGCGCTGCTGCAGATGACGCGCACGCTCGAGGCGGGGAAGCCGGCCGGATTCACGATCGACGGCCCCCGCGGTCCGGCGCGCGTCGCGCAGCCGGGCGCGGTCTGGCTCTCGAAGGCGACCGGCCATCCCGTGCTCCCGTTTCATCTCGAGGCCAATCGACATTGGACCTTGAACAGCTGGGACCGTACGCAGATCCCAAAGCCGTTCTCCACCGTCGCGCTCGCGATGGGCGAGCCGTTCCACGTGCCGCCCGACGTCGATGAGACCGGCGTCGAGCGCGCGAGACTGGAACTGGAAGCTAGACTAGGGAAGCTCGAAACGCGCGCGCGGGAGATGCTGGGAAGCTGAGGAACTAAGAACTGAGAACTGAGAACCAAGAACCCGGAACCTTGAACCCGGTACCCTGAACCCGATCATGTCCGTGATTCTTATACATTCCGACCGTCTCGCCGAACATCAGACGCCGCCTGGTCATCCCGAGCGGCCAGAACGCGCCGAGGTCATGGACGCCGTGGCCAATCGCTGGCGGGAGCGCGGCGTGGAAGTGGTCGCGCCGCGCGCGGCGACGAAGGAACAGCTCGCGCGGGGCCACGATCCGGATTACATCCGCCGTATTTCCGAGACGACGGGCCGCGCCAAGGCGCTCGATCCGGATACGTACACGTCACCCGAGTCGTACGAGATCGCGCTGCTCGCCGCGGGCGCGGCGATCGACGGCGTCGAACGCGTGATGGGCGCATCCCACACGACGGCGCTCGCACTCGTCCGGCCGCCAGGACATCACGCCGAGCGCGATCGCGCGATGGGTTTCTGCTTGTTCAACAACATTGCCGTCGCCGCCGCGCACGCCCGCGCCGAGGGCGCGGCGAAGGTGGCCATCGTCGACTACGACGTGCATCACGGCAACGGCACGCAGCACATGTTCGAGACCGATCCGAGCGTGCTGTACATCTCAATGCATCAGTATCCGTACTACCCAGGGACGGGCGCGGCGGACGAGACCGGCCGCGATCGCGGGCGGGGATTCACGATCAACCTGCCGCTCGAAGTCGGCGCAGTGCCCGAGGACTATCAGCGCGCGTTCGCCGACGTCGTCGTGCCCGTGCTGCGACAGTTCGAACCGAACCTGATTCTCGTCTCGGCCGGCTTCGACGCGCACGGGCGCGACCCGCTCGGCGGCATGCGCCTGACGACCGAGGCGTTCGGCGCGATGACGATGGAACTGCGGGCCGTGGCGGAGGAGTGCTGCCGGGGCCGGCTCGTGGCTGTTACCGAAGGCGGATATGATCTGCAGGCGCTCGCCGCCTCACTCGACGTCGTGATCGAGACGCTGAACGGCCCGGTCGCGGCACCGCATTGGCCGTCGAGTGGGATCGAGTCGAGCCGCGGGCGCGAGTGCGTCGCGGCGGTGCGGCCCGCGCTCGCGGCCCACTGGACGATCTAGGCTGGTCCGAAAGGACCCGCCCTACGAAGTCGTCAGCGTCCCTCGATCGCGACGATGAAGTGCATCTCGACGTGGCCCGCGCGGAGCGTCTTCGCTTCCCGATAATCCGGCGAATTCCAGAACGTAAGCAGATCGTCCATCGAGCGATAGCGCTCGATCGTCAGGCCGCCGGCGTGCGTCCACGCGCCCTCGAGCAGGTGCTGCGCGGGATTACCGCTCGCCAGGACCTCGAGTCCAGCCTTGAGCGCCAGCGGTCCGGCAGCCGCACGGTACGGCCCCATCTGATCCGGATGAATCGGCTGCGAGCTGGCGATCAGGTACGCGGGTTTCGGCGCCGCGGACGGTGAGGCGCCTGGCGCCGATGGACGCGCGGTCGCCCCCGCTTCGATGGCCACGACGAAATCCACTTCCGCTGCCGTCGCCACGAGCTTCCGTGCGTCCTGGTACTCGCGGGAGTTCCAGAATGCGAGCAGGCTGTCCATCGACGGATACCGTTCGAGAACCAGGTTGCCGGTGTGGCTCCACGTCCCTTCGAGCACATGCAGCGCCGGGTTCCCGGCCGCCAGCGACTCTGTCCCGGCTTTTTGCGTCAGCGGGCCGGACGCCTGGCGGAACGGTCCCAATTGATCGGGATGAACGACGCGGAGATTCGAGAGTAGGTACGCGGGCTTGGGTTCCACCGTGTTGGACTGCGCGTCGACGGTCTGCGTGTCAGCGCTCATGAGCAGGATTGCGGCGATCGCGGCGGCAACGAGGATGCGTGGCAAATGTGTCATGGAAGGACCCTCACCGATTTCCGGATGAACGTGGCGTCCGCCACCTGCTGAATCACGAACT
>WNFM01010046.1_pt1 | contig 14225 bp, 17 predicted proteins | sample 5400271 | NCBI WGS metagenome assembly WNFM01 (sample SAMN13153352, study PRJNA577476) | soil metagenome | isolation source: 60 cm saprolite on Douglas fir-dominated hillslope | place: USA:California | collected 2013-09-17 | reverse complement strand
ATCTCCCTCACCGTCTGGGGGATCCGGAAGGGCGCCTTCACCGTGGCCCTCATCCCGTATACACTGGAGATGACGAACCTGCGCGACGTCCAGGTGGGCTGCCCGGTCAATCTCGAGGCGGACGTGATCGCCAAGTACGTGGAGCGCCTGCTCATCGCCCGCGAGTCCTAGACATGCCCTTCTCCACCATTCCCGACGCCATCGACGACATCCGGGCCGGCCGCATGGTCGTGGTCGTGGACGACGAGGACCGCGAGAACGAGGGCGACCTCACGATCGCGGCCGAGAAGGTCACCCCCGACGTCATCAATTTCATGGCCCGGCACGGGCGGGGGCTCATCTGCCTGCCCATGACCGGCGAGCGCCTCGACGAGCTCCGGATCCCCCTGATGGTGCAGGACGAGGAGAACAGCGCGCGCTTTGGCACCGCGTTCTGTGTCCCCGTCGAGGCCAAGCAGGGGACGACCACCGGCATCTCGGCCGGCGACCGGGCCCGCACGGTGCTGGCCGCCATCGACCCCCGGACGAAGCCCCAGGACCTGGCCCGCCCCGGGCACATGTTCCCGCTGCGGGCGCAGCCGGGGGGCGTGCTCCAACGGGCAGGGCAGACCGAGGCCGCGGTGGACCTGGCCCGCCTGGCCGGCCTCTATCCGGCCGGGGTCATCTGCGAGATCATGAACGAGGACGGCACGATGGCCCGGGTCCGGGAGCTCGAGCCGTTCTGCCGCGCCCACGGCATCAAGCTCATCACCATCCGAGACCTCATCCAGTACCGGATGCGCCACGAGCGCCTGGTGCGCAAGATTGCCGAGGCCGCGCTGCCCACGAGCTACGGGGGCTTCCGCATCCACGCCTTCGAGAGCCTGATCGACGGCGAGCATCACGTGGCGATGGTCCTGGGCGAGATCAAGCCCGAGGAGGACGTGCTGGTGCGGGTGCACTCGCAGTGCCTCACCGGCGACATCTTCTCCTCCAGCCGCTGCGACTGCGGAGACCAGCTGCACCGGGCCCTGGAGATGATCTCGGCCGAGGGGCGGGGGGTGCTGCTCTACCTGCGTCAGGAAGGCCGGGGCATCGGCCTCGTCCACAAGATCATGGCCTATCAGCTCCAGGACCAGGGGAAGGACACCGTGGAGGCCAACGAGGCCCTGGGCTTCAAGGCCGACCAGCGCGACTACGGAGTGGGCGCGCAGATCCTCGTGGAGCTCGGGGTGCGGAAGATCCGGCTGCTCACGAACAACCCACGAAAGTTCGTGGGGCTCGAGGGCTACGGGCTGAAGATCGTGGACCGGCTGGCCATCGAGATCCCTCCTTCCGACCAGAGCCGCCGCTACCTGAGGACGAAGAAAGAGAAGTTGGGCCATATCCTGCGCAGCGTGTGAATGAGGATGATCCAGGAGTTCCTTCGCACGGTCCCTCTCTTCGGTGAGCTGGACGATGACGAGCTGGCCCAGATCCTGATGGTGGGCCTCGTCAAGCGCTACCCGGAGAGCACCGCCATCCTCACCGAGGGCGAGTCCGGCGGGTGCCTGCACGTGATCACCGAGGGCAAGGTTCGGATCAGCAAGCACGTGCCGGGGGTGGGGGAGGAGGCCTTGACCATCCTGCGGCCGGGCGATTTCTTCGGGGAGGTCCAGTTCTTCGACGGGGCCCCGGCCTCGGCCCACGCCATCGCCCACAGCGATTGCGAGGTCCTCTCCATCCCCCACGCCGAGGTCGAGGGCCTGATCCGCAGCCGCCCGGGCCTGGCCGCCAAGTTCTTCTGGGCTTTCGGCCGGACCCTGGCGGGCCGGCTCAGGGATACGAACCAGAAGATGGCCACCCTGCTGGCGATTTCCAAGACATTCTGACGGCCGCAAACCGCGGGCTCGTCTGCCTTTAGGTTTGACAAGGGGCGGGCCGAGCCGGTAACATCGTCCGTTACTTCGGGTTCGCCTGCGCGTACGATCGCCGCGCGGGCCCCGTTCTCTTCCGCGATCGAGGTGCGTCGGCGTGTTCGAAGCTCTGAGCGACAAGCTCCAGGGGATCTTTCGGTCGTTGCGCGGCCAGGGGACCCTCTCGGAGGCCCAGGTCGACGCGGCGCTGCGCGAGATCCGCCTGGCCCTGCTCGAGGCCGACGTCCACTTCAAGGTCGCCAAGCAGTTTGTCGAGCGGGTGCGGCCCCAGGCGACCGGCCAGGAGGTCCTGAAGAGCCTCAGCCCCGACCAGGCGGTCCTCCGGATCGTCCGCGACGAGATGGTGGCGCTCCTCGGGGGCGACGAGCCACCCGGGATCCAGACGGCCGGGAGGCCGCCGTCGGTCGTGCTCATGACCGGCCTGCAGGGCTCGGGGAAGACGACCACCACCGGCAAGCTGGGACGGTGGCTCACTAGCGCGGGCCGGCATCCCCTCCTCGTCTCCATAGACGTGCAGCGCCCGGCCGCCCGCGAGCAGCTCCTGAGGCTCGGAACCCAGGCGGGCTTGAAGGTCCACCACCCGGAGTCCCTGAAGGAGCCGAAGGCCATTCTGCAGTCGGCCCTGGACGAGGCCCGAGCGGTCGGCTACGACTTCGTGCTGGTCGACACCGCCGGCCGCCTCCACGTCGACGATACCCTCATGACCGAGCTGGCCGAGCTGCGGGCCCTCGCGCAGCCCTCGGAAGTCCTCTACGTGGCCGATGCCCTCACCGGGCAGGACGCGGTGACGAGCGCCGGGGAGTTCCACCGGCGGGTCGGGATCACCGGGATCGTGCTGACCAAGATGGATGGCGATTCGCGGGGCGGGGCCGCGCTGTCGGCGGCGGCCGTCACCGGCTGCCCGGTCAAGTTCGCCGGGCTCGGCGAGAAAGTGGACGCGTTCGAGCCGTTCCAGCCGTCTCGGATGGTCGGGCGCATCCTCGGGATGGGCGACGTGCTCGGGCTGATCGCCAAGGCCGAGGAGACCTTCGACCGCGACAAGGCGGAAGAGCTGGTCAACAAGCTCCGGCGGAACGAGTTCACCCTCGAGGACTACCGCGACCAGATGGCCCAGCTCCGCAAGATGGGGCCCCTCGACCAGGTGCTGTCCATGCTGCCGGGCATGGGCTCCCTGAAGGGGGTCGACGTCGAGGCGGGGGAGAAGGGAATGCGGCGTGCCGTCGCCATCATCGATTCCATGACCCCCATCGAGCGCCGCGAGCCGTCGCTCATCAACGGCAGCCGGCGCAAGCGGATCGCGAAGGGGAGCGGCAACGCGGTGGAGGACGTGAACCGCCTGCTGAAGCAGTTCGTGCAGGCCAGGAAGCTCATGAAGGGGTTGGGGGGCGGGGCGAAGGCGATGAAGCGCCTGGCCGCCCGCATGCCGCAGTTCCGCTAGGGATTTCGGAGTAGCCGCGGTTTCCGCGGTGAGTTGAAGAGGACAGACAGCGAATGCTTTCGATCAGGTTGCGGCGGACGGGGACGACGAAGCGGCCGTACTACCGGGTGGTGGTGGCGGATTCCCGCGACTGGCGGGACGGACGCTTCGTGGAGGTGCTCGGGCACTACGATCCCCGGAACACCCCCATGGTGGTGAAGATCGACCAGGAACGGGCCAGGTACTGGATCAGCAAGGGTGCCAAGGCCTCCGACACCGTGCGGAGCCTGCTCAAGCAGACGGCCGCGGGGGCCGGGAGCTAGGAGCGGAGGCGCCTTTGGCGCTTCCCTCGGAGCGAGCCTGATGAAGGACCTCGTCGCCACGTTCGCCGAGTTCCTCGTGGACGAGCCCGGCCGGGTTTCCGTCCGCGAGCGGACGGACCGCGGCCGGCGTGTGCTCGAGCTGGCCGTGGCCGCCTCCGATCGGGGCCGGGTGATCGGCAAGGGCGGACGCACTGCCGCCGCCCTGCGCACCGTGCTCGATGCGGTGGCGGCCCGTCGAGGCGAGGAGAGCGTGACCCTGGAGATCCTCGATTGACCGCCCCCTTCCGCGACCTGGTCGTCATCGGCCGGGTCGTGAAGCCTCAGGGCCGCAAGGGTGAAGTGCTCGCCGAGACCTTCACCGACCGGCCCGACCGCTTCCCTTCCCTGCGCCGGGTCTTCGTCCCCGGCCCCGGGGACGGGGCGCGCGAGGTCCGGGTCACTTCCTGCTGGCCTCACAAGGGCCGGTTCGTCCTGAAGATCGAGGGGGTCGATTCGATCGACGACGCCGAGCGCTACCGCGGCCTCGAGCTGCGGATCGCCGAGGAGGAGCTCGCTCCCCTGCCCGAGGGCTCGTACTACCACCACCAGCTGCGCGGCCTCCGGGTGGACGACCCGGGCGGGACGCCCCTCGGCGTGGTCACGGACCTCATGGAGACCGGGGGCGGCGCCACCATCCTGGTGGTGCGCGGCCCCGAGGGCGAGCTGCTCATCCCCCTCGCCGACGCCTTCGTGAAGAAGGTCGACGTCGCCGGCGGACGCCTGGTTGCGGAACGGCCGGAGTTCCTGCCGCATCGGGAGGGCCCCCGTGCGCATTGACGTGCTCACGATCTTTCCGCGGATCGTGGAAGGGCCGCTCTCCGAGGGCATCGTGCAGCGGGCTCGCGAGGCGGGGATCGCCGACCTCCGCTTCCACGACCTCCGGGAGCACACGGACGACAAGCACCGCTCGGTGGACGACGCGCCCTTCGGGGGCGGTCCCGGGATGGTCCTGAAAGCGGAGCCGATCCTGCGGGCCTTCGAGGCGATCTGGCCGGAAGGGAAGACGGAGCGCGACGCGGTGGTCCTGCTCACTCCGCGCGGGCGGAGGTTCGACCAGGCCACCGCCCGCCGCTACGCCGGCCTCGACCGGCTCTTCCTGCTCTGCGGCCGCTACGAGGGGATCGACGAGCGCGTCCCCCTGCTGCTCGGGGCCGAGGAGCTGAGCCTGGGCGACTTCGTGCTGACGGGCGGCGAGGTGGCGGCTCTGGCCGTGATCGAAGCCACCGTTCGCCTGCTGCCGGGCGCCCTCGGCGACGAGGGCTCGGCCGCGGCCGACTCGTTCGCCGAGGGACTGCTCGACTGGCCGCACTACACACGCCCCGCCGAAGTGCGCGGGCTCAAGGTCCCGGAAGCGCTGCTTTCGGGAGACCACGGGAAGATCCGGCGCTGGCGACGTCGGGAGGCGCTCCGAGCGACGCGGGAGCGACGCCCCGAGCTGCTGCAGGCAAGGCACCTCTCCCCGGAGGACGAACGGCTCCTGCGAGATGAAGACGAAATGACCCCTGGCGAGAGCCGGGCCCTCCACACTCAAGCCGCCGCACTACACAAATAGGACAGAGAAATGAATCCCATCGACAGCGTCGAGGCCCCGGACCTCAAGAAGGGCCTGCCCCGCCTCGCTCCGGGCGACACCGTGCGCGTGCACGTGCGGGTCAAGGAGAGCGCGCTCAAGGAAGAGGCAAAGGGCAAGAAGGGCAAGGAGAAGGAGACCGAGCGCGAGCGGCTGCAGGTCTTCGAAGGCGTGGTGATCGGGCTTCGCGGTAGCGGGGCGCGGGCCACCGTGACCGTGCGCAAGGTGTCCTTTGGCCAGGGCGTCGAGCGCATCTTTCCCGTGCACGCGAAGACGATCGAGAAGATCGAGGTGGTCAAGCAGGCCCAGGTGCGCCGGGCCAAGCTCTACTACCTGCGCGACCGCAAGGGCAAGGCCGGCCGCATGAAGGAGAAGCGCTTGGACGCGGTGCGCGACGTCTAGTCCACGGGCAGCGCGGGGAGGTGCGAAGGCGGCGATGAGAGGGGCTTCGGATCGGGGTCGTCGGCCTCTGATCCACCGGGGCGTCGAGCTCCGCTGTGGCACCCGGTTCGAGGAGGAGGCCCGGCAAGGCGGCCACGCGCTGGTGGCGGGGGTGGACGAAGTGGGCCGGGGCGCCCTCTGTGGGCCGGTGTTGGCGGGAGCGGTCATCCTCGGGGAAGGATTCGACCCGGGTGGCCTCGACGACTCGAAACGCCTCACGCGGAAGCAGCGTGAGGCCCAGGACGCCCGCATCCGGAACGGGGCGAAGGCATGGGCCCTCGGCCTGGCGGATGTCGAGGAGATCGATCGATTGAATATCCTGCAGGCCACCCATCTGGCCATCCGGCGGGCCGTCCTGGGACTGGTCCCGAAGCCCGATCTCCTGTTGGTGGACGGCCGCGAGGTGGACGGCCTGCCCGTCCCCCAGCGGGCGATCGTGAAGGGTGACGCCCTCTCGGTCTCCATCGCCGCCGCCTCCATCGTGGCGAAAGTCGCGCGAGACGGTATCATGCGCGAGTGCGACGAGCGGCATCCCGGCTATGGCCTCGCCCACAACATGGGTTACGCGAGCGAGGACCATCGGGAGGCCCTGCGGAGGCTGGGGCCCACCTCCATCCACCGGCGCTTCTTCCACGGGGCGGGGGCGCAGGCGTGGCTGTTCTGATCGCACGGGGACGATCCTCTCGGGACTAGCGTGGCCAAGGTCAACCCGATCAAGCTCAAGCAGGACGCGGACAAGGAAGAGAAGGCCGGACGCCTCGACAAGGCCATCGACTTCCTCAAGCTCCTCGTCGCCGACAACCCCAAGGACTGGAACACCATCAACAAGATCGGGGACCTCTACGGCAAGCTGAACAACGTCAAGGCCGCGAACGAGCAGTACGCGAAGGTCGCCGAGTTCTACTCGAAGGACGGCTTCTACCTGAAGGCGATCGCGGTCTGGAAGAAGATCAACAAGAACGACCCCACCGTTCTCGAGCCCTACCTGAACCTGGCCGACCTCTACAGCAAGCAGGGCCTGATGGTGGATGCCAAGGCCCAGTACGAGTGGGTCTTCAACGAGTACATCAAGCGCGGCCGAATCCGCGATGCCGGAGACGCCCTCCGGAAGCTCGCCGACATCGACCCCACCGACCTCAAGATCCGGAGCCGCCTGGCCGACCTGTACATGCGCGATGGGAACTCGGCAAAGGCGATCGAGGAGCACATCGCGATCGCCGACGAGCTGGGCAAGAAGGGACATCTCGCGGAGGCCCTCCAGGTCCTCGAGAAGGGCCTCAAGCTCGATCCGAAGAGCGCCCGCCTCCGCTCCGAGCTGGCCCGGATCCACCTCCTCCAGAAGAACTACGAGAAGGCGATCCAGATCCTCGAGGAGGCAGCCCGCCAGTTCCCCGGGGACCGCGAGGTCTCGCTGCGGCTGGCCGAGGCCTACGTGGGCGCCAAGCGCCCCGCGGACGCGGAGACGCTCCTGCGACGGATCCTCCAACTGGACCCGAACGATCAGGACGCGCGCACCCAGATGGGCCGGGTCTTCATTATGCAAGGGCAGCTCGACGCCGCCTTCGACCAGTTCCTGCCCATCGTCGACAAGCTGATCGAGAGGAAGGACAGCGATCGCGCCGCGGCGATCCTGCAGCAGATCACCCAGCGTAGCGCCGGGCACGTCAAGAGCCTCACCAAGCTGGTCGAGATCTACCGGATGACCCGCAAGGATGCGCTGGTGGCCCAGACCTACTCCCAGATCGTCGAGGCCTATCTCCAGCAGGGCCAGAACGACCAGGCGGCTTCGGTCCTCGAGATCCTGGTGGGCCTCGAGCCGCACAACGACCAGCACCGGAGCAAGCTCGAGTTCGTCCGGGCGGGAAAGCCCAGCGCGGGCCGTCAAGCCCCGGCGCCGCGTCCCGTGGCGCAGGCGCCCACCCCGGCGGTCGAGGAGGACTTCGAGCTGACGACCGACGATTCGCCGGGTCCGAGCTTCGCGGCGGCCCCGGCGTCCGCCCCCGCGCCGGCCGCTCCGATGGCCCCCGGGCGGATCGCGATCGCCCTCTCCGGTCCCCTCGGGGAGGACGACAAGGAGTTCGTCACCGAGCACCTGGCCGAGGGTCGGGTCTTCCGCAAGTACGGCCTCGTCGACAAGGCACGCGACCAGTTCGATGCGATCATCGCCCGGTTCCCCGACAACGCCGAGGCGCGGATGGAGCTGCGCGACGTCTACAAGGAGAAGGGCGAGATCGCCGCCGCCGTGGAGCAGCTCGGGGCCCTGGCCGAGATCGCGCGTCTCCAGGGAGACAAGGCGGGCGCCGCGAAGTACGGGGCGGAGAGGGCGCAGCTGGCGCCCGCTCCCGTTCAAGCGCGCCCTCCCGCGGCGCGTCCTGCCCCCGCCGCTCCCAAGCCGCCCGCCGCCGTCGCCCCGAAGGTGATGGCCGAGCCCCCGGAGGAGGAGATCCCGCTCGAGGTGGAGGAGGGCGGGCTCGAAGAGCCGGCTCTCGAACCGGAGGCCGAAAACGAGCTCCAGAACCTCGACCTCGAGATCGAGGCGGGTGGGGACGAGCTGAACGCGCAGTTCGTCGAGGATGACGAAGCGGCCGCCCCCGAGGAGGAGGAGCTGGCGCTCGACGCGCCGGCGGAGGACGGCGGACTCGCGTTTGAAGAGCCGGTGTTGGAAGAGCCGGCGCCGCCGCCTCCTCCCAGGCCGGCCCCCCGGCCCGTCGCCCCCGCGGCAAAGCCTCCGGTGCCTGCACCCTCGAAGCCGTCGCGCATCGCGCCGAAGCCGGCCGCCCCGCCTCCCCCACCCCCGGCCGGACGGCGGGCTCCCCTTCAGGCAAAACCGGCGGCGCCGGCGCCGTCCGCAAAGGGAGGGGTTCCTCCCGAGCTGCAAAAGGTCCTCGACGAGGTGGCATCGTACGTCTCGCTCGGCTTCGTGGACGATGCGAAGGAAGTGCTGGCGGAGATGGCCCAGCGCTTCCCGGGCCACCCCGCGCTCGTGCAGAAGCTCAGCGAGCTGGGGTTCGACGAGGCGGAGGGCGCTCGGGCCGCCCCGCCGGCGCCGTCCCGGCCGGGCACGTCGAAGCCACCCGCCCCGTCGAAGCCCCCCCTCCCGTCGAAAGCCACTCCATCGAAGCCCGCAGCCCTGAAACCACCAGTACCTCCGGCGCGCGCGCCGGAGCCCAAGCCCGCGTGGTTGCCCGAGCCGACCTTTGACGACGCGGCCTCGCTCCTGGACGAGCCTGAGCTGGACCTCGAGCCGTCGCCGGAGCCTCCCTCGAGGCGGCCTTTGGCGCCGCCCGAGTTCGACGATCCGCTGGGGGAGCTGGGGCTTCACGTGCCGGAGACGGAGTACGCGCCGCCCGGGCATGGCGCGGCCAACGAAGGTGGCATCGACCTCGGGGCCGAGCTGGGCAGTCTCTTCGGGGCCCAGTCCGCGGTCGCGGAAGAGCCCGCCTCGCTCGGCGGGACCGATCTGGGCGACGCCGGGCTCGCCGACATCTTCAAGGAGTTCAAGAAGGGAGTCGACAAGCAGCTTGGCAAGGAGGACTACGACACTCGTTACAACCTCGGGATCGCCTACAAGGAAATGGGGCTCGTGGACGAGGCAATCGCCGAGTTCCAGCTCGCGGCCAAGGACGAGAACCGGATCCTGGAGTGCAGCAGCATGCTCGGGATCTGCTTCCTCGAGAAGGGCATGCCCAAGCTCGCCATCAAGTGGTTCGAGAAGGGACTCGCCGCCAGCGGCCGCAGCGAGGAGGAGTACCAGGGCTTGCGTTACGATCTCGCCTGCGCCCTCGAGTCGGCCGGGGAAACGGATAGAGCCCTCTCCGTGTACACCGAGCTCTACGGCCAGGACGCCAATTTCCGCGACGTGGCAAACAAGGTCCGCGAGCTCCGGGCGCTGTAGCGCGCCGGCCCCGGCCCGTCTCAAGCACTCCCCTTGGCCTATTTCCTCTATATCGTGAGCTCCCTGCTGGTGGGAGCCTTCCTGGTGGCGGTGCCCTGGATGACCCTCTGGGACGTCAACTACCTGCTCCAGCCGCATCCGGCGGTCCGCAACCTGTTGCTCTCCGCTTTCACCCGCGGGGCGGTGAGCGGCCTCGGACTCGTGAATATCCTGCTCGCCCTCCACGACGCGCGCCAGCACTTGACGGGGGCCCGAGAAAGGGGCTAGCGGCTGCCGGCGCTTGGGTGGTGAGGATGGAGCGAGAGGAGGCGGTGGCGATCGACCGGCTCCACGCCGAGCTGCTGGCAGCCGGAGAGCAGGCGGTCCGACTCCGCGAGGTCCTGGCCGCTCATGAGCCCGAAGAGCAAGTGCTGCTCGGCGTCTTGCGCCGGGCCGTGCCGGTGAAGCTCCTCGAGTATCTCGGCAACACGCCGCCCTGGTCCGATCGGCCGCGAATCATGGCCCGGGTGGTCCTCAACCCTCGGGCGCCACGCGCTCTCTCGCTCCGCCTGGTCCCCATGCTCTATTGGCACGACCTCGCCGACGTGGCCGCCGCCCCCTACGTGGCCGCGGGAGTGCGCGTGCGCGCGGAGGCGACCCTCAAGGAGCTGCTCGGCGACATGAGGATGGGCGAGCGGGTGAGTCTGGCCAAGCTCGCCACCCGGTCCGTGCTGGTGGCGATGCTCGGCGACGGGGAACCCCGCGTGGCGGAGGCCGTCCTGATCAACGCGCGGCTGCGTGAAGAGGACCTGCTGACCGCCCTGCGCCAGCCCGAGGTGAGCCCCGCGTTGGTCCAGGCCGTGGTCGCGTCGCCCCGATGGTCGGAGCGCTACGCGGTCCGCCTCGCCCTCGTGCTCCAGGGGCGGACGCCGCTGGCGGTGGCGCTGGCCCAGATCAGCTCGCTCGTGAAGCGCGACCTCGTGCGGGTCGTGGAGACGCCTGGCGTGCGCCCCCTCCTGCAGGCGGCAGCGGCCGCGGTCCTGGAGCGGCTCGCCGAGCTCTCCTGAGCAAGGGTCCAGGCCTCTCGGGGCCGAACCTTCGGGGGCTCAGCGACATAGAATTTGACAGGTCCTCCCGGGGTCGCTAGAATCCGTATTCCGTCCGGTTTCAACTCGGGAGCCGCGAACCGCGAGCCTTCTAGAGACATGTCCTTCGGCGAGACCCTCCGCAGAGAGCGAGAGCTGAGAGGTATCAGCCTCCACGAGATCGCCGAGGCGACGAAGATCAGCGTCCGTTTTCTTCAGGCCCTCGAGCAGGATCGCTACGACATTCTGCCCGGGGGCATCTTCCCGCGCGCCTTCGTCAAACAGTACGCCCGTCACATCGGGCTCGACGCGGAGAGAGTGGCCGCCGACTTCCAGTACCTTCACAACGAGGCGCCTCCCGAGCGTAAGGCTCCTCCGCGGCAGCGCTGGTCGCCGCCGCCCGGGGCGATCTTCCTCGGCGCGCTGGTAGTGGTGGCGGCGCTTCTCCTGACGCTGCGGCGGCCAGGGGGCGAGGCCCCCGCACGTCCGGGCCAGGGGCAAGCGGGAGCCGCGCCGGCCGTGCTTCCGAGCGACCGCGTCTACCCGCCGCCCACCCCCACCCCGGCGGCCCCTCCCGCTCCCGCCCCCGGCGAAGGCCTGGTTCTCACCCTGACCGCGCAGCAGAGCTGCTGGGTGGAGGTACGGGCGGACGGGCAGACCGTGTTCAACCGCGTGCTGAATGAGGGCGAGACCGAGACCATGGCCGCCCAGGGCGAGCTCGTCCTCTCCGTCGGCAACGCCGGCGGGCTCGCCATCCGTCTCAACGACCGTCCCGGCCTCCCCCTCGGCCGGACCGGCGAAGTGCGGCGGAACATCGTGATCACCAAGGACAAGATCCCCTCCCTCGTGCAGGACGCCGCGGCCGTCCAGGCGTCGCACAGCAGCTGACGTCATGGCCGAAGCCCGGGTCACGAACCCCCTCATCGAGCAGTTTCGCCGGGGCGGGGTCCCCAAGGAGCTCCGCCTCATGGCGGCGCAGGCCGCGCTGCCTCTCAAGCCCGATGACCTGCTCGAGCTCCTGACGGACCTCCTTCGTGACCCCGACGCCCCGGTGCGGGAGGCGGCGCAGGCATCGCTCGCTGGCTTCCCGGCCCCGGAGTTCCTGCCCCTCCTGAAGAGCCGCGACACCCCGCCGGCGGTGCTCGCGTGGGCCGTTGCCTATCGCCCCGAGCGGGAGCTCCGGGAGGTCGCTCTCCAGAACACCTCGCTGGCCGACGAAGCCATCGAGGTGCTCGCTCCCTCGCTCTCCACGGATCTGGCCGAGCTCGTCGTCATCAACCAGGTGCGCCTGCTCCGGCGCACCTCGCTGCTCGAGGCGCTCGAGACGAACCCTGGACTCAGCAATGACCAGAAGAGGCGCCTGCGCGAGCTGCGCGAGACGTTCAAGATCGGGGTGCAGATAGCACCGGCGGCTCCTCCCCCGCCCCCGGCACCCGAGCCGCCTCCACTCGCCCCCGAGGATGTGGTGTCCCTCGCCGCCCCGACAATGACCGAGGCCGAGGCGCTCGCGGCCTACCTGGGGGCCGAAGAGCGCCAGGAGCCGGAGAAGGTCAGCGCCATCCAGAAGATCTTCCGCATGAACGCCGCGGAGAAGCTCCAGGCGGCCATCAAGGGGAACCGCCAGGACCGGGCCCTCCTCGTGCGCGACCCCAACCGGCTGGTCTGGGCCGCGGTGCTCGGGAGCCCCAGCGTCACCGACGCCGAGATCGAGTCCTTCTCGGCCATGAGGAACATCTCGGACCAGGCCCTCCGCAGGATCGGCAGCGACCGCGAGTGGACCAAGAAGTACGCGGTCGTCGCCAACCTCGTGAAGAACCCCCGGACCCCCATCGGGGTCTCGATGAACCTGGTCGCCCGCCTCACCCCTCGCGACCTCAAGGCCGTGGTCGTCGACAAGAACGTCCCCGAGGCGATCCGGAAGCACGCGGAGAAGTTCGTGCGCGGGCCGGGAGGCAAGCACTAGTGGCCGGTGAGCGGGGCCTGGGTCGGCCATGAGCGACTACTACGCGCTCCTGGGAATCCCTCCCACGTCGGGGGCGGCCGAAGTTCGGCAGGCCTACCTCCGCCTGGCCAAGGAGCGGCACCCCGATCGCTACCCCGATCCCGCGGAGAAGAAGAAGGCCGAGACCTTCTTCCAGGACTTGACCACGGCGTTCAACACCCTGATGAACGTGGAGCGCCGCCGCCAGTACGACGCCGAGCGCGAGCGGCCCAAGCCGCACAGCCCGGAGGAGATCGCGCGGGACGCCTACGAGCGGAGCGCCCAGGCCATGGAGTCCGGGGCCCTCCACGACGCCATCACCCTGCTGCGTACCGCGGTGCATCATGGGCCGAGCGTCGCCGAATACCACGCCGCCCTCGGCCGCTGCCTCGGGCGCAATCCCCCGACCGCGCGCGAGGCCATCCAGTGCCTCGAGAAGGCCACCCAGCTCGCGCCCACGAACGGCTCCTACTTCGCCGACCTTGCCTTCCTCTTCAACAGCCAGGGACTTCGGCTCCGCGCCCAGAAGGCCCTGGAGACCGCCCAGCGCCTCGCCCCCCGCGATCCGCGGGTGGCCAGGCTTGCCGCCGAGCTCGGCTTTCCACGATGAAGATCGCCTATCAGGCCGTCACCGACGTCGGCAAGAAGCGCAAGGGAAACGAGGACAGCCTCTTCCTCAACCCCGACCAGAAGCTCTTCGTGGTGGCCGACGGCATGGGGGGCCACGCCGCGGGCGAGGTGGCCTCCAAGGTGGCGGTCGACTCCATCAACGAGTTCGTCTGCCTGACCTCGACGAGAACATCTCCTACGATGGCAACCGGCTGAAGACGGCGATCCGCCACGCCAACCGCAAGGTGCTCGAGGCCACCAAGGAGAAGAGCGAGTACGAGGGGATGGCCACCACGGTGGCGGCGGTGCTCGTGGACGGCGATGTGGCCAACATCGGCCACGTGGGGGACAGCCGCATCTACCTCTTCAGCGAGGGCCAGTTCACCCAGCTCACGAGCGATCACTCCTGGATCAACGAGCAGATCCAGAGCGGCGTGATCTCGGCCGACCAGGCCCGCAGCCATCCCCTGCGCAACGTGGTCACCCGCGCGCTGGGGGGCAAGCCCGACCTGGTGGTGGACATCCAGACCCGCCCCATGAAGGCGGGGGACGTCCTGCTGATCTGCTCCGACGGGCTCACCGGCATGGTGCCCGACGAGGACATTGCCCGCGTCCTGGAAGACGCGAACGGCGACGTCGAGAAGGCGGCCACGGACCTCGTGGCGGAGGCCAACGCCCGCGGCGGTGAGGACAACATCACCGTCGTGCTCCTGAAGTTCGAGGAGTAATCGGTGCTCTCGGAGGGGGCGGAAACGAGGCTTCGGCGGCGGATCGGGCGCTACCTCGTGACCGGCCGCATCGGGCGCGGCGGCATGGGCATGGTCTACCGCGGCCTCGACGAGACCCTGGAGCGCGAGGTCGCGATCAAGACCCTGACCGTCGAGGGTACCCTCGACGAGGAGAGCCGGAGACGCTTCGAGATCGAGGCCAAGGCGGCGGCCAAGCTCCAGCACCCGAACATCATCACCGTCTTCGAGCTGGGCGAGGACCG
>WNFM01243967.1_pt2 | contig 14233 bp, 14 predicted proteins | sample 5400271 | NCBI WGS metagenome assembly WNFM01 (sample SAMN13153352, study PRJNA577476) | soil metagenome | isolation source: 60 cm saprolite on Douglas fir-dominated hillslope | place: USA:California | collected 2013-09-17 | reverse complement strand
CACTCCACGGCGAGTTCCACGGCCCCGCGTTCTACGAGACCGACCTGCTCGGCTTCGTCGTCCCCACCTCGACCCTGGCCTTCTACCCGCCGGCGCTGACCAGCTTCGCCGATCGATTCGCCGGCGGGCCCAACGAGAACACCGCCTACCTCGGCTTTCCGCTGCTGCTCCTCCTCGGGTACACCGTCTGGCGCTGGCGCGACCGGCTTGTCGTCCGCTGGTCGGCCGCCATGCTGCTGGTGTCGGCGGTCATCTCGCTGGGGTCGCTGCTGCAGGCCGGCGGCCGCATCTTCCTCTTTCCGCTGCCCTGGCTGATCGTCCAGTTCCTGCCCATCTTCAGCAGCATCCTGACCTCGCGCTTCATGCTCTACGGGTTCCTGGTGGCGGCAGTCCTGCTGGGCTGGTTCATCGCGGAGCTGCCGTCCTTCAGCCCGAGAGGCCGGGTGGCGGGCGGCCTGCTCCTCCTGGCGGTGGCCGTCAGCCTGTTCCCGGCGGCGCCGCTGGCGCCCTACCGGCGCGTGGTTCCGGCCTTCTTCACCGGCTCGGGGGTGGCTCGGGTCGCGGGCGAGACGGTGCTGGTGGCTCCCTTCTCGGCGGACCCGGGGCTGCTCAAGAACCCGCCCTGGGAGGTTTCCCGGCCGATGCTCTGGCAGTCCGCGGCGGGGATGGCCTACAAGATGCCGGACGGGTACGCCTGGCGGCGCAGCCCGAAGGGCACGCCCCAGGCCGGGCCGCTCGATACGCAGACCCAGGACCTGATGACCGGGATCAGCCGCTTCGGCGCCTATCCCACGCTCTGCCAGTCGGACCGCCGCCACATCTTCGACGAGCTGCGTCACTGGGAGATCGGCGCGGTCGTCGTCGGGCCGATGGGCCACGAGGCGACGATGGTCGAGTTCTTCACCGACCTCCTCGGCTCGCCACCGGAGGAGGTGGGCGGCGTGTACCTCTGGTCGAGCCTCCCCTCCACCCCACCTTCCGGCAGCTGCTAGGACCCACCACTAACGGGGCGGCGGCAGCGAGGCGAGCAGGGCCGCCAGCGCCAGCACCCCGGCCAGGGCGAGCATTTCGGGGCGGCCGGAGCGGAGCGCGCGAAGCCCTTTCCAGGCCAGACCCAGCGCCGCCGCGACGGCCAGCGCTTTGCAGGCGAGGGTCAGCCCGTAGGCGCTGAAGAGCAGGTCCGCCGGCGCCCGCAGGTGGGCCAGGGCGAGCACGCCGCCGCTCACCACCAGGAGCCCGACCGAGACCGCCGCGACGCGGCCGAAGCGTTCCACCAGCGCGCGCTGGTCGGGAACGCCGCCGATCACGGCCAGAACCGCCACCAGGCCACCGACCCAGACCGCCATCGCGGCCTCGTGCACGGCGGTGAGCAGGGCGCTGGCGGCGAGCGGGAAGCCGCGGATGGTGTGACCCGAGAGGCCGTCGACGCCCGCCAGCAGGGCACCCAGCACGAGGACCGCCGGGATGCCCGCGCCGAGCGCTTCGGCGGGGGCCCCCAGGATCACCCAGAGCACGAGAGCGGCGGCCAGGCGGAGAGCCAGGACGCGGCCGAAGGCCGAGCCGAGCACGTCGGCGAGCGACGGCGAGTCGATCGTCCCCAGGCTGGCCGCCTGGGCGACCAGGGCGATCGGCTCGGCCACGATCAGCAGCGCGATGCCGAGGTAGACCAGGCGCCGCAGCCGGAGCGGCGGCTGGAGCTCGCGGAGCACGAGGACCAGGAAGGTGAGGACCCCGAAGGAGAGCGCGAAGCCGAGGAAGTGGAGCCAGCGAGCGAGCGCCTGGAGGAAGAGGCCCAGCGGCGCCACCGCCCCGAGGTCGCCGGCCACCACCTCGCCGCTCGGCGCCGGGCTCGGCCGGCCGACGCTGAAGGTATAGGAGCCGCGGGAAGGATGGGTGTCCTGGGCGACGATCCGCCACTCCACCAGGTAGGTGCCCTCGGGTAGCGATTGGCTGCCTGCGATCGGCGCCACCAGGGTGGTGGCGTCGAGGCCGCGGCGTGCCGCCGTCCCCGAGACCAGCCTCCCGTCGGGGGCGAAGACGTCGATCCCGTGGCCGAAGGGGGTCACCGGCTCCGAGAAGGCGATGCTCACGAAGGCGGGAACGGCGTTCAGCTGCCCGGGCGCGGGATCGAGCCGCACCACCTGGGCATGCGCCGAGGCCGTCGCGGCCAGCAGCAGCGCCGCCGCCAGGGCCCCGAGGAGCGCCGGGCCAAACCGGCGCAACGATCTCAGTAGGCGGCGGGGGCGTCCGCCAGGACGGGCGCCCGCTGGACCTCGGCCGGCGCCCGGTTGATCCGGATGACGAGGCCGCAGGCGATCAGGCAGAGCAGCCCGGCGCTGATGAAGGTGACCTGGTAGTCGCCCAACCAGGTCCGCAGCGCGCCGGCGGCGAAGGCCGCCGTTGCGGCGCCGAACTGGTGGGCGGCGAAGACCCAGCCGAAGATGACGGCGCCCCGCTGCTTGCCGAAGACGGTCGTCGCCAGCGCGACCGTCGGCGGCACCGTGGCGACCCAGTCGAGGCCGTAGAAGACGATGAAGAGGATCAGCCCGAAAAAGCTGCTGCCGAGGACGAAGGGAAGGATCAGGAGGGACAGCCCGCGCAGCCCGTAGTACCAAAAGAGGAGCCAGCGGCTGTCGAAGCGGTCCGTCAGCCAGCCCGAGCAGACGGTGCCCACGATGTCGAAGATCCCGATCACCGCGAGCAGGCTGGCTGCCGTCACCTCGGTGATGCCGTGGTCGACCGACGCCGGTATCAGGTGGGTGCCGATGAGGCCGTTGGTGCTCGCGCCGCAGATGAAGAAGCTGCCCGCCAGCAGCCAGAAGGCGGAGGAGCGCACGCCCAGCCCGAGCCCCTCGATCGCGGTCCGGACCGGGTTGCCGGTCGTCGCCGGCGCATCGGCCTCGGTGGCGCCGAGCGCACGGAGCCCGACGTCGGCCGGCTTGTCGCGGAGGAAGATCGCGACCAGCGGGATGACGACCAGGATCGCGCCGGCGACCGTCAGCGAGGACCACCGCCAGCCCACGTTGACCGCCTCGGAGGCGAGCACCGGTAAGAAGACCAGTTGCCCGGTCGCACCGGCCGCGGTCAGGACGCCGACGACGAGGCCGCGGCGAGCGACGAACCAGCGGTTGGCCACCACCGCGGCGAGCACGCTCGCCATGCAGCCGGTGCCGACGCCGACGACGATCCCCCAGAGCAGGTAGAGCTGCCAGAGGCTGGTCATCACCGAGGTCAGCGCGACCCCGGTGGCGATCGTGAGCAGCGCGCCGACGACGACGCGCCGGATGCCGAAGCGGGCCATGAAAGCAGCCGCGAAGGGGCCGATGAGGCCGAAGAGGACGAGGTTGATGGACACCGCGGCGGAGATCTCGGCTCGGTTCCAGCCGAACTCCTGCTGGAGCGGGACGATCAGGATCCCGGGCGTGGCCCGGGTGCCCGCCGAGGCCAGCAGGGTCACGAAGGTGACCGCCGCGACGATCCAGGAGTAGTGGAGCCGGCCGCTGCTGGCGCGCTCGATCATGCCTCTCTCAAAACCAGCGCGCGCGGCCTCAATTCCATGAACCACGCGTAGGGTAGCGGCCGGCGGAGAGTTGCAGGCCTAGACCCGGGCGGCCTCTGGCTCGGGCTCGGCTTCGGCCGCGACGACCCTCCGGAAGACGAGCTCGCCGCCGGCCACGTCGACCTTGATGGTGTCGCCCTCCGCGAACTCACCCGCCAGCAGCTGCATCGCCAGGCGGTCCTGGAGCAGCCGCTGGATCGTCCTCTTGAGAGGGCGAGCTCCGTAGACCGGGTCCCAGCCGCGCTCGGCGAGGAGCGCCCGCGCCGCGTCGCTCACCTCGAGGGCGAGCTTGCGCTCGGCGAGACGCTTCCTGAGGCTGTCGAGCTGGATGTCGACGATCTTGGCCAGCTGCTCCCTGCTGAGTGGCCGGAAGACGATCACCTCATCGACCCGGTTCAGGAACTCGGGGCGGAAGTGCTCGCGGAGGACGCTCATCACGGCTTCGCGGATCGTCTCGAAGTCGCGGCCGGATTGGCTCATCTCCTGGATGACCTGGGAGCCGAGGTTGCTGGTCATGATCAGAACCGTGTTGCGGAAGTCGACCGTGCGGCCCTGGCCGTCGGTCAGGCGCCCGTCATCGAGGACCTGGAGCAGCACGTTGAAGACATCCGGGTGCGCCTTCTCGATCTCGTCGAAGAGCACTACCGAGTAGGGCCGTCGGCGCACCGCCTCGGTGAGCTGGCCGCCCTCGTCGTAGCCGACGTAGCCGGGCGGCGCACCGATCAGCCGCGCCACCGTGTGCTTCTCCTGGTATTCCGACATGTCGATCCGGATCAGCGCCTTCTCGTCGTCGAAGAGGAACTCGGCAAGCGCGCGGGCGAGCTCCGTCTTGCCCACGCCGGTCGGCCCCAGGAAGATGAAGGAGCCGATCGGACGGTTGGGGTCGGAAAGCCCGGAGCGCGAGCGGCGGACCGCGTTGGCCACTGCGACCACCGCCTCGTCCTGGCCGATCACCCGGTCGTGGAGGCGATCCTCCATCTTGATCAGCTTCTGGACCTCGCCCTCCAGCAGCCGGGACACCGGGATTCCGGTCCAGCGCGAGACGATCGACGCGATGTCGTCCTCGTCGACCTCCTCCTTGAGCAGCTGGCGGCCCTCGCTCTGCAGCTCGCGGAGCTTCGCCTGCGCCTCCTCCAGCTGGCGCTGGAGCTGGTCGGTCTCGCCGTACTTGAGGCGCGCCGCCCGCTCGAAGTCGGCGGCGCGCTCAGCGCGCTCGGCCTCGTGGCGAACCTCCTCCAGCTTCCCCTTGAGCTCCCGGATCCGCTCGATCACCTGCTTCTCCTGCTCCCACCGGGCGCGCAGCGCGTCGCGCTTCTCGGCGAGGTCGCCCAGCTGCTTCTCGAGGGCCTTGAGCCGGTCCCTGGAGGCCCGGTCGGTCTCCTTGCCGAGCGCCTGCCGCTCGATCTCGAGCTGGCGGATCTGGCGCTCCGTCTCGTCCAGCTCGACGGGCATCGAGTCGATCTCCATCCGCAGCTTGGCGGCCGCCTCGTCGATCAGATCGATCGCCTTGTCGGGCAGGTAGCGGTCGGCGATGTAGCGGTGGGAGAGGACGGCGGCGGCGACCAGGGCGGAGTCCTTGTAACGGATGCCGTGGTGCACTTCGTAGCGCTCTCGCAGCCCGCGCAGGATGGAGATCGTGTCCTCCACGCTCGGCTCATCGACCAGGACCGGCTGGAACCGGCGCTCGAGCGCGGGATCCTTCTCGATGTACTTGCGGTACTCGTCAAGCGTGGTGGCGCCGATCGCCCGCAGCTCGCCCCGGGCGAGGGCCGGCTTGAGGATGTTGGCGGCGTCCATCGAGCCCTCGGCCGCGCCGGCGCCGACCAGGGTGTGGAGCTCGTCGATGAAGAGGACGACCTGGCCGTCGCTCGCGGTGACCTCCTTGACGACGGCCTTGAGGCGATCCTCGAACTCGCCCCGGTACTTGGTGCCGGCGATCAGCGCGCCGAGGTCGAGGGCGACGACGCGCTTGCCCTTCAATCCTTCGGGCACGTCGTCGTTGGCGATCCGGACGGCGAGGCCCTCGGCGATGGCGGTCTTCCCGACGCCGGGCTCGCCGATCAGCACCGGGTTGTTCTTGGTGCGCCGGCTGAGGACCTGGATGACGCGGCGGATCTCCTCGTCCCGGCCGATCACCGGGTCGAGCTTGCCCTGCGCAGCAAGCCTGGTGAGGTCGCGGCCGTACTTCTCCAGGGCCTGGTACTTGTCCTCCGGGTTGGCGTCCGTGACGCGCTGGTTGCCCCGAACCTGCTGGAGCGCCTTGAGGAGGCCGTCCCGCGTCACGCCGGCGTCCTTGAGGGGGGGAAGCGAGGCCAGGGCAAGGAGTAGATGCTCGGTCGAGAGGTACTCGTCCTTGAGCTTCCCCATCTCCTTCTCAGCGTCCTCGAGGACACGGCGCAACGGCTGTGAGAGGTAGGAGTCGGCGCCCCCGCTGACGCGCGGGAAGCGCTCGACCGCCGAGACGAGCGCCGGCTCGAGGGCGATGGGATCGGCGCCGGCGGCCGCGAGCAGGGGCCGGGTGAGGCCGTCCTCCTGCTGGAGGAGAGCCAGCAGCAGGTGTTCCGGTTCGATGCTCTGCTGGCCGCGCTCGGCGGCCAGGGAGGCTCCAGCCTGTAGGGCCTGCTGTGTCTTCTCAGTGAAGCGGTCGGTACGCATCTTCATCACTTCCTGTACCCGGCTCGGAAGGTTGGCTAAACTCCCCGAACCGTGGTCCTGCAGGCCAGCTTCGACAGGGACAGCGTTGGCCTCCACTTCCTGGAGTGGAACCGGGAGGCGAGCACGGCTCCGCCCATCCTGCTGCTCCACGGCCTGAGCTCCAACGCGGCTTTCTGGGGACGCCTCGCCGCCCGGCTGCCGACGCGCCGGCTGGTCGCCCTCGACCAGCGCGCCCACGGCCGCTCGGCTGCGCCGGAGACGGGCTACGAGCCGGCGACCCTCGCCGCCGACGCGGCCGCGCTGGTGGAGGAGCTGGGCATCGATCGGGTCGTCGTTGCCGGCCATTCCTGGGGAGCCACGATCGCCCTCCAGCTCGCCGCCGACCGCCCCGACCTGGTCGCCGGGCTGGCCGTGATCGACGGGCCGGTCCGGCCCTGGAGCGAGACCGGCCTCAGCTGGGAGCAGGCGGAGAAGTTCATGCAGCCGCCGCTGCCGCGCTACCCCGACCTGGCCGACGCCGTCGCCGAGAAACGGGACGTGCTCAAGGCCGCCTGGGCCGACGACCTGGTCGAATTCGTGCGTGCCGGCCTGGTGGCTGACGGCGACGGCTTGCGGCTCCCTCTGACGGCTCCGATCCGCCTCGAGATCCTCCGCTCGATGTACTTCCAGCCCTACGGCGTGCTCTGGCCCCAGGTCCGCTGCCCGGTCCTCCTCGCCCTGGCGGGCGGTGGCGAGGAGAGCATGTTCACCGAGTTCAAACGGCGGTCCGCGGCCCTCATCGCCGAGCAGGTCCCGGGAACCGTGGTGCACTGGTACGAGTCGGGCCACGACATCCCGCTCGAGCAGCCGGACCTGATCGCCGCCGACCTCGAGCGCCTCTGCCTGCGCGCCGCCTTCGCCGACGTCACCGCCGACATCGCCGCCAGCGAGGGCCCCTGGGGGGCGCCGACCGGCTACCTCGACTGGACCGCCAAGGACCTCCTCGCACACCTCTCCAGCACCCAGGCTGCGCTCCCGGCCGTCGCCCGCTCCCGGCCCGACCCTGGCGTGCCGGCGCCGGCCGAGAAGTTCGATTCCGACCGCTGGAATGCCTCCCAGGTCCGGCGCCGCAGGGAGCTTCCGGCAGCGGACCTGGTCGCCGAGCTGAGGGCGGGCGCCGCCGAGCTGGACGGCCTCCTGGCGGAGCTGCCGCTGGACGAGCCGATCAGCGCCGGGACCTTCGCGGGCGAGGCGGCCGCCTCCGCGATGGCGAACATGATCGACCACCAGCGCGACCACCTGGCCGAGCTCAGACGCTCCCTGGCTGCTGGTTTAGGGCGTTAGTCGCCGTCGATGGCGAGGCCGGGCGCCGGCGCCGGGCGCCGCGGCCAGAGCTTGCGATAGTCGGGAAGCGCCACCAGCTGGCCGGTGAGGAGCAGCACCGTCCCGTCGATGACGCAGTAGAGGCCGGCGATCGCCGAGGGCGGGTTCCCCTGCGGGAAGAGCAGGTAGGGCGCGGTCGCGGCCCATCGCCAGTTGCCGAAGCTGGTGCCGAAGATCTCCAGCAGCGTGGTGCAGAAGAAGATCGCGGCGAAGACGCCGGCGCGGGGCGAGCGGAGGATGAAGCCGGCGAAGAGCGGCAGGCAGAGCGCGCCGAGCACGTCGACCCGGCCCGTCAGCGGGGGCAGCCAGGTCAGGCCGGAGATCGCCCAGAGCGTTGCCAGCCCGAGCGCGACGCGGGTCACCACGCGCCCGTGGCGGACGAAGAGCGGCGTCCGGGCCGCTGTCAGTCCGAAGAGGTAGACGAGCCCGTGGCCAGGCGGCACGTAGAGGGGGAGGTTGTGGAACTGGTAGCGGTAAAGGCCCCAGATGAGCGAGCCGAAGATCTCGAAACCGGTCGCGACCACCACGAGCAGCCAGACCTGGCGTCGCTCGGAGGGCGCCGACCAGCGCGTGCTCAGGTAGAGCACGCCGAAGGTCAGGATGCCGAGACCGGACTGCTGGAAGACGGTGGTCAGGTGCGCGTCGACGAAGAGGATGAAGGGGATGTAGACGGCGAAGACGAGCTGGAGGACGTAGGGGCGAAGGGCTCTGAGCACCGCCGACTAGTGGTGCGTCTGGCAGTTGGGTCGACACAATGACCGCAGGCGACCCGGAGGGTCACCGGTCAGGGCGTCGACATCGCGCGAAGGGGTGGAACAAGGAGGATGGCAGCCGTAGCTGCCTGACGACGACGGGCCGGGCCCCCTGAGCCCGATGTCGGCGTCCTGAGCGGATCCGTTGTCGACCTTTTTGCCAGACACACCACTAGGTTATCCCGCGCGCTCCCGGAGAAAGCTCTCGACGCCCTTCAGCGAGCCCTTTCGGGAGCGACCCGGCAGGTCTCGCACACCTATGGCAAGCCCGCTGAGGAAGCCGATCCCGGTTCCCAGCAGTCCGCCGGCGATCACGTCGCTGGGAAAGTGGTGGCCCAGGTGGATTCGGGAGACGCCGACGGCCGTGGCGGTGGCGAAGAGGAGAGGGCGAGCCGAGGGGTAGGCGAGAGCAAGCGCGGTCGCGGCGGCGAATGACGCCGCGGTGTGGCCGGACGGGAAGGAGTGGTCGGGCGTCTTGCCCCCCACCACCCTGGCCGCCTCGCGGGTGAACCAGGGTCGGTTGCGCCGGAAGACCGGCTTCAGGAGGCGCTGCGCGATGTAGGTCGAGAGCGCGGCGGCTGCGGTTGACGCGATCGCCGACCGGCGGCCGCGGCGCCCGTCGAGGACAGCCAGCCAGAGCCCCGCGAAGGCCCAGCCGGCGCCTTCGCCGAGGTCGGAGACGAGGCCGATGTAGCGGTCGCTGTGGTGGCTGTGAGGCAGCCCGTTGAGGAATTCGAAAGCGTAGGCGTCGAGCGTCGCTGGCGCTGCGGGTGGCTTCTCGGGTGACTTCTCGGGCATCACCTCAATCCTGCCCGACCGGACTTACAAACCGCTGACGCGGCGATTACCGTTCGGCGACTCCGGCGATCTCAGTCCCCGCAGGTCACGCCCGGCCGATCGCACTCGGGCGTCACCCCGAGCCAGGCGAGTCGTGCCCGGTTGGCCGCCAGCCACCGATAGGCGGCCTCCTCGGCGGCCGCCAGGATGGGCAGCCGGTAGGGCGCGGCGAGGAGTCGCCAGCCTCCGCCCAACTCCTCCAGCACCCGGTTGAGCGCCGCCGCGCCGGCCAGCCGGCGACCTCCCGGCTCGACCGCCCAGGCCGAACGGTCAGCCTCGGCGCGGGTCAGCCCGACGGCGGTCAGCACCCCGCGCGCCTGGTTGGGCAGCACCTCGAGGCGGCCCGCGGTGTCCCAGCGGCGTACCCAGCCGGCCAGCCGCGTGCAGGGACCGCAGGTGCCGTCGAAGAGGAGCAGGAGCCGTCCGCGGGGCATCGGCCCAAGTGTCGCAGCCCTTACAGGCCGCCCTTGAAGATCGTCAGCAGGGCCGGTCCGAGGAGGACGATCCAGATCGTCGGAAAGATGAAGATGACCATCGGGATCGTCATCTTCACCGGCGCGCTCGCCCCCAGTCGCGCCGCCTGGTCGGAGCGCCGCCAGCGGGCCGCCTCCGCCTGCACCCGGAGGATGTCAGCCAGGGGGACGCCCATCCGCTCCGAGCTGGTGAGCGCCTGGATGAAGTTGTGCACGGCCGGCACCCCGGAGGCCTTGCCGTATGCCTCAAGCGCCTCCAACCGGGGACGGCCCAGCTGTACCTCGGTGAGGGTGACGGCGAGGCCCCGCGTCAGGGGGTTGTCGAACTGCGCGACGATCCTCGTCAGGGCACGGTCGAGGGTTAGCCCGGCCGTCACCGAGATGACCAGGAAGTCGATCAGGTTCGGCAGTGCGATCTCGATCTGGTGCCGCCTGTCGTCGATCAGGCTGCCCACGACGAGGCCGAGCAGGATCCAGGCTCCGAGAGCGAGGACGCAGGCCGCGACGAGGCCGTAGAGCAGCGGGCCGAAGAAGGTACCGAGGACGAAGCCGAGGGCCGCACCGAGGAGCGCGGCCGCCGCGCGGATGAGGATGAAGCCAACGGCTCCGAGGCCGGAAGGCCTGCCCGCCAGCTCCAGGCGCTCCTCCACCCGTCGCAGATAACCACCCGGCGTCAACCGGGTCACGCCGGCCGCGAGGCCGTCCAGGGCCGGTTGGATGATCCGCTCCCGGAAGCTGAGACGGGCCACCTCGTCGGTCCTGCTCACGTCGGTGCCGTAGTACTGCATCCGTTCGTCGACCGCTGTGAGCTGCTCCGGGAAGAGGGCCGGGCGGATCGCCCACAAAACCGTCAGGCTCCCGGCCGCGGTGAGCAGCGCGAGGAGCAGGGTCGGCCCCACGGTCAGAGCAGCCCGGGCCAGTGGCTGCGTACGTCGGCTTCGACCACGCCGGCCGCCGAACCGGCCTTGGGACAGCTGGTATCGGCGGCGGCGGGCGTCGACTGGTAGTCCTGGTAGGCGAGAAGGGTGTACCGCAGGGTCACGTTGCTGACGAACCAGCTGATGTACTCGGCCTGACACTGGGTGACGGCGAGGGTGAGGCTGGTGGCCAGGCCGCCGGTCTGCTGGGCGGTGGTGGTGCCGCCGGCCGAGACCGCCGCCGGCCCCACCCGGATCACCCGGATATTGCTGTAGATGGTCCTCACGTTGGAGGTCGGGCTGCCCTTGGGCGCGGCGACCGCGACGATGTCGATGTAGTCGCCCGCCTGGATGTACCCTGCGACGCCCTGCTGCTCGTTGCTCGGCACGGTCAGCGCGACGATGCCCGGTGCCAACGGGAGGTAGGCCGGCAGGGTGCCCGCGCCGGCATCCTTGCCGACCTGGTTCGAGAGGACCGGCTGGCCCCTCTGGAGCGGCGTCTGCGCGACCAGCCCGATGGCGGCCTCGGCCTTCCCGAGCGCCGCCGGTGGGACGTCGGCGAGCGCGTACTGGGCGACCGTGAGATCGGCCGCGGCGAGCACCTTGCGGGATGGCACGTCGCGCGCCGCCACGAGGACCGCCTGGGTCGCAGCCGGCGTGCCCGCCGGCCGACCCGACACCTGGCCCACCAACACGGCGGCGCCGAAGCTGGCGACGGCGACCACCGTGCCGATCACCACGAGAGGGACGTTGACCCGCTTTGCTTCGATCGCGTTTGCGCTCATTTTTGCTTAAGTTAATCCTTATCCGTCTTCATTGGCTGGTCCGGCCGGCTATCTGCCGAGGGCGGCGGCGATCTTGCCGGCCAACCCTTTGAGATCGGCCGCCCACGGGTCGGGTGGAATCGATTCGATCAGCGGCCGGCCGCTGTTGGCGGCGTGGTCGAGGTGGATCGAGCGGGGAACGACGTAGTCCGGGCCGCGGCCGAAGAACTTCAAGGCCTGCTCGATGCTGGCGCCGTCGGTCGTGCTGTGGTTGTAGATGAGCAGCATCTTGCTCTCGGCGACACCCAGCTTGGCGAACACGTTGATGCAGTCCAGCGTCGCCTTCATCGAGGGGAGCGAGGGCGACGTCACCAGGCAGATGACGTCGCTGGCGTCGATCGCGAGCAGCGTCCGCTCGGTGAAGGAGGCCGGCGTGTCGATGACGACGAAGGCGTTGTCGCGCCGCATCCGGTCGATCGCCAGCTGGACCGCCGGCAGGGTGACCAGCTCGGCCCGCTCCGGGGCGTCGGCCGCGATCACCAGCCGAACGTCGCTGTGGTGCCGGGTCACGAAACGGTTGAAGACCTCCGGGTCGGCGGCCACCTGCTCGGCCGAGTACTTCTCGAGGTCGGCCAGCGTGTACTCGGGCCGGAGGTCGAGGAACATGGCGTCGTTCCCGAACTCGACGTTGAGGTCGAGGAGGCCGACCGTCCCCGCCGACGAGACCGCCATCGCGATCGCCACGTTGACGGCGAGGGTGGTGGTGCCCACGCCACCCTTGCCATGGGCGAAGGTGATCAGCTTCCCCCGCTCGCTTCCAACCAGGGGGACCGGCCGGCTGCGCCTGAGCAGGGACTGGATCTTCGCTTCCAGGACGGCGATCTCGAAGGGCTTGGGAAGGTACTCGTCCGCCCCCGAGGAGTAGCCGACGACCATGTCATTGGCGCTCGCCTCGCTCGAGAACATGATGATCGGCACCCGCGCCGTCAGGTGGTGCCGGCGAAGCTGCGCCGTCAGCTCGAGGCCGTTCAGCTCCGGCATGCGGACGTCGGTGATGACGAGGTCGGGAACGTGCTCGCGGACCAGCGCCAGCGCCTCGACCCCGTTGCCGGCGATGCCCATCCGGTAGCCTGCCCTCTCCAGGTGGGTGCTGACCATCTTCTGGATCAGCCGGTCGTCGTCGACGAGCAGGATGCTCTCGCCCGCCATGTCAGCCTTCCCCGCCTTTCACGAGCGAGCCCAGCTTGGCAGCAATCGCCCTGCCGAGCTCGGCCGAGGAATAGCCCTCGAGGCCGGCCAGGGTCGCCGAGGGATGGGAGCGGGCGAGGGCGGCCCCGGCCGCGGCGAAGGCGCGGCGGGCTTCGAGCCGATCGCCCGAGTGCTCGAGGGCGGTGCCCAGCTGGAAGTACCCGACTGGCCCGTCCGGCTCGAGGTAGGTCGCCTTCCGGAAGGCCCTGATCGCGCCGGCCGGGTCGCCGGCGGCGAAGGCCCGCTCGCCGTCGGCGAGAAGTCGGAGCGGCTCGGCGGTCGGCCGGAGCGGCGCCGGCCGGGGGATCGTTCGGACGGCCGTCCGGCGGGCCGCCGGCTTCGCCCGAGGGGAACGCCGGCGGTAAACGAAAGCATCGCCGATGCGGACCAGTTCGAGGTCGTTGGAGTTCCGTTGAAGCGTTTCCGAGAAGCCCAGGAAGAGGTGGCCGCCGGGCGGTAGGCAGGCCACCAGGCGTCCGACGCAGACATCCACGCCCGGCTGGTCGAAGTAAATCAGCACGTTCCGGCAAAAGATGATGGAGAACGACGCGCCGGGCAAGGGGGGACGGGCGGCCGACAGGTTGTGGCGGCGGATGTCGACACGCTTCCGGAGCCCCGAGACGACCTCCCAGCCGTCGCCCGAGCGGGCGAAGCTCCGGCGCAGTCGGGCAGGCGAAACGCCCTGGAGCTCATGCTGGCGCCAGGGCCGGTTCGGACACATCGGTTGCGAGGACCCGCCAGTCGGGCCGCCCGCACTCGTCGAGCAGGATCGCCAGGCTGTAGGCCTCCTGGCCGTTGCCGCTGGCGGCGCACCAGATCGTCCCCGGGCCGGGCGGCGCGGCCCCCAACAGCTCGGCCAGGGCGAGGAACTGGTTCGGGTCGCGGAAGAAATAGCTGTGCTGCACGGTCACCCGGTCGAGCAGCTCCTGGAATGCCGCGTCGTCGCCGGCGATCCGCTGGAGGTAGTCGTCGAGCGAGAGACCGAGCCGGGCGGCGCCTTCCTCGAGACAGCGGGACAGGCGAGCGCGGACGGTCCGATCCGAGCCGAGGCCGGCTCGGCCCCTGAGCAGCGCCTCCGCGTTCGCCAGCTGGTCGTGCGTCATGCCCGTGCCCCGATGGCGGCGAAGATCGCCTCCGGGATCCGGTCGAGGTGGAGCACCTGCTCCGCCGCGCCCATGCTCTGGGCCGCCTTGGCCATGCCGTAGACGGCCGACGACGCCTCGTCCTGAACGATCGTCCGGCCGCCACTGCGGAGCATCGCCAGCAGGCCGGCCGCCCCATCGGCTCCCATCCCGGTCAGCAGCACCCCGACGCCGGCGGCCGCCGCCTCCTCCGCCAGCGACGCGAAGAGGATGTCCGCCGACGGGCGGTGGAGGGAGTCGGGCTCGCTGCTCAGCCTGATGCGGCGGGACGGTGCCAGGCGGAGGTGGAAGCCGTTGGGAGCGAGGTAGACGGCGCCCGGCCGGAGGGTCACACCGTCGGCGGCCATCTCCACCGGCAGCGCCGACTCGCGCGCCATCCATTCCTGGAAGCGACCGGTGAAGGTCGGGTGGAGATGCTGGACGACAAGCACCGGTGCGGACAGGCCGCCCAGCCCGCGGAGCACGCGCGCCACCGCCTGGGGCCCCCCCGTGGAGGCGGCGATGGCGATCACGGCGGTGCCCCC
>WNFM01345709.1_pt1 | contig 14235 bp, 15 predicted proteins | sample 5400271 | NCBI WGS metagenome assembly WNFM01 (sample SAMN13153352, study PRJNA577476) | soil metagenome | isolation source: 60 cm saprolite on Douglas fir-dominated hillslope | place: USA:California | collected 2013-09-17 | reverse complement strand
TCAGAAAGTGGCTAAGATTTTTCATATCTTAGTCACTTTTTGAGTTCATCCCTGGACTGTTTTGACCTCTCATGAGCCCGTGCCATTAAAGGTAGAGCCGGTCCGGTGAAACCCGAGGAAGCCGTCGCCCGACAGTCGGAAAGGATTTGGCGTTCTACGTCTTTTTACCGGAATCCCCCCACCTTCGTCCTTCGCTTGAGTATTGCGCCTGACGAGCTGCTTTAGTACCTCACGTGCCGACTCTAATATTTCGTCGGACAGCGTCTGGTCAGAGACTGCCCGCGCCAGCATGCGGCGCAATCGACGACTTACGGTTGTTGTCAGTTTGCCGGTACGCTGCACCGGCTAATGGTGTCTAGATCCGTGACCATGACACGCGGCCACAGCGACCGATGTGGGCGAGCATGCGTTCGTACTCGACTGTCGATCGCTCGTCTGAGCGATTAGGACATTACTAGTTGGGAGCAGAAAAGGCTGTCCGTTGGGGCAATAGACTCTGAACAGATGATGCCGATGGTCACAGGCTTTGGGGTTGGCAAGGCTTATGACGGCGAATCGACAAAACGAAAATATTCTCAAGCGAAATGAGGCAACGCAAAAGTTTGCCCCATTCACCCCGTCGGCAACGAGTTACGGGATGGAATGGAAAACACTGCAGGCGGTGCGTTACCGTAAGAGTCCCGCCAGCGGTGAATTTAGTCTGGCCCCCGTGTCCCGGCATGGGCTTGTCCTGACGATCCGGCCGGCGGAAAGGCTGCACGTGCGGTATGATGGCGTCAGATTGGACAGGCCTCCTGTCGCGGGTTCGATCAATGTGATACCAGCAGGGAGTTCGGTGCTGTGGCGTCGCCAGGGGAGCATGGACGCGCTTTTCATTCATCTAGAGCCGAGCGTGGTCGCGCGGGTTGCGGCCGAGTCGTTCGACTTCGATTCAAGTCGGACAGTGCTGCCACCGCTCTATGGCTTGAACGTGCCTGAACTCCGCTCCGCGATGTTGGCTGTGGATGCGGAATTGAGGGCTGGCGGCGCCGGCGGCTCGCTTTTGGCCGAGTCATTCGCCACGGTTTTGGCCGTTCACCTGATCCGTCACGTCACGGGTTCCCAGCGGGAGTTGGTCGCAGCGGACGGTGTACTTCCACACCACAAGCTCCGCAGGGTCATTGAGTACATTATGGAAAATCTCGGAGGTAATCCGACCCTGGAGCAAATGGCGGCGGTCGTCCATCTCAGCCCTTATCACTTCGCGCGGCAGTTCAAGGCAGCCACCGGGTTAGCGCCGCATCAGTATGTAGTCTCGCGGCGCGTTGAAAGGGCACAAGATCTCTTGCGGACAGACAGCGGGCTCGGCTTGGCGGAGGTCGCGTTCCGCTCCGGCTTCGCGAACCAAAGCCATTTCTGCCTTCATTTTAGGCGGATCGTCGGTATCACGCCGCGACAGTTTTGGGGTTCCGCAAGAACACCCTCACTTGGTTAATTTCCTGCGAGTGATTGAGTCTTCTCTTCGATGCTGGCAGCAAAATACGGCACACAAACGGCGGCACGACCCACTAGGCTGACATTCTTGTCTTGAAATTCCAGCAGAGCCCGCTCGATCCAAACGCGCCGGGAAACTCCCTCGTCATCCATAAAGCCGTCCTGCTCGTGCTCCTCGGTACCCGTCATTTCGACGACCACATGTGGGAACTGGAAAAGCCTCTGTTTTGTTATTCTGGCTTTAGTTAGTGGATGGCCTGCCCGCACAACCATGGCTTCTTGCTCTTTGTACAATGACGATCGATGCAACGTATCAGGTAACCTTCCAAACCAACCGATAAGCAAGTCCAATCGATCGCGCGTGGGGTTGGCTGCATGCCAGAAACGCCTGGAACAAAAAGGTCGTCATCGATTGCTGCCCTTAGGCGGCTCAGCGAATGACTAATCGCGGGTTTTCATCGCCGGTAGCCTCTGTCTGAAAGCAGAATGAATCGTTGTCAATCGCCATTTGAATAAGTTTCACTTTCCCAAGTTAGCCATCTTAGTACGCTCCTCCGAACTTGGAAAAATGCGTGTAACAAAATCAGAAGCTTACCAAAACCTTCATCTGATCCGTCATATTACAAGTCCTCACAGGGAGCCTGTTTCGGCCGGCGTACTTCCACGCTCCACATGGTAATTGTGTAGATCATGGAAAATCTCGAGGCAGTCCGACGCTGGAGCAAATGGCGGCCGTTGAAGTCGCGTTCCGCTCTGGCTTCGCGAATCAAAGCCATTTTTGCTCTAATTTTAAGCGGGTGTCGAAGTCAGCCGAGCGAGTTGCGGATTTCCGCAAGAATCTGTCAAACACCCGCAAGATCATTAAAGACATTGGTAAACAGCTCTGTAGCCTACCATGCAGCACGCAGGTCAACCCGATTGCACCGCTTAAAACATGAGTTTGTCAGAGATATGTTAGCATCCAGGCTGTCCCAGAAGCAAACTATTAAAAGAATCTGGACATCAATAGTATTGACTGAGACATATAAGCAAGGCTTTAGCGGAATTGTTCTACCACTTGTTAATTCACACTTTTACGAAGCCAAAAAACGTTGTCACGACAATCAGCTTCAGCACCTCAGCTGAAGCCGGCGACAGCGAGTAAGTCTCTTTGATGACAAAGTCACGCCGCAATGATGATATCGAGGCGAGCTCGCCACAGATCCGGGTTGTCATCGCCGACGATCACCCGGTCGCCCGACAAGGCTTGTCGGCAATACTCGGATCTCTGGATGACGTTAAAGTCGTAGCTGAAGCCGCAGATGGAGAGGAGGCCTGCAAACTCTATCACCAACATTCTCCCGACGTCCTCATTGTCGATCTCCGGATGCCAAAAAAAGATGGTCTACGGGTGGTCGAAGAACTGATGTCGGGCGGCCCTCCGAAACCACGGATCATTGTGATAACAACTTATGAGGACGAAGAAGATATCCGCCGCGCACTGACGGCTGGAGCTAAGGGTTACCTCGTCAAGGCGGCAGATTGCGAGCAGATTGAAGAAACGCTTCGCGCAGTTGCCGCGGGTGGCAGCTTGTTCCCCCCGGCGATCACGTTGAAACTGGTGGAAGCGGTGGCGCACCCGGAGCTCAGTAAGCGTGAACGTCAGGTTCTAGAGTATCTTGCCAACGGTAGAAGCAACAAGGAGATCGGTGCAATCCTTTACGTCAGCGAGTTGACCGTCAAAGGTCACGTGAGATCGATCCTCGAAAGGCTGGCCGCGAAGGGTCGTTCTGAAGCCATCGCCATCGCGCTTAAACGCGGGCTGATCCGGGCGAACGTCTAGCTCTTCATACTGTAGCCTTGAGCCATGTATCTGAAGTTCGTTACTCCTTTCGAGAAGGGTTGGAGAAACTCGAATTGGCTTTGACTCGAAAGCACAGATAGGGCTGTCTGCGAAGGCGACCGGTCAGAGATGATAGATAGAAAGAGAGGCTGACTCAGAAGTGGTTGAGATTTCGAAATATGCATTCGAGAACCTATGGACGGACGGGGAGCTGAACCTTTACCGTGGACGCGAAACCAGGGAGCTTCGACCAATTCTGGTTGTAGCACCGGTTTTGAGACAGCCGGCCCCCGAGGCAATTAGACGGCTTAGGCACGAATTTTCCCTGCTGAAAGGCCTCGATCTAGACTGCGCTCTAAAACCCCTAGCACTAATTCGCCACGAAGGGCGAACGATGCTGGTACTTGAGGATCCCGGTCCCGAGGTCGTCGGGCTGGGTCACTTCCTAGTGCAACCGATGGAAATCGGCGGCTTCCTACGGATAGCGATTAATCTGGCAGTCGGACTGGGTGAACTCCATCGCCGAGGTCTCATTCACAAAGATATCAAGCCGGCACACATTCTAGTCGACACTACTACCGATAAGGTGTGGTTTACCGGTTTCGGGATCGCTTCGCAGTTGCCGCGGGAACACCAGATCCTTGAACCTCCCGAAGTGATTGCCGGCACACTGGCCTACATGGCGCCGGAACAAACTGGACGCATGAATCGGTCGATCGATTCTCGTAGTGATCTCTATTCCCTTGGAATCACGCTCTACCAAATGCTCACTGGCTCGCTTCCGTTCGTTGCCTCTGAGCCGATTGAATGGATTCACTGTCATATCGCGAGAACGCCGGCAGCACCGCGCGAGCGGATCACCGGAATCCCGGAGCCAGTTTCGGCAATTGTGTTGAAACTTCTCGCGAAGACAGCGGAAGAGCGCTATCAGACGGCTGCCGGCCTTGAGGCTGATCTCAGGAAATGTCTGCTGGGATGGGATTCAACCGGCGGAATCCAACCGTTCGCCATCGCACAGCAGGACGTGCCAGACCGGCTTCTGATTCCGGAGAAGCTCTATGGCCGTGAACAGGAGTGCCAAACTTTACTCCAGGCCTTTGACAGGGTGATCAGATCCGGCAAGCCGGAATTAGTGCTAGTCTCCGGCTACTCTGGGATCGGGAAATCCTCACTCGTGCAGGAGCTGCATAAGGTGATCGTGTTGCCGCGCGGCATCTTTGTTTCCGGGAAGTTTGATCAGAGTAAACAGGGCGTGCCGTACGCGACACTCGCGCAAGCGTTTCGGACGCTGGTGAATCAAATACTCAGCATGAGCGAAGAGAGGGTGATTCAATGGCGTAACCTGATTTTGGAAGCGCTTGGGTCATACGGTCAATTAATGGTGAATCTGATCCCCGAACTAGAGCTGGTAATCGGAAAGCAACCAGCCCTCCCTCATCTACCTCCTCAGGAAGCACAAAATCGGTTCGAGGCAGTTTGGCGAAGGTTTCTCAGCGTGTTCGCACGAAAGGAACATCCTTTGGCTTTATTCATTGATGACCTGCAATGGTTGGATCCGGAAACCCTTGGGCTGATCGAGCAGTTTCTCACACATCCGCAGGTCGAGTTTCTTTTGTTAGTAGGAGCGTATCGCGAAAACGAGGTTACTGCTAACCATCGTTTGCGACTAACATTGGACGCCGCCCGTGCGGCTGGTGCAGCAATTCATGAGATTGCGCTAGAACCGCTTTCTTTAAAAGACACTGAAGAACTGCTTGGAGACGCGCTGTTTTGCGAGCCGCCTCGCGTTCGGCAGCTCGCAGCACTGGTCCACAATAAGACCCGGGGTAATCCTTTCTTTACGATTCAGTTTCTCACCACGCTGGCCGACGAGCAGCTTTTGAGATTTGAGGCGCGAGAGGCAGCCTGGCGCTGGGACTTGAAAGGTATCCGCGCCAAAGGGTTTACCGATAACGTGGCGGATCTCATGATCGTCAAACTGCGGCGTTTGCCGAGCGTCACGCAAGAAGCAATGAAACGCCTTTCCTGCCTGGGCAATGCAGTCAAAGTCAGGACCATACTTGCGGTCAACGGTGGAGCAGGAGAGGAAATGCACGCCGCTTTTTGGGAGGCTGTCCGCGCTGGATTAATTCTGCGCACCGACAATTCTTACCAGTTCCTCCACGACCGTATCCGGGAAGCCGCCTACGCCCTGATCCCGGAAGAGGCACGCCCTCAGTTCCATCTCACTATCGGTCGGCAGCTGCTCACCCGAATGTCGCCTGACGAGGTTGTTGAAAATATCTTCGATATTGTCAACCAGTTCAACTTGGGCGGCTCGCTTATTTCCGATCGCGATGATAAGACCCGGGTAGCGGAATTGAACCTCAGGGCCGGAAGAAAGGCAAAGACCACGGCTGCTTATGCTTCAGCCGGTGCTTTTTTCTCGCTTGGAATCGCGCTGCTCGGGGACTGGGGATGGGAGACCCAACCCAAACTGGCCTTCGATTTGAGGTACGAAATGGCAGAATGCGAGTTCATCGGCGCCAATTTTGCCCAGACCAGGCGGCTGATTTCAGAGCTTCTTTCTCGAGGCAAATCGAAGAGCGACCGGGCGGCTGCTTATCGTTTGAAAATGCACTTGCACATGGTGGAATCGGCACTTCTTGAGGCGATTCAGACCGGTCTCGAGTGCTTGCAGATGTTCGACGTGGTCATGCGAGTCCAGCCAAATCGACAGGACGTGCAGATCGAGTACGACAAAGTCTGGCTGAACTTAGGTGTGCGGCCGATTGAGAGCCTCATTGACCTTCCGCTGATGACCAACTCCGAGATGCAGACTGTCATGAGTGTGCTCCGTATTTTTTTCCGTCCGGCGTATCTCGTTGATACCAATCTGACGCAGCTGATCGTCTGTTACATGGTGAACATTAGTCTCACGCATGGGACGACGGAGGCTTCCGCCCATGGGTATGTAGGGTTCGGACTGTTTCTCGGGCCGGTTTTTCATCGCTACCACGACGGTGATCGTTTTGCCGAGCTCGCCATCCGTCTTATCGAAAAACATCAATTCTCGGCTTGCACCTCAGATACCTACTTGCTGTCGCAGATGGTGGTCGTCTGGACGCGGCCCCTTACCGTCGCCGTTGAGTTCTTACGCACGTCATTCCGGGCTGCAGTCGAATCGGGAGATGTTGTTTTGGCCTGTTACAGTCTGGAACACATGGTGACGGACATGCTGGCCCGTGGTGATAACCTGGATCAGCTTTGGCTTGAATCAGAGAAAGCGCTCGACTTTGCCCAGAGAGCGAAATTCCTCCAGGTCGTAAACATTCTAACTAGTACCCAGGCTTTCGTTCAAAGCATGCACGGAGGCGATGTGAGCGTCTCCAGTTTGGCCGGCGAAGAAGTAAACCCGCCAAGTCTGGAACTCAGTGAAGATTCTGCGCCTATAGCCGTTTGTTTTGGTCTGATCCTGAAACTGCGGACGCGTTTTATGTCCGGCCAATATGAGGCCGCGGTGGCCATAGCCCGTGAAATAGAGCCGTTGCTGTGGTCCGCTCAATGCCATATTCAAGCAGCGGACTATTATTACTATGCCGCGTTAGCCACAGCGGCTATGATTGGCCCTTCTGCGACCGACTCCAGCCGCTCAACCAAGGCACTTAAACAGTATCTTACAAAGTTAAGCGAGTGGGCGGAAGCGCATCCTCCGACTTTCTTTGACAAATACGCGTTAGTGGCAGCTGAGGTATGCCGGATTGAAGGCCGGGACCCGGAGGCGATGCGTCTGTACGAAGACGCGATCCTGTCGGCTCGTAAACATGGGTTTGTTCAGAACGAAGCCATCGGTAACGAAGTGGCGGCTCGATTTTATCTCGATCGCGGCTATGAAACGACAGCCCATGCCTATTTCCGGAATGCCCATCGGTGCTACCTTCGTTGGGGGGGATCGAGCAAGGTTGACCAGATGGAGCAGGAGTTATCAGGCCTCGCAGACCTACCCTTAATAAGTCCTCCCAAATCGATGGGAGCGCCCGTTGATCAGCTGGATCTACAGACAGTAGTGAAGATATCTCAGGCTGTTTCCAGTGAGATCGTGTTAGAGAAGCTCACTCAAACGCTCATGAGGATTACGGTTGAGCACGCTGGCGCGGAGCGTGGTCTGCTGATATTGCAGCAAGGCGAAGAATATCGGATTGAAGCTGAGGCTAAGGTCGGTCCGAGCGGAGTTGAAGTTCAATTACGTCATGCTCCGACGTCGCCCAGTGAGCTGCCCGAGTCGCTTCTCCGCTACGTAATCCGGTCGCAGGAGAGTTTGATTCTCGACGACGCCTCCAGCCAAACTCTTTTTTCTCAAGATCCTTACGTGCTGCAAAAGCAGCCCCGGTCAGTGCTCTGTTTACCACTCATAAAACGGACTGATTTGATTGGCGCACTTTACCTCGAGAACAACCTGGCAACTCGGGTTTTCACACCGAAGCGGCTTGCGCTGCTCCAGCTGTTGACGTCTCAAGCCACCATTTCTTTGGATCATGCTCGCTTGTACGCGGAGGCAAAACGAGCAGAAGAATTGCAAGCCGCGATGGCACGCGAGCGGGAGATCTTCGCCCAACAGCGCGTTGCTCAACTGGCGAAAGCGAACGCGGCTTTGCGTGGTTTGCTCGATGAGCTCGCTTCGGTCCCGCAGCTCGATGAGTTCATTGGTCAGGTCATGGCAGCCATTACTGGACAGTTGGGCGCGGCTTCTTCGCTGCTGGCGCTAGTGAGGCCTGACGACCAAACGATGGTGCCAGAACTGATGTACCAAGACGGACGGGTCAAGCGGCGCGATAAATTGGGATTCTCAACGCACTTGAGCGCTCTCAAGTTGGATGAGATCGCCCCGGCCAGCTTAGACCAGCCTATCAGCGTATTACGCCTTGATAGTCCGCTGGCAATGCAGATCCCGGAGGGCAGACGCGCCTATCTAATCGCGGAAGGTATCAAGGCGGTCTTAATCATTCCGTTGAGCTCCAAGGGTCAGGTCAACGGTATGTTGAGCTTTCGGTTTAAAGATGATTGTCAGTTTCAAGAGGAGGAACTGGAGATTGCCAGAGCTTTAGCAACTCAGGCGAGCTTGGCTATTCAGCTGACGCAACTAGCAAGAACGGCCAGGGAATCTGCCGTGCTCGAGGAGCGAAACCGGTTGGCAAGTGAGATCCACGATTCTTTGGCCCAAAGTTTTGCCGGTATTTCTATGCAGCTTTCTGCCGCGGGACGGGCAATGGCCCGAAAGAGTAAAGATGCACGAGGCCACGTAGAACGCGCCAACGAACTGGCCCGCTTCGGGCTCTCGGAAGCGCGCCGGTCTGCGCTGAGCTTGCGCTCGAACATTATCGAGGAATCGGGCTTAATTGAAGCGCTACGCAAGTTGACGGAGCGCTCGAATATCCCAGGTCTTATCAGCTGCTCATTTCACGCTAGCCGGGTAGACGAACAAGCCTTGTCGCCCCAGGTTCAACAGGATCTCTTACGAATTAGTCAGGAAGCGATCAGTAATGCGCTTCGCCATGCGCAGCCCAGTGAGATCAAGGTTAGTCTGCGAGGAAATCAGTCAAACCTTGTACTTAGGGTCACGGATAACGGCTCCGGATTAGCCAGGACTCGGCCGCTGAGCGAAGACCATGGCTTCGGTTTCGCCAATATGCGCGAGCGGGCTAAGAATCTTGGCGCAGCCTTGCACATTCAAAGCAAGCTAGGTCACGGCACCAGCGTGATTGTGCGTCTGCGGATGGCCGACTGGTCGATCGGGCGGGGCAGCACCCCCCTCTAACGAGCAGGGTAAAACGCCTTTCTCGGACTGTAACAAACGCGTAACCTCAATTGATGGCTTCCCCTTCGAAGCCACCACTTCATGAGATCCTCTCCAACTAATGTTATTCGGGTTCTGATCGCGGACGATCATCCGGTGGTGCGAGAGGGATTGGCCGCTATCCTGCGCTCCGAACCAGACATCCAAGTTGTCGCAGAGGCCACGGATGGCGCGCACGCTTGCGCATTGTACGACCAACACCTTCCAGACGTGGTTATTCTAGATCTGCGGATGCCGCGGAAGGACGGACTCCAAGTGGTTACCCAGTCATGTCTAGCCGCCGGCCCAAGCCTCGGATTATCGTGATGACCACCTATGAGACCGAAGACGACGTGCGCCGGGCCTTGCAGGCGGGCGCAAAAAGTTACCTGGTGAAAGGAGCGCTCCCCGAACAAATTCTCGAAACCGTTCGTCGAGTTGCCGCTGGGGAAGCGTTGGTGCCATCCAAAATCGCCTCAGTATTCACAGAATCGTTGGCGCGTCCCGAGCTTTCGCCTCGAGAATTACAAGTGGTGCGGCGGTTAGCGGCTGGAGATAGCAACAAGGAAATCGGACAATTGCTCCAGATCACGGAGCACACGGTGAAGGCCCACGTAAAGTCCATACTGGTGAAGCTTGGCGCAACGGGGCGGACCGAGGCGATTGCTATCGCTATAAAGCGCGGATTAATCCGGAAAGGTTAAAACGTAGGTGCCTTTTGCTTGCAACTGCCAGGACGACAGGATTGCTCGGTCCCTCGAGTTTCTCCCGTTTGTTACCGCCACTGACGTATACAAGAGACTATTCCTCTGAGGAGTCGTTTTGTTTTTGCTAACCGAATTGGGCAGTAAAGATAGATCCAGTAGAGGAGGTGGCGAGCTGCTCGACCAGGAGTACAAGGCAAAGGCCCCTTCAGGCAATGGTAGTGGGGGAATTCACCTTTTATTTAATGGGCTAGACCTACTAACCAAGGACAAAGAATGCATTTAATTTTTCCTAAATCAATGATCATCCCGGAAGTCGCGGCTCGCTGTGAAGATAATCATTTCGAGGGTTGGCTTACAGCTGCTTTGATCGAAAACACAAACCAGCAGCAAGAGGGCGATGGCGAATCCTGTCTACCTGGGATTACTGATCTTTGGATGTTAGAGATAGCCGAACGAAACGGCAAAACCTGACTCGGCAAATTCCAGGTTGAATTTGAAACGGGAGCCCAGGGACGGCGGGCAACCCACAGTGGGCCGGATCCGGGGACTGGTGTACTCTTCTTTTCGCTCAACATCGATACCGGCGAGATGAGGTTTGCATGAGGGCGGGCCTTCTCTTTGGCCTTTGAACGCCAAGAAACCGCCCGGACGATCCGCGCAACGCAATGACTAGAAGTTCTTTGCATGCCAAACAGAGCAAACTGCATCAGTCGTATATCTTCGAAAGTGTGATTCAAAACATCTTTCGAAGGTTTCGCGCTTATTCCTCACCGTCAGGCAGTTAAGGCCCAGGCGTGTCGATTTAAGATAAGATGGAATAGCCGCAAAAGAACGCAAAGAACGCAAAAATGAGAATGAGTTGATCTATGTCCCAGCGCTGGAGGGGAGCCGCTTCGCAGGTTGGCAGCTCTGCAGGTCGGCAGCAGGCGGATCCGCTCCAGACCACGGCGCGTCGGTCGCCTCACGCTGACTCCTTTTTTTTGCGTTCTTTGCGCTCTTTTGCAGCTATTCCGTCTTGCGCCCCGCGCCCACCAGTAAACGGTTCAATCGTTTACAATACCGATGCGGGCCGCAGGTACGATACCGGCGACGACCGGATCGAATCCGCTGGCTCGGTAACGTTGATTTTCGAAGTTGCGATCGCGCAACTCGCCTAACCGATTGAAGAAGCCGGCCCGTCCTAACGCATTCTTGGTTTCGCCTTTGTTGAGGGCCACATGCACCCGCCCGCGCCGTTTTTGACTCTGCAGCGATTGCAACATGTAATACTGGCTCATTCGTCGTAGAAGGGAACCGAATAAAAGCCTGATAGGGGCGAGGGAGGAAGAAATGCGAACACAATGAACACTGGAGACCACAGATGATGACCGAACCAAAGATTGAACATCGCAATGAGCAACCCTACGTGGGGATCCGAGACCAGGTTACAATGCAGCTGGCCTTCAGGCTGTCGGATGATCAAAGGGTGGGTTGAAAAACGAACAATATTGGTCCTGAGCTTTGCGGCCTATGAGAATAACCAGGAAAGGTGGATTGATTGGGCTGGCTGTCTTGTGCGTGACCGTTCAGGTTATGCTGGTCGCGAAAGGCGGCTGAGAAAGAAACGTTGGTGGGGGTGTGGGAAGTGAAGATATCCGCCGGGGGCGTGCCACCATCGCCTCTACTGAGTATTGCGATCTTTGACGGGGACGGTAGCTTTACTACTACCGGTAACACCAAATTTTCGCTTGCGCCGCCGAATGAAGGCCTTGCGGATGCGCGCGGCCCCGGCTACGGTCGTTGGGCTCAAACGAGCGACAAAGAGTTCAAACTGACTTTTTACGCGGTGCTACTGAAGGGAGGTGAAGTGAGCGGCTACCTGCGAGTCCGTAGCATCATGATCTTGTCCGACTCAGAGAACGAGTTTACGGCTCGCGAGTGCCAGGCGGACTTTTTGGATGCAAACTGGAAGGTGCTGGACAGCGACAAGGACGAGGTGAAAGGCAAGAGACTGGAAACGCCGTAGACGCTCATGAGGGCGGGACATTAGGGACACCCCTTAACTTCGGATATTACGAAACACACTTTCTCTCCGTTGTAATATGTCCAATGTTCAGATACGTCCCTAGAGCGGTTTGCTCTCCCGTAGGGACTAACTAATGGTAGCCAGGCAATTTATTGCCTGGGATGTTTCCAAAAGCGATCTGGTCCCGCTGGGCGGACGAGGTCCCTGTCGAATTGCGTTCCTTTCTCAGCTCTCATCTCAGGACGACGAGACGCGTGCTCCAGCCCAAGGGGCTGCCAGAAGCTGAGATAAGGGTCACGCCGTTTAACCAGATGCCGCTTTTGCGCGGTTGAGCAGTCGCGTACCAGCTTCGGTCAATGACACACTTCGCGTGGTTCGGTTCAGTAGCTGTGAACCGATACTGTCTTCCAGTAGCCGGACCGTTTGACTGAGAGCCGATGGCGAAACTCCTAGGGCCTCCGCAGCCCGGCTAAAACTGCGCGCCTCTGCCACCGCGACAAAAGCGCGAACGCGACCAAACTCGGCAGCAGAGAGAATTGACGTCATCGATTGGTTAGTTCAGCTAATAAATCCATTAAAAAAAATAGTATTCATAAGCAATATTAATAATGCAATCTAAGGCGTATTGAAACGTCTACAGACCGATTTGCACCTAAGGAAGGGTATCGAGGCCGGCTGGAATTTTGACGGCAAGGTCGCCGTAGTGACGGGCGGCAACAGCGGCATCGGTAAGGACGTTTGTATCACTCTCGCTTCGCTCGGTTCCCGAGTGGTGATCGGGGGTCGACGCGAACCCGAAGGCCATGCCGTTGTCTCAGAGATTGAAGCAATCGGAGGAACCGCGCGGTTCCTTCGTACCGACGTTGTTAATGAATCCGACGTCCGTTCCCTGGTTGAAGCGGCGGTTTCGAGGTTTTGGTCGGCTCGACTTAGCGTTCAACAATGCTGGCGTTGAATTGGGCAGCCCTTGACGGAGATCACTGAAAACGATTATCGGCGAGTGTTCGATATCAATGTCTGGGGTGTAGCCACCGCAATGAAGTATGAAATCAGGGCGATGATCCGGACCGCCGGAGGGAACATCGTCAACAACAGCAGTGTTGCCGGCCGAATCGGGATCCCCGGCTTCAGTCTTTACAATGCGAGTAAGCACGCTGTCGAAGGTCTAACCAAGACCGCTGCCCTTTAGTTTGCTAGACACGGAATTCGAGTAAACGCCGTAGCGCCAGCATTCATCTCGACTCCGATGGTCGATCGCTATGTCCGTTCCGATGTTAAGCGGCGCGAAGACTTAGAGGCATTGCATCCCGTTGGCCGGCTTGGAAATATTTGCGAAGTTGTAGCGGCAACCCTTTTCTTGCTTTCAGATGCCTCTCCGTTTACGACCGGAATCTCGCTTCCGGTAGATGGTGGTTGGACTGCTCAGTAATTGGTGGGATTTTCCGGTGCCGTCAGCAACAAAACAGTTCCTGCTCTGGCCGTCAGGCCCATCCGCCTGCGAGGTTGCTCGATTCAGCGAAGTGAAACCTCATGCGCTCAGCCGTTGTCGCCGCCAATAACGCGTCTCGTCCGTGGCCGTTTAACCATTGGTCAACTGTTAGAAGGCCAGGAAACTCCTTTCGAAGCGCCACAATATCTGCCCTCCCAGACAGTCGTCCGTCGTCTACCAGCACAGCCAGCTTATTTAGGAAGGAGTTTTGCTCAAGCAAGCTATCCGAAAAGCGCCGATAAACGAAAGTACGCCCAATAGCGGCGCCGAATTTTGTGGCAAGATCTGAACCAGTCACTGCGTCGCCTGCAATCTCGATCGTACGTGATGAGTAAGTTTGAGGATCGGCGAAAATGCAGGCGACTATTTTTCCGATGTCCTCGACGGTTCGATCGCTAACTGTAATCTGCGTAATCTGTCTAATCTGCGGATCATATTTTTTTGTTTTTGAACTGCAACTATCGCGAATGTTAGGCCTCTACCGCCGCTGCGAGATCTTCCCGGAGAAATTCGATAATCGAGTTAACCGCTTGCCAGCGATTTTTCTCAAGAATGACCATGTGCGTACCCTGACCAATCTCGATCCATCGCCGATAGGGCGCCGCGGTAAGCCTGCTGAAGAAATCTCGTGCCGTGTCAAAGGTGACGTCGATGTCCCATTCTGCATGAACGAGCAACACCGGTACGCGGATTTCCCCGGGATCATAAAACGGCCTGCCTGCAGCCCAATATTCGCGAATATCCTGTATTGGGATGTGTTGCAACTTAACAGTCGAGCCGAAGGTCGGGGTAGATGATCGGAAATTTAGCTCATCGCAGCGAACAGACCGAGAATAAAGCGATGGAGCAAACCGATGCCCGGTGCCGCCGCACTTCCAGAAGCCTGGCCTTTGCGGATCATATGGATCGCTTCGTAGCCGGCGAGCG
>WNFM01108083.1_pt1 | contig 14236 bp, 16 predicted proteins | sample 5400271 | NCBI WGS metagenome assembly WNFM01 (sample SAMN13153352, study PRJNA577476) | soil metagenome | isolation source: 60 cm saprolite on Douglas fir-dominated hillslope | place: USA:California | collected 2013-09-17 | reverse complement strand
CGACCAGCTCTGCCGCTACGCCAAGCATTCCACGCTGAAGCGGGGAGCCACGATCGTTTCCAGGGGAGATCCTGGCAACAGCCTGATTGCGGTGGTCAGCGGCACGGCGAAGGTCAGCGTCTCCTCCGCGGACGGCCGCAGCGCAATTCTGAACCTGATCGGCCCGGGAGAGATTTTCGGGGAGGTCGCGGTGCTCGACGGGCTGGCGAGGACCGCCGACGTGACGGCGAATACCAATTGTGAGATTTTTATCATCGATCGTCGCGACTTTCTTCCCTTTGTGCGAAGCCAGCCGGCGCTGGCGATGAAGCTGATCGAGCTGTTGTGTACGCGGCTGCGCCGGACCAGCGATCAGGTGGAAGAGGTCATCCTTCAGAATCTGCCGGGCCGGCTCGCCAGCGCACTGCTTCGTTTGACCGAGAAGCACAAGCTCGCGCCTGGGGGCCGCACGATCGCCATTACCCAGCAGGAAATCAGCGAGATGGTCGGCATGACCAGGGAAAGCATCAACAAGCAGTTGCGGGCCTGGGCCGCGCGCAACTGAGCCGCTGCGGGCGTTAACCGAGGCAGGGTCGGGAAGCGAGGCCGATTAGGCAGGCTCGCGCGAGCCCCCAACGCTGGTCCGGATATATCTTCCAGAAGTTTATCGCGGCCAATGTGAAGCAGTTCACATCCGCTTGGCGCGCCCTGAGCTAGTCACGCAATGCAGATCCGCACCGTGGAGGCATTCGTGCATGGCATGTTGAAGAAATCGGGCGGAACCGTCAGCCGCATCTACCAGACCTGGGGCATCGGAATATTTGCCTTGCCGGTCCTTGTTGCCATCGCCCTGGTCGGGCTGGTCCTGAGCCGTCCGGGGGCGTCCAACTGGATGCCGGAGGCCGTTCGAACCGAATTTGCAACGCCCAATTTGTCGCCGGACGTCGCTCCGAAGCAAGTTGCGCAACCGGCCACCGCAGTTCGGACCGTGCGGGCCAATTGACACAGGCATCTATCCGGCTGCGAGGTTGGCGCCGCGCTCGATCGTGACCTCGGCGTCGATCAGCCCGCGCGAATGATTCATATCCGATTGCGACATCAGCAGCGTGAGGTCTTTGCCCTTCAGCGAAGCAAGGACCTCGGACAACCGCTCGGCCAGCGCCGGCGCGATGCCCTCGAACGGTTCGTCGAGCAAGAGACACCTTGTGCCGATGCCGAGCGCGCGGCCAAGCGCGACCAGCTTCTGCTGGCCTCCACTCAACAGCAGCGCCTTGCGATGGCGCATCTCGGCGAGTTCAGAGATCACCTCGTAGACGATTTCGAGCCGCGCCTTACGGTCAAGGTGGCGAGCGACCCATAGCGGCAACAGGATGTTTTCCTCCACCGTCAGTTGAGGCACCAGGCCGCGGTCTTCCGGCATATAGCCGATCCCGAGCGCCGCGCGGGCGTGGCGCGGCAGCGCCGACAGGTCGGTGCCTTCGAACCGGACGGCGCCTTGCGCAGGCTTGAGGTGACCCATGATGGAGCGCATCAGCGTGGTCTTGCCGGCGCCGTTGCGACCGACCAGGCTCACCATGGCGCCCCTGGCTATGCGCATCGAAAAGCCGCGCAACGCGGGCATCGATTGAATCTCGACCACCAGATGGTCGATATCGAGCAGCGGCGCCGAGGTGTTCATGGCGCGCCCCCGGTGACGTAGCGGCGCACTTCCGGATCTTTCAGGACGTCACGCGGATCGCCGTCGGCGAGAATCCGACCCTGGTAGAACGCCACCACCCGGTCGGCATAGCGGCCGACGATCTCCATATCGTGCTCGACGAAGACGATGGTGGCGGCATCCGGTGCGACGGCGTGGATCACGCGATCCATCGTGGCGAATTTTTCCTCCGCCGACACGCCGGATGTCGGCTCATCCAGCAGCAGCAGTTTTGGCCGGCGGGCCAACGCCATGGCAATGTCGATCAACTTGCGCACGCCGCCGGCGAGCTCCGAAATGGGGCGGTCGGCCAGATCGCCGAGGCCAAACCGCTGCAGCAATTCGATGACCTTGTCGCGGCGGCCAGGCGCTTCCGCCGGCGCGTGAAATGAGAGCGCTTGCCCCCGCGCGCCGCACACCGCCACGGACAAATTGTCGGCCGCCGTGAGCTCGATGAACAATTGTGGAATCTGAAACGACCGGGAGATTCCGAGCCGGGCAACGTTTCTTGGCGAGCGTCCTGCGATATCCATCCCGTCGAGCGCGATCGAGCCGGAGTCGGGCTTGAGGTACCCGGTGACGAGGTTGACGAAGGTCGTTTTGCCCGCGCCGTTGGCGCCGATCAGGCTGACCCTCTGGCCGGCGGCGATATCGAGGCTGAGAGCGTCAGCGGCGACCACCGCGCCGAAGCGCTTATCGAGCCCCCGCACGGAAAGCACTGACGTCACTGCGCGGCCTCCTTTTGGGCCACGACCGCCGTCGCTGCCGCCGGCTCCGGCCTTTTGCGCCGTTGCCTGATCCAGAGCGACCCGATACCGCGGGGCAAAAACAGGATGACGCCCAACAGAAAGACGCCAAGCACGAGCTGCCAGGTGTTGGGGAGGTACAGGTTGGAGAATGATCGAACCAGCTCCAGCGCCAGGGAAGCGACGAATACGGCGGCAACGCTCTGATATCCCGCGAGCACGGCGACAAAGACGAATTCGCCCGACGTGGTCCAGTACGCAAATTGCGGATCGATGTGGCGTTGCGCCATCAGGGCAAACGCGCCGCTGGCGCCGGCGAAAGTTGCCGCGATCACAAAGTTGATGGTGACGACCCGGTTGGACGAGATGCCAAGATATTCGACGCGCAGATTGTTTTCGCGGACCGCCAGACTCGCAAGACCGAGTTCGGACCGGAACAGGATCGTTGCCGCGATGCCGGCAAGCCCGGTGGTGACCACCGAGACCGCATACAGCATAAAGTCCGCCTCGCGCGGATCGGTGAAGACCATGCCGAACAGGCTCGGCCGCCCGACGTTGAAGCCGTCGGACCCTCCGAGCGCGGTCGATTTGACCAGCGCGCCATAAAACACCATCGACAAAGCGAGCGTCAGCATGCCGAAGAAGATGCCGCTGTAACGGGTGATCAGCGGACCGATCACAAGGCCAAGCAGGCCGCCGCAAATGGCGCCGATGATCATTTGCGCCACCGCGTCGGTGATGCCCCAGGCGTTGGCGATCAGGGCGACGCCATAGCCGCCCGCCGCATAGAACAGGCCCTGGCCGAACGACACATTGCCGGTGCGGGCCAGGATCACGATGCCGAGCGCGATCAGGGCATTGGAGGCGGCGATGGTGGCCAGCGACAGCGTCCAGGTCGGAAGCACGCGGCCGAACAGCGTCGCCAAAGCCACCAGCAAGACCATGACAAGAGGATGCAGGCGGTGATGGTTCATCAGATTCGCCTAGCCGTCTCGCGCTTGAACAGACCCTCGGGCCGAAACATCAGCACCGCCGCCATGATCAGGTAGATCATGAACAGTTCGGCCTGCGGCATCAGGTGCACCGAGGCGGCGCGTGCGAGCCCGACAAGGACCGCGCCGACCGCAGCACCCTCGACGCTGCCCAAGCCGCCGATCACCACGATGGCAAAACTCAAGATGATGACATCCGAGCTGAGACCCGGCTGCATCGAGATTTTGGGCGCGGTCAGCGCGCCAGCGAGCGCAGCGAGCAGCACGCCAACGGCAAAGGCAACCGCGTAAACCCGGTTGACCCTGACCCCCATGCTGACGCTCATTTCCTCATTGTGGATCACGGCCAGTACGATCTTGCCGGCGATCGTGCGATTTAATCCGAACCATACGGCGAAGCCGATCGCCGCGGATATCGGTATCAATACGAGGTCGTAGCCGACGTAATAGAGCCCGGCGAATTCCACATTGCCGAACAATTCGTAAGGTTGTGTCGCATAGATCGGATTGACGCCCCAGATCAGCTTGGTGACGTCCTCAAGAATGAGAAACACCGCATAGGTCACGAGCAGCAGAACCACTTCGTCGCGGCCATAGAACATCTTCAAGAGACCGCGTTCGAGCAGCAGTCCGACCGCGGAGGCGATCAGGGCAACGGAAAGGATCATCGCGACAAAACCGATGCTGGGCGGAAGGCCGTGCGCCGCGACCAAAGTCACCGCGGTCGCCGCGATATAGGCGCCCAGCGCATAGAAGCTGCCATGGGCGATGTTGAGAATTTTCAGCACGCCGAACACCAGCGTCAGCCCCAAGGCAACAATGAATAGCCAGGAGGCCTGAATCAGCCCGTCGAGAACTATCGTCAGAAAGAAGTTCATGGCTGTTTCTTCCTGCGGAAGCGGCGCGAGTGATGAACTCGCGCCGCTGCAGTCCTCCCCTAGGCGACCACGCCCCTCAATTGCATTTGGCGCCTTGCATGCCGCCTTTGATCCAATCGATCGACTTTACGCCCGGAGGCGGATTGACGCATTCAGCGGGGAAGTACTGGATATCGACCAGATCGACCCGCTTGAGGTCCGGATTATACTTGGTGCGGCTGATCGCGATCGCCTGGATCGCCTGATGGCCGTCCGCAAGCTTCATCTGAATGAGGCCGCCGGGCGATTGCCATTCCAGCCCAGTCATCGCCGCCACCAGTTCGTCGGTCGAGGGCTTCTTGCCGCCATTCTTGGCCATGGCCTTCTCGACCGCGCTCTTGAGCCCGAGGATCGACTGCGCGATGCGATAGGCGGCCTGAACCGGATAGACGCCATTGGCCTCCTGGTACCCCTTGAAGAACCAGTCGTTGACCGGCGATTTCTGCGACATCAGGCCGTAGGCGCCGCGTGCGCCGATGATGGTGCCGTCGGGCATCTTGTCGCCGAGCGGCGGCAGCACGTGATCGGCGGCTGAGAGCACGAGCTGGCTGCGCTTGGGCAGACCGCGCGGCGCGGCCTGCAAAATGAAGGCCTGCAGATCGCCGCCCCACAGGCTCGAATAGACCACGTCGGAGCCCGCGCTGACCAGCGCGGAGATTTCGGTGCCGTACTGGCCCGCGCCGAACTTTGGCAGCAGATCGGTCTGCAGTTTGGCGTTGGGATAGAGCTGTCCGGCTGCGGCGACGAAGTCGGCTCTGGAGTCCTGGCCCCAGGCGTAGTCCTGGTTGATGGCCGACAGCGTGTCCATCTTGATGTTGTTTGCCTTCATGTACCTGATGAGGCCGACATTATCCATGGTGGCGTGCGCAGCGGTGCGGAACACATAATTGTATTTCGCCTCCTCGAAGATGCGCGGCGTGCCGCAATCCATCAGCACCAGCATCTTCTTCAGTTCCTCGGCGATCGGCGCCACCGCGAGACAGTCGCCGGAGCCGATATAGCCAAGCACGACATCGACATTGTCGCGCTCATAGAGGTTGCGCAACTCCTGGACCTGCTTGGTCGCGCCGCCGTTCTCGTCGATGACGATAGGCACGATCTTCATGCCGCCGAACCCGACCTTATCGTAAGGGGCGGGACCGGCACCTTTGTTCAACTGGTCGATAACGAATTGGCCGCCGTTACGGGCCGGGACGCCAAAGCTGTCGGCGGCAGGCCCGGACAGGAACGTCACGATGCCGAGTTTGAAACTGTCCTGCGCAGACGCCGGTACCGCCAGGGCCAGCGCGGCCGCGGCAACGACGGAGAATAGTGCGACAGAGCGGTTAATCCGCAAAAAGCGGTCCATGATTTCCTCCCCTTGATTGCCGGCGGTAAAGCCCTAAGCGCTTGGTCCGCGCCGGTTGCCCCGGCGTCGGAAGTATGAAGGCGAGTTTAGGCGGGCTTTCCGAGCGCGTCTATGACATCGAGGACGGCGATCGCCCGGATCCAGCCCGCGCAAAGGCGCGCTCAGTCGACCAATTATTGCTTCGGCACGGGTGAACCGTGGTGCTGAGCAATCAGCCATTGGCCGTCAACCTTGACCATCGCGAACGTCAGGCGGAAGGGCAGCACGGTGCCATCCTTCAGGGTGAAATCCGCAAACCCCGAACTGAGCAGGACGTTCGGTCCGACCGCGATGGCCTGTTGGTCGCGCATCTTTGCCTGGATGCCCGCCGGAAGCTTGGTGAAATAGGTGCGCACGCCTTCAGAGCCGGTAAAGAGCTGGGCGGTCGATCCGAACAGCATCGAATCCTTGGTATAGAGAGCGACGAACTTGTCGGCGTCGCCGGAATTGTAGACCTGCTCCCACTGCGCTCGAACCGCGGCAGCGTCCTCAGTTGGCCCGGCCTTCGCCGCCTCGATCAAAAACAACAGGGATACGAGCGAAATTACCGCGATAAGCCTATGCATCAACTTCCTCCATGCTCCGACCGGCCGCACACCCCTGAAGGAAACAGCAATTCAAAATATAAACGGGGATGCCCAATGCCCGAACGTACACAGTTTCTGAAGGGGCTGGAAGCCTGGATACGAGGCGACAGTCGCTTCCGGCTGCGATCCGCGATGGGCTGAGGCTCACCGCAGCACGTGCCGTGGCAGCCACAGCGATACCTCGGGAATATAGGTGACGACCATCAGCACAAAAAACATCACGGCGTAGAACGGCCAGATCTTGCGCATGACCTGCTCGATGGTGACTTTTCCGACCGCGCAGCCGACGAACAGGATCGATCCGACCGGCGGGTGGCATAATCCGATGCCGAGATTGAGCAGCATGATCATGCCGAAGTGAACCGGATCGACGCCGAAATTCTGCATCACCGGCAAGAGTATCGGCGTCGCGATCAGGATCGACGGCGCCATGTCGACAAGGGTGCCGAGCACCAAAAGCAGGATGTTGATCAGGAACAGGATGACGTATTTGTTGCTGGATATCGAAAGAAAGAATGCCGTCATCTTGGCGGGCATCTGGGTCAGCGCCATCACGTAGCCGACGCTGGAGGCACAGGCGATCAGGGTGAGCACCATCGCCACCGTGCGCAGTGTCCGGTGCAGCAACACCGGCAGGTCGCGCCAGCGATAATCCCGATAGATGAACATCGTCACGAAAAACGCCCAGATGCAGGCGACGGCGCCGGCTTCGATGGCGGTGAAGATGCCGCCGAGAATACCGCCGAGGATGATGACGAGCGTCACCATCCCCCAGGCCGCGTCGATCGTGATCTTGATGGCATCTTTCGCCGGCACGGTCTGACCGTGGGGATGCTTGTCCCGATAGGCGATGACAAGGCACAGGATGATGAGCGAGAAGCCGAGCAGCAGCCCGGGAAAGACGCCAGCCATGAACAGCGCGCTGATCGAGATCGTGCCGCCGGTCGCCAGCGAATACAGCACCGCATTGTGGCTCGGCGGCACCAACAGTGCCTGAACCGAAGCGGTGATGGTCAGGTTGGTCGCGAATACGCGGGGGAATCCGGTTTTTTCCATTTGCGGGATCATCACGGAGCCGATCGCGGAGGTGTCTGCCACGGCCGAACCGGAAATGCCGCTCAAAAACGTCGTCGCCAGCACGTTGACGATGGAAAGACCGCCGCGCACCCTGGTAAATCCAACGAGAACGTCGGCGAAGGCGACCAGCCGGCGCGCCATTCCGCCTTCCGCCATGATGGCGCCCGCCAGCACGAAAAACGGGATCGTCAGCATCGCCACCTTGCTGATGCCGTCGGAGATTTTCAGCATCACCGCTTCCAGCGGAATTCCGATCGACCAGGCGCCCGCGATCGCGGCCATCGCCAATGAATAGGCGATGGGCATGCCGATCAGGAAACAAACCAGCATGGTGGCAAGCAGAATGAAGATGTCCATGGATTATTTCCTCGCGGGACTCACTCGAACGGCGCGGTTTCGCGATTTTGTGGCAGCGGATCCGAAGGGGCGCCAAGAAACACCCGCTCGATGATGAAGAGGAAGAGGCAAACCCCGCCGATCGGGATCGGCAGGTAAGTGACTCCGACCGACAGGAACGGAAAATCCGCGATGGTGTTGTGCCAGGTCACCTCAACCAGCCGGGCGCCCCAAATGATCATGAATGCCGCGATCAGCGCCATCAGCAGTTGCACGATGAGATCGAGCAGGGCGCGGAGACGCGCCGGCAGTTGGTCTGCGAAATATGAGACGTTCATGTGCAGGTTGAGCCGATATCCGGCCGCAGCCCCGATGAAGGTCAGCACGATGGTCAGCAGCACTGCCAGCGGTTCAGGCCAGGATGCCGCGCTGTTCAGCACGTAGCGGGTGAACACCGCCCAGGGGATGACAGCCGAAATCAAAACCAATGCGGTGCAGCCGACGATGACACACAGAAGGTAAAGGTAGTCCATCGTTCGACGAAATAATGCGGCCATTCCCTGAATTTCCCGATTGCCGACCAGCAGCCCGCTTTGCGGTCCGCGCCACGGCGCGGACCGCGTCAACGTCGATCAAATGGCCTGAATGCGTTTGATCATGTCCTGGTATTTCGGGCCGTATTTGTCCCACACCGGCTTGACCGCGTTCTGGAACGGCGCCTTGTCGGCAATTTCGACGATCTCGCAACCCGCAGCCTTGGCCTTGTCCATCGCCTGCTGCTCATACTTGGTCCAGAGCTCGCGCTCTTCCAGCTGAGCCTCGCGGGCAAACTTCTTGATCAGGTTCTGATCGTCGGCGGAAAGCTGCGTCCATGCTTTCTTCGAGAACAGCAGCACTTCGGGAATGATCAGGTGTTCGGTGAGGGAGTAATATTTTGCCGTCGTATAGTGATTGCTGAAGACATAGCTCGGCGGATTGTTCTCGGCGCCGTCGATGACGCCGGTCTGCAGCGCACTGAACACCTGGTCATAGCCCATCGCGACACCGTTGCCGCCGAGCGCATTCATCATGTCGACGAAAATCGGATTGCCGATGACGCGGAATTTCAGACCCTTGAGGTCTTCAATCGTCTTGATGGGTCGCTTGGTATTGTAAAGGCTGCGCGCCCCGGCATCCATCCAGCACAACGCGACCAGTCCGGCATTGGGACTGGCCGTGATCTTGTCGAGCAATTCCTGCCCGATCGGCCCGTCCATCATCCGTTCCGCGTGCGCGGTGTTCTTGAACAGGAAGGGCATGTTGACGACGTTGATGTCGTCGACGATCGGCCCCATGGATCCCACGCTGACGCGCAGCATCTGGATGGCGCCGATCTGGGTCTGCTCGATGGTCTCCTTTTCGCCACCCAGTTGCATCGACGGATACATCTGGACCGAAAGTCGTCCCTGGGTGGCGGCCTCAAGTTTCTTGCCGAGATTCTCGGTCGCCGCCACGGTCGGATAACCGGGGGGCTGAACGTCGGATGCCTTGAACACCGATTTTGCCTGCGCGCGCGCAGGCGACATCGGCGCAAGTGTCGCTGCCGCCCCAAACCCAGCGCTCAACTTTATGAAATCGCGACGTCTCATGGTAAACCTCCCGTTCGTTTTATCAATTTTGCTTGCTGCGACGATATCCGCCGCAAAGCTCAGGTCTTACGTGACTTATCGACGATCTCGCGGAACTTCTTGACGTTGTCCTCGCCCGCATAATCCGCGATCCGCTTGTAGGCCGGATCCATTTTTGCACGGAACGGCGCGAGGTCGGGCCGCGTCACCTGCATCCCGGCTTTCTCAAGCTTGTCGATCTGGTCGGTCTCGGAATCGGCGATCAGCTTGCGCATCAACTCGCCGGAATTTTTGCTCTCTTCGCGGAAGATGATCTGCTGGTCCGGCGTCAGCCGCTTCCAGCTGTTTATTCCGACGGCGTGGATCATGTTGTTATAGATATGCCGGGTCAGTGCCAGGTGCTTTTGCACCTCGTAGAATTTGTTGAAGTAGATCACCGGCACCGGATTCTCTTCGCCGTCGACCACTTTTTGCGACAGCGCGAGATAAAGCTCGGGAAAGGCGATGGCCTGCACCACCGCGCCGAGCGCTTCCATCGAGGCCTGGATCTGCAGTTCGGGCGGCGTGCGGATTTTCAGGCCCTTGACGTCGTCAGGCATATTGATCGGGTGCACATTGTTGGTGAGGTTGCGGAAGCCGTAATCCCAGTTCCGCAACAGCACGAAGCCCTGCTTTTCGGCGAGCGGCGCGAGCCAGTCCATGGTCGGGCCGTCGAGAATCGGAAAGGCGTCCGCCGGGCCGTTGAAGATAAAAGGCAGCATGACGGCGGCGAATGCCTTGTCGTATTTGTCCAATTGCCCCTGGGTCGGCAGGCCCATGTCGATGGTGCCGAGTTTTATCTGTTGCGCCTGTTCCGGCGGCCCGCCCAATTGGTTGTTCGGGAAAATCGCGATCTTGATCGCGCCATCGCTGCGCTGCTCGATCCGGGCCGCAAACTGTTTGGCGGCGACATTGGCCGGGTGGTTCTCGTCGGCGAAATGCGCGAAGCGCATCGTGATCGTGGCGGCGCGGGCGATGTAGGGGGCCGCGATCGTCAAGCCCGCAACCCCCGCACTGGTCTTCAAGAAGCGTCTGCGATCCATGGTTTCCTCCTCTGTTTTGTTTAGCCGCGATGTGCGATTACCCCCGGAAGCCGAAATAGTGCGGCAGGAACAGCGTGAACCACGGCACGAAGGCCACGACCAGCAGTCCCGCCAATAGCACGACGAGATAGGGCAACATCGCGCGCGACGCCGTCTCGATATTGCAGCGCATGACGGCGCAGCAAACGTAGAAGCCGACGCCCGCGAACGGCATGAAGCCGCCGATCCCCATCGCGATGATCAGGACCAGGGCGTAGTGCAGCTCGCTCAGGCCAAGCTTGCCCGCAATCGGAATCAACAATGGCGCAAGCACGTTGAGCGAGGGCAGCCCCTCGAGCAGCACGCCGACCAGAATGAGAAGCACGATCGAGCAGATCATGAAGATGGTCTGGCTGTCGCCGACCGACTGCAGCAGCACCACCAGCCGTTGCGGCAGATAAGCGACTGTCAAGGTCCAGGAGAAGCTCGATGCGGCCGCGAAGATAAACAGCAACACGCCGGTCAGCGCCGCGGTGTCGATCGCGATGCGGATGAACCCGCGCAGGTCCATTTCGCGATAGACGACGGTCGAGAGCAGGATGCCGTAGACGACGGCGATGGCCGCGATCTCGGTCGGCGTGGCAACGCCGAGCAGAATGCCCGCCAGCAACGTTCCCGGCATCAACAACGGCAGGATCGCGCCGAGCCCGGCGCGGGCAACGACGCCGGCGCCGGCGCGCGGATTGCGCGGTGTGCCGCTGGCGCGGGCGCGCAGATAGATCAAGGCCATCAGGCAGAGCGCCATCACGGCGGCGGGCGCCAGGCCGCCGATGAACATCGCTCCGACAGACACGTTGGTGATGGAGCCGACGATCAGCATCGCGATCGAGGGCGGCACGGTTTCGCCCATCACCGCGGACGCAGCCAGTACGGCCGCGCCTTCGGCTGAACCGTGCCGCTCGCGGAGTTCGTCGCGCATCACGGTGCCGACGGCCGCGACATCCGCGGGCTTCGAGCCGGACAAGCCCGAGACGACATACATGCTGGCGACGGTGACCTGCAGCAGGCCGCCGCGCATATGGCCGACCAGGGTATGGATGAAGCGCACCAGCCGGATGCTGATCCCGCCGCGTTCCATGACGAGGCCGGCGAGAATGAAGAACGGCACCGCGAGCAGGATAAAATTGCCGGTGCCGTTGACCATGGTCTGCGGCAGCACCACCAGCGACGCCGTTCCGGTCCCCCACAAATACGTCGCGGTCGATAGCAGCAACACGAAGCCGACGGGAACGCCGGCGAGGATGGCGAAGAAGAACAGGCCGAGCGCTGCGATGATGGCGGCATCGTCGCCGAGCAATGGCAGCCAGATATCGCGGGTTAGCGCTGCGATCGTAATGGTTGCGGCAAAGACCGCGCCGACCCAAAGCGCCATCGCGCCATGCTCGCGCCTGAGATTGACCCCGGAATAAAGCACGAGCAGCGCCATTCCGACCGGAAGCGGCAACGCGATGAGCGCCGCCGGCATCTGGAAAATCGGCGTCAGCTCGCCCCAGCTGGAGTTAAGGAATTCGATGGAAACAAAACCGGTGATCCCGGCAACGAACAGCACGACGACATCGGCGAGCGCGAGGCAGCCGCGTTCGGCGCGCGAAGGGAGCCGGCTCAGGATGACCCGAACGAAAGCGTGATCGCGCCGCCGATAGGCGACCGCGCCGCCGATAAACGCCAGGATCGACAGCGCCAGTCTGGCGACTTCGTCGGTCCACAGGAAGGAGCGCTGGAAATAGATTCGCGCCGCGACGTTGGCCAGCACCAGCACGAGCTCGCCCAGCAGCGCGACAACGATCAGGCTTTCCGCGGCGAGATCGACCCATCGAAGCCATTTGATCTCCGGCCTCACAGCCGACGTCGCCGCGCGGGAAAGCGCGATCGGCTCTCCCGCGTCCGTCAACACGACGTCCATAGCGCTAATGCGCGTCACGCCGCGACACAAGCGATGGTCGAAAAACCGAAAACGCGGTTCATCCTGTTACCCTCCCGATGGCGCGGCATCTTTTTACGGCCGCGTCCGTTTTTTTATTTGCTGCGTTGGTCGAAAAACTCCGGATTGATGCTTTGCGTGGCGGAAATGTTGTCGAGAAGCCTGTCGAGATGGAATTCCATGGCGCTTCTCGCGCCCGAGGGATCATGCGCCTCGATCGCGCCGAGGATGGCCTCATGCTCCACGATCACGCGCGGGATCCGTCCCTGCTGCGGCAGGGTCAATCGGCGATAGCGGTCGACGTGCACTTTGACCTGCTGGATCAGCGTCCAGATGCCCGGATATCCGGCGACTTCCGCGATCGTCGCGTGAAACATTTCATCCGCGCGATGGAACGTATCTGGGTCCTTGGCGGCGCTTGCCTCACGCTGACGTTGCAGGATCGAATGCAAAACCAGAATTTGGCTGGCCGTCGCGCGCTCCGCGGCCATCTGCGCGGTGGTCGCCTCGAGCGCCTTGCGAATGATGATCGCTTCCGGCAGCGCCGCGATCGGAATGCGCGAGACGAAGATGCCGGATTGGGGAAATATCTCCAGAAGACCTTCGTCCGATAATTTCAGGATGGCTTCGCGCACGGGCGTCCGGCTCACCCCGTAGGAAAGCGCGATTTCGGCTTCCGAGATGGCTTCCCCGGGACGTCTCTGCAACGACACCAGCTCGGCGCGCAGATCGGCATAGATCTTTGATGCGGCCGTCGCCGCACGCGGCCGCCCGTTGCGGCGATGGACCGCGGGGGCCGAACGAACGGTGGCCTCGGACTTTTTCGTTGCGCGTGCGGGCATGCTTGTTCTCAAATGCAATTAATATATTAGTATATGAATTGGCTTTGGCAAAGATAAAATGGCGGCCCGCCGGCTTAATCGCGCTTTTGGCGACTTGGCCGTTCGCGGCGGGACGCCAAACAGGATGGTGCCCGGCTTCCGCGATGCGCCGGCAACAAGGGAGGTTCGGCCGTGACCGACTATCGCAAATTATTCGATCTCACCGGAAAGACCGCCGTCGTGCTCGGCGCGGCTTCCGGCATCGGCAAATCATCGGCGGAGGCGCTGGCGTCGCTGGGCGCGCGCGTGATGTGCGCTGATCGCGCAAGTGAGGGCGCGGAAGCGACCGCCGCCGGGATTCGCGCGCAGGGAGGTTCGGCCGAAGCCGCGACTTGCGATGCGGCCAGTGCTGCCGACGTCGCGGCGCTCGCGGCAAAGGCATCGCAAAAATTCCCGCGGCTGGATATCGCAGTGACGACACCGGGGCTGAACATCCGCAAAACCATCCTCGATTACACCGAGGAGGATCTCGACAGCGTTATCAACCTCAACATCAAGGGCACTGTTTGGTTCTTCCAGAATTTTGGGCGCATCATGGTCAGCCAAAAGAGCGGTCTATGGTTCGACCAAAGCCGCGATCAGCCTGTTGGTAAAAGGATTCGCGTCTGAGGTCGGCCGCTCCGGCGTTCGCGTCAACGCGATTGCGCCAAGCATTGTGGAAACCGCCCTGACGGCGCCGTTCAAACAGCGGCCCGATATTTACAATCTCTATGCCGGGCATACGGTCTTCAATCGCTGGAGCAGCGCCGACGAAGTCGCGACCGCCGTGGCTTATCTCGCCTCCGACGCGGCAAGCTATGTCAGCGGCAGCACTCTGTTTGTCGACGGCGGCTGGACCGCCGTTGACGGGCCGCCGACCGGCCTGACGCAATTGGCCAGATAAGACCTAACGGAAACTAACTTCGCAGAACCCTCGAAGCGCCGCTTCGGCAACAACTTCGAGGAGGCGCCGCGCCGAAGCGCGATCAGGTGGCGGGCAGTGCCGCAAC
>WNFM01037225.1_pt7 | contig 14240 bp, 14 predicted proteins | sample 5400271 | NCBI WGS metagenome assembly WNFM01 (sample SAMN13153352, study PRJNA577476) | soil metagenome | isolation source: 60 cm saprolite on Douglas fir-dominated hillslope | place: USA:California | collected 2013-09-17 | reverse complement strand
CACTCGCTCGGGATGGTCAAGGTCGGCGTCGTCTCAGAGGCGCACAGCTACGGGCTCGGGGGCTCGTCGGGCGCACTGCTTGCAGTGTCGACGACGCTGCTGTTCCTCGTCTCACTCGTCGTCGTGTGGCTGAACGCGCCGCGCCTCGTCGGTTCGCGCGACGGGCTCGTCCTCGCGTGGGCGGCAACGCTGTGCGCGGTCGTCGTCTTCGGGCGGGTGCTCTCGCCGCAGTACCTCCTCTGGCTGCTTCCGGTCGTGCCGCTCGTCAGTCTGCGCGTGACGTTGTGGCTCGTCGCGGCGCTGATCGCGACGAACATCTGGTACCCGTCGCGCTACCTCGACGTCGTGCTGCACAACGACCGCGGCGACATCGTGCTGCTCGTCGTGCGCAACGCACTGCTCACGGTGTTGCTGGCATCGCTGCTCGTCGCGATCGAACCGCGACTGCGGCGAGTGCCACGAGTGCGCCGCTGACGAGCAGCAGCGCCAGTGACGTATGGGCCGTGAAGCGCGGCCAGCCGGCGGGCACGAGCAGCAACGCGGGGGCGATCGCCCAGCGCTCGCCACGCAGCAGCAAGGCGATCGTCGCGACGAGCGCGAGCAGCAGCACGAGTGCGACCGGCCAACCGTGCGGCGCGCGCTCGACCACGGTTCCGCCGGCATACGCGATCCGCCACGCGCCGAGTGCGACGAGCCCGAGCATGAGCTGTCGCCGCGTCACGCGGCGCGCGACCGGCGCGTAGGCGACCGCGACGACCGCGAGCACGACCGCGCCGACCACGAACAGCGCGCTCCTCCGTTCGGCCCAGAGCCAGTGGAAGACCGTGAGCGGGAGCGGGCCGTTCTGGTCTCCGCCCCGGAAAAGCCGGTGGAACATCGTGCCGGCGTCCTCGGAGACGAGCATCGGGTCAGAGACGATCGAGACGGTCGTGACGACAACCGACGCGAGCGCGAGTGCCAGCGTCGGCCCGGGCAGGTCGCGCCAGGCGGCCGCGAGGCCGAGTGCGAGGAACGGCAGCATCGGCACGAGGAAGCGCGGCCCGCCGTTGAACCCGCCGAACGGCAGGTAGTAGGCCGCGTCGTAGATCAAGAAGAGCGCGGTCACCGAGAGGCACACCGCCGCCTCCGCCCGCCGGCTGTTGCGCCAGAGCGCGATCAGCCCGACGACGGCGATCGCCCAGACGGGCGACAGGACGAGGAGGCCCTTGGGAGAGAGGAGGAGGTCGGAGAGCGCGTGCAGGCTCGGGAGGCCGAGCCCGAAGAAGCCCGAGGCGTTCGCGCCGAGCACGTCGTGGCCGCTCTTCCCCGGCACGAGCACCGCGTGCGAGTAGGCGAGCGACCAGGGCCGGCCGCCCGCCCAGGTGTTGAACGCAAGCAGCGGCACAACGCCGAGCACGAGCCCGCCGACGTAGGGGAGGCGCCGCCGCGCGTAGACCGCGAGCACGAGCGCGACGATCGCGAGCGGGAACTCGACGGCGATTGCGAGCCCAGCGACGACGCCCGCGGCAAGCGCGAAGCGCGAGCGGTCGCGCAGCAGTAACGCGAAGGCGGCGAACCCGAGCAGCGCCGACAGTTCGTGGTCGAAGTACAGGGTCGCGAAGACGCCGACGAGGCTCCCGGCGCCGAGCGTCACCGCCGTGATCGTTCCGTAGCCGGGCACGAGCCGCTCGACCGCCGAGCGCACGAGCAGGAGTAGAAGGAAGAACGGCAGCGCAGCGCCCCAGAGCCCGACCTCCCACGGCGCGGTGTACGGCATGGCGTGCCCCTCGGCGCGCGGCCACGGCACGCTGTACGGCGGCCCGTGCACGACGAGGCCCGCCGCCTTGAGCACGAGGTAGTACGGAACGGTTGCGAGTGCGAGTCCCGGTGCTTTCGCCGAGTAGAAGTGGCCGTCGACGTAGGCGTCGTCGCGCGTCCAGCGCTCGTAGGGGTCGATGCGCGGCGTGCCGTGGTTCGCGATTGCGGTCACGAGCGTGAGGTGCGCGTTCTGATTCGGGCCGGGGTCCTGCAGGACAGCCGCCCACGCCAAGGCAAGCGCTGCGAGCGCGACGATCCACAGGCGCGCCCCCACGGCGCCGTGCTGCCCCACGGCAGCATTGTGGACCAGAAAAAATCCCGCCGGGTGCGGTGGCGCTTTCGTCCACCTCACCGACCGGCCCATTCGCGCTTGCGCGCGCCTGAGTCGCTCGGTGGGGCTTCGACCTACTCGCGCTCCGCACCTGACGGGAGCGCCAATCTACGCGCTACTCGCACGCCTGCGCAAGCCCTCCGGCGGAGGAAATTGCCGCACGGAGCGTCATGTTTTGGACCGCGCCGCTGCGTCGACTGCGACGTAGTCCCGTTCCTCGAGCGCCTTCACGATCATGTTCAGCCGCCGCGAGCGCGTGCGCCCCTCCGTGCGGTCGAGCCACGCGAGCCACCGGTCCCAGCGCGTGCGCGACACACGCTGCTGCGTTGCCTTTGCGGCCGGGCTCGCCTTCAGGCGCGCCTTGAGGTCGTCAGGAACCGGCAGCCCCGGCTGCACGGTGTAGGCGCGGTCCCACTCGCCGCTCGCCTTCGCGGCCTCGACCGCGGCGAGCCCGAGCGGCCGCAGCTCGCCGTTTGCGATGTGGCGCAGCACGATGTTCTTGTTCACGAGCGACCACTTGCTCTTCGGGCGCCGCGGTGTCCAGCGCTGCGCATAGCGATGTTCGTCGATCGACCTGATCACGCCGTCGATCCAGCCGTACTTGAGCGCGACCTCGACGGCCTCGGCCCACGCGATCGACGGCTTGCCGCTCGCCTTCTTCCAGTAGACGACCCAGACCTCGGCCTCGATCTCGTGGTTCGCGTCGAGCCACGCTGCCCACTCGGCCGCGTCACGCGCGGTGATCTCGCTCACGTGAAGGCGTTCTCGCCCGTCAGCGCGCGCCCGATGAGCAGCTTCTGGATCTGGCTCGTGCCTTCGTACAACGTCGTCACGCGCGCGTCGCGCAGGTACTTGCCGACCGGGTAGTCGTCGATGTAGCCGTAGCCGCCGTGCGCCTGCACCGCCGCGTTCGCCGCGCGCACCGCGACCTCGCTCGCGAAGTACTTCGCGTACGAGGCCTCGACCGTGTGGCGTTCGCCGCGGTCGGCGGTCGCCGCTGCGCGCCAGACGAGCAGGCGCGCCGCCTCTGTCTCGACCGCGATGTCGGCGAGCAGTTCCTGCACGAGCTGGAAGCTCGCGACGCTGCGGCCGAACTGCTTGCGCTCCTTCGTGTAGGCGATCGAGGCGTCGAGGCAGCCTTGCGCGATCCCGACGCAGCCGGCGCCGAGCGAGATGCGTCCGTGGTCGAGCGCCGACATCGCGACCTTGAAGCCGGAGCCGAGCTCGCCGAGGCGGTTCTCGTCCGGGACACGCACGCCGTCGAGGAACAACTCCGCGGTGTCCTGAGCGCGCAGCCCGAGCTTGCCCTTGATCGGGCGCGCCTCGAAGCCCTTCGCATCCGCCGGAACGACGAAGCACGTGATCCCGCGCGGCCCCGGCTCCCCGGTGCGCGCGAAGACGAGCGCGTTCGCGGCCCACGAGCCGAGCGTGATGAAGATCTTTTGGCCGCTGATCACCCAGTCGTCCCCGTCGCGCTCTGCGCGGGTCTCGAGCCCGCCCGGGTCGGAGCCCGCACCGGGCTCCGTCAGCGCGTAACAGCCCAGTGCGTCGCCGGAGGCGAGCGCGGGGAGGAGGCGCGCCTTCTGCTCCTCGGTGCCCCACTTGGCGACGGACTTGCCGTAGAGGCCGTTCGAGACGGAAACGATCCCGCGCACGTTCGAGTCCGCTTTGCCGATCTCTTCGACGACGAGCGCGTAGGAGACCATGTCGAGCCCCATGCCGCCGTGCTCCTCCGGCAAGGCCGCGGCGAGGAAGCCGAGCTCGGCGAGCTTGCCGACGATCGAGCGGTCGATCGTCTCTGAGCGATCCCACTCGGCGGCGTACGGCGTGATCTCGGCCGCGCAGAAGTCGCGCGCGGTCTCCCGGATCAGCTGCTGCTCGGCGGAGAGCGTGAAGTCCACAACGCAAGACTAAACGGGACCACAAAAAATCCCGCTGAGCCGGTGGCGCTTTCGTCCACCTAACCGACCGGCCGCATCAGGCTTGCGCCTTTAACAGTCACTCGGCGAGGCTTCGACCTACTCGCGCTCCGCGCTCGGCGGGATCCGCAATGTATGCCGACGGTGCGCCGCTGCGCAAGTCGGCGCAGAGAAGAATGTCGCACTTTCCACAGAATCTTTATGACAGGGTTGTTGCTGTGGGGCTACCGGTACGCGGACAGTTGACGGTCGTCCGTCCGCTGACGGACGACGACGTCCAGATGCTGGTCGCCTGGCACCTCGACCCCGAGGTCTCGCGTTTCTGGGGCGACGAGACGCCCAGCGCCGAGGAAGTCCGCGCGGACCTCGCCGACCCGACCGTCGACCTCTGGCTGATCGAGGCGGACGGCGCGCCCGTCGGCTTCGTGCAGTCGTGGCGGGAGGAGGAAGGCCCGCAGCGCGGCGGGATCGACGGGTTCCTGTTTCCGGACGCGCGCGGGCGCGGGCTGATGCCCGACGCGGCGCGCGCGCTCGCCCGGTCGCTGCTCGAGGCGGGCTGGCAGTACGTCACCGTTGACCCGTACGTGTGGAACGAACGGGCAGTCCGCGGTTGGGCGAACGCCGGTTTCGTAGAAGTGTCGCGCCACGACGCGGACAAGGACCACACGGCGCCGTGGGTGCTGATGCGCTTCCAACCCGAATCTGGTTCGGCTGACACCGAATCAGGTTCGACTCAGATCCGAACCTGATTCCCGACAGGGAACTAGATTCGAGATTTTCGAACCGAGATGGCGCGCAGTCCACCGCGTCGCTACCCTTTGCCACATGAACGCGAACCGGACGACGACGACGCTGCGCCGCGCGCGGCCTTCGGTCGCCGGATCGCGCGCGGCATAACGCAGCAGCAGGCGACCTCCTGACCTGTCCATTCGACCCGCAGGAGGTGGGTTACGTTGTCGTCATTGAAGGTTGTTCTCCCCGATAGTTCCGAGCTCGAGCTGCCCGAAGGCGCGACCGGGCTCGACGCCGCGCGCAAGATCGGCTCGAAGCTCGCCGAGCAGGCCGTGCTCGTCCGCTCGAACGGCGCTGTCCAGGATCTCCGTTTGCCGCTGCACGACGGCCAGCACATCCGCTTCCTGACCACTCGCGACACCGACGACCCGCATGCGCTCTACGTGCTCCGCCACTCCGCGGCCCATCTGCTGGCCGAGGCCGTGCGCCGGCTGTACCCCGGCGTGAAGATCGCGATCGGGCCGCCGATCGAGAACGGCTTCTACTACGACTTCCAGTTCCCGGAGCCGATCACCGAGGCCGACCTCGCGACCATCGAGGCCGAGGTCAAGCGCGAGATCAAGGAGGGGCGTGAGTGGTCGCGCGAGGAGATCTCACGCGACGAGGCCAAGCGCCGCTTCGAGGCCGAGGGTGAGGCCTACAAGGTCGAGCTCGTCGACACTGCCGAAGGCGACATCTCGCTCTACACCCAAGGAGACTTCACCGACCTCTGCCGCGGCCCGCACCTGCAGAACGCGAAGCCGATCAAGGCGTTCAAGCTGACCGGCCTCGCCGGCGCGTACTGGCGCGGCGACGAGAAGAACACCCAGCTGACCCGCATCTATGGCACTGCGTTCTACTCGCAGGCCGACCTCGACGCCTACCTCGAGCGCCTCGAGGAGGCGCGCAAGCGCGATCACCGCAAGCTCGGCGTTCAGCTCGACCTCTTCCACCTCGAGGAGATCTCGCCCGGCTCGCCGTTCTGGCACCCGAAGGGGATGGTGATCTTCAACGAGCTCGAGGACATGCGCCGCCGCGAGGACGCGAGCCGCGGCTACGTCGAGGTGAAGACCCCGCTGATCTTCGACAAGGTGCTCTGGGAGCGTTCGGGCCACTGGGAGAAGTTCCGCGAGAACATGTTCCTGATCCCGGAGGGCGACCACACCTTCGCGATCAAGCCGATGAACTGTCCGGGGCACATGGTCCTGTTTGCGAACACCATGCGCAGCTATCGCGAGCTGCCACTGCGCTACGCCGAGGCGGCGCCGCTCCACCGCAACGAGCCGTCGGGCACCCTGCACGGGCTCACCCGCGTGCGCCACGTGACCCAGGACGACGCGCACATCTTCTGCACCCGCGAGCAGATCGAGGACGAGATCTTCGGCTGCCTCGACTACGCGAAGTTCATCTACGACCTCTTCGACCTCGAGGCGGAGTTCGAGCTCTCGACCCGCCCCGACAATCGGCTCGGGACCGACGAGGAGTGGGACTTCACCGAGGGCGCCCTGAAGGCGGCGCTCGACCGCCGCGGCCTTGTCTACGACATCAACGAAGGCGACGGTGCCTTCTACGGGCCGAAGATCGATCTGAGCATGAAGGACTCCCTCGGCCGCTCGTGGCAGATGGGAACCATCCAGCTCGACAGCCAGCAGCCCGCGCGGTTGAACTGCAAATACGTGGGCGCGGACAACGCAGAGCACATCCCGTACGTCGTCCACCGGGCGCTGATGGGCTCTTTCGAGCGGTTCATCGGCATCCTCACCGAGCACTACGCCGGCGCCTTCCCGTTCTGGATCGCCCCGGTGCAGATCCGGGTGCTCCCGGTCGGGGAGGGGCACCGCGAGGCCGCGCGGGCCCTCGCAGAGCGGCTCGCGCCCTACCGGGTCGAGGTGGACGCCTCGGACGACACCGTCGGGAAGCGGATCCGCAACGGCGAGGTGGCAAAGATCCCCTACGTGATCGTCTACGGCGACAAGGAGTCGGACGATTCCCTGGCGATCCGGGAGCACGGCGGGGAGCAGACCACCCTCTCCTTGGCTGATTTCCGGGCAAAACTTGCTACCCTGGACCCCTGGCAAGCAGGGGCGGAACCGTCTCTCACCTCCTAGCTCACGCTTCGGGGGTTCAACCGACCAAGGTTGATGAGAACCTCTGCCGCTGCATGCCAGCGGATTTTTTGTTTACTGAGGAGGAAACCACGAGCTTGGTGAAGATCATTTGAGGCCGCGCAGGCGTTCCGGGTTCGAACCGCCGCGCCGTCCCGAACCGCAGACACGGATCAACGACGCGATCCGCGTACCCAAGGTGAGGCTGATCGGCGAGGACGGGGAGCAACTCGGAGTCAAGACGACGGACGAGGCACGCGAGTACGCGTACGGCAAGAACCTCGACCTGGTCGAAGTCGCGGCCCAGGCAGACCCGCCGGTTGCCCGGGTGATGGACTACGGGAAGTACCGGTACGAGCTGGAGCAGAAGGCGAAGGTCGCCCGCAAGCACCAGACGCAGATCAACGTCAAGGAGATCAAGCTCAGGCCCAAGATCGGGATACACGATTACGAGACCAAGAAAGGCCACGTCGCGCGCTTCTTGAACCAGCGCGCGAAGGTCAAGGTGACGATCATGTTCCGGGGCCGCGAGCGCGAGCATCCGGATCGCGGGCGTGACTTGCTCATGCGCCTCGCAGATGACGTCAAGGAGATCGGCCTGATCGAGACGCAGCCCCTTCTCGAAGGGCGGAACATGACGATGGTGCTCGGCCCAACGAAGAACGCAGGAGTCAAACGAGATGCCGAAACAGAAGACACACTCAGGAGCGAAGAAGCACTTCAAGGTGACGGGAACGGGGAAGCTCCTCCGCCGGGCAGCGATGTCGGGGAAGCTCATGAACAAGTCGCCGAAGCAGAAGCGCCAGTTCAGTAAAGACAGAGACGTCGCTCCGGCGAACGAGAAGACCGTTGCGCGCATGTTGGGACGGAGGTAACAGATGCCTCGCGTCAAGCGTTCACTCCACGCGCGCAAGAAGCGCCGCAAGGTTCTCGAGCAGGCGTCCGGGTACTGGGGTCTCAAGAACTCGAACTACACGTACGCCAAGGAGCAGGTCGAGCGCTCCCTCGCATACGCGTACCGCGACCGCAAGGTGCGGAAGCGTGAGTTCCGGAAGCTCTGGATCATGCGCATCAATGCCGGTGCTCGTGCCAACGGGCTCTCGTACAACCAGTTCATCGCGGGGCTGAAGGCGGCCGAGATCGAGCTCGACCGGAAGGTGCTCGCGGATCTCGCGGCCACCGATCCGGCGAAGTTCGGCGAGATCGTCGAGCAGGCCAAGTCGGCGCTCGCCTCGGCGAAATAAGGAGTTCACCTCGCCGCGTATGCCCGTTAATCGGGTGCGATGGGCGTCGCAGTGGAAGGACGCAGGTCGTGTCGATAGCGGTGTTCTATCGGCACGACCGAGGACGTACCAATGCGGCGTCCAGCGCGGCCGAGTGACATGGCCTTCGCGGTGAGGGGGACTCCCGACCGGCAGGCGGAGATCTTCCGCCGGCAGGCCGCCTATTGCGACGGCCGCTCGCCCCTGTATGCAGACCTCTGTCGTCGGCTCGCGGAAGACCCGCGGGTCGACGACATTGCTCCCGACCTCGTCTGGGACTTTCCGCTGCGGCTCCTGGCCGGTTTGCATTACCTCCAGCTGGCTTCGCAGGCCTCGTGGGACGACATCGGATCTGCGCTCGTCGAGCACCGCGCGTTCCTCGGACGTTGGGCAGAGGAGCAGGACGTCCAGACGAACGAGGTGCAGCGCTCGTGGGCTCTGCTGCCCGGGTTCCTGTCGCTCGCCGACGGACGGCCGTTCGACCTGCTCGAGCTCGGCCCCTCGGCGGGCTTGAACCTGATGTGGGACCGCTACCGCTATCGCTACCAAACGGGCGAGTGGGGGACGGGCGCGCTCGAGCTCGCCGGCGACGATCGCATTCCACCGCCGGCGGAGCTCTTCTCGCGCACCGTGTCGGTCGCGCGCCGCCGCGGGATCGATCTCAACCCGGTCGACGTGACAACCGACCATGGCGCGCGGCTCTTGCAGTCGTTCGTGTGGGCCGACCAGACCGAGCGCCTCGAGCGGCTGCGGCGCGCGATCGAGACGGTGCGCGAGGATCCGCCGGAGCTGATGCGCGGCGACTACGTCGAATCGCTTCCGGCGCTCCTCACCGACCGGCGTGAAGGCACCCAGCTCGTCGTGTTCCAGACCGCTTCGACGATGTACCTCGACCAGGCCGCGCTCGCGAAGATTCGCGCGGCGCTGCACGACGCGTCACGCACCGAGCCGCTTGTCTTCCTGACGACCGGTCGCGCCCCCGACGACGACGGCTTCGCGCTCGAGGTCGAGCGCTACCCCGACGGCCGCAACACGCGGCTCGCGGTCTTCGACTTCCACGGCGAGTGGCTGGACTGGGGTCGCTGATGATCTCTTCGAAGGACAACGAGCGCCTGAAGCTCGTGCGCAAGCTGCACGACAAGAGCTGGCGCGACAAGCTCGGGCTCTTCTTCGTCGAGGGTGAGGACGCGATCGAGTCCGCCACGGCGGAGCCGGTCGACGTGCTGCGCGCCGGCGAGGACGTCGACCCGAAGCTCCTGGCAGATGTCGCCTCCACGCCGCATCCGCCGCGCGTGATCGGCGTCTACCGGCGTGAGGACCTGCCGCAATGGGAGGAGCGCCCCGCGACGCTCGCGCTCTGGAAGCTCGCCGATCCCGGCAACGTCGGCACGCTGATCCGCACCGCAGACGCGTTCGGCGCCGCGGTCGCGCTCTCGGACGGCTGCGCCGACCCGACGTCACCGAAGGCTCTCCGTGCGAGCGCGGGCTCGATCTGGCGCGTTCCCCTGGGGCGCTTCGAACTTTGTGTTGACTCAACACAAACTCGGGTTGCGCTCGAGGCACACCAGGGCGTGCCACTGAGCTCGGTCGCCCTTTCGGGACATGTCGCGTTTTTGCTTGGCGCGGAGCGCGAGGGTTTGCCGGCCGAGGTCGAGCGCGATGTCGACGCGTGGATCCCGATCGCAGGCGCCGAGTCGCTGAACGTCGCCGCCTCGGGCGCGATCGCGCTCTACGAGTGGCAGCGGCAGCAAGACTGAAAAGCACGAATCTGGTTCCCTGTCGGGAATCAGGTTCGGGGCGAGCCTGAACCTGATTCGGTGTCAGCCGAACCAGATTCAAGCGTTTCGGTTGATCAACCGAGGCGCTCGATGCGGATGCGCCAAGGAAAGAAGCGCCGCCGAGTCGCCGAGGGTTTGTTGGCTAGTTCGCGGCGCTCGACTTCGCGCCACCGACCGTTGAGCACACGCAGCGTCCACTGATGGCGCACCTCACGGTTCGCCTCCCACTCGAGCTCTTCAGGCGTCTTCGTCCTCTTCGTCATCTTCGTCCTCCATGCGCAACCTGATCTGACGTACCTCGTCGAGGATGTCGGCGAGCAGCCAAAGAATAGTCCGCGTGTCCTCGTTCGGGGTATCGATTCTTAGATGATGCCGGGAGCGATTCGCGGCGACAATCTGCTCTTTCAGACAGGTCTGCGGCAAACCCAAACGGAGTCCTCGCCGCCGCGCCACGGTGAGCGGTCGAACCAGCCGTAGACCGCGTCGACGACGAAGCCCTCGTCGCGCAGCAACTCCTTCCACTCAGGGACCGAGAGCCACGCGAGGGACATCTCCGACTCGTCCAGCTCGCCGCGGACGCGGAGGATCAACGTGCGGGTCTCCTCGTTCCAGTCGGCGCGTTCCCAGATCCCCGGCTCGCGTTCGAGCCAGCGCCCGTGCGTGTCGGAGATGTCGTCGGCGCCCGGCGTGAAGACGTCGAACACGAAGCGCCCCGTCGGTGCCAGGCACCGGGCCACGGCTCGAAGAGCCATGCGGCGGTCGTCCTCGGTCTCCATGTGGAGGAGCGAGCGGAACGGGATCGCGACGAGCGGGAACTCGCCCTCGACCGGCGGGTCGCGCATGTCGCCCTGGCGCAGGTCGACCTGGACCCCGGCGAGCTCGGCGCGCTCCCGCGCGACCTCGAGCATCCCGGCCGACGTGTCGACGCCTAACACGTCAATCCCCGCCGCGGCGACCGGGACCGCGATCCGCCCGGTGCCCACGCCGAGCTCCAGCATCGGGCCGCCGGAGCGCACGGCCTCCTCGACATAGAAGGCAACGTCCTCGACGACGCTGCGCGACCAGGGGTCGTAGAGGCGCGCGATGTTGTCATAGGCCGACACGTGGGTATTCTTGTACCGATGCTGGCGATGACGCTGTTTATGCGGCCCCGGTGCTCGGGCCGCTACGTCCGCTAGCGCGCCTTCCGACGCACCGGGGCCGATCACGCCCCTACGAATCGACGGGAGGACACCTTGGATAGGCTCGCCGCGATGCAGTCAAACGGCACCGACTGGAACGCGTATGAAACGGAAGCTCTAGCCGCGATCGGCGCCGCTCTCTCCGAGAGCGAGCTCGACGACGCGCGCGTGAAGTACCTCGGGCGCAAGTCCGAGCTCGCCCAGGCGCTCCGCGGCGTCCGCGATCGCGAGAGCGGGATGCTCCTGAACGGCATCCGCGCGAAGCTCGAGGAGGCGGTCGCCGAGCGGGAGGCGGAGCTCCTGCGCCTCGCGTACGAACTGGCCGCCGAAGCCGGTGTCGACGTCACGATCCCGGGCACGCCCGTCAAGCGCGGCCACCTGCACCTACTGACACAGATCCGCCGCGAGATCGAGGACATCTTCCTTGGCATGGGCTACGAGGTCTGGGACGGCAACGAGGTCGCGACGGTCTGGGAGAACTTCGACGCGCTCACGAGCGACCCCGGGCATCCGTCTCGCTCGCAGTTCGACACCTTCTACATCGACGAGAACACGGTGCTGCGCACGCACACCTCGCCGGATCAGATCCGCGCGATGCAGCAGCGCAAGCCGCCGATCTACATGGTGTCGCCGGGCCGTTGCTACCGCCGCGACACGCCGGATGCGACCCACTCGCCGATCTTCCTTCAGGTCGAGTGCCTTGCGGTCGACCGCGGGATCACGCTTGCCGACCTGCATGGCACCGTGCTGCAGTTCTTCCGCGCGTTGTTCGGCGAGGAGCGCGAGGTGCGCATGCGCACGAGCTTCTTCCCGTTCACCGAGCCGTCGGTCGAGTTCGACGTCACCTGCTTCATCTGCGTTGGCGCGGGGTGCGCGACCTGCAAGTACTCCGGCTGGATCGAGATGGGCGGCGCCGGCTGGGTCGACCCCGACGTGTTCCGCAACGTGGGCATCGACCCCGACGAGTACCAGGGATTCGCGTTCGGGTTCGGCATCGAGCGCATCGCCATGCTGCGGCACGGCCTGCCCGACCTGCGCGCGTTCTGGGAGAACGACCTGCGAGTGCTGGGGCAGTTCGGATGAAGGTGCCCGTCTCGTGGTTGCGCGAGTACGTCGACTTCGACCTGCCGGTCGAGGAGCTCGCGCGCCGTCTCGTCTTCACGAGCTGCGAGGTCGACCGCATTGTGCGCCAAGGCGCACCGGGCGGCGCGAACCTCGAGCACTTCGTCGTCGGCAAGGTGCTCGAGGCCGACAAGCACCCGAACGCGGACAAGCTGCAGCTGACGAAGGTCGACGTCGGGAGCGGCGAGCCCCGCTCGATCGTCTGCGGCGCGTGGAACTTCGGCGCGGGCGCGACTGTGGCGGTCGTGCTGCCCGGCGGCGTGATGCCGGGTGACTTCATAATCGAGAAGCGCAAGCTGCGCGGCGAGGTCTCCGAGGGGATGATCCTCTCCGAGCGCGAGCTGGAGATCGGCCAGGACCACGGCGGGATCATGGTGCTCCCCGACGACCTGGTGCCAGGCACGCCGCTCGCGGAGGTGCTGCCGGTCGGCGACGACATCCTCGAGATCGAGACGCTCTACAACCGGCCCGACCTGATGTCGATCTACGGCATTGCGCGCGAAGTGGCTGCGCTACTCGAAACGGATCTGCGCGCAATGCCCGGAACAGAGCCCGTCCGGGAGGGCGACGAGCCGGTCGCGATCGCGATCGAGGATCTCGATGCGTGCCCGCGCTACATCGGCCGGCTTTTCCGTGACGTGCAGCTCGGTGAGTCGCCGGCGTGGTTGAAGGCGCGGCTGACGGGCGCCGGGATGCGGCCGATCTCGAACATCGTCGACGTCACCAACTACGTGATGCTCGCGCTCGGTAATCCCCAGCACGCGTTCGACTACGACAAGCTCGCGGACGGCCGCATCGTCGTGCGGCGCGCGCGTCCGGGCGAGAAGCTCGAGACGCTCGACGGGACGATGCGCGAGCTCGACCCTGCGGACCTCGTGATCGCGGACGCCCAGAAGCCGATCGGCATCGCGGGAGTGATGGGCGGCGGGAACACCGAGGTCTCCGAGACGACGGTGAACATCCTGCTCGAGTCCGCGAACTTCGAGCCGCTGACCGTGTTGCGCAGCGGCGAGCGCCACCGCATGCGCACCGAGAGCCAGACGCGCTGGGAGAAGGGCGTCGATCCTGAGCTCGCAGGCCCCGCGGCGTCGTACGCGTCACAGCTCCTCGTCGAGCTCGCCGGCGCGCGCTGGACCGGCGAGGGCGAGGTGTGCGGCGAGATCCCGCCGCCGCCGGTGATCGCCTACCGGCCTGGCTACACGAACGAGGTGCTCGGGCTCGACGTGCCGGAGACCGAGCAGCGGGATCGGCTCGGCCGGCTCGGCTTCGGCGTCGACCAGGACTGGACCGTGCAGACGCCGACCTGGCGCCGCCGCGACGTGCGTCGCGACATCGACGTCGTCGAGGAGGTGGCTCGCTTCCGGCTCGAGCACGTTCCGGCGACGCTTCCCGTCCGGCAGGCGATGTTCGGCCGGCTGAAGCACGAGCAGCGCCTGCGCCGCCAGGTCGAGGACGTGCTCGCCGGCGCGGGGATGTACGAGGCGTACACCTATTCGCTGCAGGCGACCGACCCCGATCCGAACGCGATCGAGTTGCCGGTGCCCCTCAGCTCGCAGCAGCGGGTGCTGCGCACGACGCTCGCCATCGGCCTACTCGGAGCGGCGCAGCACAACATCGATATGGGCAATACCGGGATCGAGCTGTTCGAGATCGCCCACGTCTATCTGCCGCCGGGCCCGGTCCCGGAGGAGCGCTGGCGGCTCGGCGCGATCGTGGAGGGCGACTTCTTCAAGGCTAAGGGGATCGTCGAGGCGGTCTTCGGAGCGCTGGAAGTCGAGGCGACGTTCGAGCGCGCGAAGCTGCGGAAGGAGTTCGTCGTCGGGGCGACGGTGCAGTCGGGGTGGGTCGGGACGTACGGCCCGCTCGAGCTCGACGGGCTCTGGAGCGCCTTCGAGCTCGATCTGGCGGACATCTTCGCGTCGGTGCCCGAGCGGATCCTCTACCGCGACGTGATCACGTTCCCGCCGCTCCGGC
>WNFM01321552.1_pt3 | contig 14244 bp, 12 predicted proteins | sample 5400271 | NCBI WGS metagenome assembly WNFM01 (sample SAMN13153352, study PRJNA577476) | soil metagenome | isolation source: 60 cm saprolite on Douglas fir-dominated hillslope | place: USA:California | collected 2013-09-17 | reverse complement strand
GCTAGCGGCAGCACCTGGGGCGTGCTAGCGTCGGACCTGCGATGCGACAGGGAAGTCCGGTGAAAAACCGGCGCTGCCCCCGCAACTGTGAGCGGCGAGCCCGCGGCATGAGCCACTGGCTGGATTTAGGTCCGGCCGGGAAGGCGCCATGGGCCTTGACCCCGAGCCAGGAGACCTCCGCATCGCCGCCCCTTTTTGGGCGAACGCCACGATTCCTCGGGCGGAGGAGGAGGCCTTGTCATCTGCGACTCCGCGGTCTGCGGCACTTCCCCCGATCACCCTGGTGCTGGGCGGCGCCCGCTCGGGCAAGAGCCGCTATGCCGAACGCCTGATCGAAGCCGCGGCAGCTCACGGCACCTATTGCGCGACCGCCGAGCCTGGCGACGCGGAGATGGCGGCACGCATCGCCGCGCATCGCGCCAGAAGGAATAATGGCGGGCGTGGCGATTTCTGGCGCACCGTCGAGGCGCCGTTGGCGGTGGCTGCGGCGATCGCCGCCGAGACTGCGCCCGACCGGCCGCTGCTCATCGATTGCCTGACCCTGTGGCTGTCGAATGTCATGCTTGCGGCGAGGTCGGTCGAGGCAGAGACCGCCACCCTGCATGGAGCGTTGCGCGACGCGAACGGCCCGATCGTGTTGGTCGCCAATGAGGTCGGGCTCGGGCTCGTGCCGGAGACGCCGCTTGGCCGCCGCTTTCGCGACGCCGCGGGCTGGCTGAACCAGGAAATCGCCGCGCTCGCCGACCGCGTCGTCTTCGTCGCTACCGGCCTGCCGCTCGTGCTGAAAGGGGGCTGAGCGGTGCGGCGCATCCCCGCGACGATCGTCACCGGCTTTCTCGGCGCCGGCAAGACCAGCCTGGTGCGTCATCTGCTCGGGGTGGCTGCCGGGCATCGCCTTGCGATCATTGTCAACGAGTTCGGCGAGCTGGGTATCGACCGCGAACTCTTGCTCGGCTGCGGCGATGCGGACTGCCGCGAGGACGACATCGTCGAACTGGCGAATGGCTGCCTGTGCTGTACGGTCGCGGACGATTTCCTGCCAACCCTGTCGCGGCTGATCGACCGCTCCGAGCCGCCCGGCCATATCGTCATCGAGACATCCGGGCTCGCCCTGCCAAAGCCGCTGGTGCAGGCCTTTGCCTGGCCGGAGATCCGCACCCGCACCACGGTCGACGGCGTCGTAACGGTGATCGACGCCGCGGCGGCAGCCGAGGGGCGCTTTGCCGACGACCCCGAGGCGATTGCGCAGCAGCGCGCCGCCGATCCGTCGATCGCGCACGACAACCCACTCGAAGAAGTGTTTTCCGACCAGCTCGCCTGCGCCGATCTGGTGATCCTGAACAAGACCGATCTCGTCGATCCCGACCGGCTTGCCGCGCTGCGCTTCGATATCGAGGCGCGGCTGCGCCCGGGGGTGAAGCTCGTCGCCGCCGAGCAAGGGCGGGTGGCGCCGGCGGTCGCGCTCGGGCTCGCTGCTGCGGCGGAGGACGATCTCGCCGCGCGGCCCTCGCTGCACGAGCTCGAAGGCGAGCACGACCACGACGATTTCGACAGCTTCGTCGTCAGCGCCGGCCCGATTGCCAACCTCGCTGCCTTCGGCGATCGGCTCGGCGCGGTGATCCGGGAGCACGACGTGCTGCGGGTCAAAGGCTTTGTCGATGTGCCCGGCCGCGACCGCCGGCAGGTCGTGCAAGCGGTTGGCGACCGGGTGCAGCAGCATTTCGACCGACCGTGGGCGCCGGGTGAGAACCGGGCGACGCGACTGGTCGTGATCGGCAAGAAGGGCCTCGACCGCGCGGCGATCACGACGGCGTTGGGCGGGTAGATGCATCTGCTCGCGACAGAGCCGGGGATCATTTCTGACGGGTCGGCTGCAGTCGATCTCGGCCAGAATCCGGGCGACATCGTCGTGCTGGCGAGCGCGGATACCGAGATCGCGCTGCTCGCGGCGGCGCAGGCGCGGCGGCGCGCCGACGATCCGTCGGCGCCGAGCGTGCGGCTCGCGCCGGTCATGCGACTGGGCCACAATCTGTCGGTCGACCTGTACATGGAACTGGTCGCGCAGGCTCAGCTGGTCATCGCCCGGGTGCTCGGCGGCAGCGCCTATTGGCCGTACGGCGTCGAGCGATTGGTCGAGACGTGCCGCGAACATGGCATCCCGCTCGCGCTGCTGCCCGGCGACGACAAGCCCGATCCCGAACTGGCGCGGTTGTCTAGCCTGCCGCGCGAGGCGTCACAGCGCCTGTGGCGCTATCTCGCCGAGGGCGGGCCGGGCAACGCCGAGAACTTCATGCGCTATGCGGCGAACCTGGTCGGCCGCCAGACGGAATGGGCCAAGCCGGCGCCGCTGTTGCGTGCCGGCCTGTATTGGCCGGGGCGTGCACTGCCCAGCCTCGACGAGATCGCGGCGGAGTGGCGTGACGAGACCGGCGTTGTGCCGATCGTCTTTTACCGGGCCCTCGTGCAATCGGGGAACATCGCCCCCGTCGATGCGCTGGTGCAGGCGCTCACGGCGCGCCGGCTGCGGCCGCTACCGGTTTTCGTGCAGAGCCTGAAGGATCCCGAGACCGCAGCCCTGTTGGCGGATTGCTTCGCGGCATATCCGCCCGCGGTGATCCTGAACGCGACCGGTTTCTCGCTCGCGGCATCAGGGGGCGATGATCCGCTCCGCGCCGATTGGCCGGTCCTGCAGATCGTTTTCTCCGGTGGTGACGAGGAGGGCTGGCGCGAGGGCACGCGCGGCTTGGGCCCGCGCGACCTGGCGATGAACGTGGCGCTGCCCGAGATCGACGGACGCGTCCTTTCGCGCGCGGTGTCGTTCAAGGCCCCGCTCGGCCGCGACCCGGAGACCGAGGCCGATCTCATCGGCTATCGGCCGGTAGCGGACCGGATCGCCTTTGTCGCCGATCTTGCGGGCAACTGGGCGAGGCTGCGGGCAAAATCGCCAGCCGAGCGCCGCGTCGCGATTGTGCTGGCCAATTACCCGAACCGCGACGGGCGGATCGGCAACGGGGTCGGGCTCGACACGCCCGCATCGGTCATCAATGTGCTGCGGGCGTTACGCGAAGCCGGGTACCGGGTTGGCGACCTACCGCAGGATGGCGCCGACCTGATGGACCGGCTGCTGGCCGGGCCGACCAATGCCCGGCCGCACGCCCCCGCCGAGGAGACGCTTCCATTCAACGAGTATTCGGCGTTCTTCGCCTTGCTGCCGGCGAGCGCGCAGCAGCGTGTGTCGGCGCAATGGGGCGCGGCCGAGCGCGACCCGTTCTTCCGTCCGGGGCGGCTCACCTGCGGCGATTTCGCGATTCCGGGTTTCCGTACCGGCAATATCGCGGGGCTGGTCCAGCCGGCGCGCGGCTAGGTCCCGCCGCATTCCTATTTCGCCGCCTATGCCTGGCTGATCGACAGCTTTCGTGCCGATGCGGTGATCGACCTCGGCAAGCACGGCACTTTGGAATGGTTGCCGGGAAAGGCGCTTGCCTTGTCGAGCGAGTGCTTTCCCGAGGCGGCGCTGGGGCCGTTGCCGCATCTCTACCCGTTCATCGTCAACGATCCCGGCGAGGGGACGCAGGCGAAGCGGCGGGCGCAAGCCGTCATCATCGATCATCTGACCCCGCCCTTGACCCGTGCTGGCAGCTACGGGGTGCAAGCCGAGCTGGAGCGGCTGATCGACGAATATTACGACGCCGCTCGCGGCGCCCCCCGCCGCGTAGCCCCACTCACGGTCGAGATCCTGGAGCGCGCCCGCGCCGCCGGCATCGATCGCGATTGCGGCATCGCCCCCGACGAGGATTTGCCGGGCGCGCTGCGCAAGCTCGACGGCTTCTTGTGCGAGCTGAAGGATCTGCAGATCCGCGACGGGCTACACGTGCTGGGGGAGAGCCCAGAAGGCGAACGGCTCGACCATCTGCTGCTCGCGATTGCGCGGCCACGGCGCGGGAGCGCACCGGAGGACGAATCGCTGCTGCGCGCGCTCGCCGCCGATCTCGACCTCGGTACCGACCCGCTCATCCTCGACCTTGCCGAGCCCTGGACCGGTCCAAGACCGCAGGCGCTTGTCGAGGTCGAGCCCCCACCTCAACCCTCCCCCGCTTGCGGGGGAGGGAGTCGAGGTTTCGGCGCCAGCGAATACCCTCCCCCGCACGCGGGGGAAGGAGGGGCGCGTCTGCGGGCGGGTGGGGGCTGGCGCACGGCCGGCGACACGGTCGAGCGGCTGGAGGCGCTGGCGTTGCGGCTGGCTTCGGGCGCGGCGCAGCCGCCGCCGAAATGGGCGCGGACCGGCGCGGTCCTCGGCTGGATCGATCGGGTGCTGCGGCCGGCGGTGACGGCGTGCGGCAAGGCGGAAATTGCCGGCCTGCTCGCCGGGCTCGATGGCCGGTTCGTCCCGCCGGGGCCGAGCGGCGCGCCGAGCCGCGGTAAGCCCGAAGTGCTGCCAACCGGACGCAATTTCTACGCCTGGCAGCTCGGCTGGCACTCGGCCTCGCTCCTGGTGGAGCGCTACGCGCAGGAGCATGGCAGCTGGCCGAAGCGGATGGCGCTGTCGGCCTGGGGCACCGCCAATATGCGCACCGGCGGTGACGACATCGCCCAGGCATTGGCGCTGCTCGGCGTCCGGCCAGTCTGGGAGAGCGTGAGCGGCCGGGTCACCGGGTTCGAGATCCTGCCGGCGAGCGTCCTGGACCGGCCGCGGGTGGACGTGACATTGCGCATCTCCGGCTTCTTTCGGGACGCCTTTCCCGGACTGATCGATCTGTTCGACAGCGCGGTGCGCGCGGTCGCCGCGCTTGAAGAGCCCGTCGAGACCAATCCGCTTGCCGCCCGATTTGCCGAAGACCAGCGCGCGCTCGAAGCCGCCGGCGTCGCACCGGAAGATGCCGCACACAAGGTCGGCTATCGGATTTTCGGGTCGAAGCCTGGCGCCTATGGCGCCGGACTGCAGACCTTGATCGACGAGCGGATCTGGGACGAGGCAGGTGATCTGGCCGAGGCGTATCTCGGCTGGAGCCAATGGGCCTATGGCGCCGGTGGCGAGGGGCAGCCGGAGCGCGGCCTGTTCGAAGCCCGGCTCGCCGACACCGAGGCCGTATTGCACAACCAGGACAATCGCGAGCACGACCTCTTGGACAGCGATGATTACTACCAGTTCGAGGGTGGGTTGGCGCTGGCGGTGCGGCATCTCTCGGGCCGCGCGCCGGCGGTCTACCACAACGACCACTCGCAGCCCGACCGGCCGCGCATTCGGACTCTGCGCGAGGAAATCGGCCGGGTCGTGCGCGGCCGCGCCGCCAACCCGCGCTGGATCGCCGGGGTGATGCGGCACGGCTACAAGGGCGCCGCCGAGATCGCCGCCACGGTCGATTACCTGTTCGCCTTCGCCGCGACCGCGCGCGCCGTCGATGATGCGCATTTCGATGCGCTCTACGATGCGTATATCGGCAACGCGGCGGTGCGCGATTTCATGGCTGCCAGCAACCCGGCGGCGCTGGCCGAGACCCGGGCGCGGTTCCGCGAGGCGGTCGAGCGCGGGCTGTGGCGCCCCAAGCGCAACAGCATCCGCGCCGGGTTGCTGGGGACCGCAAATGAGTGATCCGGGCCTCAGCGAGGAGGAGGTCAACCGGCTGCACCGCGAGAAGATGGAGCGGCGCCAGGCGGCGCGCCGCAAGGTGCTCGCCACCAAAACCGAGGAGCGCGGCCTGCTGATCGTCCACACCGGCGCCGGCAAGGGCAAATCGACGGCCGCCTTCGGCATGGTCTTGCGCTGCCTCGGCCACGGCATGCGGGTCGGGATCGTGCAGTTCGTCAAGGGCGCCTGGGGCACCGGCGAGCGCACGGTGCTGGCGCGCTTCCCGGATCTCGTGACCTGCCGCGCGATGGGCGAGGGCTTCACCTGGGACACCCAGGACCGCGCCCGAGACATCGCCGCCGCGCGCGCCGCCTGGGACGTGGCGACGCAGATGATCGCCGACTCGTCCTACCGCATGGTGTTGCTGGACGAACTGAACATCGTGCTGCGCTACGGCTATCTGCCGATCGGGGAGGTGATGGCGGCGCTGAAGGCGAAGCCGCGTGACCTGCATGTCGTGGTGACCGGCCGGAATGCGCCGGCCGAGCTGATCGAGGCGGCCGACCTCGTCACCGAGATGACCCTCGTCAAGCACCCGTTCCGCGCCGGGGTCAAGGCGCAGCCCGGGATCGAATTCTGATGACGCGCGCGCTGATGCTGCAAGGCACCGGCTCCGATGTCGGCAAGTCCTTGCTGGTCGCCGGCCTCGGGCGTGCCTTCACCCGGCGCGGGCTCCGGGTGCGCCCGTTCAAGCCGCAGAACATGTCGAACAACGCCGCGGTGACCGAAGATGGCGGCGAGATCGGCCGGGCGCAGGCGTTGCAGGCACGCGCCTGCGGCGTGACACCGACGATCGACATGAACCCGGTGCTGCTGAAGCCGCAGACGGACGGCATGGCGCAGCTCGTCGTGGCCGGCCGGGTGCGCGGCAGCGTCTCGGCGCGCGACTATCGCGCGCAAGCGCCCTCGCTTCTGCCGAATATCCTCGCCGCCTTCGACCGCCTCGCGGCGCTCGCGGATCTGGTTCTCGTCGAAGGCGCCGGCAGCCCGGCCGAAATCAATCTGCGCGCCGGCGACATCGCCAATATGGGCTTCGCCGAGGCAGCCGATGTGCCGGTCGCACTGGTCGGCGACATCGAGCGCGGCGGGGTCATCGCCCAGCTGGTCGGGACGCATGCGCTGCTGTCGGCGAGCGAGCGGCGCAGGCTCGCCGGTTACATCGTCAACAAGTTCCGCGGCGATGCCAGGCTGTTCGACGGCGGCATCGCCGCGATTGGCGAACGGACCGACCTCGAATGCTTCGGCGTGGTGCCGTATTTCGAGAAGGCCGGCTTGCTCCCCGCCGAAGACTCGATGGCGCTTGCCCCCACCCGTCCGCTTCACGGACTCCCTCCCCCGCGAGGGGCCTCACCGTCGCGTGTGAGGATCGCCGCGCCGCTGCTGCCACACATCGCCAATTTCGACGATCTCGATCCGCTGCGCGCCGAACCCGGTGTCGAGCTGGTGCTGGTCCGGCCGGGGCAGCCGCTGCCGTTTGACACCGCCCTGGTGATCCTGCCGGGCTCCAAGGCAACCCTCGCCGATCTCGCCTTTCTGCGGCAGGAGGGCTGGGACATCGATCTCTTGGCGCATTATCGCCAGGGCGGGCACATCCTCGGGCTTTGCGGCGGCTTCCAGATGCTCGGCCGCCGTATCGCCGACCCGGAGGGCATCGAAGGCGAGCCGGGCGAGGCGGCGGGGCTCGAGCTGCTCGACATCGACACCGTGCTCCGCAGCGAAAAGCAACTCGGCGAAACGAGCGGTACCGAAATCGCCAGCGGCGCGCCGGTACGCGGCTACGAGATGCATCTCGGCGTGACCACCGGCCCAGGCCTCGCGCGGCCGATGTTGGACCTCAATGGCCGATCCGACGGCGCAATCAGCACCGACGGCCGGGTCGCCGGCTGCTATCTGCATGGGCTGTTTGCCAGCGACTCGTTCCGCCAGGCGTTTCTGGCGCGGCTCGGCGCCGAGAGCACCGCGCATTACGACGCGACGATCGAGACGACCCTCGACGCGCTCGCCGACCATCTCGAACAAAGCCTCGATCTCGACGCGCTGCTCGCCGCGGCGCGTCCGCCGCGCCTTACCCGGGCAGCCTGACATGCCCGGCCAGCCACGCGCCGAGAATCGCGCCGGTCAGCAGCAGGCAGGCATAGCCGTAGAGCCGCAGCGCGCGAATGATGTCGGCCGGCCGCGCCAAGGCGGTGCCGTCGCCGAGCCACGGGTCGTCGACGCGGCCCTCGGCGTATTGCCGTGGCCCGGCGAGTGCGAGGCCGAGCGCGCCGGCCATCGCCGCCTCGGGCCAGCCCGCGTTCGGCGAATGATGTTTTCTGCCGTCGCGCAGCATGATCCTCAGCGCCGGTCCCGCCCGCGCGTCCCCGGCGAACAGCGCCGCCACGACGAGCAGAAGCCCGCTCGGCGGCGCCGGCACCAGGTTCAACAAATCGTCCAGACGGGCAGCGGCCCATCCGAACGCTCGATAGCGCTCGGTGCGGTGCCCGATCATGCTGTCGAGCGTGTTCGCCATCTTGTAGGCGAAGAGGCCCGGCAGCCCGAACAGCAGGTACCAGAAGATCGGCGCGACGACGCCGTCGCTGAAATTCTCGGCCAGGCTTTCGATCGCAGCGCGCGCGACCCCGTGCGTATCGAGGCTCCTCGGGTCGCGGCCGACGATATGCCTGATCGCCTCGCGCCCGGCCGGCAATCCGCCCCATTGCAAGGCCGCGGCGACCGCGGCGACGTGCTGAAACAGGCTGCGCTGGCTGAGGAGGATGCCGATCGCCAGCGCCTCGATCGCCGCGCCAATGATGTCCTGGCTGCACAGCACGTGCAGCGCGGCGCCGAGCGCCGCCGCGGCGCCGACCAGCACGATGACCGTCACGATGCCGCGTTCGCGCCGGCTCCGCTCGCTGCGGCTGGCGCGGTTGAGCTTGCGGTCGAAGAACCCGATCGCCCGCCCGGCGAGCACGACCGGGTGCGGCACGATCGCGAAGACGAGCGGCATCTCGCCCAGGATCGCGTCGATCGCGATGCCGGCGAGCAGCAGAAGCAGCGGATCGTAACTACCCGGCCAGAGCATGGCGCGCGGAGTGTCCGCCGCGCCGAGGCGGCGATCAATCAGCAGGAGGGGGCATGAGCGAAACCGCGGTGCTGCTATGCGGGCATGGCAGCCGCGACCCGGAGGCGGTCGGCGAGTTCGAAGCGGCTGCGGCGGCGCTGCGCCGGTGCTTGGGCCCTGCAGATTTCGCCACCGGCTATCTCGAATTCGCCCGGCCGACGATCCAGGAAGGCTTGGCCGCGCTCGCGGCGCGCGGCGCCCGGCAGATCGTCGCCATCCCCGGCATGCTGTTCGCGGCGAGCCACGTCAAAAACGACCTGCCCTGGGAGATGAACAGTTTTATCGCCGCGAACCCCGGTGTCGATGTGCGTCTCGGCCGCGATCTCGGCATCGATCCGAAATTGCTCCACGCCGCTGCCGATCGGATCGCCGCGGCCGCGCCGGGGGGGCGCTCGGACAGCCTGCTCGTCGTCGTCGGGCGCGGCACCAACGACCCCGACGCCAATTCCAACATCGCCAAGATCGCGCGCATGCTGTGGGAGGGGATGGGGTTCGGCTGGGCCGAGGCGGCGTTCAGCGGGGTTGCGCATCCGCGCGTCGACGCGGCGCTCGAGCGCGCCACAAGGCTTGGCTTCCGCCACATCGTCGTGTTTCCGTATTTCCTGTTCACCGGCGTCCTGGTGAAGCGCATCTATGCCCAGACCGACGCGGTGGCGGCGCGGTTTCCGGGGATCGAATTCGTCAAGGCGCGGTATTTGAGCGACCATCCGCAGGTCATCGAGGCCTTCGCCGAGCGGGTCGGCGAGTTCGCCGAGGGCGACCCGGCAATGAACTGCCAGCTCTGCAAGTACCGCACCCAGATCGTCGGCTACGAGCGCGAGGCCGGCATGCCGCAACAGGCGCATCACCACCATGTCCGCGGCGGCGGTCACAGCCACGACCACGATCATCATCACGGTCATCTGGACGGGCATCATGGCGAGCATCGCTGACTGACTGTTCCTCTTGTCCGTCATTGCCGGGCTTGACCCGGCAATCCAGGGATCCCCGGGTCAAGCCCTGGGATGACGATTAGGGAGGCTCAACCGCTGTTCGATACCTACGTGATCGTCGATTGGAGCGCGGCGAACCAGCCCAAGAGGGGCAGCGACAGCATCTGGATTTGTTGCAGGGGTCCAACTGGTGCCGAACGTATCGAAAATCCGCGAACGCGCCACAAAGCGAGGCTCCTCCTTCGCGATCTGCTGGTCGATGCCGTCGCGCATGGAGGGCGCGCACTCGTCGGCTTGGATTTCCCGTTCGGCTACCCAGCTGGTTTCGCGAAGCGGCTCGGTTTGTCTGGGTTACCTTGGCGAGCGATTTGGAAAGAGATCTCCGAGCTGATAGACGACAACGAGGAGAACAAGAACAACCGTTTCGATGTAGCCTCTATTCTCAACGAGCGCATTTCCGGCGGTCGTTTTCCGTTCTGGGGATGCCCAGCAAAGCGGACCTACGGCTTTCTCAGCCCCAAGCATCATCGCCTCCACGAATCCGACGGGCTTCGCGAGCGTCGGCTCATCGACGAGTTTATGGTTGGTGCGCAGCCATGCTGGAAGCTGACCGGCGCGGGCTCGGTGGGGGGACAGGTGCTGACCGGAATTCCTGTCGTGCGGGCGCTGCGAGACGATCCGCAGCTGCGCGATCATTCCCGGGTCTGGCCGTTCGAGACCGGATTGCGTCCGCCGGATGAGGCCAAGATTGTATTTGCCGAGGTCTGGCCCTCATGGTGGGACTGGAAGCGGACACGCGAGGCTGGAGAGATCAACGACAAAGCCCAGGTCAGGCACGTCGCGGCGTACTTCGCCGAGCAGGCAAAGGGCGGTGGGCTCGAGGCGCTCTTCGCCGGCGCTCCATCGCTTACCGCTGCCGATCGTCGCCGGGTCGAAACCGAGGAAGCCTGGACCTTGGGGGTAACGGCGCCGAGGGCGCGCCCAAAAGGTCCCTCTCCCGCAATGCGGGAGAGGGAGGGGCCCACGCCGAAGGCGTGGGAGGGTGAGGGCTCTTCGAATGGCGACCCTCACCCGGCCTCGGCTGACGCCTCGGCCACCCTCTCCCGCGGTGCGGGAGAGGGAAAGTACACCTATCTCCGCGAGCCGCCGGCGATCTATAGGCGCTCGTTCGAGCTGATCCGGGAGGAGGCCGATCTCGCCCCGTTGCCGCGGGCATTGCATCCGCTGGCGCTGCGTCTCGCGCATGCCGCCGGCGACGTATCGATCATCCGCGATCTTGCCTGGTCGCGCGGGGCGGTCCGGGCCGGGCAGCAAGCACTCGCCGGTGGCGCGCCGATCCTGGTCGACAGCGCGATGGTGGCGGCCGGGATCCTCCAAGATCGGTTCCGCGCGAAAAACCCGATCATCTGCGCCTTGCGCAATCCGGCAGTCGCCGATCTCGCTGCGCAGCAAAAAACGACGCGCGCGGCCGCCGCGGTCGAGCTGTGGCGCCCGCACCTCGCCGGCGCTGTCGTGGCGATCGGCAACGCGCCGACCGCGCTGTTTCGTCTGCTCGAAATCCTCGCCGAGGGCGCAGGCAAACCTGCGCTGGTGTTCGGCTTCCCGGTCGGCTTTGTCGGCGCCGCCGAAGCCAAGGCGGCGCTGATCGGCTTCGGCCGCGGGTTGCCTTATATCGCCCTCCGAGGCCGGCGCGGCGGCAGCGCACTTGCCGCCGCCGCCGTCAATGCATTGATCGGCCGCATCCCGGCATGAACCGCTGGCTCAGCATCGTCGGCATCGGCGAGGACGGGCTCGCCGGGTTGACTGGTCGAGACCGCCGAAACCCTGGTCGGCGGCGAGCGCCATCTGGCGATGGTGCCGCCTGGGCCGGTCGAGCGGATCGCCTGGGCGCGGCCGCTTGCCGACACGGTCGGGATCATCAGCGAACGCCGCGGCCGCCGGGTCACCGTACTGGCCAGCGGCGACCCGCTGTGGTACGGCGTCGGCGTGCTGCTGGCCCGCCATTTTAGCCGCGACGAGATGACCATCCTGCCGCAGCCGAGCGCGTTCAGCCTTGCGGCGGCTCGGCTCGGCTGGGCGATCGGCGATTGTCCGTGCTTGAGCCTGCACGCCCGGCCGCTCGACTCGTTGCGCCTGCATTTGACGCCGCACCGCCGCCTGTTGCTGTTGTCGGAGGACGGCACGACGCCGCGCGCGGTCGCTCGGCTGCTCGCGGAAACGGGATGGGGACGAAGCCGGCTGACCGTGTTCGAGCATCTCGGCGGCAGCCGCGAGGCGAGCCACAGCGCCACCGCCGCGGAATGGGGCGAGCGGTTGAGCGTCGATCTCAACACGATCGCGCTCGAATGCGAGGCCGGGCCGCATGCCCGCCCGCTGTCGCGCCTCGCCGGACTGCCGGACGAGGCCTTCGAGCATGACGGCCAGCTGACCAAGCGCGAAGTTCGCGCCGCCGCCTTGGCTGCCCTCGCGCCATTGCCGGGCGAGACGCTGTGGGACATCGGCGCCGGCTGCGGCTCGATCGCGATCGAGTGGCTGCGCGCTATCGACGGCGGCGCAGCGATCGCGGTCGAACATGACCCAGCGCGCACCGCGATCATCGCGCGCAACGCGGCGGCGCTCGGCGTGCCCGGCTTGCAGGTCATCTTCGGGACAGCGCCGCAGACATTGCCGGAGGAGCCGGAGCCCGACGCCATCTTCGTCGGCGGCGGGATCGGCAACCCGGAACTGCTGCCGGTGCTGTGGGCGCGGCTGCGGCCCGGTGGGCGGCTCGTCGCCAACGTCGTCAGCATCGACGGCGAGCGGGCGCTCCTCGACTGGCAGGCGCAGCACGGCGGCAGCCTGACCCGGATCGCGGTCAGCCGGGCCGAGCCGCTGGGGGATCATCAGGCCTGGCGGCCGCTGCTGCCGGTCACCCAATACGCCGCGACGAAACTCGGTTGATGCCGCAGCAACTCGCCCAAGCCAGTGCATGGCTCACTGGTTTCCGGCCGTACGCGCTCCTGATCGCGCTCTGCCTCGTGCTCTACCTGCCGGGGATCGCCGCGATCCCGCCGCTCGACCGCGACGAGGCGCGCTTCGCGCAGGCCACTCGCCAAATGCTGGTAACCGGCGATTTCCTGCGCATTCGCTTTCAGGACGAGGCCCGCAACAAGAAACCGGCCGGCATCTACTGGCTGCAATCGGCTTCCGTCAGCCTGTTCAGTACCCCGGAAAGCACCGCGATTTGGCCCTATCGCCTGCCGTCGCCGCGTCTGCTCCGCGGCGAAGAGGAACCGCCGGCGGCGCGCCGGACCGCCTTTTTCGCCGCCGTGCTCCTCGCCTGCTCGCTGGGTCTGATCGCCGAGGCGCATATCGCCAAGACCGATGCCGCGCTGCTCGCCGCGATCGTCGCCGCACAGGGCGCGCTTGGCATCGTTTATGTGCGCGTCCGTGCCGGGGCTTCCGTCTCCGGATGGATTGCGGCCGTGTTCTGGATCGCCGAGGCCGCCGCGATCCTGCTCAAGGGTCCGGTCGGGCCGGCATTGGCGGTTTTGACCGCGGCGGTATTGTCGGTCGCCGACCGCGACCTGCGCTGGCTGCGCGGTTTGCGGCCGCTTTTCGGGGTCATCTTTGTCATTGCCGTTCTGTCGCCTTGGGTGATCGCGATCGAGCGCGCCACCGAAGGGCGTTTTCTCGCCGGCGCGATTGGCCAGGATCTGGCGATGAAGCTGATCGGCCCGCAGGAATCGCATGGCGCGCCGCCCTTTGCCTACCTGGTCCTGAGCGTCGCCACCTTCTGGCCCGGCTCGCTGCTGCTGGTGCCGGCGCTGATCCGCGGCTGGCGCCGACTTGACATGCCGGTCGAGCGCTTTCTGATTGCCTGGCTGGCACCAGCCTGGGTGGTGCTGGAGCTGATACCGACCAAGCTGCCGCATTACGTCCTGCCGCTCTATCCGGCGCTGGCGCTGCTCGCCGCGGCGGCGCTGATGGATGGCTTGACCTATGGCGGCTGGGTGCGGTGGATCGACATTGCGGTGAAGGCGCTGTGGGCGATCGTAACGGTCGTGCTGGCGACGGCACTGATCTTCTTGCCGCTCCGCTTTGGCGGTCCGCTGGCCGCCGCCATCGCCGGGGTCATCCTGCTGCTCGGATTGTCGGCAGCAATGCTCTACCGGCGAGCGCACGGACCGCTGCTCGCCGCGGGAATTGTCGCACTGGCCGTCGCCTTCATCATGCCAGCAGGCAGCGTGGTATTGCCCGGGCTCGAACGGCTCTGGCTCAGCCCCGCCGCCGGCGGGCTGGTCGCGGCGTATCCGCGGGCGGCGGGCACGCCGCTGGTCGCTGTCGGCTATAGCGAACCGAGCGTCGTCTTCCTGCTCGGCACCAATATTCGCCTGACCACCCCGCGCGGCGCCGCCGAGACGCTCGCAGGCGGCGGCGAAGCCTTGGTCAGCAACCGCGAAGAGGCGGTGTTTCGCCAGGCGGTGAGTGCGCGCGGCCTCATCGTGCAGCCGCTGGGCAGCGCTCCCGGCTTCGACTATTCCAACGGCCAGCGCATGGTGCTGACGCTCTATCGAGTGGCGCCGGGCTGATGGCGCCAAGCTAAC
>WNFM01014710.1_pt1 | contig 14244 bp, 6 predicted proteins | sample 5400271 | NCBI WGS metagenome assembly WNFM01 (sample SAMN13153352, study PRJNA577476) | soil metagenome | isolation source: 60 cm saprolite on Douglas fir-dominated hillslope | place: USA:California | collected 2013-09-17 | reverse complement strand
GCGGCGCTGCGTTATGTGTTGCGGCAGGAAGCCGCGCGGGGACGGCTGTCGCCACCAGACCCCCATTCGCCGGAGGACAATAGCGGTCTCGTTGTGCTTGCCATGGGCAAGATGGGCGCGGGCGAGCTGAATTATTCCAGCGACATCGACCTGATCGTATTTTTCGATTCGAGCGCGCCGACGCTGGCGCCCGATATCGAGCCGCAGCCGTTCTTCGTGCGCGTCACGCAGGCGCTAGCGCGGTTGCTGCAGCAGCGCACCGGCGACGGTTACGTGTTTCGCGTCGATCTGCGGCTGCGGCCCGATCCGGCCTCGACGCAGGTGGCGATCGCGACCCAGGCGGCGCTGTATTATTATGAGCGGGAAGGGCGAACCTGGGAACGCGCGGCCATGATCAAGGCGCGGCCCTGCGCCGGCGACGCCATTGCCGGCGAGGCGCTGATGGCGGAAATCGCGCCGTTCGTCTGGCGCAAGCATCTGGATTTCGCAGCGCTTGCCGACGTCCACGACATGAAGCGGCAGATGCAGACGTTTCGCGGGCAAAGCGAGATCTCGGTCGAGGGCCACAATGTCAAGGTAGGCCGCGGCGGCATCCGCGAGATCGAATTTTTCGCGCAGACCCAACAATTGATCGCCGGCGGCCGGCATCCCGAATTGCGGGTGCGGCCGACGCTGGAAGCGCTAGACGTGCTGGCGGCAAGCAACTGGATCACTTTTGAAGCGCGCGACGAGCTCACCGCGGCCTACATCTTCTTGCGACGCGTCGAGCACCGGCTGCAGATGGTCGCGGACGAGCAGACCCATACGCTACCTGACGAACCCGAGGCGGTGGAGCGTTTTGCCCATTTTCTCGGTTACCAGAACCGCGCCGCGTTCGCGAAGGAGCTGCTGCGCCATCTCAACATTGTGCAGGGACATTACTCAAAATTGTTCGAAGGCGATCCAACCGGCACCGCAAAATTGCCGGCGGCGGATTACGGCTCCGGTCCCGACGACCCGCGCTTGCTTGAACATCTGACCAGCCTCGGCTTCAAGAAGCCGATCATGGTGGCAGAGACCCTGCGGCAATGGATGGTCGGCGACTATCGCGTGTTCAGGATGGAGGCAACACGGAACGCCTTTATCGAGTTCGTGCCGGCGCTGATCGCCGGCCTTGCGGACGCCGAAGATCCCGATAATGCGGTGACCGCGTTCGACCGTTTCCTGCAGGCGTTGCAGCGCGGCGGCCGGTTGATTTCGCTGCTCAGCCAGAACCGCGATCTGGTCGCGTTGGTCGCGCTCGTGCTCGGTGCCGCGCCGCGGCTCGGCGACATGCTGGCGCGTCAACCGCAGCTCATGGATGGGTTGATCGATCCGCGCTTCTTCGGCGCGATGCCGGACCGGCGCGAACTGTCCGCTCGCCTCACCGCGACGCTCGCCGATGCCTATTCCTACGAAGAATTCCTCGATCGGTTGCGATTGTTCGGTCAGGAGAGCCTGTTCCTGATCGGCACGCGCATCCTGTCCGGTACCGTTTCCGCCCAGCAGGCCAGTGTCGCCTTCGCCGACGTCGCCGAGGGCATCGTGCATACCGTGCACGGCCTGGTGACGGAGCGGTTTGCGGCCCAGCACGGCCGGATCAAGGGGCAAGAGACCGCCATCCTCGCGATGGGCAGGCTTGGCGGGCGCGAGATGACGGCGTCATCCGATCTCGACCTGATCCTGCTCTATGACTTCGATCCTGATCATCCGGACTCCGACGGCTCGCGGCCGCTGCACGGCGCGCATTATTTCGCGCGCTTCACGCAGCGGCTGATCAGCGCATTCACGACCCGGACCAATTACGGCGTGCTCTACGAGGTCGACATGCGGCTGCGCCCCTCCGGGCGGGCGGGCCCGGTGGCCTCGCACGTCGAATCTTTCGCGCAATATCAGGAGCGGGAGGCCTGGACCTGGGAACATATGGCGCTGACCCGCGCGCGCGTCATTTCATCCTCGCCCGAGTTTCGCGCCAAAATCGAAAAAGTCATCCGCCAGGTGCTGACGCGGCCGCGCGCCGCTGCTGCCATTGCCAGCGACGTCAAGGAGATGCGCCGCGCGGTGGCACTGGAGAAGGGCGATAAAGACGTCTGGGACTTGAAATATGCCGCCGGCGGCATGGTCGATATTGATTTCATCGCGCAATATCTCCAGCTTGTTCACGCTGCCGACAGACCGGATATTCTCAATGTCTCGACGCTGCACGTGCTCGACAACGCCGCGCGGCTCAGTGTCCTGCCGCCATCATCCGCCGAAATCTTGCGCGCGGCGGCGCATGTCTATCATGACCTCACGCAGATCCTGCGGCTTTGTGTCGTCGACAGGTTCAGGCCGGAAACCGCGGGCGAAGATCTGTTGCGGGTAATGGCACGGGCCGGCGACGCGCCGGATTTTTCGGCGCTGGAGGCGCGGGTCAAGGAAACCCAAAGCGAGGTGCGGCGGGTGTTTCGCAATCTGATCGAGGGACGGGAATAGCAAGGGACGGCCTCGAGGCACGCAAGGGTTTCGGCCCGATCGCCGGTTCGTCCAAAGTACTGATTCAAATTTCTACGAGCTACGCGCTGCTTGATCGCCGAATAGCGAGCGCGTCAGAAAATCCATCGCGCGGCGTTTGATTTTTCTGCGCCGCGTTTGACAGTGTGCCCCAGCACATAGTTTGTGAACCGCCCTGGTGTGATGCCGACCAATAATCCGAATTGGTTGTCACGGTCGAACCGATGGCTCAGATGCAAGTCCGTGGAAGTGAGATGAATCAAATGGAACCGATGTGAAGACGAGCCAAATCCCAAGCCACGTTGCCATTGTGACAGGCGGAGGCCGCGGCCTTGGCCGGGCAATGGTCCTGGGACTTGCGCAAGCTGGAATCCATGTCGTCGCGACTGCGGCGCGCGAGCGCACCGAGGTCGAAGCCGTCACAGAAGAGGTTCGGCAGAGCTGCGGCGAATCTCGGGTTCTCCCGCTTGTTGCCGACGTCACACAGGAAGACGACTGCGCTGAGGTTGTCGACGCCGCGGTCAAGCGGTTCGGGCGGCTCGATATTTTGGTGAACAATGCCGGTCGCGGCATGAAATACGTCAGCAATGAGTTCCTGACTGAACCGACGCGCTTCTGGGAAGTCGCACCGGAAACGTGGCGCCTGGTGATCGACACCAACGTGAACGGCCCTTTCATGATGGCAAGACACGCGGTTCCCGTGATGCTGAAGGCGGGCTGGGGACGGATCGTCAATGTTTCGGTGAGCCAAGGGACCATGCGCCGACGCGGCTTTTCTCCCTATGGTCCTTCGAAGGCGGCACTCGAATCGGAGACGATCATCTGGGCGCAGGATCTCGAGGGCACGGGTGTTACCGTGAACGCGCTGCTGCCTGGAGGAGCTACCCTTACCGGCATGGTCGCGCAGACCGTGTCGGAGACGGCGAAATCAGCGCTGCTCGATCCTTCGATCATGGTCCCCCCGTTGCTTTGGCTCGTCTCGCCGGAAGCCGATGCGATGACGGGCCGTCGTTTGGTGGCGACCAAATGGCAGACTGGGAGCGATGGTAAATCGGCCGCAGAAGCGGCGACCGAACAAGCAGGCTGGTAGGGCAACGGAGTCTGGTGCAATAGGCTTCATCACCACCAAATTGCGTCAGAGCCGACTTTCAGTGCCGCCCTAAGCCGCCACCGACATCTTCGCCCTGGTCTCGCGCCCGTCGCGCGGCAGCGAGACGCAGACGACGGTGCCGGCGCCGAGTTTTGAGCGGAGCCGCATCGTTCCGCCGTGGAGGTTGGTCAGCGATCGCGCGATGGCGAGGCCAAGGCCCGAGCCGTGATAGGTTTTTGTCAGTTGGCTCTCGACCTGCTCGAACGGGCGGCCGAGCCGCGCCAGCGATTGCGGCGCAATGCCGATGCCGGTATCGGCGATCATCAACCGGATGGAATCGCCGTGCAAGCGGGTGCGGACCACGACCTTGCCGCCATCGGGCGTGAATTTCACCGCGTTGGATAACAAATTGACGATGATCTGCTTGATGGCACGGCGGTCCGCCACCACCGAAATGGTGCCCTCGATATCGGTATCGAGCGCCAGGTTCTTGTCGTTGGCGCGCCCCGACACCACGCGCAGCGATTCCGCCAGCGTCTTCGACAGATCGAGCGGCTCCATGTCGAGCTTCATGCGGCCGGCCTCGATCTTCGACATATCCAGGATGTCGTTGATCACCTCCAGGAGATAATGGCCGCTGGTCAGGATGTCGTGACAATATTCCTGGTATTTCTCCGATCCCAACGTTCCGAACATGCCGCTTTCCATGATCTCGGAAAAGCCGATGATGGCGTTGAGCGGCGTGCGCAATTCGTGGCTCATATTGGCGAGGAATTTGGATTTGGTCTGGTTGGCTTCCTCGGCGCGGTTCTTTTCCCTGGAATATTTCTCGGCGAGGTCGGCGAGCTCGATGGCCTGGCGTTCCAGCGCGGTCTGGGAGCGTTTCAGGTCGCTGACGGTGGCGCGCAGGCGCAGGTCGTTGTCGACCAGCTTGTGTTCGTGTTCTTTGATGCGGGTGATGTCGGTGCCGACCGAGACGTAGCCGCCGTCCTTGGTGCGGCGCTCGCTGATATGCAGCCAGCTGCCGTCGTCGAGTTGCGCCTCGAAAGTGCGCGCGCCCGGCGTCTGGTGGCCGGTTTCGTGCAGCCTCGTGCGCACCTCCGGCATGCTGCCGACTTCGATCACGGTCTCATAGGATGTGCCCGGCGTGACGGCGGAGTCCGGCAATTTGTGCAGGCGCTGGAAATGCGAATTGCACAACACCAGGCGGTCGCCGGCGTCCCACAGCACGAAGGCTTCCGGGATGGTCTCGATGGCGTCGCGCAGCCTTAAATCGGCCTCCACGGTTTTCTCGGCGAGGCTTTTCTGCTCAGTGATGTCCACCGCAATGCCGATCAAATGCAGGCCGGCATCGGCCGCGCCCTGGCTGAGCTCGCAGCGCACCCGCAGCCAGATCCAGTGGCCGTCGGTGTGCTGCATGCGGAAGGTCTGGTCGATGTGATTGATCTTGCCGGAAATCAGCTGATCGGCGATCTCGAACAGGTCGATGTCGTCGGATTTCACCAGCGCATTGACCTCGCCGAAGGTCAAGAGGTCGCTGCGGGTGTCGAGCCCCAGCATCGTGAACATCGATTGTGACCAAAAAATCCTGCCGCGCGAAAGATCCCAATCCCACAGGCCGCAGCGTCCGCGATTGAGCGCGGTATCGATGCGGCCGCGCACGGCGTCATTGATGAGATCGCCCTCGCGGGCGCGGGTCGATTGCCAGTGAAATGCAAAGCCGAGGATCAGCACGACAAAGCCGGTGGTGGCCGACAGCGTCACCGACAGCGCCGCGTCGGACCGCCAAAGCGAGTAGACATTTTCCTGGATGATGATGACCTGACCCGGCAGCGCTTTGACCAGGTGCGCAACCGCCAGCGCGCTGCTGCCGTTCGGCAGGGTCACGTCGGTGACCCCGCCTTGCTGTCCCGGCGCCGTCAGCGGCAGCGCCGCGCTGATGACGTCGAGCAGCTGGCTGGTATCGCCGAACGCGGCTTCGATCGGGACCCGCGCCAGCACGCGCTGGTCGGCGCCGATGACGATGACGTGCCTGCCGGATGCGATGGCCCATGACGGAATGAGACCGGGCAAGATCAGTTGCAGGCGCTCGAACGTTGCCGCGCGATCGGGCCTGCTGGAGGCGATGCGGTCGATGCGCTCGGCGAGAAAGTCGGCCACCGCAGCGAGGTCGCGTTTGACCGAGGCGCGCTTTTGCCGGTTCTGGTCGACCACCTGCACGAAGGCGCCGAGGCAGATCGTGATCAGGAAGGCGATGATCAGGGTGGGCACAGCACGGCGGAGCGCAGGCTCCGCTATCAACAGCCTGTGGTAGGCCGGTTTCGCGATCGACTGCGCCAATCCCTTGATCGAATCGGATTGGACGCACGCGCTCGCCGCGTCTGCGCGCGCCATGCCTGTAGCCCCCTCGGAAACTTAATTGCACCGGTTCGGAAGAGCCCCAGTCCCTTTCCGAATCAAGGTGATTTGAATCCAGTTTTTACGGGCTGTCGAGAGTCAACGATTCGTTAATGCAAATAAATCTTGTCCAACGCGGAATCGTTATTCCGAAATCCCCCCAAAACTACTTGCAAAGTGAGTCCGAAACGGGAACGCGCTTTTTTCTCGTCATTGCCGGGCATAGCCGTCCAAAGGACGGCGTCGCTTCCGCTCGCCTATGCCCGGCTATCCATCTCCTTCTCAAGAACCTTGTTGCGAAGATTGATGGATGCCCGGATCCCGGCTACGCCAACCGCCTTCGTCCGAAGGCGGACTTCGGCGGTCAAGAGGCTTCGCCGGGGCAGTCCAGTGTTGGATCGCCGAAGCTTTAGCGGAGGCGGCAAGTCCGGGCATGACGGTCAACATCCTGCCCTAAGCGTTCGGCGGCTCGGCATGACTGATGACGCGTTTCACGGTCGGAAACGTGCGGCGCAGCGCGCGCTCGATCGCATCGACGTTCTCGTGAACCTTGATCACGCTCATCGAGGGCGCGGCGCGGCAATGGAAGTTGACGATTTCGCCGGCGTCGGTGTTGCGCACCCGCACGCTATGGACGTCGTTGATCGCGGTGTCGGCGGCAAAGCGCGACAGCGCGGTCTTGATGACCTCGACGCGCTCGGGCGCGGCGTCAGTTCCAAACGGCAGCTCCGGTTCCAGCGGCTCGATATGGGTGTCGACCTCGACGTCCTCGCCGAATTCGTCGCGGATGTTCCGTTCCAGATCCTGAGCGATGTCGTGGGCGTCGTTAAGCGCCATCTCGCCGTCGACCTCGAGATCGATGCTCACCGTCAGCTTGCCGCCGAGATCGTGCACGGTGACGTGGTGGACGGCGAGACCGGAATTGCGGGCGATCACCATGATGCGTTCGCGCACGCTCTCATTGTTGCGCGCAACCGGAACCGCGGTAAACGTCAGGTCGGCATCGCCGAGCGCTTTTTCGACCGCCTCCTGCGCCCTTCGTTTGATCTCCTCGACCCGGTCGATCGGGTAGGTACGCGGCACCTGCACGATGGCGTCGATGAAATGCGTCGAGCCGACCATCCGCAGCCTCAAGCGTTCGACACCGACCACGCCGGCCACCGTCCTGATCGCGGCGGTGGCCCTTTCCGAGGCGCCTTCGGGGGCGCGGTCGAGCAGGGTTTCGACGGTGGAGCGCGCCAGCCGCAATCCCAGCAGCGCGATCATGATCGCGACGGCGACGGCGGCCGCGGCGTCGCCCCACGCAAAACCCAGTCCGGAAAGCGCAAGTCCGATGATGACGGCGACCGAGCCCAGCACGTCGGAGGCAAAATGCAGCGCATCGGCCTCCAGCGCCTGGCTCTTGGTGTCGTGCGCCGCGCGATGCAGCGCGCGGGCGCGCCAGAAATTCACGGCGATATCGATCAAGAGCACGATAAAGGGGATGGCCGAGATCGTCGGTGGCGGCGCATGTTCGCTCAGCCGGCTCCAGGATTCGACGAGAATGCCGCCCGCCAGCACATATAGCATCGCGATCACGCCGAGCGCGGAAATGCTCTCGAGCTTGCCATGGCCGTAATGATGCTCCTTGTCGGCCGGGCGGTCGGAGACCCGCACCACCATCCAGGTGATCACGGTCGCGACCACGTCGACCGAAGAATGCAGCGCCTCCGAGATCAAGGCGAGACTGCCGATGGCGATGCCGACGACGAATTTCGCCGCGGCCATGCCAGCGCTGGCGAAAACGGAAATGGCGGCGACGTTCGATTTGATGCTATGGCTGGTGTGAGTTGTTGTCATGATCTGCGGTTTAGCAGGGCGTCTGTCAACATCAAGCGGCCATCCACAGCGCTAGTCGCTACTCGCTTGCAGAAGCAAGTTTGTTGCGAGTTATTCCGAGTTAAAAGACCGTCATTGCGAGCGCAGCGAAGCAATCCATCTTTCCGCATGTGAGGTGACATTGGATTGCTTCGCTTCGCTCGCAATGACGTGGTTTCCACTGAATTTCCACTGAATACGACTCCGCAATCTCGCGGCGCGATGCGCCCGAGGTTTTCCAAATCATTCGCCCAAAATAAGAGGGCGCAGGGAATGCCGGGTGCTCGCTGCACCCGCGGTCTCGTGTGCAAAAATGTGCAAAAAGCGCACACGAGCATACAGGTACAGACGGGGGCATCCCGACATTCCCTGCGCAATGGTTTTACGGCTTATATCGTGCTCTCCCCGGCGACGAATTCGTCTTGTCACCGTCGCTGACGGATTGAAGGATTGTCTAAACCCGGTTGGGTCGACGCGCCTCCGTCAGCTTGACACCAGCAACGGGTGCCAGGACCACACGGTTTTGCCGTACGCAGCCTCCCGTCTTCGCCAAAAGGCTTCGCCGGGCACTGCCCGTCTCTGCACTCAGGTTCATCCGGGCATGGCGCCGGTCGTCCGCGCGCCGTGTTCGCTCACGGACCAAAGCCCGCCCTGCGAACACCACCACGCGCCCGACGCTGCCGCGTCCACCGCATCCCGCCCCAACGTTCGTGACGATGGCCAACGCCCCTCTACCGGGACGGGATGGAGGAGATGTAGGGGTGATTTGGGGGTAGCGTCAAGCAGAATTTCGGAAAATCAGAAATTTTGTCGTTGCTGATGGCTGCCGGGGCACGCTTAAGAGTATTAGAATGCGTTTGCGCCATGCGGAAAGACTGGCGAGCGGCGGCAAAATGAGCCTGTGGCTCGGCTGAGCAACGCGGCATCCGGATGTGTTGTGTCGAACTGACTCCGCATGTCGCTGCGCTCATGGTCAGCGCATCAACAGCTTTAGGCCGCCTCATTGGCCGTTTGCGACAGCGGCATTCCTTCTAGATTTGCGTCGGGGTCTCTGAGCGCGCCGAGGAAGCCTTTTGCGAGGAGTGGGTTGCCCGGGCTGGAACCGGTTATCGACCTGATTCAGAGTATCTCGAGCGGCATACGCATTGATCGCGAGAAGTCTCTCGAAAATTTCGAGACCTTTCTCGCGGGTGGGGGGGCCCAGTCGATGCAGCGTAATCGCGATGTCGACGAGTTCGGGGGCGACCGCGGCGCCCGACGTACGCATATCGCCTAGGTCGGATTGCCATTTTTCGACTAACGACCTTGAGATCGACGCAACCAAATCAGCTTCATGCGGAAGCAATGTCTGTAGGCGCTCAATAATGAATGTAGACATGAAGCGAGGTTGATGTGGGATCTGTTCGCCTATGGCTTGGAGGATTTGAACCCAATCAGCGTCCGGCGTGATTTCGTCTACAAGTCTAAATAGATCGACAATCGCCGTCCACGTCTCATCGCTAGCGTTTTTGACGAGATCTCTAATGAGATTGGCCACCTTTATTTTATCGTCTGCCTCTGCCCAAACGTGGATCGCCGCGAACGCAGATCCCGTACGGACTGGTGCAGACGGTTCGGTACCCAGAATATCCTTCATCAATTTGTCAGGCCATTCCAAATTCGGGCGTACTAGCCATATGAGCGCAACCAGCTCCCCGTATGCCTGCTGAACGAACGGTGACGATTGCGTAGCCCATTGAGCTAGCGTGTCGTGTACAAAATCCGGCACCATCCACTGGAGCTGCGCCAACAGAATAGCTGTTTCGCGGCGAGTAGACAGGCGTGGATATTTCTCAAAGAGCAACCGGTAGAAGTCGGCCAGAGCAGTTTTGTCATCGCTGCGTATAAACGGGAATAATCTGAAAAGAGCGGTCCATACTTTTTCGTCCTCCGGGCGAGAAAGATGATCAGTGAGGATCTTCAAAAGGGTCGTATAATCCTTACGTTGCAGAAGAATGCGAGCGATCGCTTCTAGAACAGGGAAATTCCCGTGTGGCAGGATTGTCATTCCCCCCATGCCCCAAAGTATGCTCTCAGTACGGCTTTCGTCCTTCTCCGAAACCTCTTCGTCTTCTTCGTCGGTCGTGTTCTCAGAGGAATCTTGAATCTCACGCACCGCGTGAGATGAGAGCCAACCTTCTAATACTGCGAGCGTCTCATCATGAATCACAATGTCTCGGTTGATGAGTTTCTCGATGCCACGAGCCACACCGCCGCGAAATTCCTCGCTTGAGAAACCACGATTATCAAGCTCTTTGATTAGCGGTTCGATCAGTGTTCCGTCTACGATTTCCCCTAGCGCATCGATAGCGTAACCGGCTGCACGAGCCCCTATGTCTGGAGTGAATTGGCGTATAATGTCGACAGCGCGCTCCGGCTGCTTCTTTGCAAAATCCGCGAATGAACGAGATAGCTGGATATTCCCGCCCTTCAGCCAATGTTTCGGATTGTCCCAACCTGTTGCATCCGGAAGCGCTTCGAACGCATGCAGCACCTCGTCATCGCTCGCCAGATTGATTGCTTCGGCAGACATGGAAGACCCAACCCAAGTCGGTCCTGTGAAAGTCGCTCCTAATTTGGTATCCCCAAATTTTCGCTCACCTTCCTTGATTAGCGTTTCGGCCTGCAGTGGTAGATGGGTAGTGGACAAACTTCTCAGAAGCTCAAACCGGACCCGCTCTACATATTGGTAAAAAAACTGCCTTCCCTTTGCATCTCGGTGAGCTGCAGGCCGGGGTGCGAATGCAATTACATCCTGAACGAATTGCTCGATTTGAGGGGGGCCCCAATAGGAGCTGACTGCGCCGATCAGCCGCTTTGTCGTGCTCAGGGAATCCTCGATGCTACCAAGCGCGAAGCGACGAGAATCCGACAACACAAACGCGAGCGCGTCGGGAGCATATTGTTGGGGCCGAGTCGCTAATGTGTGAGCGAAAAGCCGTTGCGCCGGCATCGCATCCTCGCCCTGTTCGCTCTGTAGCCAAGCTCTGAAGGCGGCAGGATCTTGGGCGGCAAGTGTTTCGCTCGCCGCGCGAATTCCCGTAAGGAGCGACGGCTCCGGCAGGTCCAGTGTACCCTCGTCTTGGAATCTGTAATCGAGGGCGTACGGTAACTGGAAGGAGAGTTCACTTCCCTCCTCACCTTTGTAGCGTTTGATTTGTTCAAATACCTCGTGAAACCACGGCCAGATGAATGCAATGAAGTTAACTGGATCAGACTTGGCGAGAGCTTCTAATCCGTCCCACCCATCAGACTGCTCTACAAGCTTCGTGATTTTTTTGGCGGGCGAATCCATAAAGCGTTCAATCTCGGACTGCTCTGTTTCCCCATTCGACCTAGATGCGAAGCTCTCGTCAGCGTCTTTTTTAGCGCTCGATAACATCTTGTCGAGCAGGATTCGCACTAGCTTTATGGCCATCAGAGGCTGGTTCGCGCCAATTGTCGAAACCATGTGGTCAAATGCAAAAGGTGAGATGTCGGTTCGCTCTACGATGATGGTGGCTATCGTTAGATGCGCGTCCAACCAAGTTACTGTGTCCTGAAGAATATGCCAAGCGAAGCCGTCAAACTGTTCATCCGGAAGCCAATGCTTTTCGACAAGCGCTAGAACGTCATCCGGACTGAATTCTAACGCGCGGGACAGGATGAACGTTGCTATGTTGGCTTCGTCGGCATGCCTCATCGCTTTCGCGATTTCAGTATTCTTAAAATGCGCAAACCAACCTTTGCTGCCCGCAATGGCCTGCAATGCAGCTCTTCGATCTTCCGAAGTTATCGCTTGCATCAGAACATCTATTTCAGCACCAGCAGGCTCGGGCTGCTGTCCCAGAAATTCAATGAGAAGATGTCGTAGGTGCAGTCTTAGTCCTGGTATGGACCAGATTGAGACGAGTTCGGTTTGATATGCTGTCGGCTCGACGGCTCGAAGATATGTTAACGCCGCCCACAATTTTGGACGTATGAAAAGGGATGTTGTTCTCTCCCGAACATATCCCGAAAGCCGTCCCTCCTGTTGAGCGAACGCTCGGGCCAGCGCAAATTCGAAAACAGTTTGATGCGAGAATCCGATACTCCCCGGCGCACCCGGAGGGGTCGTCAATATTTGTTCTGCCAGTAGAGTCTTGAGGCTTTCAACATCGTTATCGTAACGCGAACCGGCAAGCCATAGCGTCTCGCGGTCGGCCATGTCTTCAGCAATTGCGCCAGCGAGCTTGGATAACCGGTGGCCGTTAGGCCGCCCTAGTATTCGTTCCGACCACAAGCGCTCTAGCATCTGTTGGTATTTACTGAACGGCTCCGCTTGCGTCGGATTAGCAAGTCTTAAGAATGTGGCGAGGGATTGCGGTGACCGCATTACTTGTTGTGCGTCACCGGGCCAACCCGCTGCCTGAACTCCGTTGGCTTCAAGAATTTGAAGAACCACACTCCATGGCGGCAGCTCAAGGTGAATACTCTCGGCACGAACCGACTTCAGACGTGTGTCGTGCTCATATTCGAATCGTCGCGCAGACAGCACGATGTGAACATTGCGACGCATGCCTAGAGCACGGACCAAATTTAACAACACGCTCAATCGGCCCGTGCGCAGATCGACATAACCCGCCAACGCGTCCAGCTGGTCGATGATGAGGAAGACCGGGCCTCTGTACGAAAGCCTTTCGAGCATCCTGCTAGGCAAATCTGGAAGCCCTAGATCGAATTGCAAATCCTGCTCAGTCGCTGTGCTGACATCGAGAATATCTGCCTTCACAGCGAGGAATGGAATGTCTCGTGCTCGCAATTCGTGAGAAAGCGCGGCCAACAGCGCTGTTTTCCCCGAACCGGGATCACCAAGTACCGCTTTTGTATGGTCAAATTCGTCGTCCGTGATCTCAAGCAATTGCGAAAGTTCGGGCCGTTCTATGGACGTTCCGTCAGGTAGGATGCGGGGCCAATTCAGCACAGCAGCAGAGGCCTTCAACAGTGTGTCGGTATCACTACTGGCAGCGTCAAAGTCGTTTTTGGTTGCAACGCCGATCAGGTCAGCGTCACATTCCTGTAAAAATAGCGACTTGGCTTGAGCCGAACGCAATTTTACCAGATCGCTGTAAGCCACCCTGACGAACAAATGGAATGAGCCAGCTTCTGCGCCAACGATCTCGGCAGTTTGGTTTCCAGTGACCTTTCGAACCGCTTCAAGCAGTTGCTGCTGCTTCTCGGGCGGAAAATCCGGTGCTTCACCTGCAAAACTCAAAACGAGGGTCAGCGTATTTGTTGTTCCGGCCGACCTTTGAGAAAGTGTCGTTACATTTTCGTCGCGGCTCTCGCTGGTGACCTCGGTAGCTGTACCCGACGTGCCGGTGCTGGACGCTGGTATGCCGTTGATTGGTCCGCTTGCCGGGCGACTTACGAGGGGGCGTGCGTCCGGCGGACGCCGATTTTCGCCCCAGAGATCGAGGACTTCATACGCAAACGCCGCGCCGTGAGCGGCGGCTATGGGCTGATGAATTTTGTCGAGCGCTGGATCTTTACCAGCGCGGTCGTCGGAAATTCCCCGAACGACGACGCAAGGCGTTTCTTCGTTGAACGCCGCGAACATCGCCCCATAGCCTTCCATTTCAAGGGCGGTCGCATCTTGATAATCGGCTGTAATATGGTTTTCCAACGAAGAGTCTGCGTCCGTCGAAACGGACTCCACCGACACAATTTGCGCGATCTTTGCGGTAGGGGGGAATGGCTTTGGGTAGAGATCATCCTTCGGGATAATGCCACCATACGGGGGGACCAGTCGCTCATGCCAGCGCTCGTCCCGCGCAACTTTTTTCACCAATCCGAGCAACTGACGATTAATGTATTTTCCCACATATGGCCAGTATACGTGTTCCGCCGCGACCACGCTGCCAATGGGAGCATCGTCTGCTTTCCGCGTAGCGGCCACTCCGACTAAAACTATCAACTCGAAGGGGCCGAATTGGCTGCATGCATGCGTTACCATCTGGGAGGCCTGATGGTTTCCAGCGCCACTTTCGCCCACGACCACCAGCCAGTCAGATCCCGATCCAACAAAGTGACCAAGTTCAAAAACGTTGCCGTCGCGACTTTGGCAAGACGCTATGTGCTTAGTAAACTTACGGACGGCGGCCATCTCCAACGGTAAAGCAGTGACAACGAGCACGCGCCGCAAACCGGAGTCGTCCGCTTTTGCCAAAACTTCCTTTGGATCATCGAATTTCATTCAGCAGCTCACGTCCCGGTCGCGGTGGGCTCTTCGCGGCTGCAAAAACTGGCAACGGAATGCAGAGCGTTTCCACAAGCAAAAGTTGGTCTCAAGAATATTTAGCGGAATAGGCGGTGTTGGTCGACAATTCATT
>WNFM01045739.1_pt1 | contig 14247 bp, 2 predicted proteins | sample 5400271 | NCBI WGS metagenome assembly WNFM01 (sample SAMN13153352, study PRJNA577476) | soil metagenome | isolation source: 60 cm saprolite on Douglas fir-dominated hillslope | place: USA:California | collected 2013-09-17 | reverse complement strand
AATCGGCGCCGTCCGCGTGAACGCGGAGGCGCTACCGCCATAGCTGACGACGACGGTCCCCGATACCGGCGTCGCGAAGGTGATCGTGTCGTCGCCGTAGGTGTACGAGAACGCGCTCCGGGCAAGCGGCGTGCCGTTTACGGTGACGGTGACCGGCGTAACGCCGTCGAGGACGCGGTGGGTGTGCACCGTTGTCCAGCCGTCGGCAGTGAACGTCTCAGAGGCCGCGACGACCGGGTCGTCACCTTCGATCTGCGTGCCGCCGAGGACCTCCTGGACGCTGATCGTGTCGGCTCCGGGGCCTCCACTGATGCGAGTCGTGCCGGTGTGGGTCGACGCGATGTGGAAGCTGTCGTTGCCGGTGCCAAGGTTGATCTGCAGCGCCTCGAAGCGCGTATAGGTGATGCCGCCACCGAGGCCGAGCCCCGTGATCGTGGTGCCGTCGAGGCGGCCGGTGCGGGCAACGAGGTCGCCGCTATCGTCGACGCTCAGCCGATCGACGTCGTTCTGGACCGCTCCGTCGATCGTCAGGTGGCCGACGATCCCGCTGAGGACGCCCTCGAAGTTCCGATTGCCGATGCCGGCGTTCGAGCCGACCTGGATCAGGTCGTCGCCGACGCCGGTCGAGACGATGTTCCCGCCGTAGGACAGCGTCGTCGTCGCGCCGTCGCCGATCACTGTCGTATCGCCGGTGATCGTCCGGACGTTGATCGTGTCGTTCCCGCCGCGCCCCTCGACCTTGGTGGTGCCGGCATGCGTGGTGAGGATCGTGAAGGTGTCCCCCGCCTGGCCGAGGTTCACGTTCAGGTCGGAGAACGCGGTGTAGGTGATCGTCGCCCCCATGCCGAGGCCGGTCAGGGTCGAGGAGGTGAGGACGCCCGTCTTAGCGCCGGCGCTGCCCGTGTCGTCGATGTTCAGCTGGTCGCCGAGGTCGCCGCCGCCGTCGATCGCCAGAGGCGCGGCGATCCGGTCGACGACGCCGTTGACGTCGATGAACCCGGGCGTCCACTGACCGGCCTGGCTGCCGACGTCGACCGTGTCGGCTCCCCCACCGGTCTGGATGGTCGTGGCGCCGGACGTCGAGCGAACGGCGACCTGGTCGCTCCCGCCGCCCGTCGCGAGCAGGGTGGTGCCCTCGTGCGTCGAGACGATCGTGAAGGTGTTGTCGCCTGTGTCGAGACGCACGGTCAACGCGATCGGAGTCGTCGCTGCGGGAACGTGCCCTGCGCCGACGCCAACCGGGTACGTCGCGTCGGTGAACGTCACGACGAGGTCGCCGAGCGTGAGCCGGTGGACGTCGCGCACGCCTGCGGTCGTCGTGACCGGCTCCGCCGCGTTGTAGTACGCCTGCTCGCCGCCGAAGTACGTCGCGATCTCGGTGCCAAGGTACTGCTTCGCGATCAGCGAGCTCCCGCTGTAGGTGACCGCGGTGACGACATCGCCGCTGACGGTGAACTTCTGCTCGCCACGCTTGTGCAGGATCAGGTTGCCCTTGCTGTCATGCATCGTCGCGGCTGTGTAGAGCACGGGGTGCCCATCCGTGTCGGTGACGACCGACCAGGTGGTACCCGAGGCGACGACGACGGGGTCGCCGACCGCAACGACCTCGGTTCCCGTCCAGACCTGCGGGTCGCCGCTCACGTAGTAGGCGCGCAGCGCGAAGGTCACCTCGAGGCTGACGCCCGTGAGCCCAGCCAGCTTCGCGAGGCCCCCGGCGGTGAAGGTGAGCGTTGCGTTGCCGGCGCCGCCCAGAGTGAAGTCGGCCCCGGCGTAGAGCGCGAAGAGCGCCTGCTGGCTGTGGACGACCACCGCGACGACCTTGTCGCGCGTCAGGTCGAGCTGCCAGCCGACCGAGACGAGGGAGGCGAACGGGTTGTTCGCGAGCGCGCCCGAGGCGAGGTTCAGGCTCGAGGCGCCGCTATAGGCGTAGGTCTTCGAGTCGGCGACGTAGGCGTCGGAGCCACGGTCTTGGATCGCGACCTGGCCGGCCTCGTGCAGGAACAGCGAGCCGTCGGCGTTCACGACCGGGCGGCCGAGCTCGTCGAGCACCGGCTCTCCACCGAGGTAGGTGCGCACCTCGCCGGCGTAATGCAGCACCGGGTCGCCGTTGAAGGCGAGCAGCGGATCGCTCGCGGTGTGCGTGATCGTGTTCGCGAACGGATCGCGAAGCGCGACAGCCGTGGTCGAGTACGGGTCGTAGGCGACGTCGCCGGTGGTGTGGCTGACCGGGGTGAGGAACACCTTGCCCGTGGAGTCGGTCTCGGCCGTGAAGATCTGCTCGCCGCCGAAGTAGAACTTCGGAGTCGCCGGGTAGTTGACGACGAGATCACGCGCCACCGAAGTGCTCGGCAGCGTCGCAGTCGTCCCGTTCACCGTCGCCTGAAGTGCCTGGAAGCTCGTGACGGTGAAGAGGCCGCCGATGTACGGGTCGGTCAGAACGAGCACGTGGCTCGTGCCGCCGGTGAAGGTCTGGGTGCGGATCCCGCCGTTCGTCGCGTACCGGACCTGGATCACGAGCGAAGCGCCGAGGGTGACCGACGAGTTGAGCGTCAGCCGTTGCTCGGTCAGGCCGGTGACGAAGTTGAACGCGTCCGCCAGGGTGTACTCGCTGGAGGCGAGCTGCCGCTTCGCGATCACGGTGAGGAGCGACGCATCGACGGGCTGGCCGAGCGTGAGCGAGGTCCCGGCGCTGAAGACGATCGCGCCGTCGCTGCCGACCTGGTCGAACGGTACCGGCACGGTGTCCAGCGAGCCGCTGAGACCGGAGTCGGCCGAGCCGTCGACGATCAGTCGGTCGTTGCCGCCGGTGAAGGACGTGCGTACGTCGACCGAGCGGGTCAGCGGCAGGTCGACCACGCGGTTGACGCTGATCAGCGCCGGCATGGCCGTGCCGATCGACTTGAAGACGATGTTGCGGCCGCCGAGGTCGACGTAGGTGCTGTTCGGGGTGCCCGCCGCCCCGGGGACGTCGGTCGACGCGAGCGTCGAGCTCAGGATGGCCGTCGGGAACGCCGTCGCCGCCGACGACGTCTGCGGGCCGCCGTGGCCGGAGATGACGCCGATCGCGTCGAGCTGGAAGGCGCTGCCGGCGCTGACCCGCACGTACTTCCACGTCGTCCCGGTCGCGCCGGCGATGTCGTAGGAGTGCATGTACGTCGCGTCGGCGTTGTTGTCGCCGGGAACGTGGATCGCGGTGGCAACCGCGGTCGCTGTCGTCCAGGTCGAGCCGTCGTTGCTCACCTGGACGCTGACCGTGCTCCAGTTCGGGGCCCCGCCCACCGGGCGCGCATAGACGGTGAGGTCGGCACCCGGGGCCTCGACGACCATCGCCGAGCTCGGGATCGGCGTTGAGCCGGTCGGGCCGACGTACAGCAGCTTGGCGGTCGGGTCGTTGCTCGCGATGTAGGACGGCGTGTTCGGATAGCCGGTAGTGGCGTCGAACGCGGCCGAGGTCTTCGCGCCGGTGCTGTCGATGTAGACCTGGCTGCCGCTCGCGTCGAGCTCCGGCACGCCGAGCTCCTGGACATAGTCGTGGATGATCGTGCCGTTCGCCCGCAGCGCCACCGAGTACACGCGCACCCCACCCGATCCGGCGAAGACGATCGGCTGCAGGTTCGGCGGCGACTGGTAGGCGATCACGTGGCCGTTCGCATCGGTGATCGTGTGGTTCGGGCTGGCGGAGCCGGCGTAGACGAGCGGGAAGATCGGACTTGCCCCGAGGCCAAGGTCGGAGATCGAGGTGACCTGCGAGCTGACCTCGTCGATGTGCGCGGCGCCGTCGAAACGCACGGTGCCGCCGATGTGCGACAGCGTCTGGTTGTCGCTGATCGTGACGGTGTCGTCGCCGGCGCCGCCGAGGATCGTCGTGTTCCCAGTCGTCTGCTTCAACATGACGTTGTCATTGCCGGCGCCGAGGACGAGCTGCAGGTTGATGTGGTCGGCGCCGGCGTCGCTCAGCAGACCTGTGCGGATGTCGTTCTTCGACGCGGAACCGCGCTGCTCGAGCAGGGAGACGGTGAAGTCGTCGCTGCGGCTCGCGGACGGCGAGCCGAGATTCGGCTCGTCGGCCAGGCGCAGATCCATGCTCTCGACGTTCTTGATCAGGACGCCGAAGTTCAGGCTGTGGCCGTCCGGGCCGAGGAAGCCGTCGAGCGGGACGTTCAGACCGAGACCTTCGAGCGAGACGTAGCGGTCCTCGAGCGGCGTCCCAGTCGGCGTGCCGTCCGAGGTCTGGAGTGTGTAGATCGGCGCGCCGGCGACCGGGTTCTCACCGGTCTGCTCGTAGCGCGGCAGGTACCGGTTGGTGAGCAGACCTGCGTTCGCGAGGCCCGCGCCGTTGTGCACGACGATCGTGTCGCCTGCGGTCTCGACCGAGCTGCCGCCATCGATGATCACGCGCCCGGCGATGTGCTCGAGCGTCGCGGATGCCGGCACCTTGAACAGGAACGGCGGCGGGTCGATCGTGACCGTCGGCGGCTGCACGGTCACCGGAGTCGCGGTGACGAGCACGCCGCGCTCGTAGCTGACGCGGAGGTTCGTGACGACGATCCGGATCTCCTGATGGAAGACGAGGCCCAGGAACGACGAGGTCGTGATCGCGGTGGCGTTGATGCCGTCCCACGCCATCGTCGGGTTCTGGAAGTTCGGGACGTTCTGGCTCCACGACTGGAACCAGCCCTGGATGGTCGCCTGGACAGCCGCGACCGCCTGGTCGAGGAAGCGCGTGACCCCGAAGAAGCCGGAGATCAGCGAGTTCCAGAAATCGAGGTCGAAGTCGAACGTCCAGTTCCCGTAGTTCAGGTTCGTCGTGAGGAACTGCAGCGTCGGCGGCTGCTGCACGACGATCGGCGGCGGGGTGTACGAGAACGACGGCGGGTCGAAGAGGAGCGGCGGCGGGTCGCCACCGAGGTTGATCACGTCGTCGCCCGAGCCGCCGTTGATCGTCAACGTGAAGTCCTCGCTGGTGGACATGACCCAGAACTGGTCGTTGCCGCCGCCGCCGTCGACCTCTACAGACTCGACGCCGCGGAAGTTGACGATGCGGCCGGCGCCGGCAATCACGTTGGACGTGATCACGAAGGTGTCGCCGATCGGCGTGCCGACGAAGACGAGCGTGTCGTCGCCGGGGCCACCATTGATCTGCACGGGGCCGTTCTGGAGGTAGTCGTAGCGGTTGCTGCCCTCACCGCCGAAGACCGTCGCGAGGTTGGTGATCGCCTCGGGGTTGAGGAGATCCTCGCGCAGGACGAGGAACGTCTTCAGCTCGAAGCGATCGTTGCCGGCGCCGCCGTGCAGGAACAGCGCGGCCCGGTTGTAGTTGACCTCGAAGTCGTCGTTGTTCGCCTCGCCCATCGCGTACATCGGGTTCGAGTTGCCGTTCGTCAGGTTCGCGGTGTCGACCACGGGCACGCCCTCCGGGAACTCGAGCGTCCGGTTGCCGGTGTCCGGCTTCAGCGGGACGGTGCCGACGGTCAGCGTGTCGTCGCCGTTCCCGAGGTTGATCAGCGTGATCGCTGCCGTGTCGTTGGAGAGGACGTTGTCGTCGCCGCCGAAGGTGTTGACGCTGACGTACTCGACGGCGCGGAACGAGACGACGTTCGTCTTCGACGGCTTGCTGATGTCGCCGAAGGTGACGAATCCGGTACGCGTCAGGTTGGCCCCGGTCGCGTCGAGCGTGACGGTGTCGGGGGCATCCGTGCCGTTGATGATGATCTCATCGGTGCCGGAGGTGCCGCCCGAGTCGACGACGCTGATCCGCGCGCCGGTGCCACTCCCGAGGTTGACGATGTAGAGCTCGTGCAGCGAGCCGGTGGTCCCGACCGGAAGGCTCTCGCCCTTGTTGTCGAGGGTCGCATTCCCGCTCCACGGCGTGACGTTCAGAGTGGCGCCGCCGACGGTGATCTTGCCGTCGCCGTCGCCGACCACGATGATGTTCCGCGCCTCGCCGCCGTTGATCTGGGCGTTCTCGAAGATCCCCTTCAGGTTCTCGACGGTGGCGCCCGCCGCGTAGCGGTCGCCGACGTCCGGGAGACGCATTGACGGGTTGTCCTCCTGGAAGGTCGCGGCGAGCTCGGCCTCGGTCGGTGAGTCGTGGATCACGCCGCCCGCCGTGAGGCTGCTGTCGTCGACGCGGAGCTGCGGCACTTCGATGCCCTGACCCGAGGCGTTGCGGAAGGTGATCTCCCAGGTCGTCGCGTCGGTCGCCCGCAGGGCAACCGTCGTATGCAGGCCGAGCACCGTGTTCAGGGCCGTCTGCATGCCGGAGGCCGAGACGTTCCACGGGACGGTCGCCCGGATGCTCGGGTTCGAGTCGAGGTAGATCGCGAACGTCCCGCCTACGCCGCTATGGGTGATCCGCTGCACTTCGGCGACGGAGTCGGTGTTGGCGACCGCGTCCTGGACCGTGTTGATCACGATGTCGGTGCTGACGCCGACGGGCGCGGTGAGTGCGGACGTGTCGGCCTGCAGGATCGGACGGTCGGTGTTGTCGTCGAAGGTGACCGTCCAGCTGTAGGTCGTGACGCCGTTGACCGTGTGCGGGACACCCGCGACGACGCTCGCGACGTGGGCGCCGATGGCGTTCAGCGCTGCGAGCACGGCTGCGCCGCTCGCGTTATACGCCAAGGCAGCGGTCGTCGTCGACGGCGACGGCGTCCCGTAGATCAGCTTGAACGTGCCACCCGTCGCCTGGTGCTGCAGCCGCTGCACCTCCGGGCCTGCCGTTACGCCGTTCGTCATCGTGATGACCTGCGCCTTGCCGTCGCCGAGGATCTGGCCTTCGACGAGCGTGTTGCCGAAGAGGCCGATGTCCGTGTTGAACGTCTCGATCAGCGTGTCGTTGCCGCCGGTGTCGATGAACGTGTCGAGGCCCTCGCCGCCGGTGACGGTGTCGTCGCCGTTACCGCTGTTCAGGACGTCCGCGAACGGGGTGCCGATCAGCCGGTCGTTGCCCTCGCCCCCGATCAGCGTCACCGCGATCTGGTCGGTTTGTGCGATGCCCTGGGCGCTCGAGGCGATCCCGAGGCCGGACGCGTCGAGCACGTCGTTGCCGCCGCCCGCGTCGATCGTGATCGAGTCGCCTTCGGCGCGAACCGCCTGGGTGATCGTGATCGAGTAGAGCGGCGTGATCGTCGAGTCGCCGTTGATCCGCGAGCGGGCGACCGACAGTTGGGTGTACTTGCCGGTGTGCGCGTCGGCGCCGGTCGCGCTCAGGACGAACTGGTCGTTGGTCGAGTCGGAGCCGTAGATCAGGACACTGTCGGCCGAGCCGTCGAACGACTCGATCACGTTGGGGACGACTCGGTTGTAGGTCTTGCCCGCGACCGTGACGGCCTGCGTCGTCGTCCCGTTCGTCAGGAACTGATGCCCGAGGTCGATCGTGAAGGACTGCAGGCCCGAGTTCTCGAGGTCGCGCACGGTGAAGGCGTCTGCGCCGCCACGGCCGTCGACGTGCAGGTTCTCGAAGTTCGAGAGCGTGTACGCGGTGCCGTTGAGGTTGAGCGTGACCGAGTGCGCGCCTGTCGTCGACACGTCGACCGTGTCCCCCTGCGGGCGGAGGTAGGTGTTCAGGGTGTCGGTGTCGCCGCCACCGTCGAGGGTGATCGGGCTGTTGGTGTCGAGCGTGATGTTGATCGTGTCGTTGCCGATGCCGCCGAGGATCGACGCTGCCCGCCGTAGATCACGTCGTTGCCGTCGTTGCCGAGGATCGTCGCGGTGCCGGCGCCGGTGTGGTTGACGACGTCGTCGCCGGTGCCCGCGTCGATCGCCACAGCTGCCGGACCGGAGGCCTCAATGTAGTCGGCGCCGCTGCCGCCGTTCAGCGTGCTGGACGGGTTCGAGCCGCGGTAGATGATCACGTCGTCGCCGCTGCCGCCGTCCAGATAGACGGGGAGCTTGACGCTGTCGTTGACGAGCACGTAGTCGTTCCCGGTGCCGAAGTTGCCGTGGATGCTCTTGACGTGCGGGAAGATGTTCGTGCGACCGAACGCCGTTACCTTGATCGTCGCGTCGTTGGCATCGCCGGTCAGCTGGTCGATCACGTACGACTCGTTCGGCTCGCCGTCGGCGATGTTGCGGTCACCGGGGTTCGGGACGCGGTCGCCGACGTTGAGGTACAGATCGCCGCCGTTCGTCGAGTCCCAGGCGTGGATGTCGCTCTGCTCGGCAGCGAGGTAGACCTGCTTCGGCAGCTCGAGGTAGCCGATCGTGAAGTAGGCGGTCTTCGAGATCGAGAAGAGGAAGAGATCGATCGTCACGGTGACGCTGAGCTCGATCTTCGTGCGGCCGGAGCCGTGCGCGGAGAACGAGAAGTCGAGGCCGACGCCGGCGAGCGTGATGCCGAACACGCGCGCTTCGACCCGCGCGCCGCCTGAGAGCTCGAAGTCGTAGGTGTTCCCGAACGGACCAGGCGTCGCCTGCGAGCGAACGCGGAAGTGGAAGGTGCCGATCAGCCCGAAGGACGACGAGCCTAGGGTCATGCCTCCGCTCAGCTGCACGTCGAAGTTGCCCAGGTCGTCGAGGAAGATCGAGCCGCTGAGCTGGACGATGCCGAAGAAGTCGACGTCGGCATGCGCGGTGAACGACCAGTGGCTGCCCTGGACGACGACCTTCAGGCCGGCGTTGAACTTGAGCACCTTGAGGATCTCGATGTGGCCGTTGACGTCGAGCAGGAAGGAGTTGTGCGCGACGCCGATCAGGTCTGCGTCAGAGGTGTTGATCTGGATCGTGCCGCTGGCGTCGATCGAGAAGACCAACGCGTCGGCGATCACGCGGACGTTGAGCTTCATCGCGAAGCCGGGATGCGGGCCGCCGACGACGGCCGCCCCGCCGTTCGCGGAGAAGGTCAGGCCACCCATCTCGAAGTCGACGCCGAAGAGCAGCTGGAAGCCCGTCGGCGAGACGCTGATGTCGACGAAGCCGCTGCCCTTGGCGAAGTTCAGGAACTCGATGTCGCCCTCGATGCGCAGCCGGAAGCCGGGGTCGACAGTGCTCGAGCCGAGCGTCTGCGTCTGTCCAGTTGTGTTCAGCGACAGCATCGCCGCGAGCGAGAACTTGAGTCCGATGTCGTGCCCGAAGTTCGCATCGAGCTGCAACTGGACGCGCGCGACGAGGCCCTGGGCGTTGATCCGGAAGCCGCTGTCGATCAGCGCGATGTTGCCGATCGGCGACAGGTTCATCGAGCCGTTGACGATCAGCTCGATGCCGGCGTTCGCACCGGTCAGCTCGAGCCGGAACAGCACCTCGGCGTCGATCCGCAGGGGCCGCCGTGAATCGAGATCGTCTGGTTGGTGACGACGAGGTTGCCCGCCGCGTTGCGCTCGAAGCCGTCGAACGCGACGTGGCCGCTCGGCTGCGTGACGGTCTTCGTCTTGAACGTCTGGATGACGCGGTCGTCCGCGTAGGTGTTGATCTCGAGGAGGAACTCGCCACCGATCTCGATGCCCGGGATCGAGCTCGACTGGAGCGTCAGGAAGATGCGGCCGACGACGCCGGGGTTCGGGCCGAGCGTCACGGTGAGGTTCAGCTGGCCGGAGAGCGAGCCGAGGAACGCGATCTGGGTGCCGACGGCGCCGACGATCTGCAGGCGGACGTTCCCGGACGTGTCGACCCCGAGCTGGATCTGGATGAACCCATTCAGGTTGATGACGTCGCCGATCGTGATCTGCGCCTGCACCGTGGCGCTGACGTAGACCTCGCCTCCGGGCGGCGCGTTCGGGTTCCGCTGGCCGTCGACGCCGGGCGCCGACTTGAAGATCGTGATCGTCGTCGGGTCGCCCGGATGGAGCAGCGGCAGGAAGTCGTCCGGGATCTGGAAGACCTGATCCTGGAGCGTCGTGTTGAACATCACGGTGACGCTGCCGCTGATCGAGAAGAGGCTGCCGAGGTTCGGGATGCCGATGCCGGCCGACGAACCGACGGTGAGCATGCCGGCGACGCCCGGGTTCGCCCCGTCTGAGCCGGTGCGAACGATGATCAGGCCGGTCGCCTGGCCGTAGGTGAGCTGCGAGTCACCGACGCCGAAGGACAGCTCGGCGGTCGCATAGATCTGGATCTTCGCCGGGTCGATCGACAGGAAGAAACCGCCCTGTAGCCGGACGAGGTCGGTCGAGGTGCCGGGCGGGCGGACGCGCAGCTGGCCGAGGAGCTCCAGCGAGAAGCTCTGCGGCCGGAGCGTGAACGTCTTGACGAGGTCCGCGCCGCCCTGGCCGACGCCCGGCAGGGTGATCGTCTCGACGTGCGTCTGCTGGGTCGTGTTGACCTCGAGGAAGCCCTTCGCGAACAGGAAGATCCCGTACTGCTCGAGCGCCGAGAAGTTGGTCTCGAGGCTCGCGACACCCCAGAGTTGCGGCCCGCTCGCGACGGTGTTGCTCATATCGAGCACGAACCGGCCAGCGGTCGCACCGACGGTGCCAAGCTTGATCAGCTTCAGCTGGCCGGAGAAGGTCAGCGTGAAGACGCTCCGGGCCGAGTCGATCTCGAGGGTGACGTCGGCCTTCAGCTCGAGGAGCGGCTCGGGCAGGAGCGGCAGGTTGAGGATCAGGCCGCCGGAGAGCTCGATGAAGAACGACTGGGCCTGCTTGATGACGGTGAAGCCGTTCGACGACCCGACGCCCGCGTTGCCGGCAGAGTCGTGCCAGCTGCCCGCGTTGAACGTGACCGTGACGTTGCCCGGCGCGAAGCTGCCCGTGAAGAGGTAGCGGAAGGTGTTCGTCGTGCTGATGCGCGTGACGCCGGCCGACGCGGTGTCGCCGATGCCGGAGCCAGAGAGCGTGACCTCGTTGCCGTCGACCGACGTGACGTCGACCTGCGCGCCCGCGGTCGGCGTGAGCGTCACGTCGATGTAGGTGCGGCCCGCGAGGGCTGCGAAGTCCTCGTGCGTTGCGGTCGAGACGTCCGTGACGTGCGCCCCGGTGGTGTCGTCCCAGCTGCCGGCGATGAAGTTGATCGCGAGCGAACCGCCGCTCTTGTAGCCGGTGAAGAAGTAGCGGTAGGTCGACGCGGCGGCGTTGATCAGGACGGCGGCCCCGTCGACGACGATCGTGTCACCGGAGGCGACGAGCGTGAACTCCGCGCCGGCGTCGGTGATCGAGTCGGGGTTGACGCCCTGGCCGTTGTTGCCGGTGTTCGGGCCAGGCCGGTGTCGAGCTGCTGGCCCGGGCGCGGGTCGGAGAGGTTCGCCGTCGCGATGACGACCGTGAAGTCCTCGGTCTCCGCCAGGTTGCTCTGGCCACTCAGGTCGGAGAACGACCCGGCCGCGAACGTTGCCGTGTACTTGCCGGGCGCGCGCGGGCCGGTGAACGAGTACCGGTAGATGTCGGTGGTGCCGACACGCTGCGGGGCGCCGAGAGCGACGAGGTTACCGGCGGCGTCGCGAAGCTGGAGCTCGCCGCCGTTGATCGTCGTCGAGTCGATCGAGTTGCCGGCGGTCGCGTGGAAGCGAACCTCGATGTAGCCGATCCCGTTGATCACGTCCTGCCCGACCGTCGAGCCGCCGAGCGCCACGAGCGTCTCGGGTGCCGTCGCCGTTGCGGGGATCGTGCGAACGAGGTCCGCGGTCGCACCGACGACGTTGAAGCTGAGCGAGGACTGGGCGTTGTACCCGTTGCCCGCTCCGGAGTCAGAGCTCAGGGCTCCCGTCGGAGGTCCGCGGCCCGAGTACTGGTCCCACGTGTTCGAGACGAAGTTGAGGTCGACCTCGCCCGGGAGGAAGTCGCCGGTGAGCATGAACCGGTAGAGATCGTCGCCGACCTGCAGCACCTTGCCGGTGCCGTTCCAGAATCCGACGCCGCTGCCGCCGAAGCCGCCGAGAGTGAACTCGTTGCCGCTGTCGAGGACGGTGCGCGCGTCGACGATGTAGCCCGGCGTTCCGACGAACCGCACGTCGAGGAACGTGTGGGTGTTCGTCAGGTCACCACTCGCCGTGTGGTCGCTGTAGGTATGGGCGTCGCCCGGCTGGGTGCCACCCGCTGTCGCCGGCGCGAAGAAGCCGAGGCCGAGCTCGATGCTCGTGTCGCGCAGCACCGGGGCCACGGTCGCGCTGGCCGTCGAGGCCGTCGTCGTCGAGTTCGGCAGGGAGACGATGACCGCGAACTGCCACCGGTTGGTGGTGCCGATGCGGAGCGGAGTGACGGATTCGTCGAGCGTGATCGTCCAGTTGCCGTCGCTCGTGTGCAGCTGGATCCCATCCAGCGAGGAGTTGTCGTCCTTGAAGATCGCGTTCGTGACCGTGCTGGGATCGATCGTGTAGCCGGCCGGTACGCCTGCGCTGACCGTCGACGGGAGGGTGGCGATGATGCTGGTCGAGCCTTCCTGCGCCGAAGCGAGTGTCTGGCGGACGTTCGGGTTCGAGGTCGGGTTGTTGATGCCGCCGACGGCCGTGAGCGAGTCGTCGAAGCTGACGTTCGCTGCCGAGCCCGCCGTGCTCGGATCCTCTTCCTGCCACGACGCGTTGACGAGCTTGTACTGGACGACGATCGCGCTCAGCGCGGTCGTCGCGCGGGTGATCGTCAGCCCGTACCGGAAGGTGTTGGTCGTGATCTTCACCGGTGCTCCGCCCGTGAGCGTGATCGTCCAGCCCGAGTCCGCAGCGAGAATCGTGACACCGGTGTCAGCGCGGAGCTGGCCGACGATCGTGATCTCGCCGCCGTCGACGGACGACTCGACGAGCACATGGCCGGCGGTGATCGTCGGGAAGACGACGTCGAGCCACGACGCGCCGAGTGTCGAGGTGCCAACGGTGGTCGTGCCGGAGAGCGACAGCGACCAGCTGTTCGGCAGGTAGGTCAGCGTCACGTCGCCGGTGGCGGCGAAGCGGCCCGTCAGCCAGTAGCGGTAGGTGACGGAGAGCCCTGCGGTAGTGACGAGAGACGGGGCACGCGAGGCATCCAGCACGATCGAGCCGAGGCCGGCGCCGGAGAGCGCAAACTCGGGCGCTGCGTCGACGATCGACGCAGCGTTGATCACGAAACCGGAGGGCGCCGTAAACGTCACGTCGAGCCAGTTGCGGTCGTTGATCACGTTCACGTCGATCGCGCCGTTGAGGCCTGGGTCGGTGAGCTTGGCCGATGCGCCGTCGACGGTGAAGCTGAGCGAGAACGGATCGGACTTCGCGCCCGGCGTAACGTTTCCGGAGCCGTCGGTCGTGTCGGTGTTCTTCAGCGCGTCGTCGGCGAAGGTGACCGTGACCTGGCCGAGCGCCCACGTCGGGGCGGTCGAGAGCGTATAGCGGAAGCGCATCGTTCCGACCTTCTGGACGGCCGCGACCATCAGGGCGGTGTCGTCGGCGCCCGGCAGGTCGGTCTGCGAGACCAGCGTGTCGCTCACGCCGTTGATCGTGCGGATGATCTTGTGGTTCGCAGGGTCGGAGTTGTCATGGGTAAGCGTGCCGTAGGCGATGCCACCGGCGGTCGTGATCGCCGTGACCGGAGTGACACCGGTCACGGTCAGTGAGGCGTTGCTCACGCCCATGCCGTTGACGGTCAGGTTCGCGTAGTGGACGAGGATCCAGGCCACGTCGAGGTTCGCTCCCGGGGCGGTCGAGTAGGTGACGTCGATCGTCGCCTGCGGCGACGTCGGAGTGGTCAGGTGCGTGACATCGATCGAGCCGTTCACCGGAGACGGGTCGACGATCGCCGCGGTCGGCGCGACGGAGCTTGCGACGCCGGTCGAGGGCGGCGCGACGACGGTGAACGCGACCTCAGAGCCGGTCGAGTCGCGGAAGCCCATCTTGAGCTTCCCGTAGAGGGTAAGCAGCTGGATCTGATCCGGGACGTCGGCGAGGAAGAGCACGGTCACGTCGCCGTTCGAGACGTGAGACAGGTCGGCGTAGAGGCGCCCGCTGATGCTGATGTGATCCTGGGCGAAGTTCAGCTTGCCGATGATCAGGATCTTCCCGTCGGTCGAGAACTTGACGACGACCTGGCCGTTGAAGACGTCCTGCGAGGTGTAGAGCGAGTAGACCCGCGCCGAGCCCGTGATCGTCATCGGCGCGCTGAAGGCAGCCAGGAAGCCGCCACCTCCACCACTCTGCGCGATCGTCTTCGCCTGCAGCGCGACCTGCCCCTGGAGGCCGGCGAGCCACTGGTCGGCGGTCTGGTCGGTCGGCAGCCCGAACTCGGGGTTGCGGAGCGCGAACGGATCTTCGATCGACGGGAGCGTCTTGAAGAACTCGACACCGGCCGAGAAGTCGTTCAGCACGAGCCCGATCTGCGGGACGATCATCACGCCGGTCGGCGTCTTGACATTGAT
>WNFM01004522.1_pt1 | contig 14249 bp, 15 predicted proteins | sample 5400271 | NCBI WGS metagenome assembly WNFM01 (sample SAMN13153352, study PRJNA577476) | soil metagenome | isolation source: 60 cm saprolite on Douglas fir-dominated hillslope | place: USA:California | collected 2013-09-17 | reverse complement strand
ACTGTCGTAGTAGGTGCAACATTCTCCGTCTGTGGATTCTTTAGCCCGCCTCTGATCCCTGTTATTGCAGTATCCGCGAGAGCATTCGCAGTGTTAAGGCCGTTGGGATCGGGCGTCAATATGATATTTAAGCGGTAGATAGCCGTGCTATCAGTGAAGCTCACATTGCCGAAGGCACTTGTGGTTTTCCAAGCCTGGGGATAATTAATCGTGTAGCCATTACCCGTGAAAGGAGTCACGGGGATAGGTGTCGGCGTTGGCAATGGTTTCGGCGTCGGTGAAGAGGCGCTGCTTCCGCTCCCGCCACAAGCGACCAGCAGCATGGCAAGAATCACGCTGCCCAATGCAGGCATGATTGGTTGTAAGATGTGCTTTAATCGTGGCAGCATGATGACTCAATCCTCCAAGTTACAAATTTCGGGCCCGGCATGCCAAGTGAAATGTCGAAGCGCGCTCAGCGATTATATCATGAATCGGCGCTCTTGAGGGAAGGTAATAGTAAGGCTAAGCGGCACAATGGCAGGTGATAATGATATACTGACAGGAGGAATGCACGTGTGGTTCTTATTTGTGAGAGAGGCTTATGAACGAGTTCCACTCTACAAGTTATGCGCAGCAGGTTATTTTCGGGGCGGGGTCGCTGGCGCGGTTGAGCGAGGAGGTGACAGGGTTTGGCTGGCAGAGGTTGATGCTGTGCGCTACGGGGTCGCTGCGGCGCGATGGGACGATTACGGCGGTGGAAACGGCGCTGGGGGAGGGGCTGGTGGCGGTGTATGAAGGTGTGCAGCCGCACGTGCCCGATTTCCAGGTGGCAGAGGCGCTCGATCGGTATGGCGAAGGCGGTGAGTATGGCGCTGGAGGAGAAACGCGGCGGGAAAGCGGCACGAGCTGCTTTTCCCACGGAGCAGCCGCTGGTGCCGGTGGTGGCTATTCCTACGACGTACGCGGGGTCGGAGATGACGCCGGTGTACGGGGTGACGCAACACGCGGATGGTATGGCGCGCAAGATTACTGTGACCGATGCGAAGATTGTGCCCAAGCTGGTTATTTATGATCCGCTGCTGACGCTGCACCTGCCGCGGGAGCTGACGGCATCGACGGGGATCAACGCGCTGGCGCATTGCATCGAGGCGCTGTACTCGGTTACACGCAACCCGCTCGCCACGGCGGTGGCACTACGGGGTGTGCGAGCGATTAGCTCTGCGCTGCCGCGCTGCTATGCCAGGGGTGATGACGTGGAGGCGCGCGGCGAGATGCTGCTGGGGGCGTTCATGGCGGGGACGGCGCTGGCACATGTGACGATGGCGCTGCATCACGGGCTGTGCCACGTGCTGGGCGGGACGGCTGGCGTGCCTCACGGCATTGCCAATAGTATTATTCTGCCACACGCGATGCGCTTCAATCTTGACGCTACGGCTCCCCAGTTGGCGGAGGCTGCCGGGGCGATGGGCATTTCGCTCGAGGGACGCAGCGCTGAGGCAGCGGCCGAGGAGGGTATTACGAGGGTCTATGAGTTGATCGGCAGTATGGGTCTGCCGCAGCGGCTGCGTGACGCGGGCGTGGTGGAGGCGGAACTGCCTCGCCTGGCGCGGTTGGCGTTTGTGAGTCGCACGGTACAGAGCAATCCGCGGCCGATTAGGGACGAGGCGGAGATCGAGGCGCTGCTGCGGGATGCGTGGTAATGCCGAGGTTGAGCAAAATAATCTGGCTATGAGTGATGGGCCACTGATTGATCACGAGGTTGCAGCTAGGGCGCGATAATGAATGTTGACAAAATAAATGGGATATGTTCCACTCCCCACCCCGGGCGCGATGATGAACTTTAACGACCAAAACCAGGAATGTCATGCTGAGCGAGTGAGCCGAAGCCCTGAGCGTAGCGAAGGGGAAGCATCTGTCTGCCCATCGAGAGAGACCCTTCGCTGAGTTTACCCTTGAGCGAAGCGAAGGGCTCAGGGTGACAAAATAGTACCGATCTTGTTTGTTAAAACTCATCATCGCGCGGCTACGCCCCCGTGATGACGCAACGCCTCACGGGCAGGTGTGCATGAGCGGCGTGGCGCGATGAATCACGCGGCTACGACTGTAGCCACGCCATTTTGTGAAAACTCAGTACCACCTATATAGTATTTTGGAGATGATAGTATGAGCGAAGCATCGGATAAGGTCAGCGGGCCGCACCAGGGGCAGCCGCTTTTGACTGCGGGCGAGGCGTTGGAGAAGGCGCGAGCGGCGATGATTATGATACACGGGCGCGGGGCTTCGGCGGAGGATATCCTGGAGCTGGCGGCGGAGTTGAAGCAGCCCGGGTTTGTTTTTCTGGCGCCGCAGGCGAGCGGGCACGCGTGGTACCCGAATAGTTTTCTGGCGCCGCTAGCGAGCAATGAGCCAGAATTGTCGTCCGGCCTGGCGGTGATTGCCGCGTTACTGGAGCGTCTGGCGGGGGCGGGTATTCCGGCGGAGCGTACGATGCTGCTGGGGTTCTCGCAGGGCGCGTGCCTGACGCTGGAGTTCGCGGCACGCAACGCGCGGCGATACGGCGGCGTGGTCGGATTGAGCGGTGGGTTGATCGGTCCCGATGGCACGCCACGGGATTATGCTGGCTCGCTGGCGAGGACGCCGGTTTTCCTGGGATGCAGCGATGTGGATCCGCATATTCCAAGGGAGCGGGTGGAAGAGTCGGCCGAGGTGCTGCGGAGGCTGGGCGGGGATGTGACGGCGCGGTTGTACCCGCGTATGGGACATATGGTGAATCGCGATGAATTACGTTTTGTGCAGGGGATGATGGGAGGGGTGGGGTGAACCATTCTGTTTTGCTCTCTAGTAAAAAATAGCCGTTTATTCCCCTAAAGTATTGACGTGCGTATGCTTTGCTGGTAGTGTGGGTGCGAGCAAATTTTGCTATGCTGTATAGATAGGAGGAATCACGTATGTCCCAATCGATGCAAGTGACGCAGGATCAATCCCCTTCGGTGAAAGCAGAGCAACTGGCAGCGACCTATCACCTGGGGACGCCACAACAGGAGTATGGAGTACACCTCACCAGAATGACACTCTTCTGTGGCATCATATCCCTGGTTGCGGCGGGCGGCTTTGGCTTTTTTGCGTATGAGATGCTCACCTCGCCCCGGAATAGCAATGATATCAACAACGCCTACCTGGTGATTGGTGTCGGCGTGGTGTTTCTGCTGGCGGCCCTCTATTTCTTTGTCTATGTCGGCTCCGAGGGTTTTGCTTTCTCGAGAGGCAGTAAGCTCGATGCCTTCCGCTGGGACCAGGTCGAGTGCATGTGGCAGCGCGTTACCAGGCGGTACATGAACGGCATTTACGTAGGCACGGAACACAAGTACACCGTTCGCGGCCTGGATGGTAGGCAGGTGGTGCTCAACGATAGGATTACCAACGTCGAAAGACCAGGCAATGTCATCAGTGACATGGTGACTCGCGTCAGGCTGCCGGAGGCCATCGCCGCTTTTAAGGCAGGCAGCACTGTTACCTTCGGTCCCCTGAGCGTGAGCATGCAGGGAGTGAGCAATAGTAAAGAGCTAATTACCTGGGACCAGATCAAAGAGTTCAGGGTGAACAATGGTACAGTTATAGTGAAGAAAGAGGGTAAATGGTTGAGCTGGTCTTCCATACAGGCCGCTAACATTCCCAACTTCTTCATATTTCTGGCCATGGTAAATGCCATCATGAAGAAGACGAATTAGCGACTTCTTTCATACGAGCTTCTGATACACTGTTGACGCTGAACACGGGGCAGCGCGGCGCAGCCTCTGCGAACGTCTCTGGATCGTTGGGTAAGCCGAGCAACCGCTCGAAGAACTGGACGCCGTGCGGCACCTGGCGGGGGAATTCGCGTAGGATGGGAGGGCGCTCCTCGACCGGCAGTTCGACGAGTGCTACGCGTTCCTTCTTGCCGCCGCGGGTGAGAAAGCCCCAGCCGGCTGCTCGTACGTTCTTTACCCAGTTTGTCTCAAAGCCGGTGACGATGTAGCGCCGGCCATCCACTACCAGCACGGACACCGGTGTGCTGCGCAGTTTCCCGGTCTTGCGTCCAGGGACCGAAAGGACATACCAGGCACCAAAGGCCCACCCAAGGCGGTAGAGGGCAATGATGATACGATTTGCTGGTTTGAGCCACCAGGGGAGCTTAGTATGATTGGACATCTGTTTACCTCCGTTCGGGTGTGAGTGAGCCAGGACGCTGTGCCTCGTTCGACTGCAATGAGACGATCCGCTCACGAAGGCGCTGCGCCCAGGCGAGTTCGAGTTGCCACTGCCGGGCGATCAGGTCCATTAGCTCAAGCGCCGTGGTGCGGTAGGCAGGGCTTACAGATTCCTGTTTCAGCGGGTTGGTCGCAAAATCCTGCGCCTGGGCTTGCTGGTAATGTAGGCCCATCTGGCAGTAACTCACGTAATGATCCACTAGCGCCACTTGATCCTCCGGTGAGACGTACTCCAGGTGGAGCGCTTTAATATGGAAAAGCCGCTGGTAGGTTCCCTGGTTGGAGGTGGTATCCAGCATGAGCTGGTAAAAGCGTTCGCGCCCGGCAGGAGTAATGGCAAACACGCGCGAGGGACGATCCAGGGGAAAGGGAACCAGGGTCGCGTCCGCAGGAGTAATCAAAGCGGCCTGCTCTAATTTGGTCAAGAGGGACGAGAGCGTGCCCCTGCTAATGTGCTCCCACGGTCCAATGATGTGATTGGCGATGTCTGCGATCAGGTAGGCATAGAGCGGCCAATGCATAAGCAGAGCAAGGACGAGTAATTCATACATGGCATGTGCTCTCTTCCACTATCGTTTTCATCATGGGCATGATGGTTTTACTAAAACGTTTTGATAAAATCAGTATAAGAGAAAAAGAGGTGGCTGTCAAGGGTTCTCAAGTATTGACAAATTGATACTAGTATGTTAGTATACTAGTATGAGCATCGAGAAGAAACAACAGTTCAATATCTACCTGCCGCCGGACCTCATTCGCCAGGTGAAACATGCTGCTGTGGATGCAGGTGAATCGCTTTCCGATTTCGTTGCAGAGGCACTTGCAGCATATGTCCGACAGCAACGGGGCGAAACGCAGGCGATTTCGCTGCCTCAAGCAGCCCCGCTAGCGGAGGAATCGGCGCAGCAGGCCAGGCTAACCCTGATGACTATTGTCTATGTCCGCAATACCGATGCAGTGCTGCCATTCTATCAAACGCTGGGCATGAAGCCTATAGCTGTCGAGCGGGGGCGGGAATGGATCGAGCTGCAGCTCGGCGATGCCGTGCTGGGGCTGCACCAATCTGATCAGCCGTCGAGTCAGTTCGGTCGCAGTCGCAGCGTCGAACTTTCACTCAACAGCCACGAACCTCTCGAGACCTTCCTGGAGCGTCTGGCCGCGGCGGGGTTCACGACCGATCACCCCATCCTCGATGAAACGTTCGGTCGCTACGTCATGATTGAGGCCCCTGATGGCTTCCTCATCCAGGTCAATGAAGAAGATCCAGACTTGTTTACCTGATATTCTTCATGCATGGCAGGCACATACCGGTCTTGCCAACATCCTTCGATAATGAAGTTTCACAAGCAACCATTGGTAATACTTGTCACCCTGAGTGAGCCGCAGCCCTGAGCCCTTCGCTTCCCCTTCGCTTCGCTCAGGGCTGCGGCTCACTCAAGGGTAAACTCCGCGAAGGGGCAGCGAAGAGTCTCTCTTGAGGAGCGCAGAGATGCTTCCCCTTCGCTACGCTCAGGGCTTCGGCTCACTCGCTCAGCATGACACAACCAAAGCTGGTCGTTAAACTTCATAATCGGGGGCTACAGCGCGTCTAGTTCAGCTTCGCTCAGGCAAAGACCAAAGGAGAAGGGAGATACTGATGGGTCATTCCTGCACGATCGACGTGTGCAATCTGGGCAAGCGCTACACCGTCTCCAGGCGTGATGCCGGTTTGAAGGCGGCGCTGCGCAGCGTCGTGCGGCGCGCCACCAGTGAGGTCATCGCCGTAGATGGTATCACCTTTCACCTCGCTGCCGGTGAAATCGTTGGCTTTCTCGGACCCAATGGCGCCGGCAAAACGACCACGCTGAAGATGCTGGCAGGGCTCCTCTATCCAACCACCGGCACAGCTACTGTACTTGGTTACATTCCCTGGCGGCGCGAGCGGGCATTCCTGCAGCAGATCGCCCTGGTGATGGGGCAGCGCAACCAGCTGCAGTGGGACATTCCTGCCATCGATTCGTTTGCGCTCAACCAGGCTATCTACCGCATCGATGCGTCAACTTACCGTCGTACCCTGGGAGAACTCACCGAGCTGCTCGACCTCGGTCCCCTGTTGACAAAACCCGTCCGCACTCTCTCACTGGGCGAGCGCATGAAGTGTGAACTCGCCGCCGCGCTCCTGCACCGCCCGCGCGTCCTCTTTCTCGATGAACCCACCATCGGGCTGGATGTGACCAGCCAGCGGCGCATCCGTACATTCATCGCCGAATACAATCGCCGCTATGAGGCAACCATCCTGCTTACCAGCCACTACATGGCCGATGTGGAGGCGTTGTGTCGCCGCGTGATCGTCATTCACTGCGGGCAGGTGCTCTTCGATGGGGACTTGCGTGAACTGGCACAACGCTTCTCCTCCCACAAGACGATCACCGTGAAGACGCCTGATGAAGTATCCAGCCTTGCCGCCTTTGGCGAGATCATCTCCACTGAAGAGGGGCAGGTGAAATTGCGTGTACACAAGGCAGCTACTGCAAGGGTCGTACAGCGCCTACTGGAGGAACACACAATCAGCGATCTCACGATCGAGGACCCTCCGATCGAACAGGTGATCGAGCAGGTATCCTACCTGGGGGCAGGTAATGAGCGCAGGAAGGAGGTTTAGCATGAGAGCCTTGTTTGTATCTCCCCGCTTGATCGAGGGAGCCCGCTTTATCATGGGGGTCTACCGCGCACAACTCAAAACGTCGTTCCTCATGTACCTGCAATACCGGGCTTCGTCGGTGCTCTGGCTGCTTGGGATGATCCTGGAGCCGGTGATCTACCTGGTTGTCTGGTCAACCATTGCCAGGGCAAACGGTGGGGCGGTCGATGGATACAGGGCGGGCGATTTTGCTGCTTACTTTCTGGTCCTGCTGCTGGTCAATCACCTGACGGACAACTGGGTCTACTATGAATTCGAGGGGCGCGTGCGGCAGGGATTACTCTCTCCGCTGCTGCTGCGGCCGATTCACCCCATTCACGCGGACATTGCGCAGAATCTCACCTACAAGTGGATGATGCTGGTGGTGATGCTCCCGACCGCCGGGGTGTTGGCGCTGGTGTTTCATCCAACCGCCCACGTCACGCCGCTGACGCTACTGCTGTTTTTCCCCTCGCTGGCCCTGGCTATCGCCATCCGCTTCCTGGTGGAATGGTCGCTGGGGCTGAGCGCTTTCTGGATGACGCAGATGAGCGCTGTGCTCCAGGTCTACTATGTCGCACTGTTTTTCCTCTCGGGCCAGATGGGGCCACTCACGCTCTTCCCGGTCCCCGTGCAGGTGCTGGCGCAAGCGCTGCCTTTCCAATGGATGCTGGCATTTCCGGTGCAACTCCTGCTGGGGCAGTTGGATCAGCGCGCGATACTACTGGGATTGGTTGTCCAGGCCATATGGCTGGGGTTGAGCCTGGCCCTGATGACGGTGCTCTGGCGCCGTGGACTACGCCGTTATTCGGGAACGGGGGCATGAGCATGAGATACATCGCTTTGTTGCGGCGCTTCTTGCAGCTCAATATCCTACGCGAGCTTGCCTATCGCGGCAATTTCTACACGCAGATCTTCCAATCGCTGCTCTCGCTTGGCTTTGGCCTGCTGGGACTGGCGGTGATCTTCGGGCACACCAGCACGCTGAACGAGTGGCATCCAGCGCAAATCCTGGTGCTGCTGGGCGTCTACCAGCTCGTTGGCGGCGTCATCAACCTGATCATCCAGCCCTGCATGCAGCAGTTGATGCGCGAGGTCCACCAGGGAACGCTGGACTTTACCTTGCTCAAGCCGGAAGATGCGCAGTTTCTCGTGAGCATTCGCCAGTTGCAGATGTGGAAGCTGTGCGATATCGTGCTTGGCCTTGCTGTGGTAGGAATTGCATTGGCCCATCCCGGTGCGGCGTTGGGGGCGGGGCAGGTGCTCACTTTCCTGGTCGCGCTGGTGGCAGGAGGCTGTATTGTCTACAGTTTCTGGCTCGTGCTGGCAACCTGTTCCTTCTGGTTCGTGCATGTAGAGAACATCCTGGTGATCTTCCAGGACTTGTACCAGGCGGGGCGCTGGCCTGTGAGCATTTACCCATCATGGCTGCGCTGGACCCTGACCTTCCTGGTGCCCGTGACAGTCGCCACGACGATACCAGCGCAGGCGCTGATAGGCCAACTGGCATGGTCTACACTGCTGGGGGTTGTCTTGTTCGCGCTGCTCGCCCTGGTGCTCTCGCGCAGGTTCTGGCTGTTCGGCCTGCGGCACTATACCGGCGCGTCAGCATGAGGCGGGCAGAGGAGGATGGTCGGGGGAGGAGTCAAGGTTCACGTGATAGGTGAGGCATGGTCAGCAGGGCGATGGCAAGCATCGCCCCTACATGGCTGTCTCTCACATCAAGGGTGACAGCAGGGCGATGGCAAGCATCGCCCCTACCATGAGATCCCTTGACTCTGACATTAATGGCATAGTTTATACTGAGGGTGAGCATTCGGGAAAGGAGAGGAACTCATGCGTATCAGTGAAATATCCCGCCGCACAGGAGTGAGTATACGATCCAGATGTACCTGAGGCTCGGCCTCACTACCGAGCAGATCGAGGAGATCCTCCATTGCACCGGAACCTCTCCTTTCCCACAACCGCTGCCGGACTGTGAAGAAGCGCTGCTGGAGGTCTATCAAGACAAACTCCATGATGTCGAACACCAGATGGTGGTGCTGACTGCGCTCCATACTCGTCTCGAAGAACGCATCGCCTGTCTCCAGAGGCAACTACTGGCAGAATGAGGCTGGAGAATAAGACGACTAACATGCATGACGACCAGCATACTCAGAAACAGCGCGTCCATGCCTCAACCCTGCGCCGCGTGGGACGGACCTTTCTTCCCTACTGGCGACACTGTACCCTGGTCGTGGTCGCTATCATCGTGATGACCTTTCTGCTTGCTATTAACCCATTGGTCAGCGGGTTGATAATCGATCACGCTTTTCCACACAAGGATCTTTTCCTGCTCACCGTCCTGGCCCTCGTGCTGATCACTACCTCTCTGCTTTACTGGTTGATCAACCTGGCCCAGGGCTACCTCAATGCGACCATCGGCCAGCGGGTGATGCGGGACCTGCGCCTCTCCCTGTACGCCCACCTGCAGGATCTCTCCATGCGCTTCTACACCACGACACGCACCGGTGAGATTCTCTCGCGCCTCACGAGCGATGTGAACGGGGTGGAGGAAGTGGTGACCGACACCTTTAGCAGCACGCTTACCAATGTGGCGACCGTGCTCATCTCCCTGGTGGTCCTGCTCCACCTGAACGCGCCACTCACTCTTCTTTTCCTCTGCCTGCTTCCCCTCTTCCTCGTGCTCACTGTGCGACGAGGAAAGATCAGCCGGGCGGTGAGCAGCGAGCGGCAGCAGATGCTGGCCGAGGTTTCGACGCTGCTGGAAGAGACTGTGAATGTGAGCGGTGCGCTGCTGGTCAAGAGCTTTGGCCGCAAGTGCGCGACGACGGAACGCTTTGCCGCGACGAACGAACGGCTGCTGGCGGTGCAAATGCGCCAGATCATGATCGGACGCCGCTGGTCTGCCATCATGCACATCTTCTATGCGTGCTTACCCGCGCTGGTCTACTACGTTGGCGGGCGCCAGGTGTTCGGCGGAACACTGAGTCTCGGCAGCCTGGTCGCCTACACCATGCTCCAATACCGCCTCTTCACTCCAGTGGGTGAGTTGCTCAATGTGCAGGTGGCACTCCAGGAAGCGCTGGCGCTATTTGAGCGCATCTTTGAGTACCTGGACCTGCCCGTCGAGATCATGGACCGCCCGGATGCCATCCCCCTCGAGAGAGCCAGCGGGCACATTCGCTTCCGTGCGGTGCACTTTCGCTACCGGCCGGAGCACCCGACGCTCATCGACGTGGATTTCGAGGTGCAGCCGGGGCAGCTCGTCGCCCTGGTGGGACCCAGTGGCGCTGGCAAGACTACTATGACGTATCTGCTGGCACGGCTCTATGACGTCGAGCAGGGGGCGGTCGAAATCGACGGCCACGACGTGCGGGATGTGACCCTGGAAAGCCTGGGGCGTCACATCGGCATGGTGACGCAGGAGACGTACCTGCACAATGCCACGGTACGCGAGAATATCACCTATGGGAAACCACACGCCACGGAGGCGGAGATCATGGCAGCCGCGACTGCTGCGCATATGCATGAGAGGATTATGGAGCTGCCCAAGGGATATGAGACGATCGTGGGGGCACGCGGTCATACCCTCTCCGGCGGCGAGAAGCAGCGCATTGCCATCGCCCGTGTCCTGCTGAAGGATCCACGCATCCTCATTTTGGATGAGGCGACGAGCGCGCTGGACACCCAGTCTGAACGTTTGATCCAGGCGGCACTCGAACGACTGCAAGCTGGCCGAACCACCGTGGCCATCGCGCATCGCCTTTCGACTATTCTGGCTGCCGATCAGATTCTGGTGGTCGATGCCGGGCGCATCGTCGAGCGCGGGACCCACGCGATGCTTCTGGAGCGAGGAGGTCTCTACGCCCGGTTGTATGCTGAGCAGTTCAGCAGTCCGGTAAACTCCTCTGGTCTCGGGAGAAAGCCACGATCCATGCCCGTTGCTCCTCGGTCTCCGGCACCGGGTATCCCCGAGCCAGGCTGAGCAGCTCAAATGCCTGACTGGGCGAAAAACCGGTGAGCACCAACACACTTGCTGCCATGAGAGCAGCTCTGCCCAGTCCCTGACGACAATGGAACGCGATGTGTTTTCCTGCTGACACCTGTCCCTTCAACTGCTCGAGGAAGGTGAACGTACTCGCGGAAAATGGAGGAATGCTTCGATCTGGGATCGGGAAAGAAAGATAGATGACTTCCTGACGACGACAACACTCTGCTTCCTCTCTGAGATCGAATTCCATGACTTCAGCGGGAGTGAGCAAAGAGACCAGGACGTCAACGCCGGCTTCACGAAGGGCCTTGATCTCATCGAGCAGCCAGTCACTCCCTCGTGGACGAGCCATAATGCTGATCCGTCCGGCAGGAAGGCCCTGAATGGAATACAACTGTGCACGCATGATCGCTTCTCCTGTTTGGCTTACGGTATGATCGAAGCACCGATATAGAAAGCATTACCCATTCATCCGAAGAAAGGTCTCAGCCTCGACATCATTCAGAATGAAACCGAAATATGTAACTCGTTTGGCCGTTGTTTCAATGAGACGGCTTTGTTCGACAGTTGGCTGCTTTCGCAGCAGCCAACTATGCTGTCGCCAAAGGCCATCCTCCGAGAGGGCATATCCTGTGACTAGAGCAAGTGCCTCTCTGTTCTCATTCCATAACAGAGCCGCATTGGCATGACAGGTATGCAGTTCTCCGGGGACAAGCTCCGCAAGCTCATCGAACACTTCACCACGGAGGAGCAATGGCTCTAGATCAGGTTCGAGCCTGTAGACCATATGTGTGCCTCCTTGTGCCAGCAACTTCTGCTCCAACGGAACCAGGGGAACAGGAACCGTCTCCTTAATGGCCCGGTCCTGCTGGGGATGAAATGAGAGTGGTCCCCTGCTGTGTTCGTCTGTGAGCCTGATCCATATATCATCAGAAGGAACTTCTGGGAGGGGCCTTCGTAAGCGTTTTCTGTAGAAACACGTACATAAAAATTCAATCAGGTGATCCCAATTGACCTGTTCCAGATCGACACTGTCCGAGAAGGCTGATTGTGCAGGAAGACGTGTCTGGATCAGTGCTTTCACCTTACTCTTTACCTCCCTCCTCGATGTGCCCTCCTGTATCCAACGCTCGAAAGTCGCGAGCAGGTCATTCCGCCAAGGAGTAGTCTCCCAAATGGACCGAAGCAGGAAAGTGGTCTGTTGTATCATGATATCCTCTTTACTTTCACCATTTTCTTCAGACACGTGCTCTCAGCCCGATATCAGTATCCACGTAGGTCCCAGCCTCCAGATCGCTCGCGAACGTGGAGAGCACCTCCAAGAAGCTTGCAGCGAGAACGCGGGATGGTCCCGCTTCGTGATCCCTATCAATGACCTGTCCCACCGACCCTCCTGGCGCGGGAATCAAATCGAGGCAGCAATGGTTTCCAGCTCGATCTCGTCCAAAGGGAATCCAGCGCTGATGCCACCAGACCGGTCGAATCGGTCCGGTCTGCCAGCCGGAGCGTATGACATGCTCGGTGAAGTAATAGGGAATACCAGCATCACTCCATGTTCCCACCTCCTCCAGTTCCTGGAACATTTGCCACTCAGCAACGATGTCCTTCAAAGAGAAGATGTTCATCTCCGTGACCAGGTCAATTATATATCCTCCATCGTGGATACGACAGGAAGCTTTGAAATGCTCTGGAAACGTGATGCCCAGAGCGACCTCTGCCTCCTGGATCTCCCATTGCGAGGCTCCTGGGCGAAGCATATGCCAGGCATGGGGAGCATGGATACTCAGCCAGGTCTCGATCTGCCGCCAAAGGGCCTCAACAGTGTCCATCCTGTTGCTTTTGTTCACCAGCGGGAACCTTTCTCTTGAACCTCAATGTGCGCGTGTAACTCTACACGATCTTTGAGCAACGCTTGTAGGAAGGCGCTGCGTCAGTCTGTTTTGCCTTACATCAATGTGTGATGGACAGTTGTTTAGTTATTAAAACGGAATGAGACTTTCGGTGAGGAAGATAAGGTCATCTTGTGGCACAGTCGGCCAGTCGGCCATGCCTGGGAACCCGGCCCACGAGAGCATACTTATGCGTAAGTATCGGACAAACGTATCAAACGGATCCCCTAACCAGGCATCAGCAGATGCATCTGGCAGGTAAAAAGAATAGGGCGATCCTCCTCCACCGCTATAGTGATCTTTGAAAAAACGGTCTGGTGCAAATTCAAATGTATATCTCGTTCCGGGTACATATTCCTGATGTAATTGTCTCATGAACGCCTTGTTCAAGGGATACACGAGGAGTGGATCACAAGGTTCCATTAGCGTTAGTTGTAATTGTTTGGCCATATCATTGGGTAGAAATGAACAGTACAACTGGTGCCATCCTGCATGATACCCGTAGAAATTGACCCCACCTACGGTTTCGTACCAGGCACGGATTGAGCAAGGAACAGGACCCACGAATTGCTCAATCTCATCAATATAGGAGGCCATGGCAGGAAGCTCCATCTCATCCTCGGCTTCAGCAAGCGTTGCACCTTCTTCAAGTTCTTCTGATTCGTCGAACACAATGGAATAGGGAATACCCCCACGTTCAGCTGTTTCCTCCTCACGTTGCTTGGCAGAGAGAAACACCGGAGGTTGTTCACGTGCCCAGGAGAGCCTCTCGAGGTATGTTCTCCGATCCTCTGCGGGATGGTGCCCCCCAAAGGCAGGTTGGATACGGTGATCATAGCCAAAAATAAACCCAATCTGAACAAGCCGGTTGATCAACACCTCTATATTCTGACGCACGCGCCGCATGGTCTCTCTGGCGACAGCAAGCGCGTCAGGATAAACCTGTCCCTCACGGACCTTCGCTCCCAAAGCGAGCAGGTCATCCCACACCTGTTCATATTCCCCGTTGGTATAACGCTCCAGGTAACTCATAGGTATTAAAAGCTTATGGTAACTTCGTTCGAATTGCAAGCCATCTATCAAGTTCCTGATTGGGTGGGAGCAGATGCTTATCTGACAGGCGTTGGAGTCTTGACAACCTATTTTTAATCCGTCGAAGCTCTCGGATGTCTTCCAGGCTCACACCTGTCCAGGATGTAGATTGGAGCAACTCTCTCCAAGACGGATTCCTGATTAACTCTTTCCAAGATAGCGTTTTTTTCTCAGCTTCATCAAACGATACCTTTAGACTCTGGAAAAACCATTGTACAATCTGATCCACATCCAAAATTGGATGATAAGCAACCGTTCCAAGTTTTAAGATGAGGTCTGCTCTTAAGTACTGTTAATAACAGTAGTACAATCCTCATAAGTGCCAGGGTAAAACTCCCCAGCTGGGGAGCATGGGATATCCTCAAAGCAATGTGGCTTTCGTAGTCACA
>WNFM01088788.1_pt1 | contig 14250 bp, 16 predicted proteins | sample 5400271 | NCBI WGS metagenome assembly WNFM01 (sample SAMN13153352, study PRJNA577476) | soil metagenome | isolation source: 60 cm saprolite on Douglas fir-dominated hillslope | place: USA:California | collected 2013-09-17 | reverse complement strand
AATTTCTGCATCGCCAGCCTCAGGGCGACGAAAGCTCCGGTGATGGAAGCCGTGCGCGTGCCGCCGTCGGCCTGGATCACGTCGCAGTCCAGTGTGATGGTGCGTTCGCCCAGTTGCTTCAGGTCGACCACCGCCCGCATGGCGCGTCCGATCAGGCGCTGGATTTCGTGCGTGCGGCCGCTCTGGCGTCCGCGGCTGGCTTCGCGCGGCGTGCGCGTCAGCGTGGAGCGCGGCAGCATGGAGTACTCGGCGGTAATCCATCCTTTGCCCGAGCCTTTCATAAAGCCGGGAACCGTCTCCTCAATCGAAGCCGTGCAGATCACGCGCGTGTTGCCTATCTCAATCAGCGCGGAGCCTTCGGCGGTGGAGATAAATTCCGGAACAATGTTGACCGGGCGCATCTGCTCCGGCGTCCGATTGTCAGAACGAAAGAAAGTGTCTTTGTTATTTTTCAATGTCAATCAGCTCGATGTCTTCAATAGCGCAGCCCAGAAATTTACCGCCCAGCCTGCGAAACTTTTCTACCGAATCAGTGGCGTAACAGCGTAACCCGCCCGGCTTGCCGTGGTCAGGCTTTTTTTGTAGCAGCTCCAACACCTTGGCCGCTGTCGACTCCGCCGAGTCAACAATCTCTACGCTCGAGGGTGCCACGCGGCGCAACAACGGACGCAGCAACGGATAATGCGTGCACCCCAGCACCAGCACGTCAGCGTCACGGGCCCCGTCGCGGAAAACCTCATCCATATATATATGCGCCACCTGTTCGGTGACCGGATGTTCCACCCAGCCTTCCTCCACCAGCGGGACAAATAATGGGCACGCCTTTTCCGTGGCCTCGAGTCCCAGCCGGTGCAGCGCCGTTTGATAAGCGTGGCTGGATACCGTGGCTTCGGTGGCGATGACCGCGGCTTTCCTGGTTTTAGAAATTGCGGCGGCGCGTTGTGCGCCCGGCTCAACCACGCCGACGACGGGAACGCTCACCGCGGATCGTATGTCATCAAACGCCAGCGCGGTTGCGGTGTTGCAGGCCACCACCAGCATTTCAATTCCGTGCTGTTCCAGAAAATGCGCGGCGGAAATCGCGTACCTGACTACGGTTCGCACTGATTTCGCGCCATATGGAAGGTGCGCGGTATCACCGAAATAAAGATAGTCAGCTCCAGGAAGGACGCGGCGCAATTCGCGCAGCACGGTCAGTCCGCCGAAGCCGGAGTCGAAAACTCCTATCACCGGCGCCATGCTTATTCAAACTCCTTGGCCAATTCATGCGCCATGCCGGTCCGGTAGAAAGACATCAGGTCGGCGTGTCCGGCCAGCGTTTCGCGTTCCTTGCCCTCCACCAGAAATTTGACTTTGTTCACGCCCGGCACGTTGGCGGTGAGCGTTTCAATCAGCGAGGCCAGGGTCATTTCTTCCAGCAGGATTCCGGAGGGATGTCCGTCAGCGAATTGCGCGGTGGTATCCACAATCATGGTGTCGTCACTGATGAAGTATACGTTGCGGATATCGGCGCCACGGGCCAGCGGGTGCGGCGAAGGATTCTGCAGATACTGTGCCAGCACGGAACGCAGCGTCTCCCTGGCCCGTAGGCCGCGGTCCGCGGGCAGAAATACCTCTGCCGGACGCCAGCGCAACGCCTGATCATCGTCATACGCGATCAGTATCTGAATGCGCTCCTGCTTTCCCACGACTGGCGCAACCGGCGCGCTTTCTGCTTCCTGCAGCGCCAAGGCTTCTTCTTTGTGGGTGAGCCTGATGATCACCAGACCGCTGACCAGGATCGCCAGGAGTACCAGCGCGATCGTGATCTGGAAATGCCGTGGAATCACAGGCGGCCTCCCATCTGGCCACGCACCTGGGCGATTGCAGCGGCAATTCCCGCAGCGACGTTGGTATTGCGCTTGGGGCTTTCCAGCGACTGCAAATCGTCACCTTCAGGCGCGAGTTCCACCGCTATGGCCGGCGAAACAATGTTATTCAACGGACGCAAGGGAATTCCCAGCGTCGTTACGGTCATCCCACGTTTTCGCAGCTCAACTGAAATTGCCTGTGCTACCGCCTTGCTTCTCTCCAGCGCCGGGGCCTGCGCGCTCTCCCAGGGAAGAAAGCGGCCGGGAGCCGGTGGCTGCGGATTTGCCAGCAGCGGCGCGTACACTCTTATGCCATGGCCGGGCCTGCCTGCGTGCAATGCCAGATAGATTCCTGCACGCTGCTCATTCGTAATCTCCGCCCGCCGTTCCAGGGCGATGTCAACGTCAGAGTCGCGCAGCATGCGCGACGGGATCCCACGGTCCTCTAATTCTTTTCGCAGCTCACGCGCCAGCTTGAGGGTGATGTCCTTTTCCAGCAGCTTGCCGCCGAAGGTTGCTCCTTTATCAATGCCGCCGTGGCTGGGATCAATCATCACAAAGAATTCGGGCGCGCGCCGCTGGCTTTCCGCAGGAGACGCGCTCGGCGAAGCGGGTTCCGGCGTGGCCGTGGCCACTGGCGCAGCCGGCTGCTGCGCGATTGGCTTGCCATCATCATTGCGGACGACCTGCATAGGCGCACTTGGCTCTGTGCCGGCGACTGAAGTCACCAATGCGCAGCAGAGCCCGGCTGTCGCGGCCAGAATGAACTTCAATTTACTCCAGCGCATAGATGGCCAGACCGCTGAGAAGTTTGGGATAGAAGTCAGTGGATTTCTGCGGCAGCACGTCGCCGGCAAAAGCGATGTCGCGCACCTGTTCGATCTTCGCCGGGTTCATCAGGAAAGCAACGTTGGCACCCTGGCGCACCCAGGAGATGGCCTGAAAGGCGTCGCGTTCATACTTCACGTGTTCCTGGTTGCGGATGGCATCTTCAGAAATGCCCAGAATCCGCTCCAACATGATGCGGTGCAACTGCACCACGTCCAGCTCCCGCTGTTGGGCGGAGACTTCACCCAGCGCATCGTGAACCGCGCCTTTTTTCGCCCGCAAGAGATACGGTCCCTGGCGCGTGACCGCGACAAACGCCGTGCCGTTGGCGCCGGCTTCGCCCAGGAGGGTTGTCGCGCTGCGGTTCTCGGTGCGCAGATCGATGCGATCAATATCGAAGAAGCGGCCCGCGCTTTCCAGCATGCGCTCCCGGTCAAACGCGGGCAGACCGTGGACGATGCGGTGCGTCGGCAAAATCACCAGACCGCGGCTTTCCATGGGGATGAGCGTCATCATTACGTATTCATAGGGCGCGTTGGGATTGGCCGCGCCGCTTTCGGCGCGCCGCTCGTTTCTATACGCCAGCGCGGTTTCATAGCGATGGTGGCCGTCCGCGATCAGCAGTCTTTTATCGTGCATCTTTGCCTGCACGGCCGCGACCAGGGCGGGATCGTGGATCGGCCAGAGGCGATGCAGAGTTTCATACTCGTCCAGGACTGACGTTTCCGGATCGTCTTCGGTCCTGGCCTGAAACAGCGCTGCCACCTCGCCTTGGGGGTCGCTGTACAGCATGAAAATTTGCCCAAAATGGGCGCGCGTGGCCCGAAGAAGGTTCAGGCGGTCCTGGCGAGGCTTGGCCAGGGTTTGCTCATGGCGAAACACGACGCCGTCAGAGTAATCGTGGATTCGTCCCAGGGCGATCAACCCTCGGCGCTCGGCCAGCTCGCGCGTTCCCGGGACGGTAAAAGTCTGGGAGTAGATGTAAATGCCCGGCTTGGCATCCTGCTTCAGCAGGCCGCCGGAGCGCCAGTCGTGGAGATACTCCGCCGCCCGAGTGTAGACGTTGAAAGACTCGGTATCAGTCTCTCCCGCCTTCCCCAGGATGATGCGGACCAGATTATGCGGGCTTAGTTCATAGTATTTGGCCTGCATTTCCGGCGTGATTTTGTCATACGGCTGGGTGAGGACGTCTTCCAGCTTTACCTGGTGCGGGTCATAGCGAAGCGCTTTGAATGGAATGATTTCAGCCATTTGCAAACAGCAGTCTATTGCATTCTATCAAGCGCGGTGGATAACCCTCTTCTACTCGGAAACATCCAACTGTGATGAAAAACAGCTTGCAAAGGCGCACCGGTACACGGCCAAGTTCCCAGTGTTCAAGCCCGCCGCGGCTGTGTTAACATCGGCTGAAAATAGAGGTCCCATATGTCCCGCTTTGAACGCCGCGGATATGGTGCATGCGGTTCCCCCGAGCTCTCTTTTAAGGCGTCTCAGCGCACGCCGCTTTCTTTCTGTGCGCTGGCGCTTCTGATTTCGCTTGCCCTTACAATTTATGTCAGCGCTCAGGACGTGAACGTCCATATCCAACCCAGGCCGGCTGATGCTGTCAAACCTGCTGATTCCAAAGATCCTGCGGTCGCCGCCGCCGAAGCCAGCCTGAAGAACCACACCAAGCCGGTACAGGTGGACGTGAACCTGGTGCTGGTCAACGTCACCGTAACTGACGACTGGAACCGCATCGTCACCGGGTTGGACAAGGAGAATTTCTCCGTCCTGGAAGGCAGCGAGGTGCAGGAAGTCAAGCACTTCTCCAGTGAAGATGCGCCGATCTCTCTGGGCGTGATTTTTGACATGAGCGGGAGTATGAATGACAAGATCCTGAAGGCCCGCGAAGCCGTGATCGAGTTCTTTAAGACGGCGAACCCGCAGGACGAATTTTTCATGATCACCTTCAATGATCGCCCGCAATTGCGCGCCGATTTCACCAAATCGATTGAAGATATCCAGGGCAAGCTGGTTTACACCGTGCCCCAGGGCAGCACGGCCATGCTCGATGCCATTTACATGGGCGTGAGCAAGATGAAGGACGCCCGCAACAGCAAAAAGGCCTTGCTGATCATTTCCGATGGCGGCGATAACCACAGCCGTTATACCGAAAACGAGATCAAATCCATGGTCAAAGAGGCCGATGTGCAGATTTACTCCATCGGGATCTTCAGCCTGGCGCCCTCCCAGCCGGAAGAAATCGCCGGCCCGGCCCTGTTGACCGAAATCTCCCAGGTGACCGGCGGACGCCTGTTCACCATCAACAATCCCAACGAACTGGCCGATGTGGCTACAAAGATTGGAATAGAGCTGCGCAACCAATATGTGCTCGGATACCGTCCAAACAACAAGATTAAGGACGGCCACTGGCGCAAGATTAAAGTAAAGCTCAATCCGCCAAAGGGTCTGCCGCATCTAAACGTCTATGCCAGAGCGGGATACTATGCACCTTCGCAATAAACAGGTAGTCGGGGTCCTTTCATTTTTGCTGCTGGCCACCGCCTCTTTTTGGGGTATACAGGCCCAGCCGAATCAGGTCCCGGCGCAGCAAAATCAGCGCGTTCAGCCTACGCCGCTCCCGCCGGACGTTGATCCAAACGATCCTGCGCTGCCTGTCTGGGCCAGACCGGCCATGCCTGCTCCAGCGCCTGGCAACGCCGCCAAGCCTGCGACTTCAGGTAGTGTCACCGCTACCCAGCCCGGCAAGCCGCCCGAGCAGCCTATTTCTGAAGGTTCTGTAGGCGAGGTGACTAAAAACGCAAGCGGCGGATTCACCTACATCAGCCGTGTCAACGAAGTCACGCTTTCTGCCACCGTGATGGATGCCCGGCGCCGCCTGGTCACAAATCTGCAACCGGCCAATTTCGTCGTCTATGAGGACGGACAGCCGCAGAGGATCACGTCGTTTATCCGCCAGGACATTCCCGTTTCCATCGGTATCGTGGTGGACAATTCCGGCTCCATGCGCACCAAGCGCGCAGCGGTGACCAAGGCGGTGCTGAACCTGATCCAGGCCAGCAATCCCCAGGACGAAGTCTTTGTTGTGAACTTCAATGACGATCCCTATCTTGACCAGGACTTTACCAACAGCGTTGCGGTCCTGCGTGAGGCCCTGGATCGCGTGGACTCCCGCGGCGGCACGGCGCTCTATGACGCTGTAATCGCCTCGGCCGACCACCTGGCCAAGGGCGCCAAGAAGGAAAAGAAGGTTCTTCTGGTGGTTACAGACGGCGTTGATAACGAAAGCCGGGAATCGTTGGAGACGGCGATTCGTGCGGTGCAGAATGATAATGGTCCCACCATTTATACCATTGGGATCCTGGGCGACGAGCCGGGCATCAAGCGAGCCAAACGCGCTCTGCAAAGCCTCTCTGATCAGACCGGCGGTGTGGCCTTCTTCCCCAAGGACCTGGCGGAAGTGGATGAAATCAGCCAGGAAGTGGCGCGCGATATCCGCAACCAGTACAGTCTCACTTACAAGCCCACGAATCCGCGCAGCAACGGCGGATATCGCCACGTCCGCGTTGAGGCTCACGCTCCGGGCTACAAGGACAAAGATCTGCAAGTCCGTACCCGCGACGGCTACTTTGCCGACGAAAAACGTACTGCCTCAACCAAGTAACAAATTCGCGGAGCTTTAGAGCGTAATCGCAGCCGCTTCGCTTTCGAGCGGCGGAACTTCCATGGTCTGAATGGGCACGGGGAGGTTTGCTGTATCCATGTGTCCGCGTGGAAGGTCGGAGATCAGGCGAAGGGAGTCATTGATGCTTTGCGCAAACTGCACGCGCTGCTTCTGCAGTCGCCGTGCATAGACCGCGGTCACTCGGCACAGAAGAAACGGGTTGGCAATGATGCTTTCCGCGGCAAATACCTTTGACGAGCGCGTGCTCTTATCGGCTTTCATAGGCCTCCATTGATTCTTCATCATCTTCCTGCAATTGCCGTTCTGGGGCCTCTTGATTGCAACAATGATCTTCCGGTGGTTCCTTCGAAGAGGCGGACTTAGCCAGGAATGGCGATGTCGGGTCCAACATACACAGCCCTCGCTGAATAGCGACTAAGAAAGGAGAACTCCAGAGGTACTGACTTAGTCCAGCATGTCTGAAGAGTAAGGAAGGATACTTGCTCACCTGTAACCGTACTCCGTTCAAGAGGGTATGTCAATTTGCTTTCGCCCCTCGATGCTGCTCGACCCGCCTTCCAACTCATTGAAGAATCAGGTGAAAACATCATTCTGTCGCGTCGATAGAATAGCTGTCTGTTTGACCAATCCCGCTACCTACCGTACTCTAAAAAGTTTGCTATATGACTCGACTGCGCGTGGCTGAAAACATCACCGAACTGGTTGGCCAGACCCCTCTTCTTCGTTTTCGCCGCATCGTGCCTGCCGGGGCCGCTGACGTTTTTGCCAAGTTGGAATACCTGAACCCCGGCGGCAGCGTGAAAGACCGTGCTGCCATCGGCATGATCAGGCGCGCCGAAGAGCAAGGTCGGCTGAAACCTGGAGCCACCATCGTGGAAGCCACAGCCGGCAATACCGGCGTTGGCCTGGCACTGATTGGAGTGAATAAGGGCTATCACGTGGTCCTCTGCGTGCCGGAGAAATTTGCCGAGGAAAAAGTAAAAATCATGCGGGCCCTGGGCGCCGAGGTCATCCGCACGCCCGATGAAGCGGGAATGCAAGGCGCCATCCAGAAGGCCAAAGAGATTGCCGCCGATATTCCCGATTCATTTACCGCCCTCCAGTTTGAAAACCCCTCCAATCCTGAATTTCACCATGACACTACCGCCCCTGAGGTTTTCGACCAGATGCAGGGGAAGATTGACGCCTTGGTGATCGGCGTAGGCACCGGCGGGACGTTTACCGGTCTGGCACGATTCATGAAGGAAAGGCTCGGCCGAGTGCACTGTGTGGCCGTGGAGACTCAAGGATCGGTCCTGGGCGGAGGGCCGAAAGGGCCGCATAAAGTGGAGGGCATTGGTTCAAGTTTCATCCCGAAGACTTTTGACCCCAGTGTTTGCGACGAGATCATTATGGTCACTGACAAAGATGCGTTTGATACCGTGGCCCAGCTGGCCCGGCTGGAAGGCGTGCTGGGTGGATCGAGCGCAGGAGCCAATGTCTTTGCAGCCCTTGAAGTCGCCAAAAGACTAGGCAAGGGCAAGCGAGTGGTAACGGTGATTCCCGACTCGGCGGAGCGTTACTTGTCAAAAAACATTTTTGAAGGTGGTAGCGAATAGGCGACAGGCCCGTGAGGCCGACTCGCGCGCCGAGCGGCCAATGACTCAGGAGCAAAACTCAGATGGCGAAGAACAAATCCTCAAGCAGTTTGGAACGAAGTGATAAGAAGTTCGGCTTTGCCACCACAGCGATCCATGTTGGACAGGAGCCGGATCCCTCAACCGGCGCCGTGGTTGTGCCGATCTTTGCCACCTCCACGTACGTGCAGGAGGAGTTGGGCAAGAACAAGGGCTATGAGTACGCGCGCGTCTCCAATCCCACGCGCACCAAGCTGGAAACCAATCTGGCGGCGCTGGAAAACGCGGCCTCAGCCCATGTGTTTGCCAGTGGCATGGCCGCCGTCACCGCGGTGACGCAATGCTTTCTCAAGCAGGGCGACCATTTGATTTGCGGACACAATGTTTACGGCGGCGTTCCGCGTCTGTTCAACCAGGTGCTAGCTAACTACGGCGTGGAGTTCAGTTACGTGGATACATCCGACCTGGATGCGGTGAAGAAAGCCCTGCGTCGCAACACGCGGATCGTCTGGGTGGAAACGCCCACCAACCCGCTCATGGTGCTCACTGACATCCGCGAAGTAGCGCGAATCGCACACGACGCCCGCGCTGAGCTGGTGGTGGACAACACCTTCATGTCGCCTTACTTCCAGCGTCCGCTCGACCTGGGCGCCGACATGGTGATGCACTCCACCACAAAATTTCTCAACGGTCACAGTGACGGCCTGGGCGGCGTGATTGCCGCTACCAAGCCGATTCATGCGGAAAAGCTGGCCTTCATGCAGAAGACCTCCGGCGCCATTCTCTCGCCGTTTGAGTGCTGGCTGGTGCTGCGCGGGGTGAAATCGCTGGCCGTGCGCATGGAAAAACACGATGAAAATGGCCGCGCCGTGGCTGATTTTCTGCGCAACCATCGCAAAGTGAAGACCGTGCTTTACCCCGGCTTCGCCGACCATCCACAGCATGCGCTGGCCAAGCGACAGATGACGGGCTTTGGCTCAATGATCACCTTTGAAACCGGATCACTGAACAACGCAAAGAAAATGCTGGCCAAGGTGCGCGTCTGCTCTCTGGGAGAATCTCTGGGTGGGGTCGAGACCCTTATCTCGCATCCGGCCACCATGACACACGCGGCCCTGGGTGAAAAGGGAAGAAAGCAGATTGGCCTGACCGATGGCATGGTCCGCATATCGGTAGGGATCGAAGACGTGGATGACCTGCTAGCCGATTTGGACCAGGCGCTAGCAGCGATTTAGAGGTCGAAGATTTTTACCACAGAGGGCACAGAGGAGCACTGAGGAAAAACAAAATCGGGGAACCTTTGCAGGTTTGCGACAATAACGCCTGCTGAATTTGCTAGGACTCTCTGTGGTCCTCTGTGCCCTCTGTGGTTAGGTTGTATTTTCGGCAATCCAGTCGAGATATTTCTTGCTCCCTGCAGCCACTTCCAGCATGACGCATTCGGGGAGATCATAGGAATGGAGCTCTTTCACGGCGTCGCGCACGCGCTCAAAGGCGCTGGCCTGAGTCTTAATGATCAGCAGCCACTCTGCAGCACTCTCGACCTTGCCCTGCCAGCGATAGACGGATTCGATCTGCGGCACAATGTTGACGCACGCAGCCAGCCGTCGCTCTACCAGCGCGTGAGCGATTTTCCTTGCTTCTTCCTGCGAGCCAGTGGTCGTGAACACAATGCGCGCGTTGGTCATAAGTCTTCGTCGTTGAGTGTATCAATTGAGCGCTCAGCAAGACTATTTACCAAAGGACGCGGATGGCGCAAAGGAAGAAGGAATCTGAAATCCAGCGCTGTTGTGCATCTCTACCTACTTTGCGTCCTTAGCGCCCGTTGCGGTAAATTTCTCAGCTGATTGCTTCACGTGAAACCAATGTCCGGCAAATTGCACCTAACTGAAGTTTGAACATGAGCGCCGTCATTAAATTCGGGACCTCGGGCTGGCGCGCCATCATCGCCGACGAATTTACAGTGAGCAACGTGCGGCGGGCCGTGGCCGGGATTGCGCGCTACGCAGCAGGAGAAAATCCGTCTGGCGCACGCATTATCGTCGGACGAGATCCCAGATACATGGGCGAGCGCTTTGTTGAGATAGCTTCTGAAGTCCTGGCGGCCCACGGTGTGCAGCCTCTGGTGATCGCCCAGCCCGCGCCCACGCCGGCGATAGCCTATGAGGTCATGCGGTCAAAAACTGACGGCGCGATAAACTTCACCGCGTCACACAATCCGGCTGAATACAGCGGGATCAAGTTTTCGACGCCCGACGGCGCGCCTGCTCTTCCGGAGGTCACAGGCGCGATTGAAGCGCTTATCGCGGCGGATGGACAGCCTGTTTCCAGTGCGCCTGCCAGGGTCACGGCTGAAACTATTGACCCCAAACCTGCGTATCTGGCTCGACTCAAGGAAATCGTCGATCTTCCGGTCATACACGCTGCCGGCTTAAAAGTTGTATTTGATCCGTTCTGGGGCGCGGCCCGAGGCTATCCCGACGAACTTCTGCGTGAGGCCGATATTCCGGTTGCCACCGTGCATGACACACGCGACGTGCTTTTTGGCGGGCATGCACCCGAGCCGGAAGGCAGCCTGCTCGACGAGATGCGCCAAAAGATGAAAGAGACTGGCGCTCGCATCGGCATCGCCACGGACGGTGACGCGGACCGTTTCGGCATTGTGGATGAAGATGGCACGTTCATCCAGCCCAATTTCATCATTGCTGTGTTGCTTGACTACCTGATCGAGACCCGAGGCTGGAAGAACGGCGCCGCCAAGTCCGTCGCCACAACCAATATGATTAATGCGCTGGCCGAGTACCACCGCGTGCCACTGTATGAAACGCCGGTCGGCTTCAAGTACATTGGCGAGCTGATCAAGCAGGATAAGATTGCCATCGGCGGCGAAGAGAGCGCAGGCCTTTCCATACGGCATCACGTCCCGGAAAAAGATGGGATCCTTGCCGGTTTGCTCTGCTGCGAGGCGGTGGCGCGGCGCAAAAAGTCGATTGGAGCGCAGATCAAAGAATTATTTAGCAAAGTTGGTTCCTTTTATCCCAGTCGAGAGAACTTCCGCTTGACGCCGGAAGTGAAAGCGAAGTTCACTAGTAAGTTGAAGAATGATCCCGCGGAGCTTTCCGGACGCAAAGTAAAGAAAGTGGTACGAACCGACGGGCTCAAGCTGGTGTTTGAGGGCGGATCGTGGGTCTGCTACCGATTGTCGGGCACTGAACCAGTGGTGCGGGTTTATTCTGAAGCGGGTTCGGAAGCGGAGTTGGCAAAGCTGGCGGCTGCCGCACGCGATTGGATTGCTCAATAGGACAATGGAAAAGCTGGTTCAAAACGGAAGAGAAAAGGTCCATCACTGGCGACGGAAGTTTGCCACGGCTGGAATTGCGGCCGTGCTGTTGGTGGTGGCCTATTACGTTGTCTTCAGCGCCAACGGGCTTATGGCCTACCAACAGAAGCGCCGTGAATTCCGGGATCTCGATCGCCAGATCAGGGCTCTGCAGCAGCAAAACGGCGCCATGGAACAGGAAATTAAAGCTTTAAAGAACGATCCCAAAACGATTGAAAAAGAAGCACGTGAGCGGCTACGTTATGCCAGGCCCGGCGAAGTAGTTTACACCCTGCCAACGGCACCTGCCCCGGCCCCGGAAAAAAAATAGCCTAAAAACTCACTTTTTCGACGCAAGGGAGAGTATCGCGCCCTGCCTTGAGTCTTCCCCGCGGATTGACGTGCGGGGTCGAGTAGAGGCATCTCCCTCGCAAGCATCTGGCATCATTGGTGGAAAGCGAACCATGCCAGAACTCATTCACGAACACCCTACACATGTAAGGGGCGAGGACGGCACGACGTACATCGTCCGGATTTACGGGCAAGAGCGAACTGACGGCACTTGGGAGGGTTGGCTTGAGTTTTATCCGACCGACGAGCGCAAACAGGTGTTGCGCACGGAACAAGAGACATCACAGCCTAACCGTACGGCTCTCGAGTATTGGGTGTTGGGCCTAGAGCCGATATACCTGGAAGGAGCCTTCGCCCGCGCGCAGGGACGTCTACCGTAGTTACGCCACTCTGACTATCGGTTGCGCTCGACCTGCGGATTCAGATACAACCATCCAATGTAACCTTTTCAATGGAGAGCGCTCCATAAGTTGCACTAGCAAGCTTGTTCGACCTCTACCGGTCGCAAATTCTCCGAGGAGATTAATTCGCTATGAAAAGAATTGCTCTAACGCTGTTAGCAGCCGCGTTCCTGGTTTCAGTTTCGGTCGCCAAGGACGCAAAAGCCCCCAAAACCACCAAAATGAGCGGTTGGGTTAGCGATGAAAAATGCGGTGTCAAAGACATCGACAACGCCGATTGCGCCAAGAAGTGCGCGGAAAGCGGCTCCAAGCTGGTCTTTGTTTCCGAGAAGGACAAGAGCGTTATAAATGTCGAGAACCAGGATGCACTGAAAGGCCATGAAGGCCATTACGTTCGCGTAACCGGCACGGTCGATAACGGTACCCTGCACGTGGACAAGGTTGATATGCTTAAGTCGCCTAAAGCCAAGAGCTAAAAGCCGAGCACGGCAAGTCGACTGACTTGGCAACGTGGGTTTCGGGCGGCCTTTCGGGCCGCCTTTTTACCTTAAAGTTACTGTTTGCGGGACGCCCATCCGCCAAGATTAGTCCATTAAAATTCACAAAAATTGGGTTATGATGGCCAAATAATGCTCCAGGTATTCAGATTGCAGCGCGGCATTTTGCCGGGATGGATTTGTGCGGCAACTTTAGTCTCTTTGCTTGTTCTTGCCGGGTGCGTCATTTCGCCCCGCCGAACCCTGGGAGGGGGTGGCGGAGGAACTCCAACTCCCACGCCCACGGGCACTCCAACTTCCACGCCTACACCTACGCCGGGAGCAACCCCGGCCGGGAAGCTCTACGTATCCAACAGCGGGACAAGTTCCATTCTGCGTTTTGACCAGGCGCTGACGGCTAGCGGAAACATTGTTCCTGGCGCCACCATTTCCGGCGCTGCCACCACGCTTAACGCACCCGCCTATATCACGTTGGACGCGGTGGCTGACAGGTTGTTCGTCTCCAACCGCACCAACGCTTCCATCTTGATTTTCGACAACATCAGCACCAAGAACGGAAATGTCGCACCGGAGCGTACCCTTGCGGGGGCCAACACCACAATGGCTGCTCCCACTGACGTGGCGCTGGACAAAAGCCGCAATCTGCTTTACGTGGCCGACGACATTGACATCCCGGTTTTTAGCTCGGCCGCCACTGCCACAGGGAATATAGCGCCGGCACGCAGTCTCGGCCTCACGTTTACAGTATCCGCAATTTTTCTGGATTCCACGAACGACCGGCTTTTTGCCGCCAACTCCGCAGGCAACGCCATCGCCGTTTTTGACAATGCCAGCACCCTGAACGGACCAGTCACCGCGAACCGAACCATCGTGGGCGCGGCCACGCACCTGGGAGCACCAGCGGGAATTCAGATTGATGGGGCGGGCAGGCTGGTTGTCAGCAATGCCAGTTCGCACAACATAACCATTTACAACAATGCGGCTGGAGCGACCGGAAATCTGGCGCCGTCGGCGGAAATTGTTGGCAGCAATACCGGGCTATCGGTACCCGACCAGATCATATTGAATACCGCAGGCACGGGCAGTTTGTACAACGCCGATCCCGGGGCCGCCAGGATTGCCGTCTTTAGCAATCTCAGTTCATCGACCGGCAACATTGCGCCTGGGCGAGCAATCGTTGGTCCGTCAACCACGCTGACCGTCGCAGGACAGCCCGTGGGCCTGGCGTTGGACACAACGCGCTAGACGCCTTTTACCAGATATTTGCAGATTATCTTCAGCGCACCACACCCTGCATGGGTGAGCTGGCGGTGGCATAGAGTTTCTTTGGCATTCTGCCGGCGAGATAAGCCTGTCGACCGCCGATGACCGCATGCTTCATGGCTTCAGCCATCAGGACGGGATTCTCAGCGTGTGCGATTCCGGAGTTCATGAGCACGGCGTCAGAGCCTAGTTCCATAGCCACGGCGGCATCAGACGCTGTGCCCACGCCAGCGTCAACTATCAGCGGAACGTCCGTGATCATCTCCCGCAGGATCTGTATATTGGCGGCATTCTGAATGCCCATGCCGCTGCCGATAGGAGCACCCAGAGGCATAATGGCGCTGGCGCCTGCGTCCAGAAGCCTCCTGGCAACCACAATGTCATCAGATGTATAAGGAAGAACCGTAAAGCCTTCCTTCACAAGTATTTTAGTTGCT
>WNFM01069479.1_pt2 | contig 14251 bp, 15 predicted proteins | sample 5400271 | NCBI WGS metagenome assembly WNFM01 (sample SAMN13153352, study PRJNA577476) | soil metagenome | isolation source: 60 cm saprolite on Douglas fir-dominated hillslope | place: USA:California | collected 2013-09-17 | reverse complement strand
AGGCTGCCACGTGCCGACGTCGACGGTCTCGTTCTTGGCGAGGGCGCGGGTCTCGCCGCGTTCGAGCCCGAGAGGCTGCTTGCAATGCCCCGCGTGGTCCCGTACGACGCTTTCGCCCTCTGGATGCACCATGCGCGGGGGCGGATTGTATCCGCCAGCCGAGGGGCGCGCGATCCGGCCTAGAGCCGTCCGATTGGGCAGGCGCTGCCAGGATCGTGTTTCGACGCGGTTTTGACGTGGAGTGGTTTTCCTCTTTGCTGAAATGCGAAAGCGGACGATGACCGAATGACGATGATTTCACCTCGCCCGTTGCCGTCGGCCGACCGGCTCGAGCGTAAGGCGACCTCGAGCATGCCGCGCGAGGTGCGCCTCGCACTGTATCGTTCCATGCTGAAGATTAGGCGGGTGGAGGAGCGCATCAAGGCGCTCTATCCGGAAGGCGATATGCGCTGTCCTACTCATTTCAGCATCGGCCAGGAGGCGGTGGCGGTCGGGGTGTGCAGGCACCTGCGCCAGGAAGACCACGTCATCAGCGCGCACCGCTCGCATGCGCATTACATCGGCAAGGGCGGCAGCCTGCGGGCCATGTTCGCGGAACTGTATGGCAAAGTGGACGGGTGCGCGTCGGGCAAGGGCGGCTCGATGCACCTCATCGACCTGTCGGTCAACTTCCTCGGCTGCGTCCCGATTGTCGGGAGCACCATCCCAATCGGTGTCGGTGCGTCCTTCGGCGCGATGCTGCAGGATCGCCCCGCCGTCACGGTCATTTTCTTCGGCGATGCGGCGACCGAGACAGGGGTTTTCCACGAGAGCGTGAATTTCGCGGCGGTTCATCGACTCCCCGTGCTCTTCGTTTGCGAGAACAATCTCTATTCGGTGAATACGCCGCTTGCCGCGCGCCAGCCGCCGACCCGCACCATTGCTGAACTGGTGCGCGGCCACGGCATCCGGACCTCTCAGCATGACGGTCAATTGGTTGAGACGGTCGATGCGGCCGCCGCAGATACAATCGCTCATCTTCGCAACAAGGGTGGCCCGGCGCTTCTGGAATTCATGACCTATCGGTGGCTTGAACATTGCGGTCCACTCGGCGATCTTCATCTCGGCTATCGCGCCCAGGAGGAGTTTGACTCATGGGTGGCGCGATGCCCCATCCGTCTACACCGCAAGTTGCTCGAAGACGACGATCTGATCGATGAGGCCGCGCATATTGCCATGGATGCCGAGATTGCCGCGGAAATCGACGACGCGGTTACCTTTGCGCAGAAGAGTCCGTTTCCGCAGCGCGCAGAACTCAACCGGCATATATTTGCCTGAGCGGTCGCGTTCATGACCAACCGGCAGCTCAAATTCGCGGAAGCCATCAACGAAGCGATCGACGTCTGCCTCGAGCGCGACCGCAGCACCTATCTGATGGGCCTTGGCGTTCCCGACCCGATCGGCGTGTTCGGTACGACAAAGGGCCTGCAGGAAAAGCACGGCAGGAAACGTGTATTCGACATGCCCGTGGCGGAGAGCGCCATGACCGGCGTGGCGCTCGGTTCGTGTCTAGTGGGAATGCGCCCCATCATGACCCACATGCGGCTCGAATTCGCAATGACCGCGATGGATCAAATCTGCAATCAGGCCGCGAAGTGGCATTACATGTTTGGCGGCCAATCGAAGGTGCCGATGACGCTGCGCATGATCATCGGCCGCGGTTGGGGTCAAGGTCCGCAGCACTCGCAAAGTCTGCATGCTTGGTTTGCGCACATTCCGGGCCTCAAGGTCGTCATGCCATCGACCCCGCACGATGCCAAGGGGCTGCTCATCGCCAGCATCGAAGATGACAATCCGGTCGTGTTCTTCGAGCATCGCTGGTTGCACAACATTCATGGGCCCGTTCCCGAAGGCCACTACACTGTGCCGCTTGGCGAACCGCGAATAGTCACCGAAGGCGCGGACGTGACGATTGTTTCCGCCTCCTATGCGACTCTCGATGCGATCAAAGCAGCGCGAACGCTCGAGCGGGACGGAATCAGTCCCGAGGTCATCGATTTGCGAACTCTTGTCCCCCGCAACGATGCGATCGTCCTTGACTCGGTCCGCAAAACCGGCCGGCTGGTCGTGGTGGATCAAGGAACTTTGACGGCTGGTTTTGCAGGGGAGATCGTCGCGCGGGTGACCGAGGAGGCGTTCGACGCACTCAAGGCGGCACCGATCCGTGTGACGCTGCCCGATGTCCCGACGCCTACGACGCGCGCGCTCTCGAATTATTATTATCCAACTCCCGGCCATATCGTGGCTGCCGTGCGCCGTGTCCTTGGGCTGTCCTATGGCGATGCTCGTGACGATCCCTGGGCCGGTATTACGCCCGAGGACAAAACGTTGGATGTGCCGGACAAATCGTTCACCGGGCCATTTTGATGTTCGCCTTCGACGCGAGCTTCTGGCGCGATCGCCGCGTCTTCCTCACCGGGCATACGGGCTTCAAAGGCGCCTGGTTGGTGTTATGGCTGACCGGTCTCGGCGCGAAAGTCACCGGGCTATCGCTGCCGCCGCACACGGAGCCCAGCTTATTTGCGCTCTGTGCCCGGGGCCGATGCACCGATATCTACGGTGACATTGCCGACTACGCCTTGATCGCGCGCGCGCTTGCGGACTGTGAGCCTGAAATCGCGATCCACATGGCTGCCCAGGCACTGGTGCGCCCGTCCTATACCGACCCGCTCGGCACCTTTGCGACCAATGTGATGGGGACCGCGAACGTGCTGCAGGCCGTGCGCTCGGTGCCCAGCGTGCGCGCCGTGCTCGTGGTAACGAGCGACAAGGTTTATGAAAACGACGGCGCCGGGCGCCCATTCAGCGAGGACGACCGCCTGGGCGGTCGTGATCCGTACAGCAACTCCAAGGCCTGCGCCGAGTTCGTCACCAGCTCATTCCGTCAATGCTTCTTCGCGGATACATGCCCCGTGGCGACTGCGCGGGCGGGTAACGTCATCGGCGGCGGCGACTGGTCGCCGTTCCGCGTTGCGCACGATCTGGTCGAGGCTTTCGAGGCCGGAACGCCGGTCGCGTTACGCTACCCTCACGCCGTTCGCCCTTGGCAGCACGTGCTCGATCCGCTCGCCGGCTATTTGATGCTGGCGCAGGCCATGATCAACGACCCCTCCGGCGCGCCGACTGCGCTGAATTTTGCTCCCGATGCGGATAGCTTTCGTTCGGTGTGCGACCTGGTCCAGGCATTCACCAGCCGTTGGGGCGGTCGCCCTGGATGGCGGTTCGATACGGATGAGCATCCACACGAGGCATCGCTCCTCATGCTCGATGCGACGCGCGCTCGCGCGCTGCTGGGTTGGCGGCCGCTGCTCTCCTTCGACGACGCGGTGACCTGGACCGCCGATTGGTACCGCGCCTTCTGGAATGGAGAGGACGTCGGCGCCGTCACGCGCCGGCAGATCGACTCGTTTTCGGAGCGGCTCGATCTACTGGCGAGCGAGCGATTGCCGTTGCGGGGCACGGCATGAAGGTCGTGATCCTCGCCGGAGGGTTTGGCACTAGGCTCGCCGAAGAGACAGTCGCTGTTCCCAAGCCGATGGTGCAGATCGGCCAGCATCCGATTCTCTGGCACATCATGAAGTTCTACGCCTCCTACGGCTTCGAAGAGTTCGTGGTGGCGCTCGGTTACAAGGCTGAGGTGGTGAAGAACTTTTTCTTGCAATTTGCCGATATGGCGAGCGACCTCACGATCGACCTCGGCACCGGTGTTGTCGAGCGGCGCCGGCGCCACGAGGAAACCTGGAAAATCCATCTCATCGACACCGGTCTTGATACGCTGACCGGAGGACGCGTGCGCCGGCTTGTGCCGCTCCTCAGCGGCGCAACCTTCATGCTGACCTACGGTGACGGGGTATCCGACGTTCCGCTGGACCGGCTCATGGCTTTTCACAAGAGCCAAGGAAAGCTCGCGACCGTGACGGCTGTGCCGGCGCTGGCGCGCTTCGGCAACATCATTTTCGACGGTGATCGCGTCACCAATTTTGCTGAGAAGCGCGTGACCGAAAACGCCTGGATCAACGGTGGTTACATGGTCATGGAGCCCGGGGTCCTCGACTATTTGAAGAAGGACGAGGACGTGCTCGAGATCGACCTGCTCGAACGCCTGACCCACGACGGTCAGCTTGCCGCGTACAGACACGAGGGATTCTGGCAGTGCATGGATACGCTACGCGACAAGCACGGACTCGAGCGGCTATGGGTGTCGGGCTCTCCGCCGTGGAAGCGATGGTGAGTGCAGTGCGCGCAGAACCCGCGCCCGCGTATCGACCGGGCTGCCGATCCTGCGGGCACGCGCATCTGATGCAAGTGCTGAACCTCGGCCGCGTCCCGCTCGCGAATGCCCTGCTGACCGCCGAAGAATTGCACGGCAGGGAGGAGCGGTTTCCTCTCGAGCTTTATTTCTGCCCGCAATGCGCGCTCGCTCAGATCGGCGAGACGGTGCCCCCGGAGCGGCTTTTCCGCGATTACACCTATGCCTCCTCCTTCTCCGACACCATGATCGAGCACGCGCGCACGCTGGTCGAGACGCTGATCAGCCGCCATGATCTGGGCCCGGGGAACTTGGTCGTCGAGGTTGCCAGCAACGACGGATACCTGCTGCAGTTCTACAAGGCGCGGGGCATTCCGGTGCTCGGCATCGAACCGGCCGCCAATATCGCAGAGCGCGCAATAAGGACCAAAGGCATTCCGACACTGGTCGAGTTCTTCGATCAGGATCTTGCCGGCCGACTCGCGGCACGGGGGCAATTCGCCGACATCATCCATGCGCACAATGTCTTCGCGCACGTTCCCGATCCCAACAAATTCGTCGGCGGCATCAAACAGGTGCTCAAGCCGGATGGGGTCGCAGTCATCGAGGCCCCCTATGTGCGCGACCTCATTGCCAAGCTCGAGTTCGACACCATCTATCACGAGCACTTTAGCTATTATTCCCTGAGTTCGGTCGAGGCGCTCTGCCATCGCCACGGTCTGATGCTTCGCGACGTCGAACTCGTTCCCATTCACGGCGGCTCGTTGCGGCTGTTCATTGCCCATGCGGGCGGGCCCACGTCGCTGCGCGTCGGCGAGCTGTTGGCGAAGGAGCGATCGGAGGGACTGCTCACTTTCGACTATTATCGCGACTTCGCCGAGCGGGTTGGGCGCCTGAAGCAGCAGCTGCTGGAATTGTTGCAGCGGCTGAAAAAACAGGGCCAACGCATCGCCGCGTATGGCGCTTCGGCGAAGGGCAGCACTTTGATGAATGCCTTCGGCATCGACCGGCGGCTACTCGATTTCGTGGTTGACCGCAGCCCCCTCAAGCAAGGCCGCTTCACGCCCGGCAATCACCTGCCGATTCTGCCGCCGCAGGCGCTGCTCGAACGCCGGCCCGACTACGTGCTCCTGCTGACATGGAACTTTGCCGCCGAGATCCTCGCGCAGCAAGACGAATTCCGCCGGTGCGGGGGCAAGTTCATCGTTCCCGTGCCCGAAGTGGCTGTCCTCTGAGGTTACGCAATTAGCGGTCTTGTTTCTGCCGCGACCAAGCGTGCGCCCGACTCCGGAGAACTGCGGGTTACTTAGATTTGCGCGCGATGGTGCCGATATTGCCGAGCTTCAGTCCGATCAGCGGTGACTCTGCTGTCGGGATGAGCCGCTCCGGCAAGCCGAACACGGCCAAAGCAGCGCGCATCAAAAACGCCAGGGGGAAGTAATTGGTGGTCTTGATGGACTCAACGACGTCGAACCCGCTTGCCTGCAAGAGCGTAGCAAGCGAGCGCCGCGAGAACAGCTGCGGGTGTTGCAGCGTGTAGGGCGGCCAGCGTCGCCCCAGCATACGGGCCAACCCGGACGCGCAATCGTGGGTGACGATCAAGACCACGCCGCCCGGTTCAAGACTCGCTCTCACCTCGTGAAGAAATTCCTTCGGCCGCAGCAGGTGATCGAGGACGTGAATCATCACTGCGGTCGACACGCTCTGTGCAGGCACCTGCGAAGCGCGAAAGCTACCGGCGTTGATGGTGAAGCTCAGCCCGCGAAAATTGTCGGCCAGTGATTGGTGCACCTCCCGGTTCGGCTCGTAGAGCCAGAAGTGGTCGAAAGAACCATCTTTTGCAAATGAAGAGGCGAACAAGCCAATGTCCGGACCGATTTCCAAAAAATGCCCCTCCATTCGGCTGTACCGGCGCAGAAGACGCGCATAGCTCTCCTGGGTGCGTCTGCGCGCCGATAATGGAACAGAGACCATGTTCTCGGCTTGCCGGCCGTAGAGTCCATCAAGCTGGCCTTGTCGATAATAGGTACGACAAAACAAAGCACTACATTTCGAGCACTCGAAGTACGTGAAGAAAACCCGCGCGTGCGTATAACCGGAAACAAACGCGCCATGACGGTCGGCGCTGAGTGTCTCCGCCGGGGGCGAAGAGGCGACGCGTGGTTTGGCATCTGCGGCGGGCGCGCCGCAGCAAGGACAAAGCTCGACGCGCAGATAATCATCGAACCAGTGGTTATCATTCTCGCCGGAGGCAAAAGCCGTGGTCGATTGACGGACGCTGTCGGTTTTCAGGTGTTGAACGTAATTCATGGCGCGAACACCGTCCGTTTTGCGTGAGCTTAGCACTATGGAGAGGCGGGTTTTCCTTGTAAAGCTACCGCGGCGCGGCAGCCGATTCGAACGCGTTGTCTGTCGAACCCGCAACGCGTTCGGGAGAAAATGGCTTGACAAACGGATTGGCCTGGGCCCCGTACGCGCCCATGCGGCAGTGGTTCCAAAGCCAACCCGCCTCGGTTGCATCGCTTTGAAATCATTAAGAAATTAGAAATAAAGCCTTCATCGCCGGATCGGCCGCCGGAGAGTATCATGTTGAACGAGGATCAGCGGAACGACTGAGTGCTTGCAGCCGCGATGATGAAGCAGTGCGCCGACGTCAGAACAATTCGGCTGGTTTGGATCCTGCGCAACCGTAATCTGAAAGAAGCGTCTTTGCACGCGCGCATATCTCGGTGCGGCCGTTAGATTGAGATGCAGTCCCTTCGCTCGCGCTATACGTTACTGATCCCTACCTTTAACCGGTCCGCCCACCTACGCAGACTGCTCGGGTATCTGGCTGCCCGGCGGTTCGCCTATCCGATACGGGTGCTCGACTCGAGTGCGGGCGACGCCTTGGCGCAAAACCGCGAGACGGTCGCCCGGGGAGGCCTGGACATCGGGCACGATGTCTACGACCCCGCCACGCCGATCCACAAGAAGATCGGCCTTGCGATTGCATCGGTGGAATCGACCTACTGCTCGCTTTGCGCCGACGACGACGTCCTGTTCACGGATGAACTGAACGCACTTTTCGATGTGCTCGACGCCAACCCAAACTTGGTCGTGGCGCATGGATATTACGTTAATTTCAAAGCTGGAGAGGATTTCGACGTTTGGTATACGGACTACTCGGCGCCTTCAATCGTCGCAGAAGATGCATTGAAACGGATCGTCGAACAGATGAGCGATTACCAGGCGATCTTCTATGGCATTCATCGCACTCATACCATGAAATTGATCCAGCCGCCGCTCGATCGCGTGAAGTCGCTTTGGGCGAAGGAACTGCTGACTTCCTCTCTGGCCTTGATCGCGGGCGGAATGTACCGCGCGCCGCGGTATTACATGGCGCGGAACACGAACCCCTCTATCGCATCCGAAGGATGGCACCCACACCAGTTTTTGGCCATGGAGCCAGCCGAGCTCTTTCGCGAATACGCGGACTATCGCGCCGTCGCCCTCGAACATCTGACAGCCGATTCCCGCTGTCGGGCGACCTACCGGCCGGACCAGATGCAGCGCGTTTTCGATCTTGTGCATCTGAAATATCTTGCGCCGATGATTTCGTCGGGCGTCATGAACTATCTCATTCAGCAATCCATGCTACCGAATACGACATCTCGGCAAATCATCGATGGCATATGGAACACGTTCGTCCCTCCATATGCTCGGCAGGCGGGGGGGCTCAAGCACCACTTGACCCAGGCGATTGCATTATTGCGGCCGAGTAACGCATCGAGTGCGTTCAAGCATTTTCGGCGTCTTGCCGGCATTTACAGCGAACTCAAATTTCAGGAGAAATCCGATGTTTCCGTCAATTCGGCGTTTGACACGATCACGGTGACCCGTAAAAGCCGGGACGGCCAATCGCGCCGCTACATCATGTCGGGTTCCCTGTTGGATCAGCAGTTTGCCGATGGTCGCCAAGTGAACGCGTCGCATCTGCGAAATATTGTCAGTCACCTCGACGACTATGTCTAGTATGGCGCGAATGAAAGGCGCAAACATCGACCATATGATTGTCCGACGCGAAAACAGTCCCGCCAATCCTGCGGCATTGCTGGGAGTTTTCGATTTCTCCTACCAGCACTACGCGCTCGGGGATCTGCTCACGAACCAGATCAATCTCGCTGTCATGGCGATCGAGCGGGGCCTTCGGCACGTCGACCTCGTGGTCATGGTCAATCCGGAAAGGCCGTCGGCACGCCAGCAGACGTTCGTAACCCGCAGCAATTACATCGCTCATCTCGACAACGTCGTGCCGGTCTTCACGTGCAATCCGTTGCTACGATCGTTTCGACTCGTTCGTGATCTGCAGACGTTCAATTTCCTGATTGCGTTGCAGCACCGGAATCGTCTTCCGATGTGGCCCGATCTGAAGACGCATCTGAAAATGCGGCAGGATTTTCCGATCGATCATCGGCGCATCAACGCATTTCACGCGCGATATGGCTACATTCCCAAGCTTTCGGCCCCGCACGGCTATGAGGCCTGGGCGCGGCATTTCCACACCACCGAACTGGGCGGGCGTCCGCTCGTAATCATCAATCCGCGTCAGAGTTCATTGACCGAAGCCCCGGCCGTTACATATCGCGATGCGCCACTGCCGGCATGGCATGACTTGATCGACGCGGTTGCAACGAGCTGGCCGCAGGCGCTCTTCGTAATGGTCGGCGGGTTTCAAGAATGGGAGCACCGGCTGCTCTACCGGCACAACGTCTTCATCCCGCGTACCTGGGGCTTGCGGCTCGCGCACGAGTTGGCGCTGCTGAAGATCGCTGACGCATTCATGGGAACCTCGAGCGGCTTTGCCACTTTCGCGACCTTCACCGATGTAGCTTATGCGATCGTGAACGTCGAACACAGCTTTGCGCGCCCCGCCGGAGTTCGCCTCAATGATCGACATTTTCCTTTCGCCAAGGCAAATCAGATCCTGACCTGGCGGCAGGAGACGACCGAAGAGTTGCTGGCGCTGTTCGAAGAGGTCTATTCGAGCGCACGACGCGAGCGCATGTCGGACGCGCAAAAAGGATCGATCCCGGCCGAGCAAGGCGGCGCCGAACTTCTCAGGGATCGCCCATGATTCGTCGCCTTCTGCTCGGCCCTTATAAGCTTGCCGAGCCATGGGTCCGCCATCCCAGTTGGGTGGTCCGCCGGCCCGCTCAAGTCGCGGTGCTCGGCATCGCGACGATCTGGCTTGCATTGCCGCGAGGCGAGAAGGCGGAGCGCGATGCGCCAGAACCAGTCGATGAACTCGCCCGCCAGTTCTGGTCGTCCCCGAGACTGCTTGAGTTTCTCAACGGACCGGCTATCGGCAAGCCGGTCATCGGCCGCATCTGCCGCCTACTGGTATTGCGCCTTTCGGTCGCCGCGAAACTGCGTGAACGCGCAAGCGCCGACGATCGCAATTTCGTGTTGCGGTTCAATGGGCCCATCGACCAAAAATCGCTGCGGAACTTGCTGATTTGGCAGAACCACGTTCTCCCCTCGTACGTGGAGCGGGAGGATGCCCAGGTGGATGTCGCGCTGGTGCTAGCGAACCGATCGGCCAACGAGGCGCGCCTGTTCGATCTCATCTCGATCCTGCTCATGCTAGAGCGCTTTCGCAGTTTCGCGGTGTTCTGGGACGAAGATACTGCGCTGGCCGCAACATCAGTCGTCATGTCGCAGCGGGAGGTGAGCCGCTGGCGCGCCGGCGAACCAGCGAGCGATCTGAGCACGCTGCCGCGCCAGATCCTACGCCAAGTCGAACTTCGGGGCACGCGCGGCGGCATCAAGCTTCTGCCGCACGGGCGCAAATATGCAAACGATTTCTTGAAACTGGCGTTACCGGGCCGATTCATCGTGGCGGTCGCGTTGCGGGAGGGCGAGGATGGTACGATCGTGCCGGACGAACTCGAGTTTTGGCTTTGTTTGATCGAGCGGCTCGGCGCTCGTTATCCGCGCGCGGCGTTCGTGATGCTCAATCGGCTTGCTCCCTCGCAATGGCGGGAATGGCCGGTTCATCTGCGGTTTGCCCGCCATCATGGATTGAATCTTCAAGATGCTATGTGCCTCGCTCAGATTGCCGACGGCTATCTAGGGGTCCTCGACCTATTTGGGCTCGCGGCCCATTCCGCCGGTCGTCCGGGAGTCTATGTTCCACTCGATGATCTGCCGCCCTCCGACCGAGGAACTGGAAACTCGGGGGCCTCGCAAATTTTGGTTGGAAGCGGCAATCGCGCAGACATCGAGGCGGCCGTGAAGAATTTGGAACTCGCTCCGATCCACGCACCATTCGGATGTGCGGGAGGGCGGGGATGAAGCAGTGCGGGCACGCGAATGCTTCCTGAAGCTATGCCTCGGCCGGCGGAGCAGGGACCGGGGGCCGCCGAAGTCAGTTTCGTTGTTCCCTGCTTGAACGAAGAGGAGAACGTCCTCGGCACGGTCGAGACGATCACCAAGGCCATGGAGCGCGTCGGCTGCCGGTTCGAAATCCTGGTATTCGATGACGGCTCACAGGACAATACTTCCGGTGTGGTGGCAGCATATCAATCGGCAAATCCGCAAGCTCCCGTCCGTCTGTTTCGCAACAAAGTCAATCGCGGTTTAGCCTATAATTTCGTGGAGGGAGCATTCCAAGGATGCGGCCGTTACTATCGTGCAGTTCCGGGCGACAATGTCGAGCTTGCCGAGTCGCTCGAGAAGATCGTCCAAGCCCGCGGCACGGCCGACGTCATCGTGCCCTATTTCGTGGAGATTCGAAACCGACCGTTGCGACGCAAGATCATATCCAAGCTTTATACTCACCTAGTTAATTTGGCGAGCGGATATAGGCTCGCCTACTACAACGGCAATCCCTTGTATTTACGGGCGCATGTCCTGCGGTTCCACGTCGAATGCACGGGCTTCGGCTATCAGGCGGAATTCCTGACGCGCCTTATCTCAGAAGGCGCAACTGTCAACGCGATTCCGCTCGTGTCATATGACCGCGAGGGCTCTACCGCGATCAATATCAAGAATTTATTGTCGGTTACCCATTCGCTCCTCACGATCGCGCTGCGTCGGCTAAGAATTGTCCTCTTCGACTAAGGTGATTGCGGGGTTCCGTCGATAAGCCGCTGATGGGCCTAGCAGCAGGCGCGCGCAAGAGACGTGCGGCCGCACGACAATAAAATTCCCCATTGCGCTGGCCCCGCTCATCTGATTCGTTCGCGCTAGGCCCCCGGGCGCCATTGCTGGGGCAATTGGAGCGGATCAGCCGATAATGCTGTTCAGACCATTGGACATCCCCGGCCTTTTTCTTATAGAGCTTGAAAAAATGGAAGATGAACGCGGTTTTTTTTCCCGTCTGTTCTGCAGTGATACGTTCCTGGAACAAGGGCTATGCGCGACCTATCCGCAGTGGAGCGTGTCGTTCAACGATCGTCGCGGCACGTTGCGCGGCCTGCACTTTCAGGCACCCCCGCACGAGGAAATCAAGCTTGTCTCGTGTACGCGAGGAGCAGTATTCGACGTGGCCGTGGACGTGAGGCCCGGCTCGCGCTCCCGCGGTAAGTGGGTCGGCGTGGAGCTCAGTGCGGACAACCGGGCAGCAATATACATCCCTGCCGGCTTCGCTCACGGTTTTCAAACTCTCACTGATGACGCCGAGGTGCGCTATCACATATCCGAACGTTATCGGCCCGAGGCCGCGCGCGGTGTGCGGTGGGATGATCCGGATCTCGCCATCTCATGGCCGAGTATCGACCAGCGCTTGATCTCCAGCCGGGACCTGGCTTTGCCAAGACTGCGGGATCTCTTATGAACCCTTTCAGCCGTGCATTGCGGGCGCGACCGCGAACGGCAATCACAGCCGTCAAGGGCGACCGCGAGGGAATCGGAGCGGCCATGCCTAACAGCGCGCTTTTCCTCGACCGGGATGGGGTGATCAATGTGGACCATGGCTACGTCCACCGGCCGGACCAATTCGAATTCATCCCCGGAATTTTCGAACTGGCTCGCTTCTGGACCAACGAGGTGAAGCGGCCGATCGTCGTCGTCACCAACCAATCAGGGATCGGCCGTGGCTATTTCGACCAAAATGCCTATGCGGCGCTGACGCGGTGGATGTGCGAGCGTTTTGAGGCGGAAGGTACGGCAATCAGCCGCGTCTATCACTGTCCTCACCACCCCGTGGAGGGCATCGGCGAGTACCGTCGCGATCATCCGTGGCGCAAACCCAATCCTGGAATGCTCCTGCAGGCTGTATCGGACCTCGGGCTTGATCCTGTTCACTGCGCGATCCTTGGCGACAAGATAAGCGACATGGTAGCCGGCGCGGCTGCCGGGATCGGGTTGCGCATTCTCATCGGACCGCGCGAGCTCAAGAAGCGCGAGGCGGCCTGTGAGGTAGTCGCCGACCTTCGCGAAGCACTCACCATTCTGCAGTCTCGCTTTGCGCCGGCTGCGCTGGCCGAGAGGAGTGGGGGTGCTTGATGCGCAGCGATTTCCTGCTTGAACTGCGCGCCCCGCTCGCCCATTACGCGTTGTGTAACGGCGTGTGCCCAACACCGTGGAACCGGTCGTTGGCGCGATGGGGCAGGGGCGGGTTCGAATGAGAAGCAGCGTCGCTGGTGATTTCGAGTCGCCGCGCGCGTCGCGCGGAAGCGTCCAGAAAGTTGCGATCGTGACAGCCAAGCTGCTCGTGACTGGAGCATGCTTTTGGTATGTGTCGCGGCAAGTCGATTGGCGCCAGGCCTTGTCGACGATCCCGCTTCTGGATTGGCGCTGGGCTGCGCTCGCCACCCTGATAGCGATGTTGCAGGTTCCGCTGCTGGGGCTGCGCTGGCGCAATATTGTCGATGCGCTCGCTCCCGACGATGCGCCGATGACGCGCGCGGACATGATTGCTGCGACCGCGGTGGGGATGTTCTTCGCCCAAGTGTTACCGAGTGTGGCGGGGGAGGGGGTGCGCGCGTGGCTGCTCGTTCGGCTCGGCAGCAATTGGCGCAAGGCCGTGACCAGCGCCGTGATCGATCGCGGAATAGGCGTGGGGCTGCTGCTCGCGTTCGGCCTGCTTATTCTGCTGCTGCCATCCGGCCTCACGGCGCTGGGTGGCTATCGCGATCTGGTGCTCATCGTAGACGGTACGCTTGTCATCGCTGGAGCGCTCGCTCTCTTGCTCGCACCGAAGATTGTCCCCCTGCTCGCTCGTTGGCGGTATTCGCGATGGATGGCGATTTTGGCCGTAGACGTTCATCGCGTCCTTTTCGGATCGAAGGGGCCCCTGATCCTGAGCATTGGATGTCTCATCCACGCGCTCACGATTGCCGTCATTTGGTCGGTCGGGAGAGCGCAGGGCTTCTCGTTGCCGCTCGCCGACGCGGCGGTGTTGTTCACCGTCATGATCGGAGTGGTGCTTGTGCCGATTTCGATCGGCGGCTGGGGTTTGCGGGAGCTCGCAGTGGTCTCGCTTCTTGCCGGTTACGGCGTCGCGCCGGAAAGAGCGTTGCTGTTTTCGGTGTGCTACGGCCTGGCGCTGGCCGTCGCCTCGCTGCCTGGCGCACCGGTGTGGCTTTTGTACCCATTCGCGCCCGCCGATCCTTCCTCCGAACGGCGCGAGGAGCAGCCACTGCCGCTCGCGGGAACACGTCCCTCTGGCGCTGCGCCGGATATCGCTTAACGAACGCGAATAATACCGAGGGTTGAACGAACGGCCGTGTGCCGCGTGGCATGACGACGACTGGAGCATCGCGCAGGGTGGCCCTCATCGCCGGGGTAACCGGGCAGGACGGCGCTTATCTTGCGCGTTTTTTCCTTGAGAAAGGCTATGTTGTTCATGGAACGTCGCGCGACGCAGCCCTTGCTCGTCTCGATGGTCTGATTGCGCTCGGGATCTGCGACAAGGTAGCGCTTTGTATGTCGGGAAAGCAGCATTCTGAGCGGCGACGGGGGTTCGGTCATGACCGT
>WNFM01350789.1_pt6 | contig 14253 bp, 14 predicted proteins | sample 5400271 | NCBI WGS metagenome assembly WNFM01 (sample SAMN13153352, study PRJNA577476) | soil metagenome | isolation source: 60 cm saprolite on Douglas fir-dominated hillslope | place: USA:California | collected 2013-09-17 | reverse complement strand
AAGTTCCCGCGGGAAAGAATCCGCCGGACGGCGCGATTATCGATTACTTTCTGGCGAAGGATGTCCCTGGCGCGGTGACGCTGGAAATTTTGGATTCGAACGGAAAACCGGTGCGGAAATATTCCAGCGCGGATAAAGCCGAGCCACTGGAAAAAATCGCGTCGAAACATCCGATTCCGATGTATTGGGTGCGCGAAGAAAAGATTTTGTCGGCGGCCGCCGGGATGCACCGGTTTGTCTGGGATGTGCGATATACCGCTCCGGAATCGCTGGGACATGGCTTTCCGATTTCGGCGGTTGCGCACGATACGCCGCTTGAACCGCGCGGAGCTTTGGCGCTGCCCGGGCGTTATACCGTGAAACTAAATGTGGAAGGAAAGTCTTATTCACAGCCACTGGTCCTGAAAATGGATCCGCGAGTGAAAACCCCCTCGGCAGAACTGGCGAAGCAGTTCGCCATGCAGAGCGAAGCCACGGCCGGAATGAACGAGAGCTTCGCAGCGCTGGCCGAAGTGAGGTCCACACGCGAGCAGGTGAAGGCGGCAATGGAAAAGGCAACCTCCCCCGAAGCCAAACAAAAACTCGCGGAATTCGACAGGAAAGCCGCGGCGCTCGAAGGAGCGGCAGTACCCGGATTTTTCGGGGTGCCTCTAACCGGGAAGCAACCCGAGAATTTTTCGACCCTCAATCAGCGATTCGGCGAGGTTCTGGCGATCGCGGGTGCTGCGGATACTACACCGACGATGCAAACTGAAGCGGTGGCTGCGGAGTTGACGAACGCACTTAAAGAAACCAGCGCCCGCTGGACAGAAATAAAAAAGACGGATATAGCGGCATTGAATCAAGTCCTCGAACGGGAAAAAAACGGAAAGATTGACCCGCAACGAAAGGCCGGGGAGACGCCGTCGGACGATGTCGACGGGGACGACGAGCCGTAGGCGCAGCCTCGAAATGCAGAGCGCAAAAGGCTCTCCATAAACTGTTTATAATATTGCGTTTATATCAGCGATAGACCATAGTGAGACTATGATTTGACTATACTGTAAAACCTGTTAGAATAAGGTCTAGAAAGTGCCGAGAATCTCGCCTCAGAACAGAAGGCATCCGATGGAAAAAATTGCGATCTCGAAGTTCAAGGCGACCTGCCTCGCAGTTCTGGAAAAGGTGCGCAAGACGGGTCAGCCCGTTCTGGTCACGCGCTTCGGGCACGCCGTGGCAACAATAAGTGCTCCGGACACTGTTCTGGTACCAGTGCGAAAGCTGGGAGCGATGATCGGCAGCATGGAAATCGTCGGCGATATCGTTGGGCCAATCAGTGACGAATCCGAGTGGGAAGCCGCCGGCGAATGAAGCTGCTGCTGGATACCCACATCTGGATCTGGAGCGTGCAAGAGCCGTGGAAGTTGAGCTCCGAGGTGGCGAGAGAGGTCACCCTGCCGGAGAACCTGCTGTTTCTATCGCCCGTTAGCATCTGGGAGTTGAGCTTGCTCTCAGAGCGAAAGCGGGTGATTCTAAAGCTAGAACTCGGGCAATGGTGCAAGCGCTCCATCGAGGAGATGTCGTTGAAAGAGGCGCCGCTCACCTGGGAAGTTGCGGCGGAACTTCCTTCTACCCGGTTTCTGCATCGAGATCCAGGCGACCGGTTTCTGGTGGCGACGGCCAAGACGTTCGACCTGACGTTGGTGACGGCAGACGAACGGTTGATCAACGCCCCTGGGTTGAAAGTGCTGGCGAACCGCTGATTGCAAGCTCTAAGGCTTGGCGGTGTTCCGGTTTTGCAGATCGTCGATGGTGGCGAGAACTTCCTGGCTATGTTTCTGGACGCTGACGTCGAGCCACACTTTTCGCAGCACGCCTTGGCGATCAATCAGAAAGGTGTGGCGTGACGAGAGTTTGGCGATGCCCAAATTGATCACTGAATCGTAGCTCTTCGAGACTTCCTTCTTGGTGTCCGCCAGCAATTTAAAATTCAAGCCTTCCTTTGCGCAAAACTGTTTGTGGGACGCTTCATCCTGCACGCTTACGCCGAGGATCACCGCGTTGCGCTTCTGATATTCGGCGAGGTCGCGTTGAAAGTTGTGCGCTTCGACGGTGCAGCCGCTGGTGAAATCTTTCGGGTAGAAATAAAGAACCACCCATTGGCCGCGCAGAGAAGACAACGTTACCGGCTGGCCATCCTGCGAAGTAAGCGTGAAGTCCGGCGCAGGTGCGCCAATGGCCGGCGGATTTCCTCCGCCGCGAAGCTGGCTGTAACCGCCCGCAAGCAGCAACAGCACTAGCGCCACGGCGATGGATAGTGTGAGCATGGATTTTTTCATGATGCGGACTCCTGTGGCCGCAGAAAAGATGAATCTCAGCTCCCGGTGAGGAACTTATATTGTTCAGCCGTGAGGGGAACAACGGAAAGGCGGCCCATTCTCTTGATTTCGGCCAGCGTGACCGGCTTGGCCAGTTCTTTTCCTGCGGCCAGCTCCACTTGCGGATTTTTGGGTTCAGTGACGTTCACCGAAACGACTGAAGCGGTTCCGGCGGCGGATTTCCGCTCTCCGGTTTCGTAAATCACCAGGCGATCGCCAGGTTTCATCTCGCCAAGATTTCTGAGAGCGACAGGATTGTGCACGCCGTCCCAGACGGTTTTCTTGTCGCGTTGCAGATTGGCAAACGAATATTCCGAAGGCTCGGTTTTTAATAGATAGGCGTTTGGCATGGGAAAAGTGTAGGACAGGAACCGGTTCACAGTCGATAGTTTACGGTTGACAGGTTAGCTGGGACGGACTGACCGGTGTTCGCCTAGCTGGCCACAGAAATCCTACTTGGATCCATCAAGAATCTGGCGTGCGTATTTCGCGCCTTTGCCGGCGTCTTCGTGCTTGCAATAGGCGAATACATCCATTCCCTGGCCGGTCCATTCATCGAATCTCGCCCGCCACGCGCCCAGCTGCTTCTTTGTATATTCCTCGAGGCGCAGGCGCACATAGGCGAACGGTGCAGTCACCAGCACCGGAGGTTCCAGCTTGTCGGTCTCGGAAAGGCACAACGCGGTCTGGTGACGTCGCAAGACTTCGTAGGTTTCTTCCCTGTACCACGAAACGTGCCGCACTTCGAACGCAAAAGAAAACGCCGGCGGGCGCAACGCCAGAAAATCTTCCAGCAGCGGAGCGTCGAATTTGAATTTGGGTGGAAGTTGCACCAGGATCGGACCGAGATGGTCACCTTCTATCAGGACGCTGGCCACTTCCAGAAAGCGTTTCAGGGTACTTTCGCAGCCGCGCAGCCGTTGGATGTGGGTGATGCGCTGGTTCGCCTTCAACGCGAAGCGAAATCCTTCCCGCACTTCGCCCGCCCACTTCAATAGCGCCGATTCGGTCGGCATGCGGTAAAACGAATAATTGATCTCGACAGTCGAAAACTGTTTCGCGTAGAACGCCAGCATTTCCTTGTCAGGAAGTTTTTCCGGATAAAAACTGCCTTTCCATTCCTTGTACGCGTAACCGGAAGTGCCAACGTAGAGTTTTCCCGTCTTGCTCATGCCTTGCCTCCGCCTATTCCGCCGATTTCTTTCCGCGATTCGATATTTGCGCGCTAAGTAATTCGATTGCTTGGTCCAACTTTTGCCGCTGCTTCCAGAAATCGGCCCACAAGTCGCCGCTCTTCTCGAACCGGGCCAAGATAGTCCTGATGTTGAGCTTTTCCGGCAAAAGAGTGGATTTCAGTTCGCGCGGAAGAATCGGCGTGGACACCGGCGCTTTCCTAAAAGCGCGGACAGAGTACGCGCAAGCCAGCGGCCGGCCGTGCGCATTCTGCTGCACATCAATCAGAATTCGCCCAGCGGGACGCTTGGCCACGATGCGCTCGTTGGTCACCAGCTGCGGATGCTCGTTGCTCACGCCGCGCGCCACGATCTCCGCAAAAGTGCGCAGCTGCTCGTAGGTATACAACGGTTCCACTGGCACGAAGATGTGAATTCCGGTTGCTCCAGACGTTTTTATGAAGGACTTCACGCCCAGCTCCTGCAGCTTATCGTGCAGAGCTTTGGCGATGGTCACGCCCACTGAAAACTCCGTGCCATCCGATGGGTCCAGGTCAAAAAAGAAATAGTCGGGATGATCGAGGTCATCGTACCGGCTGGACCATGGATTGTGATCGATGCAAGCGAGGCCGGTGAGGTAGAGCAGGGAAGCGCGGTCCTCGGCGGTCGCATAAAAAAGCTGCTTGCCGCGGCCTTCCGAATCGATCGGAACGGTCTTGAACCATTCCGGCAATCCCAGCCCTTCGCGCATATCCTTCTGAAAAAATGCCTGGCCGGTGATGCCGTCGGGATAGCGGCGCAGAACCAGCGCCCGGCCCCGCAGAAATGGCAGGACCAGGTCCGCGACGCGATAGTAGTGCGCCAGTAGATCGCGCTTGGTGTAGCCGGACTCTGGGAAATAAATCTTGTTGAGGTTGCTGAGGCGGAAGCGTTTGCCGTCAAGCTCAACCGTGACCGTTTCGTTCGTTTTCAATTTGAGCCGTTGTGTTCAGCACCCGGCCGACGATTTCGGGAGCACGAACTATGGCCGGCGGGCTTGTGACCGGCGCGGCTTCGTTTTCCCATTGGCAATCAGCGGGCTGAATGTCTTCGCGTAAGCCCACAAAGACCGGATGCCGCAGAGCGCGTTCCTGCGTCCAACCGCCGTACTTTACCCTCGCCACCAATGATGGCGTGACCCACGAGGGCTTCTCATTGGTTTCGGGCACCGATTCGAACGGGCAAGCCGGGGCAGCAAGCCCTTTCAAGTTGTCGCTTAATTCTTTTAATTTCTTCCCGTCGAAACCGCTGGCTACGTGCCCAATGAACCGCAATTTCTTGCCCTGATACAAACCCAACAGCAACGATCCAAAGGGAATGGCTGGTGTGCGCGCCGCGGTCCAACCGCCGACTACGGCATCAACCGTACTGGTGATCTTCAGCTTCATCCAGTTGGCGCTGCGGTCGGAGACATAAGAGCTGTCGGCACGCTTCGCGACGATTCCTTCGAGCCCATTCTCTCTTGCCAATTCGAATAGTTCTTTCCCGTGTTCCAGTTGATGATCGGCGTAGCGAAACCGCTCGGTCGTGTGCAGCAGGCTGTGCAGGAGTTGTTTGCGTTCAAGAAGCGGTGAGCTGCGAAGGTCATATCCGTCGCAATACAGCAGATCGAATATAAAATAGACCACAGGCACTTGCGACACCAAGCGTTCGCCCGGTGCTGGCACGTGCATGCGTTCCTGCAAGAGTTGGAAGTCGCTGTGGCCAGTGGAATCGAGAGCGACAATTTCCCCATCCAGAATCGCCTGCCGCGCAGAAAAAGATTCAGGCAGAGAGGCGAGCTCCGGATAACGCTTGGTGATGTCCACAGCTGCACGCGAACGCAGGGTCAGTGCGCCATCATTGATCCATGCTGCAGCGCGCACGCCATCCCATTTAATTTCGAAGAGCCAGTTGGGATCGGTGAAAGGACGCTCGGCCAGCGTTGCGAGCATCGGCTCAAGACGCGACGGCATCGCACTCTTGCGAGAGCCATTCAGCTCGGCCGCTTGAATGAGGCGTCGGCTTCGCTTTGGCGGCGATTCCTCCTTAATTTCTTCGATGGTGCGCCCGGTCAGAACGGAGCCGTCATGATCGTCAATGTTATATACGGAATTCTCCGCCGCATCCTTATGCTTGATGAGCAACCATTCGTTGCCTTTTTCGCTCTGCTTTAGCTTCACCAAAACGAAGCTGCCGCGCAATTTCTCGCCATTAAGGCTGAACTTGATTTCTCCCTTTTCCAATTGCTTCAGCGCGTCGCGATCGCCCTCCAATTGGCCCTCTAATTGAAAAGTCCCGCGGTCCCACACCATCACCGTTCCCGCTCCGTAATTGCCTTCGGGAATGTTTCCTTCGAAGTTGCCGTAATCGAGCGGATGATCTTCGGTCTGTACTGCGAGCCGCTTGTCGGCATGGCTCTGCGAAGGCCCCTTAGGCACGGCCCATGACTTCAGCGTTCCGTCAATCGCCAGCCGGAAATCGTAGTGCAGCCGCGATGCCCGGTGCTTCTGTACCACGAAGGTGTCGCCGTGCTCGGCCCCGGGACGGACTTGCAAGTGTGGCAGTTTCGGCTTAGGCAGGCGCGTCTGCTTAGGCGCGGGTAAGACCTTCTCTCCGGCGGGAATTGGTTCGCCGGCTGGCTCGGGGGTCCGGTCGAAGCGCCGTTTGCGCCGGTATTCTTCGAGCTTTGCCATGGTCGGATTCTATCCCAGGTCGTCTGGCAAATTTTGCCTAGCCTGCGGACTTGTCTTTTTGAGGCTTTCGGCCATGAAATGCCCTTGCATCCCGAATATTGCGGGACTAACCTTAATAATCCATAGAGAACCGGCGCTGGTTTCAGGATTTTAGGGCTTGTACTTGCAACCCTGAGTTATCGGGTTTCAAAGTTTGTACTTACAAACCTGAGCTAAAAAGGAGCGTTCACATGGCCACGACCGTCTGGAAAGGCCACCTCACCTTTGGCCTGATTTCCATGCCGATGCGCATGTTTACAGCAGCGCGCGGCGAGCGAATCAGCTTCAACCAGCTCCACAACGTCTGCCATTCACGGCTCAAGCAGCCGCTGTTCTGCCCGGTTTGCAATCGCAATGTGGAGCGCACGGAAATCGTCAAGGGCTACGAGAACGAGAAGGATCAGTACGTCCTGTTCAGTGAGGAAGAGCTCGACAAGATCGAGCCACCCTCGGCGCACGTCATGGAAATTCTCGAGTTCGTGAAACTCGACGAAATGGATCCGCTCTATTTCGACTCATCCTACTACCTCAGCCCGGAAGACGCCGGTGTAAAAGCGTACAAACTGTTGATCGACGCGATGAAAGAGTCCGGCTACGGCGCCATCGCCAAGCTCACCATGCATCAACGCGAACACATCGTGATCATCCGTCCGAGCGCAAAGGGTATGACGCTGCACACCATGTTCTACACGAACGAAATTCGCGCGGCTGAAGCGGTCCCGACCGATAAAGTGGAAGTAAAGGATCAGGAAAAGAAGCTCGCGCTGCAGCTGATCGAAAGTCTTGCGGCCCCGTTCGAACCGCAGAAGTATCGCGACGAATACCAGGAAAACGTTCGCGGAATGATTGCCGCCAAGCTTAAGGGCCAGCAAGTCACAGAAGTGGCTCAGCCGCACATGGCACCGGTCATTGACTTGATGGAAGCTCTCAAGAAGAGCCTCGCGGAAAAGAAGGCTCCAGCTCCAGCTGCCGGAGCGGTTGCGGCATCGGGGCCAGCTTTGGTGGAGTCAGTAGGCAAGAAGCCGCCCACTCGCGCTCTTCAGCCAGTGGCACAGAAGCGGACGGGAAAGAAAGCCACCGGCTAATCTCTCATGGGCCCTACGGACCGATTCAGCCCAGACGAAGTCCAGCGCATTCTGGGTCTGACCGGGAAGCAACTGGATTATTGGGAACGTCTGCGCCTCGTTTCGCCGCGCCGGGAAAAGGGAATCCGCTCCTACGATTTCCGCGATCTGATTGGCCTCCGCACAGTAAAACAGCTATCCGAAAACGGCGTTCCAGCGAACCGGCTGCAGCGCGCTCTTGCCGCGCTTCGCGAAAAACTTTCCCAGGTTCAGGCTCCGCTGGCGGAGCTGCGCGTTCTCTCCGATGGAAAAGATGTCATTGTCGAACGCGGCGGCGCGCGCCTCAAACCGCTCTCCGGCCAGTTTGTACTGAATTTTGAAATTCGCGAACTCGACGAAAAAGTGCGGGTGATGGGCGGCTGCACCGCCGAAGATTGGCTGGCCACAGCTCTGCAGTATGAGGCCGGTGGCCACCAAAAGACCGAAGCAATTGAAGCCTATGAGCGGGCATTGCTGATTGATCCGCAAAGAGTCGATGCACTGCTCAATTGCGGGACGCTCGTTTATGAAAGTGGAGACCTCGAAAAAGCTTCCGAATATTTCCAGCGCGCTCTGGCAATAGATGGAGAAAATCCTCAGGCTCACTTCAATCTCGGCAGTGTTTTGGAAGAACTCGGCAAGTTGGAAGAATCGCGCCGACACCTTCGCCACGCGGTTCAACTCGATCCCGACTACTCCGATGCCCACTACAATCTGGCGTTCGTGTGCGAAAAACTTTCCGAGTTTGCCGAAGCGCGGGAGCACTGGCAGTCCTACATTAAGCTGGAGCCCTTTGGACCCTGGTGTAGTTATGCGCGCCAGCGCCTGGCTTCCTCGCGGACGGCAAAGTCTGTTGGCGGGCGTAGGAACTAACGGTTCGCCACCACCCTTAGAATCCCTAAATTGAGGCCTGCAAAATGTGCCGAAATATCAGAACTCTTTTCAACTTCGATCCACCGGTCACCGATGAGGAAATTCGCGCAGCTTCGCTCCAATTCGTCCGAAAAATCACCGGATTCAACAAGCCTTCCAAGGCCAACGAAGCCTCGTTTCTAGCCGCGATCGATGAAATCGCCGACCTTTCAACCCGCCTGATCCACTCCCTCGAAACTACCGCTCCGCCCCGCAATCGGGAGGAGGAAGCAGCAAAGGCCAAAGCCCGCGCCGCGGTAAGATTCGGCGATTGATCTTGCACGGTCATTTCTGATTTGAGTCCGGGCTGACCACACGAATCTGCCGCTGGGTTGGCGCAATAAAAATCAGCGCCCTGAAATAATTCGCTGCGGTCCCACCCTCCAAATCCCCATTTTCTCCGTGCAAAATCCATATTCCCGCCCTTGACGCATTCGCCGCCAGAGACTACGCTTCCTCTCGATTTCACTTCAAGAATGGATAACTCCATGCCACGCCTACAGCATCGCTCTGCAGCAGCATTTCTTTTTCTGACTCTGTCTTTTTTCCTACTGGCTTCGGCGAACGCACAGAACATCGGCGGCAAGGATACCTCTGCAAAATCGGAAGTTACCTATAGCAAAGACGTAGCGCCCATTCTGCAAAAGCACTGCGCGGCCTGTCACCGCCCGAACGATGTCGCTCCCATGTCGCTCCTGACCTACGACGAAGTTCTTCCGTTTGCGCGGATGATCCGTGAAAGAGTCATTCAACGCAAAATGCCTCCATGGCACGCTGACGCCGCATTCGGAGAGTTCGTCAATGATGCCCGGATGAGCGAGGCGGAAATCGCGACCATCGACGCCTGGGTAAAGAACGGAACAAAAAGAGGCGAGGTCGTTGCTTCCTCAGCGGAGCCGGCGCTCGCGCCCGGCTGGCATATCAAGCCGGACGTGATTTTGACAATTCCCGAGTTCATGGTCTCCAAAGGTGCTCAAGACGACTACGAATATATTTATGTCCCCACAAATTTCACCGAAGACAAATGGATACAGGCTGCCGAAGTGCTCCCCGGCGATCGTCGCGTGGTTCATCACGCCACCGTTTCGGTAATCGATCAGTCCGAGGTCGCCAAGCATTTGGCCGAGCACGCCAAGGCCGACGAAGGCGTGGACCAATATCACTACCGCACCGGAAAAGTGTTGCACCTCCGCCCCGATGCACCGGTCATTGACGATGGCTGCGCAGCTCCGGATGGCGGCGGCGTTCCCGGCCAGCCCTCCGGCTATTTGAATATCGTGCCGGCGATTTATCTTCCAGGCCATTTGGCGGAGACCCGGCCTCCTGGCTATGCGCTGCGAATTCCCGCCGGCGGTTATCTGCAATTTCAGATTCATTACAGCAATCACCATGGACTGGACGTAAAGGACCGCACCAGCATCGGCCTGGTCTTCGCCCGCGAGCCTGTCCAGCATGAGATCGGCCAATACGAAATCTGGAACAACATGTTTCTCATCCCTTCCAACGATGACAACCACCGCGTGACTTCCTGCTTCGTCTTGCCGAAAGATGTGATTGCGCTTGCCTACACCGCCCACATGCATTTCCGTGGCAAAAATATGTTGACCAAGGCCATCTATCCGGACGGCCGCGAAGAGGTGCTGCTCTACGTTCCGGACTATGATTTTCGCTGGCAGGAAACCTACTTCCTCAAAAAACAATTCTTGCTGCCCAAGGGCACCAAACTCATGACCGTCGCCTATTTCGATAATTCCAAGAATAATTTCCAGAATCCCGATCCGTCCAAATCGATTCGTTGGGGTGAACCCAGTGACGAAGAGATGATGGGCTTCTGGTTGCAATTCGCCGATCCTAAGACCATCGCAGAAAAGTCTTCCGTCGCGCAAAAATAATCAGCCCGTCACCTTCCAATCGTCGATCCGCACCCGCGCTCGCGGTCGGCCAGCGCCAGCAGCTCGGCCTCCGATTCGCTCGTGCTAACATTCATACTCCGCCGTTCGAACGTTGAGGTCCTTTGCGCGAAAATTTTAGCCGTCGCAGCTTTGTCCGACTCGGAGTGGGAGCCGCCTTATCGCTTCCTGCTTCTCGCTTACTTGGCCAGGGCGTTTCCACTCACACCGTCAAACCCTTGCCAAGGCCCGCTCCTTCCGGGCGTCCCTTCAACGCCAGCTTCGTGGACGTCGCCGCCGCCGCCGGACTCCGCGCTCCGATAATTTACGGCGACCTCGAAATCAAAAAGTACATCGTCGAATCCACCGGATGCGGCTGCGCTTTCATCGATTACGATAATGACGGCTGGATGGATCTGTTCGTTCTCTCCGGCACTCGCCTCGGCGGCGCTCCCGAGGGCACCACCAATCGCCTCTACAAAAATAACCGCGACGGTACATGGGCTTGCGGAGTCTGCATCGGCGACTTCAACAACGATGGCTTCGAGGACATTTTTTGCACCAACTTCGGCCAGAACACGCTTTACCGCAACAACGGCGACGGCACTTTCACCGACGTCACCAAAGCCGCTGGTCTTTTGAGTGACCAACCGCGGTTTGGCGCTGGTTGCTCTTTCGTGGATTACAATCGCGACGGCCATCTCGATCTGTTTGTTTCCAACTACGTCCGTTTTTCTTTCGAAAACGCTGCCGCTCCGGGCGAAAATCCCAACTGCCGCTGGAAAGGTATTCCCGTCGAATGCGGACCTCGCGGCTTGGCCACCGGTAAGCATTCCCTCTATCGCAACAACGGCGACGGGACCTTCACTGACGTAACTCAGAAAGCCGGCATCAACAACGCCCCAGCCACCTACGGCATGACGGTCGTCGCCGCCGATTTTGATGAAGACGGCTGGCAGGACATCTACGTCGCCTGTGACTCCACTCCCAGTTTGCTCTTCATGAACAATCGTGATGGCACTTTTCGCGAGGAAGGCGTGCTGCGGGGCGTCGCTCTCAGCGAAGACGGCATGGAGCAGGCCGGCATGGGCATCGGAGTCGGCGACTACGATCTCGACGGCCATCTGGATCTGCTCAAGACCCACTTCACCGACGACGCCAACATCCTTTATCACAACGACGGCAAGGCCAATTTCGAGGACGCTACCGGGCCCTCGCGCTTGGGCGTCGAAACTCGCTACGTCTGCTGGGGTGCCGGCATCGTCGATCTCGATAACGACGGCCTTCCCGACCTGTTCATCGTTTCCGGCCATGTTTATCCCCAGGTCGAAAAGACTCTTCCGCAATATCCCTTTAAGACTCCGCGCGCCGTCTTCCGGAATCTGAGCAAAGGTGTTTTCGAGGAACTCGTTGAAGCCGCGGGGCCGGGTATTGCTGCGCCGCACTGCAGTCGCGGGTGCGCATTCGGCGACTTCGATAATGACGGGGATATCGACGTACTGGTTGTCAATCTCAACGAGCCTCCCTCGCTCTTGCGCAACGATCTGGCCGGGAAGGCCAACTGGCTTAAGGTCAAATTGGAGGGTGTAAAGTCCAATCGCAGCGCCATTGGTGCCAGGGTGCTCGTCCATTACGAGGGAAAAACCCAGGCGCAAGCCGTGTTGAGCCAATCCAGCTTCTACTCCTGCAACGATCCACGCTTGCACTTCGGCCTCGGCAATGCCACTTCGGCCGACATCGACGTTTATTGGCCAAATGGCCTCCACGAATCCTACAAGCAAATCCCATCCAACCGGCTCGTTACCCTCCGGGAGGGGGTTGGCCAGGTTGCCAACCGCGGCTGGTCCAGAACGTAATTCTTCGGGATGTGTCCAACCCGAAACCCCTAAATCCGCATTCTCGACCCCCAAGATGCGTTTTTTTGTTTTATTTCAGAAGAATAACGAAATTGTGCTTGACTCCGATATTGAATAGGTCTAAAACACTCCGCAATGGGGTGGCCCGTTTCACCTTTACTTGATCGTTAAAGTCGCAGGATAAATGCTTCGCCGCCGGTCGGTGCGCCGGCAGTGCGTTGGTTGTTGAATTTCGATTGCCTTTGGGGGAGGGGGAAAAATGCAAGATCTTAGAAAGTTTGGGTTCGCGTTTTTGCTGGCGATTTTGGTTCTGACGCTTGCGCCTTCGGGCGGATGGGCTCAGAACGTCTATGGCACCGTTGCTGGCACCGTCACTGATACCAGTGGCGCTGCGGTTGCTAGTGCCACCGTTACCCTGGTGAATGTTGATACTTCAGAGAAACACAGCTTGGAGTCGGATTCGTCCGGCAACTACACCTTCGTGAATATCGTGCCTGGCAAGTACAAGCTGGAAGGGGAAAAGTCCGGCTTCAAGAAGTTTGTGCGCGAAGGCGTCGTTGTCCAGATCGAAAGCGGTATCAGAGTGGACATCGCGCTGCAAGTCGGCTCGCAAACCGAGACTGTGGAAGTGACCGGCGAGGCGCCCTTGCTCCAGCCGGAGACGAACTCGCTGGGCCAAGTGATCGAGCAGCGACAGATCACGGAGATGCCGCTGAACGGGCGCAATCCTTTGGCGCTGGTGGCTATGGTGCCCGGCGTTGTGCCACAGGGCACCCCGTCGGCGGGCAATGGCTCGGGGGGCAATCCCGTCGGCGCTAATCCCTTCGCTCTCGGAGATTTCCAAGTCGGCGGAGGCATGGCCGGACAGAGCCAGATCCTGATCGACGGCGTGCCTACCAATGGGGCGTACCTGAACGTTGTCACCGTGATACCGACGCAAGATGCCATCGAGGAATTCAAGGTCCAAACGAACAATCTTGGCCCCGAGTACGGGCGATTTGCCGGAGGAGTCATCAACCTCTCAACGAGATCAGGCACGAACACGTTCCATGGTTCGGCCTATGAGTTCCTGCGGAATAAAGTGCTGAATGCGAATAGCTTCTTCGACAACCAAAGTGGCCTAAAGCGTCCTCCGTTTACCCAAAACCAGTTCGGCGCCAACGTCGGAGGGCCCGCTTTGAAGGATAAGTTATTCTTCTTCTCCAGCTATGAGGGCTTTCGGCAGCGCAAGGGAAATGTCTTTTTGGGATGGGTTCCCACCCAAGCCGAGCGCGGCGGAGACTTTTCAACCCCAGGGTCAACCCACACGGCCTCAGTTCTTCCCATTTACGACCCGCTCACCAGTACGAGCTGCACCTCAACCAATCCGACTTGCAGAACGGCCTTCACGGGAAACGTGATTCCGGCCGGCCGAATCGACCAAACTGCTCAGGCGCTTTTGTCTTACATGCCGATGCCGAATCAGGTAGGCAATCCTAACGGTAATTTTGCTGAGAACTATGGCTCGGGTGGCGACGTCGACCAGTACAATGAGCGCGTTGACTATAACCTGAGTGCGAAGCAGAGGATTTTCGGACGGTACACGCATTCTAAAATACTATCGCTCCCCGACGACCCTTATAACGGTATATGCAAGGACCGCTGTACCGAAACAACCAAAGCTCAGCAGATTTCCTTGGGTGATACCATCGCGTTTACACCCAAGACCATCCTGGACTTGCACCTTGGCTACACGCGGTATGCCTACGTCCGCACGCCAATCACCCAAGGCATCGACTTGTCGAAGTTTGGTCCAAACTGGGCGGCGTTAGCCCCCCAGATGACCTACACTCACATTCCGGACGTGTGCATCTCGGAGGCGGGGGGGGATAATCACTGGGGCGCCGGCAGTTGGTGCACGCAGGGAGCCGGAAGCGGCATTGGCGCATGGGACGACACCTACAGCTTCGCCCCTATGCTCTCCCATATCATGGGAAAACACAACCTCAAAGTCGGCGCAGAATTCCGCGTGCTCCGCAACAACTACTATCAGAGCAACGATCCTGCAGGCTTGTACTATTTTGATGCGCGCATGACGTCGGCAAACCCTCAAGACGGTGGTAACGGCCGCACGCCTGGCGTTGACGCGCTCGCGGGGGGGAATGGCTTTGCTTCCTTCCTCCTCGGATATGGGAATAACGGTAGCGTGACCGAGCCTGCAAGGACGGCCGA
>WNFM01086167.1_pt1 | contig 14253 bp, 11 predicted proteins | sample 5400271 | NCBI WGS metagenome assembly WNFM01 (sample SAMN13153352, study PRJNA577476) | soil metagenome | isolation source: 60 cm saprolite on Douglas fir-dominated hillslope | place: USA:California | collected 2013-09-17 | reverse complement strand
CCCCCCCCAGCGAGGCCCTGAAGCCGTTCTCCTCCGGGCGCAGTTCGTTTCCGCAATGGGCACAGTTCTGCAGAGCTGGCTCGTAGCCAATGGAAGAAAGCAAGTGTAGCTCAAAGTAGCGCAGCAGCAGGCGCGTATGTTCATTCTCTTGCTCACTGCTGATAACGCTGCCCTTCGCCTGTTGTTGCTGCAATGCGTTTGCGTCGGCATCCAGGTAACGCAGGGTTTCGAGCAGCAAGGAGTAGATATCCCGGTGCGGGGTTGAATCTTCAACGAAACGATCCACCAGTTCGGCCAGGTAGAAACCACAGGTCATGTGCCAGAGTTCGCCGCGCAGGTGCAGGAAGTTCTCGCGACCCTCGGCCTGTGTGACGATATCGAGGTTGCGACCAAGCGCCAACTGTAACTGGCTGCGATTGAGCAGATCAAGGTGTCCCGCCTTCTTGCTGATGGGACGACGTATGCCCTTGGCGATGGCATGTAATTTGCCCTTGGAAGGTGTAAACAGCGTCATGATCCGATCAGCCTCACCGAAGTCGGTGCGCTTAAGTACAATGGCCTCAATGGAGTAGCTATGTTGCTGTCGCATGGGGAACACCTTACGAGTGAATGAAAAAAGACGTGACTTACAAACAAAATCACGTCTCGTTAGGAGGCGACGAGCGGATTCGAACCGCTGGTGCAGCTTTTGCAGAGCCGTGCCTTACCACTTGGCGACGTCGCCACATGCATACGCGAGCGTCCGAGAGGCTAGGATGGAGCGGGAGACGGGGATCGAACCCGCGACTTTCTCCTTGGCAAGGAGATGCTCTACCACTGAGCCACTCCCGCTTATGCGTTACTTTCGTGACATTAAGATAGCATATCAAAGGCGATTTGTCAACAGCTTAGAAGGCCTGTTACTCAACAGTAAATCCGCGTTCCCTCAACAACTCTACCACCCGCTCCAATGCCCCTGGATCTACTCGCACCAGGCGATTCTCAAAGGGAACTTCTGTCCCAAGCAGTGGGCCTAGTTCTTCGTCAGTCTGGATGTCTTGTAAAGCCTGGGCAGAGAGACTTAGCAAGGGCGCACGTTCGACTCCAATACTGTCTTGCCGCTCATATCCGCCACCCCACAACTTGAGACGAATCAAAAAAGATGTAGGCACCCCACCTTCGCAGTAATGCTGCAAGAAGCGAATAATAGGTTCCAACGGAAGCCCGGCACTGCGTGCCTGTTGAATCGCCGCCGATGTGACCTTCCTCCAACCTGTTGCCTCGTCCAGTTCAGTGATACGTTCAACTTCTGCCTCTAAATACAGATCCAGCACGGCATAGCAGGGTTGCAACAGGCCATTTTGTTGTAGCCGCCATTGGGGTTCACGCATTGGCAGACGCCCGCTCTCCAACAGGTTGTCATGCACAGGGGCAGATCCAAGCGCGGGCAGGTAGTCTCGTCGCCAGAGAATTTCCTGTATTGCTGGCAGTTGATCGGTAACGACTTCCGCAAGCAGGGGGGCAAGACGCCGGCCAAATAATAGACGCGTTTGCTCATCGCTAAAGAGCTCATCGAGCAGGGCAGCATCATCTACCTCGAGCAGTGTGACACCGCGCCAGAGTTCGACGCGCCGTGCCTGGCGCTCCCATTCCACCAGTGAATACTGCACATTCTGCGGAATGGGTCCCCTCGCGGCCTGTTCCAATACTTGCTGAATAGTCTCAGCGTGTAGTCCCATTTGGATGGCGCGCGTGACACTGGCCTTGGTCAGCCGATATTGCGCAATAAGCTCGAGCCGGGTGCATTCTGCGAAACGATCCAGGTTGACGAGCAGCGCCTCGGAAACAGGGGCCAGGGCTATTAATTCAAAATTTGGTTGCACTACCAGGCGCCCCCAGGCGGGTTCCTGTATGTCTGGAGGCGTTTCGCCGGTAACGAGCCCTACATCTTGGACTATACGAAAAGCATCGGGGTGCTCATCATTATCCACCTCCACCAGGCCTAACCAGTGCAGTGGGCCGGAGAGTATAGCTCGCATGAATCCGCCCTCTACCAGGTACCAGCCTTCGCGGGGCGTTAACCAGCCACGCTTAAGGCGAAAATCCCAACCATACGGGTTATTGCCTATCGAATAGCGCTCCGCCCTCGAACCATACTGGCGCGGGAAAAGCAGATAGGGAACATATAACTTGGTATGAGCAATGAACGTTAGGAACTCATGCCATCCTCCCACTTGTTCATGCAGCAGTCGTTCTACCACCAGCTTACGCGCATGCACAACCTCTTCATGAGCAGGCTCGAGGGGAGCCGGGCCCGGATGCGCAGCCACGTCTGGTAGATAAGCCAGTTCGTTCCAGAACGCGCTATCCAGCCATAATTGGTAACAGCGGCGCGCCCGCTCTAACAATGGCAAGGAGAAAAAGTCATCGGCCGGCATAGCACATATCGCACCACGCTGCTCAGAAAGCAGGCCTAATTTCATGAGCAGCAACCTGGTGAATAGAAGTTGGGGAATGTCCGCTTCCGTACGCATTTGCTCCAGTTGCGAGCTTCCCGTTGGACTCAATTGATCTACGACCTGGCGTAGAAAGGGGCGAGAAAGCAGCCGGTTATTCACCAGTGACAACCCCTCGCGCATAGTTGCTACCAGTGACCAGTAGCGGTAGAGAGTGCGTTGCAAAGTGCTTATCCCTGCGCTTACATCTCCTGCTATATCATCTACCGCTATACTCTCGCTGCTATCTTGCTGAGTGGGTGAGACATGTGCACTGCCCTCTTCATTTGCATGCCAAAGCTCATTCGCGGCCTCTAGGACGGTTTGAGACACAATCAGTACGCCATCATAAACACCGCTTGCATAGTCTCGCCCAACAAAGCTTGTTTGTTTGCCCCAGAAAATCAGTCCAAGCAGCAGGAGACGATGTAACGCCTGCTCAAAAACACCATGTGGATGTGGCGTAGGATACTGCGGTGGCACTCCCTGGAACTGCATGTGGTTCCTGGATGATACATATTCAGAATTTATTGTTGAGGTAGATGTATTCTCCTTTTCACGCTTGAGAGGCGTATCTACAAGGCTGAAATACAGAGCCAGGTCACGGCTGTTCGCGCGCCCGCCGCACGCCACAAGTTCACGCAGGATCAACTGCTCTATCTCATTCAGACTGCGTATAGCATCACGACAAGAACTAGCATCGAAAAGAAGTCGCGCGATTTCTGCAGTGGTTCTCGCGGAGTCTGAGGGTGCGTTGATATTTTGTCCTTTGAATGAATATGCTAAATGTCGCGCTTTTACCAATGCCTGCAGGTGATATGGCGGCACGGTCTGTAGCAGGTAAAGGTCACTTTGTTCCATATCCCTCCTCAGGCCTGGGCGCAAAGAATGGGGGCTCTACAGCTTCATGCAGCAGAGGTACCTGCCCACGTCGCTTCAGCTCTTCTAAAAGACGTTCGACAGCCGATCTTTTGAGTAACAACAACGTGGGCTGAATTGGCCGCACAACTTGCTCCTGTAATGAAGTAGTGGCATTCAGTTCGCGCAAAACCAATTGATCGGCAGCCTCCAGCAACGAGGTATCTGTATACAAGCGCACACGTCCATAGCTTGCTACACGCCGTTCAAGCTGTGCTAGCAAGCGGGCAAGAGGACTGTCAGATACCAGCGTGTGTTGATCTTCCACAACACGGCGCATGAGATCAAGCAGCGCGCCGGGTGACTCTCCACGACTGAAGGCATCACTGAGTGATTGTGGGGTCAGCCTGTAGCAGAGTTGCCCGGCGTGGACGCCGTGTACTTCAGCAAAGCGCTCGATCCGTTCAATCAAAGGCCAGTTAGCGAATGTGCAGGCAATTAACAGGTCGCCAGGTTCTGCAACATCAATGGCTGCTGGAGTAGCAAGCCCGGCACCGGTTGCAGTGGATTGCGCCCCTACTGGTGCCTGGCGCAAGAACGCATCTGCCCGGGGTGTAAGCTGGAACGCCAGCAAACGTTCGTCAGCGGATAGTACCACGTCGCAGACGCCCCACCAGTGCAGCGGACCTTGCAAGAGTTGCGCGAGATATCGCCCCTCGGCACGCAGCCAGTCATTCAACTGCGTTGGGCGCAGAGCGCGTCCGTCTTCTTGCTCTAGCCACCAATGGGGAGAAGAAAACTGGCGCTGCCGCTTCTGCATGAATGTAGGATTCAAGCGATAGACAAAACGCGCAAACGCGGAAAAAGTGATCCATTGACCAGCAGGAGCCTGCTCAAGCAAGCCAAGCAGTGTCTGCCGGGCCTCCCTGTTTTCGGTCTCCAGTTCACCCGCTCGCAGCGCGGGCAGATTCAACGGCGTGGCGCGACAGCGCAGACTCAAACCCTCCTCTTGCAGATCAAACAATTCTTCATAGGTAGGCTGGTTCAACCAATGCGTAAAGAGTTCATGCGCGACTTCGGTGTGCCTCGGGCCAAGTAGTAACACGGCAGCATTAGGCAAGACACGCAGACCAGGCGTCCCGGCATCATCCCTATACAGGATGCCCGCCAACTTCAACAGGCGCATGGCAAAGCGTAAGAAAGACAAAGGGCGTGGAACGACGGCCTGCAAAGTCTCTAGCAGCGTCTTTGTGGGCATATCATCGGGAGGAGGAAGCGCAATTGATCCATCTACAGGCAGTGGATTGAGCGAACGACCCGTGGTGCCCGTCCTGGTAATGCCCTCGTTGCGTTTTTCTTCGTGCTCAAGTCGGCTGCCATCCAACGCACGTGCCACCAGGAGCAAGTCTTCCAGCAGGCTATACGGTTCAACCTGCCATACTTTTGGCGCATCAACGTCCTGGCCACCGCCTGCCTCGATAGTAAAGGGTGTGATCGGTAAAGTAACATGCAATGCCGCACGCACTTCTGATGGTATATGCCAGCTTACTTCAAGTGCAGATCCACTCAGCCCCACACGCTGCTGCATAGAGCTATTCAGAGCGGCGCGCACAATCAAAGCTTTGGCCTGCAGTATGAGCAGCATGCTCTGTAACTGGCCCGACCCTCCAAGAGAAAAGCGTTCTGCAAGGCCGCGCAGATCTTCATCGTTCATGGAACCGCCTGCAAGCGTGAGTGCTGCCAGCAACTGGCGCTGTTGTTTCTCCAGCGTCGCTACTACACGGCGTACTGCATCGGGCTGTTTGAGCGCCTCGACTACGGCTTCGGCAAGCTGTTGCTTGTTTAAACCATTTGTGACGATGCTATATTCGCGAGCTATACCGCGTAGTTCGCTCAGCCCTGATTGAGCAAGCATCCCAGCAGTGTTGCTCGCCGGAACAATGAATTGCACTGTTCTCGCCTGTGGGACAGGCCACGACTGACTCATCTCAAACGCCGCGTTGCCTGCTCGCTCTTCTGCAGGCACTGGTTTTGTAGCCTGCTGTTCAAAAGGTTGGAATGTTGTGGAAAGGGGCGATGTGGGTGAAGTTCTAAATGCCATGGGATGAGCAATCCAATAATAAAGAAGGGCGGCAGCATGCTGGCAAACAATAGACGATTGAGTAGGAGATTGGTTACAGGTACAGGTGACTAAACATGAAAATCGATCACGCATCTCGACTTCAACGTTATAGCGACCTGGAGTAGATGGTTTTGCTTCTTCTGTCTCTTTTGTGCTAATTGCCGTTGATGCTTCCTGGTTGAAGGGTATGTTGGGTACTTCAACGATGCCGGAGAGTCGTGCCCCCCGGCGTTTCGTTGCCTGTACACCATCTATACGACAATACTCTTGACCCAACGACGCTGCTGTTAGTCCCGCCATACTGACGATATCAGCTTCACGTAAGCGTTGCAGTGTACCAGGTACAACATCATACATAACAATACATTGCCTGAGAAGGTTAAGCACTCTGGAAAGATCACATGTCGCATTATAATAGCATGTAAGAGGTACTAGGGTCAATCAGGATTCGAGCCTCTATTGTACCTCATTTATAGTGAGGTACAATACAAACAACGTTTTACACGTATTTTTTTCAGGAGAAGATTATCCATGAACCAAGTAACGCAAACCATTTCATACCAGTCTGGCGCTCGCCAGCTCGATGGCTACCTGGCACGCCCCGCGGGAGACGGACCATTTCCCGCCGTCGTTATTATCCACGAGGCATTTGGCCTTAACGAGAACATCAAAGACATCGCCCGCCGCTTTGCCGGTGAAGGCTACGTCGCTCTGGCGGTCGATCTATTCGCTGGCCGCAACCGCGCAATCTGTATGTTCCGCTTCATGAGCGGCATGTTATTTAACTCGCTCAATAATGGGACTGTCCACGACCTGAAGGCGACATTGACCTACCTGTCCGAGCAGCCGGGCGTCGATGCGTCACGGCTGGGCGCGGTTGGTTACTGCATGGGAGGTGCTTTCGCCATTGCCTGGGCCTGCACAGATGACAGGTTAAAAGCGATTGCCCCCTATTATGCCATGAATCCGCGCCCCTTGGAGGCCGTAGCCCGCCTCTGCCCCATGGTCGGCTCATACCCCGACAAGGATTTCACAACATCGAATGGGCAGAAGCTGGACATCGAACTGAACCGCTATAATATCCCACACGATATCAAAATCTATTCCAACTCAAAGCATTCGTTTTTCAACGACCGGGGAGGGCACTATAACGAAGCGGCGGCAAAGGATTCATGGGGACGCGTTTTGCGGTTCTTTGAGGAGCATATTGGGTCAAAGACCGGGGCGGATGTCTAATGATCTAATTCATACATTACATTCGCTACCGCCGCCAGCGCCGCGGTCTCTGCCCGCAGAATACGCGAACCCAGCGATACCACCTGCACTCCACGCCGCTGCGCCAGCGCAACTTCTTCAGCCATCAAGCCTCCCTCGGGGCCGATAAAAAGGACGACGGTTGTATATGGTTGAGATACCTTTGCTTGCGCGAACATCGTCCGGTCGACCGCCAGGGTCGTCCCTACATTTACATCGACCTGGGCGCTCAAAACATCGCGTAGAGTGAGATTGTGCTCCTCTTCCCAGGGCATGATGGCGAAGGCACCGGCGGGAATGTCGTTGAGGGCATGCATGAGCGGGCTTATGGGCAGCAGTTCCGGCCAGATTGTTCGGCTGCTTCCTGGATGATGCGCCGCCAGCGTTGCTGCTTCGACCGGCCTGCATCCTCTAAACCCGCCATTGAACGGCGGCACAGTATAGGGGCGAAGACTGATACGCCTAGCTCGGTGCCTTTTTCCAGCACCCACTCGAAACGAGCCGATTTGAGCAGACCCTGGCAGAGTATAATGCGCACGCAGGCTTCGCGTTTACCCGGCCTGCGTTCGAGCAGGCGGACTTCGACTCCAGCTTTAGAGATTTTGGCGACTGCTGCCGACACCTCGTCACCGCTATTATCGAGCAACAGCAGGTGTTCACCGCTATTGAGGCGCAGCACGTCCCGCACCTGGTGAGCAAGTTCTTTCGGAAGCGCGACATCAATATCGCTTTTTTTAAGCAGTTCCGGCTCAACAAAAAAACGGTGCATATTTTGTATAAGCAACCCCCCTCACCTTTGCATTATCAAAGTGACCCAATCATCGATCATCACCTGCTCGACCAGGTTCAAGCCGGCATCCAAAAGAGGCTGTTCGGCTTCGTGACGGCGCTCCTCAATAATGCCACCGGCGATGAGTATGCCGCCTGGCGTCAGCACCCGGGCAAGATAGGCAGCGATCGAGCCGATGACACGAGCTATGATATTTGCCAGTACAAGGTCGAACTGTCCCGCCAGCCGTGTGGCCTCAGCGTCATCGAGCACGCCCAATACCACGCTGACGCGCTCGCTCAGTTGATTGACGGCCGCGTTGGCAGCCGCGCTTTCAACGGCTACGCTGCTGTTATCGATGCAATAGACACTCGCTGCACCCAGCCTGGCTGCGGCCAGCGCCAGGATGCCTGAACCAGTACCGGCATCAAGTACGCGCATACCGGGCCGCACACGTTGCTCGACCTGTTCAAGACACATGCGCGTAGTGGGGTGTAGACCGGTGCCAAAGGCCATACCGGGATCAAGCTCAATCACTACCTCGTCATCTCTAGGAGTGTAGTCCCGCCACGATGGGCGAATAACCAGGCGTTTGCCGATATGCGTAACATGGTAATAATCTTTCCAGGCATTGGCCCAGTCCTCTTCATTCACAATTCGCGTCTGCAATTCGCCAACAAATTGCGGTCCCAGGCTGGACAGGTGCCACAGGCCCTCGGCCACACGTTGTCGTACCTCTTCCTCCTTGCCATCAGTGGGCAGATATGCGCGTACCTCAACGGGTTGCCCGCTCAATACGCGATACTCCTGCCCCTCGTCCAGCAGCTCGATCGGCTCTTCGATTGCCACCCCGCCGGAGGCGTAGCGACTTAAAAGTTCACTCACAGATTCTACGGCTTCCGGATGCGCCTGCACCGTTAGCTCTAACCAATGCATCTCTACAATTCTCCCTCTACGAAACCTCGACACCAAAATAATCGTAAGTATTATCTCACACTCACATCCTGACCCGCCCTGATGGCTCCCCCACGCTGGCCTCTAAACGTTCCTTCAAGCGCCGTAGATCGCCCGCGAAGCGTTTCCGCAGACTGGCAGCCATCAACGGCTCCAGCAGCCAGTAGAAGCCCCTCAGTTCTACCGTTGCCTGGTAGGTAAAGCGGGTCTGCTCACCCATGGGCTCGACCGTACGCCTGCCCGAAACGCGGATCTCATCCGCCATCAGCCCGGCGAAAGCGACCTCCCGGTTAGGCTCACACTTCGTTACCTCGCCCGGAGTTACCATCTTTCTTCCAAAGAAACGTCCCACCTCCCGCGTCTTCGTCCCAACCTGGGAACGACCCGGCGGCATCTGCATCATCTCGAGCACGCCTGTCCGCCATCGTGGATCACGCTCGTAGTTGCTCACAAACTCGAAGACCGCCTCAACGGGGCGTGCAATGACAATACTTACGCTGATATCCATGGCACAATGCCCTAACGACACACTCCATGTCCGGCTAAAACACCGCGGGTTCCATGTATTCCCCGAAGACCGCGCGGAAGACATCCATAATCTCGCCCAGGGTCGCGTAAGCTCTAACCGCTTCAATAATGGCGGGCATGGTATTTTCTGTACCCTCGGCTACACGGCGCAGGTTCTCCAACGTGCCTTTGACGGCGGCGTTGTCCCGCTCGCGGCGCACGCGGTTAAGGCGTTCAAGGTGCGCACGCTCTCCAACCACGTCGATATAGAGCGTGGGAACCTTGATGTCCTCTTCCATGGCATAGTCGTTCACACCCACGATCGTACGTTTGTGCTGGTCGATCTCCTGCTGATAGCGATACGCGGACTCGGCAATCTCACGCTGGAAGAAGCCATTCTGAACACAGGCCAGGACGCCTCCCAACGCATCGATACGTTTCAGGTAATCCATTGCCGCTCGTTCGGTCTCGTCCGTCAGGGCCTCGACAAAGTAGGAGCCGCCCAGGGGATCAACAGTGTTGACAATACCACTCTCACTGGCGATGACCTGCTGGGTGCGCAGGGCGATCAGCGCGGCCCTCTCTGTGGGTAGAGCCAGGGCCTCATCCAACGAGTTGGTGTGAAGCGAGTTGGTGCCGCCAAGGGCCGCGGCCAGGGCTTGAATGGTAGTGCGCACGATGTTGTTATCAGGCTGCTGGGCAGTCAGGGAGACCCCGGCAGTCTGCGCGTGACAGCGCATGAGCCAGGAGCGTGGGTCCTTAGCGCCATAGCGTTCGCGCATCAGTTTGGCCCACAAACGGCGGCCGGCGCGAAACTTCGCGATTTCTTCAAAGAAGTCATTATGTACATCGAAGAAGAACGAGAGGCGCGGCGCGAATTCGTCGATCTTCAGGCCCCGCTTTAGAGCAGCATCGACGTAGGCCAGGCCATCGGCAATAGTGAATGCCAGTTCCTGGACAGCGGTTGCGCCCGCCTCGCGAATGTGATAGCCGCTAATGCTGATCGTGTTCCAGCGCGGCATGTAGCGTGTGCCGAATTCGATGGTATCCGTTACCAGGCGCATGGATGGCTCGGGCGGGAAGAGAAATTCTTTCTGGGCGCTATACTCCTTAAGTATGTCGTTTTGCAGCGTGCCGCCCAGTTTTTCCCTGGCAAAGCCGCGCTTCTCCGCGTTGACGATATACATAGCCCAGATCACGGATGCTGGACTATTAATGGTCATCGAAGTGGTAACCTTGTCGAGGGGCAGGCCATCGAATAAGATCTCCATGTCAGCCAGTGAAGAGATGGCGACACCACATTTACCAAACTCACCTGCTGCAAGCGGATGGTCGGTGTCATAGCCATAAAGCGTGGGCATATCAAAGGCCGTTGAGAGACCCGTCTGACCCTGTGAGAGCAGATATTTGAAGCGCGCATTCGTGTCTTCCGCAGTGCCAAAACCCGCGAACATACGCATCGTCCACGGTTTGGCGCGGTACATAGTCGGCTGCACACCGCGTGTATAGGGATATTCGCCAGGAAGCCCGATGTCGCGCGTATAGTCCAGGTTCTCGTTATCCTGCGGCATATACACGCGATTGATAGGGACGCTGGAGGTGGTCATAAGGTTGTCGCATTCGGGCATACGTTCCTGCGACTCCCGCACGCTGGTATCTTCCCAATGCCGCCGCTCGACCTTCAAGCGTTCCAACTCTGCTTTATCAAAAAGTGTACCTTGTTCAACAATATTCTGCTGACCTGTATCTGTTGATCTCTGCTCAAGCATGCTAAGTGATTCCTCCTCGTTGAGGTTACAGGTGAAAAAGGGATAAGAATCATACGTTGGCCTATTTCCAAATGTATGAAATATTGTACCACACTAAGCTTTATAGACCTTTCTTATGATTCAAACATAACCAATAGTGATAAATCATATAGCTTGCAGGAATGAATATTCCATGGTATTGTTGATGCAGTTGCTCCACTTCCCTGGTGGGATCTATCTAACTCACCAGCTAGCCTTTTATTTGTGTCCGAAAGGTCGCGGCGAGAGCAGTAGCTTATTCCGTTTAGCGTGTGTTAGCAAGCAAAGGAGTCGTTTTATGACCGTCGTCGATGAGTTCCTGCAAGCAAATGAGGAATATGCCTCGCACTTCCAAAAAGGTGATCTTCCATTACCTCCCGCGCGCAAAGTAGCCGTACTGGCTTGTATGGATGCGCGCCTTGATCCAGCGCGCATACTTGGCCTGGAAGAGGGTGATGCACATGTTATTCGCAACGCAGGTGGACGAGCCGCCGATGCCCTGCGTTCCCTGGTCATCTCCGAGCAATTGCTTGGCACCAACACCATCGTCATTATTCATCACACCGACTGTGGTATGCTCACCTTTACCAACGAACAAATCCACGATAAAGTGAAGAGGGACTTATCTGCTGACGCAGACCACATCGCCTTCCTCCCTTTCAAGGACCTGGAACAGTCCGTGCGCGACGACATCGCCTTCCTGCGCAATTCGCCTCTCATTCCCCAGAACATCGACATCAGAGGCTTTATCTACGATGTCAAGACCGGCAAATTGCAGCCCGTGGCCTGACAGCATCACAGGAAACTGCAAGAAGACCTCCGTCGCAAGCTTTCAACGCAGCTTGCGACGGAGGTCTTTGTCGTCAACTCCTAACTCACACCTCAACCGCCATCGCCACCGCTCCACCGCCACCCAGGCACAGCGTCGCCAATCCTCTGCCACCGCCCCGGCGGCGCAATTCGTAGATCAGAGTGGTCAAGACGCGCGAGCCGCTGGAGCCAATGGGATGGCCCAGCGCAATCGCTCCACCGTTAACGTTTACGCGCGACCAATCCCAGTCGAGTTCTTTACCATTCGCCAGGGTCTGCGCCGCAAAGGCTTCGTTGACCTCGATCAAGTCAAAATCGCCGAGCTTGAGCCCCGTGCGCTCTAACAGCCGGTTGACGGCACGGGTGGGTGCCGCAAAGATGTAACGCGGCGTAATCGCGGCTGAAGCATAACCAGTAATGCGCGCTAAAACGCCCAGCCCGTTTGCCTTTGCGAAATCCTGGTCCACAACGACGGTGGCCGAAGCCCCATCGCTTAAACCAGGGGCATTGCCCGCCGTAACCGTGCCACCTTCTTTAAAGGCAGGCTTAAGCTTTGCAAGTGCATCCAGCGTAGTATCGCCGCGAATGGGTTCATCGCTATCCACCACCACGACACCATTCTTCTGCTTGATTTCGACGGGCACAATCTCGTCTTTAAAGCGCCCGGAAGCGGTAGCAGCGGCAGCGCGCTGCTGGCTCTGGAGCGCGAACTGGTCCTGCTCTTCGCGTGTGACCCCAAACTTTTCGGCGATGATCTCGGCTTCGCCGCCCATATGCGTGTTTTCAAAGGCGCACCATAGGCCGTCATGCACAACAGCGTCGATCAGCTCGCCATTGCCCATGCGGTACCCAGTCCGGGCCTTAGCCAGCAGGTAGGGGGTATTGCTCATACTCTCCATGCCGCCTGCAACAAATGCCTGGGCATCTCCGGCCCGGATGGCCTGGGCAGCGAGCATGACAGCTTTAAGGCCCGAGCCGCACACTTTATTGACAGTAAACGCGGGCAGATCATCCGGTAGGCCGGCATGAATAGCGGCCTGCCGGGCTGGAGCCTGGCCAATGCCCGCAGAGACAACGTTGCCCATGATAACCTCATCGATCGAGTCGGGCGAGATACCTGAGCGGCGTACAACTTCTTTTATGACGATAGCGCCGAGTTTCGGCGCCGTAAAACTGGCAAGACTGCCGAGGAATTTGCCGGTCGGTACGCGTACCGCTCCGGCGATCACAGGTGTATGTTCTGACATCGCAAATTCTCCCTTGGACCTGGATGCATTGACCCCTCATCCACAACATTGTGAATGTTCGCAAACAACCAGGTATACCTATTCCATTGTATCGCGTACCCGGAAGAAAGGGCAAACTCGCAACGTCAGCGGATGGCAAAAGCGGCCGTAGGGGCCGATTTATTCATACACCACCAGGAGTATTGCTCTTTCATTCCCTCAACGCAAGTGTTATACTTTTTTGCATGCATCACCAGGCACTTTTTGTAATTCCTGCTTCTTTTTAAGAAACGAGGTGCAAAGAATGACACCAGCAGAAAGTAATGCAACAACTGGCGGCAGGCGACCAGGTATTCTCAGGGGTACGAGGTTATTACTGATTGGACTGGCCTTAGTATTTGTAATAGGGAGCGCTGGATTTCTCTATACCACAATTGCTAAACAGAGAACTATCGACAGTGCTCACGCCACTGCCACCGCTCACGCCGCCGCCACCGCACATACCATGCTTACTGGGACCCACGCTGCCGCCACTGCTGTCATAGCTACTGTTCAGGCCGAAGCTACCACCACCGCTATCGCAGCTACCGCCACGGCTACCGCATTACAGAATATCTACATCCAGGCTACAAGAGGAAGACCAGTACTTGACGACCCATTAAAGGATAACAGCAAGGGCTACGACTGGCTCGCCAGCTCTTTTACTGGCTACCCCTGTGAGTTCACAGCAGGGGCCTATCATGTCAAGTCGCCGACCCAAAGTTCCGGCACCTTATGCCTTGCTCAGAGTACTGACTACAGCAACTTCGCCTTTCAAGTCCAGATGACAATTATTGCGGGTGATACTGGTGGGATTGCCTTCCGGGCAGATGGTGCGAACACCAGGCTTTATCTCTTCGGTATTCAATCAGATGGGACTTATGTTCTTGATCTCTATGCAGGTAGTAGTGTTTCTCAGGCACGGAGACTGGCCTTCGGATCTTCCTCGGCCATTAACACCGGCCTGAATCGGCCTAACCTGATTACCGTGGTAGCACGGGGCAGTAGCATCGACCTCTATGTGAATCAGCAGTATGTCACAGGTGGGAGTGATAGCACCTACAGCCACGGTCAAATCGGCGTTGTGGCCTACGCTTATAACAGTAATTCAACAGAGGTTGCATTTAGCAATGCAAAGGTGTGGACGCTATGAGGGCTGCAACCCAAATTACGGCTTAGCAGGAAGCGTCCCCATTTGGAAACCCCGGGGGACGCTCATATCCCACATCGAGGAGGAAACCTGGGAGGCAGGAATCACTTTGACTGTATCGTACATGGGTTCTCCAGTACCAGGGCCGCTGGCGCCCTGCAACACATTGACCGGCATATAGTCCATATCCAGCAGCAACACAAGACCATCTTTAGTGCGGATACGGTAGACATCCTGACCTCTAAAGTTTTCCTTATCGAGGAAGACAGCCGCCTTTGTCTGCAAATCATGTCGCAGTTGCGC
>WNFM01207645.1_pt1 | contig 14260 bp, 16 predicted proteins | sample 5400271 | NCBI WGS metagenome assembly WNFM01 (sample SAMN13153352, study PRJNA577476) | soil metagenome | isolation source: 60 cm saprolite on Douglas fir-dominated hillslope | place: USA:California | collected 2013-09-17 | reverse complement strand
CGCCACCGGCGCCTATTTCGTCGTAGGCCTGGCGCTTCTTTTCAAGATCGACGTCAATCGAGGGCGCGAGGCGGCCCTGACCTGAAGCCCGCTACAGGTAGGCCTCCGCGCACTTGATGATTTCGGTGTTCGTGGGGCGCTCCAGGCAGTGGCGGGCGTCCTCGCTGCGGCGCGCTTTTCTCGTCGCGCTCATGGGGGCGGACGGCTTTGCGGCCGCAACGGCCGGCTTGGCTTCCGCCGCGGCCGACTTGGCCGCCTGCGGAGCGGCCGGCTTCGTTTCGCTCTGGGCCAAGGCGACCGAAAAAAACACCATCGTGGTCCCGGCCAGCAACGCAATGCTCTTCATATGACGTCCTTTCGATCTCCCTCCAACGCCGTCATATCGTAGCCTTTTTTCAGGTTTTCAGCTTTGCCAGGTAGTTTCGGATGCGCTGTGCATTAATGCCGATGTCGCTGCGCCCGACCCGCGACACCGAGCGCACGTCGATCTTGCTGCCGCTGCCCGCGGGCGCGACGCGGATCACCACGTCGTCCTTGAAGCCGTACCAGAACGTCGTATCCGTGGCCTCGATCCTGCCTTCGGCGGCGTTGTCGGCCACCATTGCCCATCCCATGCTCTTGGCTGCGTCCAGCGCACGCGCAAAAGCGGCTTGCGGCGGCATCGCAAGCTCCAGCGGCTTGATGTCGGGATAGCCTTTGAGCTGCTGATCGGCGATTTCCTTCCCGCCGTAAACCGCAGTGTTCTCCACCCCCTGGCGCAGCGGCAGAACGGCGACGAAAAGCGGCGGATTCACGGTGTCGGTCGAGATATCGTGGATGCGCGGCACCGACTGCGCGCGCTGCCGCCACTGCCACGGCACATAAGACACCGCGAGGCCGACGATGAGCGCGGCGATGAGGCCTGCGGTCCAGCCGGCGCGCACCTTCGGAATCGCGAGCGCGATGGTCGCCAGGGCGCCAGCAGCCAGCCCGACGTAGACCGCCCAGGGCTGCAACCCGGCCAAGCCGGTGCGGAAGTGCCACCAGCCCCCATCCGGTATCCCATGGGAGCGGCCAGCAGCAACAACGCGGCGGCGACGGTGGTCAGCAGAACGAGAGCGCGAAACGGGGCTATGAGTTTCATGAGCCTCCCTCCTGTATGCGATACATCATGTGCCCTATCATAGAACAGCCGGTATCATTCGCGCTCCCCCCTTTCAGAAGATCCCCCAGGAGAGATTTATGGCTATCAAAGTCGGCGACAAGCTGCCCGACGGCAAGTTGATGGAGTCCACCGAGTTCGATTCCGCGACGCAGTGCGCGATGCCGCCCAAGGAAGTGAATGTCGCGGATGCGGCGAGGGGCAAGAAGATCGCGGTGTTCGGGCTGCCTGGCGCGTATACGCCGACCTGCTCGGCGAAGCACGTGCCGAGCTACGTGCAGAACATGGACCAACTGAAGAAGAAAGGCGTGAGCGAGGTGTGGTGCGTGGCGACCAACGACGCGTTCGTCATGGCGCACTGGGGCAAGGACCAGAAGGCGCTCGGCAAGATCCGGTTCCTCGCCGACGGCAGCGGCACCTGGACCAAGGCGCTCGGCCTCGAGCTCGACCTCAACGCGCGCGGCATGGGCACGCGCATGCAGCGCTTCTCGATGCTCGTCGACAATGGCCTGGTGAAGCAGGTCAACATCGAGGGCCCGGGCAAGTTCGAGGTCTCCGACGGCGCGACGATGCTCAAGCAGCTCGGTTGAAACAAAGCGTTACATGTCGCCGGTTAGCGGAGCCGTAAGCTGAGCGTTTTCATTATGGGATTTCCCATGAAAGGAACCGACATGCTGAAAGCTCTCACCCCGCTGCTTGGCGCCGTTCTGCTGGCCGTAACCACCGCGCTCTACGCGCAGACCCCCCCGGCCCCTGCCGACAGCGCCAAGACCAGGCACGAGAAGATGAAGGCGGCGCACCAGAAGGCAAGCAGCGCGTGCGAAGGCAAGCAGGGCCAGGAGCACCGCGACTGCATGCGCAAGGAGATGTGCGCCCAGTCGAAGGACGCGGCGACGTGCGAGGCGCATTTCAAGGAGCGCTCCGCGGCGTTCAACAAGGCCTACGACTCGTGCAAGGGCAAGGCAACCGGGGACGAGTTCCGCTCCTGCATGCGCGAGCAGCGCGTCCGCGCGAAGAAGTAAACCCCTCTGTCTCTCTGAAGCCATCGGGCGCCGGTAGAATCCGGCGCTTCGATGGCGTTTGACCGCTCCGCTTACGCCGAGGGATTCCGGGCGTCGCTGCCCGTGCTCCTCGGCATCGTTCCCTTCGGGGTCATCACCGGCGTCGCGATGGTCGCCAGCGGCATTACGCCGCTCGCGGCGATGGCGATGTCGATATTCGTGTTCGCCGGCGCCTCGATGGTCGCGACCGCGCAGCTGCTGTCGCAGGGCACGCCCGCGGCGCTGATCGTCCTGGCGACGCTGTTCATCAACATGCGGTTCATGATGTACAGCGCGTCGCTGCGCCAGTATTTCGTGCGCCTGCCGGCGCGCTGGCGCCTCGCCATCGCCTATCTGCTGGCCGACAACGTATACGGGCTGACGCTGGCGAGGTTTGCGGACCATCCCGACGACCCGGGAAAGCTCGAATACTTTCTCGGCGCCGGGGTGCCGATCTGGCTCGCGTGGCAGGCGGCGGTGCTGGCCGGCGTCGTGATCGGCGCCGGGGTGCCGGCTTCCTGGCGGCTGGAGTTCGCCGCCCCGCTCGTCTTCATCGCGATGACCGTGCCGCTGCTGCGCGATCGCGCCATGGTGGCCGCCGCGCTGGCAGCGGCCGTCACCGTGGTGGCCACCAGCGGCCTGCCGCTGCGCCTGAACCTGATCGTCGCCGCCCTTGCCGGCATTGGGGCGGGATTGATCTGCGAGAGAAAAACCCGATGAACGTGTGGCTCGTGCTCGCCGGCATGGCGGTCGTCACCTATCTGCTGCGCGCTTCGTTCCTCGTGCTGCCGGAGAGCGTCGGCACGCCCCCGCTGCTGCGCCGCGCCCTGCGCTATGTGCCCGCGGCGGTGCTGACCGCGATCTGGGCGCCGGAACTGCTGCTGCAGGATCAAGTCCTATATCTGGCGCTGCAGAACGAGAAGCTGCTCGCCGGCAGCGTTGCGATCGCCGTGGCGTGGCGCTGGCGCCTTACCTCCGCTACGATTGCAAGCGGTCTCGTGGCTCTTCACTTCTTTGATCGGCTGATATGAAACGGTTTTTTTTCGCCGTGTTCCTCGTAGCCTGCTTCGGAACGGCCGCCGGCCAGGCCGCGAATAAGAATGTCGCCTTAGTAAAAGCGGCTTCGATCGAGGGCGTCACCGAGTACCGGCTGGCGAACGGGTTGCGCGTGCTGACGCTGCCCGATCCGGGCATCGACACCATCACCGTGCACATCACCTATCTCGTCGGCTCGCGCCACGAGGGCTACGGCGAGAAAGGCATGGCGCACCTGCTCGAGCACATGCTGTTCAAGGGCTCGAAGCGCTTCCCCGACGTCAAGCAGCAGCTCACCCAGCGCGGCGCGCGCTGGAACGGCACCACGGCGAGCGACCGCACCACCTACTTCGAAAGCTTCGCGGCGACCGGCGCCAACCTGGAGTGGGCAATCGCCCTGGAAGCCGACCGCATGGTCAATTCGTTCGTTCGCAGGACCGACCTCGACAGCGAGATGACGGTGGTGCGCAACGAATTCGAGATGGGCGAGAACAATCCGGGGAGCGTGCTGATGCAGCGCATGCAGCAGCTCGCCTTCCCCTGGCACAACTACGGCAATCCCATCATCGGCCAGCGCGCCGACATCGAGCAGGTGCCGATCGACAAGCTGCAGGCGTTCTATCGCACCTGGTACCGGCCGGACAATGCGCTGCTGATCGTCGCCGGGCGGTTCGACGAGAGTGCCGCCCTCAAGCTGGTCAATCGGCACTTCGGGGCGATACCAAAGCCAAAAAGCGCATTGCCCTCGTTCTACACCCAGGAGCCGGCCCAGGACGGCGAGCGCACGGTGATCCTGCGGCGTGTCGGCGACAACCCGATGGTGCAGGCGCTCTACCGCGTGCCGGCGGGCAGCCATCCCGACTACCCGGCGATCGATGTGCTGGTGCACGTCCTAACGGACGTTCCGGCCGGGCGCGTGTACCGCGCCCTGGTTGAAAAGGGAGTCGCGAGCCACACCTGGGGCGGCGAGCGCGGCCTCCACGACCCGGGCTACATGTATTTCGGCGCTTCGCTGCCGAAGGATGGAGATATTGATTCCACAAAGGAAAGCCTTCTCAAAGTCATAGAGAGTGTCAAACAGAACAAAATAGAAGCGGCCGAGGTCGAGCGCGCCCGCACCGCGCTGCTGAACGACTTCGAGCGCACGCAAATGGAGACCGGGTCGCTGGTGCGCTCGCTTTCTGAGTTCCATGCGATCGGCGACTGGCGGCTGCATTTTCTCTATCGCGACCGCGTGAAGAAAGTGGCGCTCGCCGACGTGCAGCGCGTCGCCGACTCCTTCCTGAAGCCCGCCAACCGGGTGGTGGGGCTGTTCATCCCCGCCGAGTCCGTGGATCGCGCCGAGATCCCGGCGACCCCGGACTTCCAGGGCGCCCTCGCCGGCTATCGCGGCGGCGACGGCGTGCGGCTCGGCGAGGCATTCGACGCCACGCCGTCGAACATCGAGTCGCGGGTGCTGCGCGAGACCCTGGCGAACGGCATCCGCGCCGCCTTCCTGCCGAAGAAAACGCGCGGCGGCCACGTCATCGTCAGCCTGACGCTGCACTGGGGCGACGAGAAAAGCCTGACCAACCGCGATGTGGCCTGCAGCTTCGCCGGCGGCCTGCTGCCGCGCGGCACGCGCAGGCACACGCGGACGGAATTGAAGGAAGCCTTCGAGCGGCTGAATGCCAGCGTCTCGGTCGGCGGCGACGGCGCGAGCGTCGAGGTGCGCCGCGAGAACCTCGCCGCTACGCTGCGCCTGGTTGCGGAGATGCTCGAGGAGCCCGTTTTCCCCGCCGCGGAGTTCGAAGAGATCAAGCGCGCCGCGATCAGCGGCGCTGAGTCGCAGCGCAGCGATCCGTCGGCGCGCGCCGGCGAGCGCCTGGCGCGCCACCTGCAGACCTATCCGCCCGGCCACCCGCACTACACCCCGACGCTCGAGGAGCGCATCGACTTGCTGCGCCGGGCGACGCTCGATGAGGCGGTCGCCTGCTACCGCGATCTTTTCGGCGCGACCGGCGCCGATTTCGTCGCGGTCGGCGACTTCGACCCGGAAGAGCTCGCGCGCCTGGTGGACGAGCTGTTCGGCGCCTGGCGCACGCCGCGGCCCTTCGAGCGCGTGCCCTCGCTGCATTTCGAGCAGCCGGCGTTCGAGAACGAACTGATCTTCCCCGACAAGGCGAACGCCGTGCTGCGCGGCGGCCTCAACCTCAGGATGCGCGATGACCATCCTGACTTTCCAGCTCTGGTGCTCGCCAACCAGCTGCTCGGCGGCTCGTCCACGGCGCGCATCCCGGCGCGCGTGCGCGAGAAGGAAGGCCTTTCCTACAGCACTTCGACCAGCTTCAGTTCGAGCCCCTTCGACGAGGCGGCGTCATTCCGCGTGTCGGCGATCTTCGCGCCGCAGAACCGCGTCCTTGTCGAGCACGCGATCCGCGAGGAGCTCGAGCGCGCGGTGCGCGAAGGCTTCAGCCCCGGCGAGGTCGAAGCGGGCAAGAAAGCCCTGCTCGAGGCGCGGCGCATGGCGCGCACCCAGGACCGCTCGCTGGTCGGCCGGCTCGGCATGTATTCCTTCGCCAAGCGCACCTTCGCCTGGGACATCGAGTTCGAGTCGAAGATCGCGGCGCTGAGCGCAGAGCAAGTCAATGCAGCCTTGAGGCGCCATGTGGATCCCGCTCGCCTTTCGATCGTAAAGGCAGGCGACTTCAAGAAGTAAAACGGAAATCGGTGTCTGACACCGGTTTCAGCGATTCTTCAACAAATCCCTTATCTCCTCGAGCAGCTTTTCCTGGCGCGGCGGCGCAGCGGGCGCCGCCTCTTCCCTGCGCCGGAAGCGGTTGATCAGCTTCACGGCAAGGAAAATTGCCGCAGTGATGATGACGAAGTCGACGCAGGTCTGGATGAACTTGCCGTAGGCGATCCTGGCGGCGCCGAACTGGATCACGAGGGTCTTGAAGTCCAGCCCGCCGATCAGCACGCCGAGCGCCGGCATGACCATGTCCTCCACCAGCGACGACACGATCTTGCCGAAGGCACCGCCGATGATCACGCCGACCGCGAGGTCGACGACGTTGCCCTTCACCGCGAAGTCCCTGAATTCCTTCAGCAGGTTCATCACACGATCTCCGGGTAGCTGATTTCCAGGATTTCCAGCTTTTCATCCCCCGAGGGCGTGCGCACCGTGACCCGGTCTCCCGCGCGCGCCTTCAGGAGCGCCTTCGCCACCGGCGAGATCCAGGAGACCTTTCCCTTCGCAGGATCGACCTCGTCTACGCCGGCGATGATGACTTCCCTCGTTTCCTTTTTGGTACGGATTTTTACCTTCGCACCAAAAAAGATCTGGTCGCTATCGCGGCCCGCGGATTGCACGACCTCGGCCGCCTCCAGCCGCTTGATGAGGAACCGCACCCGGCGGTCGATTTCCCGCAGGCGTTTCTTCCCGTAGATGTAGTCGGCGTTCTCCGAGCGATCGCCGAGCGCCGCCGCCCAGGCGACGGTCCTCACCACTTCGGGGCGCTCGATCTCGACCAGCTGCCTGAGCTCGGCCTTGAGGCGCGCGAAACCGGAAGGCGAGATGTAGTTCTTGCCACCCGCCGGCAGCGCCGCGCTCTCTCGCTCTTCTTCCTCGGGCTCGGCGTGCGATTCCTTGACGAAAGCTTTCGACATCGCGGCTGCATATTATCCGCTTGCAAGCCGCGGGCAAGGCTCTAAAATTGAGGACGGGGAAAGAGAGGGGTTCACGATGGCGGAAAAAAGGGAAAAGCTCGATTTCCTGACCAAGCTGCGCGTCCGCGACATGATTCTCACCGGACTCATCACCATCGCAGCGGTGCTGGTGAACCTGCCCAACGAGTACGTCGAGGACACGCTTGGCCTGAGCCACAACACGCTGGTCGCAGTGCTCGCGGTGTCGGTGATATTCGGGCTGTTCCTCTACCTCAAGTTCTTCTTTTTCCTCGCGGTGGTGGTGCTGATCGCCGGCGCCAACATGCCGGAGCAGATCGCCGAGGGCGTCAGCGACGTCACCGGGTTCACCATCTCCAAGGTGCCGATCGTGCTGGCGCTGGTGGTCATGGTGGGAATCGCCCTCATCAACTACGTGATCAAGCTGCTGCCGACCGGCCTCGAGGCCAGGCCCAAGGAAAGGAGCCTGGAGGGCATCCGGGCGCTGTTCTACGCCATCGAGAAGAGCAACCTGGTGTACGCGCAGAAAGTGCTGTCGATGAACTTCGACCCGAACTTGCATCATGACAACGGCTATACCGCCCTCGCCTACGCCGCCGCCAAGGGCAGCACGCCCATGATCGAGCTGCTGCTGCGCAACGGTTCCGACCCCTCGCAGGTAACCAAGGAAGGCGACACGGCGGTCGAGCTGGCGCTGCGCTTCGGGCATGGCGAGGTCGCGGACCTCCTCAAGCGCGCGCGCCAGTCCACGGACGCGGCGCCGCAGCAGCGGCAGCCGGCAACGCAGACCGGCTAGCAAGTCTTTTCAAATTCAGGCACTTCGGCGGGGCTGAGGAGGCCGTTTGACCTCCCCCCATCACTGTATATATAGTCAGTAGCCCCCATTCAACGGCATGCAAACGACCCTCGCCTCTACCGTCGCCGAGCAGGAAATCTGCCGCGACACGCTGCTCGAGAAATACGCCAAGGGCAAGGAAGCCTCGGCGCCGGATGCGCTGCGCCTCGTGCGCCGGCGCGTGGCGCATGCCCTCGCCCAGGCCGAGCCCGAGGAGAAGCGCGCCTACTGGGAGCGTCGCTTTCTGCAGGCGCAGGAGGAAGGCTTCATCCCGGCCGGGCGCATCAACTCGGCCGCCGGGGTGCAGCTCCAGGCGACCCTGATCAACTGCTTCGTGCAGCCGGTCGGCGACTCGATTTCCGAGGTCGTCGACGGCAAGCCCGGCATCTACACCGCGCTCCAGGAGGCGGCCGAGACCATGCGCCGCGGCGGCGGCGTCGGCTACGACTTTTCCGCCATCCGGCCCAAGGGCGCCGAGGTCAGGGGCACCCGCTCGCGCGCCAGCGGCCCGGTCTCGTACATGCGCGTGTTCGACCGCTCGTGCGAGACGGTCGAGTCGGCGGGCGCGCGGCGCGGCGCGCAGATGGGAGTGCTGCGCTGCGACCACCCCGACGTCGAGGAATTCGTCCACGCCAAGGACGAGGGCGATCTCGCCAATTTCAACGTCTCGGTGGGCGTGACTGATGAATTCATGCTCGCCGTCGAAAAGGATCTGTCTTTCGAATTGATCCATAAAGCCAAACCCTGGCCCAGCAAGGACGTCTACCAGCGCCCTGACGGCCTGTGGGTCTACAGCAAGCTGCGCGCGCGCGAGCTGTGGGACCAGATCATGCGCTCGACCTACGACCACGCCGAGCCCGGCATCCTGTTTCTCGACCGCATCAACCGCGACAACAACCTGAGCTACTGTGAGTCGATCGAGGCCACCAACCCCTGCGCCGAGCAGCCACTTCCCCCATACGGTTGTTGCTGTTTGGGGTCTATAGATTTGACTCGTTTTGTAAAAAACGCCTTTTTGCAAGACGCTTCGTTCGACTATGACCACTTCGGAAAGGTCGTAGAGACCTCGATCCGGATGCTCGACAACGTGCTCGACGTGACCGCCTGGCCGCTCGAGCAGCAGCGCAAGGAGGCGATGGCGAAGCGCCGCGTCGGCCTCGGGTTCACCGGGCTGGGCGACGCGCTCATCATGCTGCGCCTGAAGTACGACACCGACGAGGCGCGCGCCATGGCGGCGCGCATCTCCCAGGGAATGCGCGACCGCGCCTACGAGGCGTCGGTGGAGCTGGCCAGGGAAAAGGGCGCCTTTCCGCTTTTCAATGCCGATTTGTATTTGTCAGGCAGCAGTTTTTCCTCCCGCCTTCCTTCGGGATTGAAGGAGCAGATCAAAAAGCACGGCATCAGAAACTCGCACCTGCTTTCGATCGCCCCCACCGGAACGATCAGCCTCGCCTTCGCCGACAACGCATCGAACGGCATCGAGCCGCCGTTCTCGTGGACCTATACCCGCAAGAAGCGCATGGCCGACGGCTCGCTGCAGGAGTTTCCGGTCGAGGACCACGCCTGGCGCCAATACAAGGCCGCCGGCGGCGATGTCGAGGCGCTGCCGCCCTACTTCGTCACCGCGCTCGAGCTCTCGGCGCGCTCGCATGAAGAGATGGTCGCCTCGGTCGCGCCCTACATCGACACCAGCATCTCCAAGACGGTGAACGTGCCGGAGGACTATCCGTACGCCGAGTTCCAGGACCTGTACCTGCTCGCCTGGAAGTCGGGACTCAAAGGCCTGGCGACGTACCGTCCGAACAAGATCCTCGGCTCGGTTCTGTCGGTCGACAAGCCGCAGGATTTCATGCAGGACGATTTCAACAGGAGGATTTCGATCAAGAGCGTCCCTGCGCCGGTCCTTGCCAGCCTGCGCTGGCCCGGGCGGCCGGACCTCGCCGGCGGCAACCCGGCGTGGACCTACATGATCGAGCACCCGCATTACCATTTCGCGGTGTTCGTCGGTCACGTCAACAACGGCGCACCGCACGCCTTCGAGGTGTGGGTGAACGGCAGCGAGCAGCCGCGCGCCCTGGGCGCTCTGGCGAAGACCCTTTCGATGGACATGCGCGCCGACGACCACGCCTGGCTGATGCTCAAGCTCGATGCGCTCGCCAAGGCGGGCGGCGACGACGCCTTCGACATGCCCTTCCCGCCGCGCGGCGAGAAAAAACGCATGCCGTCCCTGGTCTCGGCCTTCGCCCAGCTCGTGCGCTACCGGGTCGAGGAGCTGCATGCGGGCCTGGCGGGAGACTTCTCCCTGAAGGCGATGGATGGCTCCTCGCCCATCACGGACACCATGTTCGCCCTCAAGGAGCCGAAGACCGGCACCGACGGCACCATGTCGTGGACCGTGGACGTCCTCAATCCGCGCACCGGCGACGATTTTGTCCTCGGCCTGAAAGAAATCACCCTGCCCGCCGGGAGCGGGTTCCCCGCGGGCGTGACGCGGCCCTATTCGGTCTGGCTCTCGGGCGAATACCCGCGCACGCTCGACGGCCTGTGCAAGATCCTGTCGCTCGACATGCGGGTGCTCGACCCCGCCTGGATCGGGATGAAGCTGCGCAAGCTCCTCGACTTCCCCGAGCCGCTCGGCGACTTCATCGCCTTCGTTCCCGGCAGCCGCAAGCAGCAGACCTTCCCTTCGACCGTCTCCTACCTGGCGCGCCTCATCCTGCACCGCTACGCCATGCTCGGCCTGCTCGACGAGCACGGCATGCCCAGGCAGCAGATGGGAATCCTCGAGTCCCCTTCCGAAAAGCACAGCCCGCTCATCGCGGGCGCCCGCTGCCCCGAGTGTTTCAACACCACGCTCATCCGCAAAGACGGCTGCGACTACTGCACCGCCTGCGGCTACGTGGGGATCTGCGGGTGAAAGACTAGAACACGTAGGCGACGCTGGAGAAGAAGAGATACTGCGAGCGCGTCTCGGTGATCGGGCTGTGCGCCGCGTCGCCCTGGAGACGCGAGGCGGAGAGCGTCGCCATCGCGAACCAGCGGCGCTCGAAGCGGTGAACGGCCCCGGTCGAGAGGCGCACGCTGTTCAGCCCGGATCCCGCCTGGAACTCGGGTAGCCCGGAGCTCGCGCTCTGCTCGGCGGTGACGCCGAAATAGCTCTGCGTATATTCCTTGCTGGCCCAGGTGAGCCCCGGCCCGGCGAACACGATGGTGCGGTCCGCGGGGCGGAAACGCGCGAGCAGATCGATCGCGAACCTGCCGTCCCTGTAGATCACGCGCATTCCGGCGCGGGCGGTGCGGTCGATGTTGCCGAGGCCTTGCAGGCGCGCATCGTCCGATTCCTTTCTGCCGCCGCTCAACGCCACAAAACCGCTTACGCGCCAGTGCGAATCCCGGTACGCGCGAACCGCCACCTGACCGAGGCTCAGGAACACCGGGCCATAGGCTGCAAAGACGACCGGCACGAGGCCTGCGCGGTACTTGTCGCTGCCCGGAAAGTTTGGGCCGATTCCCACGCCGCCGCCGACGGCCACGCGGAACTTGCGCGGCTCGGCGGGCTTGTCGAGCGAATCTTCCTCGATCGCGTTTTGCCCGGGCGCCATCACCGGATCGTCCATGAGGTCGAAGGCGCCTTGCGGCGAGGCGTGGGCGCTGGCGAGCGCGAAGAGGACGAGGACGGCGGCGCGAACGGCTGGCATCGGATCGCTATTCTATTGACGGGCCTGCCTGATCTGATTCAATAGCCGGAAATATCCCTGGAGGCGCAATGGCTGGCACCGAAGGCTTTGGGAAAAGCGCGTCCGACTTGCTTCACGTCGAGGCCGGCAAGGTCATCTTCAGGGAAGGAGACCCGGGCACCGACGTCTACGTGGTGCTCGAGGGCAAGGTCGAGCTGCGGGTGGGCGGGCGCCTAGTGGAGACGGTGGGCGGCGGAGGGATTCTCGGCGAGATGGCGCTGATCGAGCAGGCGCCGCGCGTCGCCACGGCGACCGCCAGGACCGCCGCCGAGCTGCTGCCGATCTCCGAGAGCCGCTTCATGGGCATGATCCAGCAGACGCCAAGCTTCGCGTTGCAGATCATGAAGGTGATGGCCGCGCGCCTGAGGAAGATGGACGCGCTGATCGGCCGCAGGAAAACGCTCAGGAAGAAACCGAAGGCCCCCACTTCTCGACCCAAAGCAGCGCGGCGACGGTCTTCGCGTCGGTGATCCGGCCGTCGCGGATCATGCGAATCGCTTCTTCGAAATCGAGAATCAGGGTTTCAAGAAATTCGCCGGCGTCCAGCTTGCGGGTCTTCAGAGTCAGTTTCCTCGCCAGGAAAATCTCGATTCCCTCGTCGGTGTACGCGATCGCGGTGTGGATGACGCCGAGGCGCGTCCATTCCGCCGCGGCATAGCCGGTCTCCTCGAGCAGCTCGCGCTTCGCCGTTTCGAGGTGCGGCTCGCCCGGCTCGAGCTTGCCCGCGGGGACCTCGATGAACTCCCGGCGGTGCGGGTAACGGTACTGGCGCTCAAGGAGCAGCTTGCCGTCCTCGAACAGCGGGACGATCGCCACGGCGCCCGGATGGCGGATGTACTCGCGCACTCCCTCGGCGCCGTCGGGCAGCCGCACGACGTCGCGGTGCACCTTGAGGAGCGTGCCGTCGAACAGCGTCTCGCCCGCGACGAAATGCTCCGTGAGGTCCTTCAAAGCCGTCCTAGAGGGCCTTGATGGCGGCGAAGCACAGCCCCATCAGCGGCTGCGGAATGATGCCGAGAACCAGCAGCGCCAGGCCGTTGGCCGAGAGCAGCGCGCGCATTTCGCGCGGCCCCTCGACGGCGGCGCTGTCCTTCGGCTCGTCGAAGTACATGAGCTTGACGACGCGCAGGTAGTAGAACGCGCCCACGAGGGAGAGCACGACCGCGGCGACCGCGAGCCAGAGCTGCCCGGCCGAAACCGCCGCCGACAGGACCGCAAGCTTGGCGTAGAAGCCCGCAGTCGGCGGCACGCCGGCGAGCGAGAACATGAGCACCATCATGACGAACGCATACCAGGGGCTTCTCTTGGCGAGGCCGCGCATGTCGTCGAGGGTCTCGCAGTCGAAGCCGGCGCGCGACAGGAACAGCAGCATGCCGAAGGAGCCGAGCGCCATAAGCGTGTACACGGTGACGTAGAACAGCGCGCTGCCGTAGGCGTCGGCGGCGCCCAGGGCGTTGCCGCGCACGAAGCCCGAGAGCAGCCCGAGCAGCATGAAGCCCATGTGCGCGATGGTCGAGTACGCGAGCATGCGCTTGAGGTTCGTCTGCGCGATGGCGGTGATGTTGCCGATCGCCATCGACAGCAGCGCGAGCAGCGCCAGCATCTGCTGCCAGTCCTGCGCCAGGTCGAAAAGGCCGTTCACCAGCAGGCGGATCGCCATGGCGAACGCGGCGAGCTTCGGCGCCGAGCCGATGAATAGCGTCACCGGCGTCGGCGCGCCGTGGTAGACGTCCGGAATCCACATGTGGAACGGCGCTGCGCCGACCTTGAAGGCGACCCCGGCGACGATGAACACCAGGCCGAAGACCAGGAACGGGCGCATCGAAACACGCTCCGGCCCTTCGACCAGCAGATCTCTTACCCTGAGCGATATCTCCCTGAAGTCGAGCGAGCCGGTGGCGCCGTAGATCATTGACATGCCGTATAGCAGCAGCCCCGACGACAGCGCCCCGAGGATGAAGTACTTCATCGCCGCCTCGGTGGACACTGCCGAGTCGCGGTTGAGCGCCACCATCGCATAAAGGCACAGCGACATCAGCTCGAGCCCCAGGTACACGGTGAGGAAGCTGTTGGCGCTCATCTGGATCATCATTCCGAGGAGCGCGAACAGCAGCAGCGTGATGAACTCGCCGCGCAGCAGCCCGCGGTCGAGCAGGTACTGGCGCGAGTACACGAGCGCGACCGAGGTCGCGACGTAGGCGGCGAGCTTCAGCAAGCTTGAAAACAGGTCGGACACGAACAGCCCGTAGAAGATGTACTGGCGCGTGCCCTCCGATTCGGAAATCACGAACGTCGTGCACAGAAAGCACGCCAGCAGGGTTGCCTGCGCCATGTAGAAGCTGATCCGGCGCCGCTCGTCCTTCACATAGAGATCGACGATCATCAGCGCGCAGCTGCCGGCCAGTAGCAGAACCTCCGGAAACGCCCGGAAATGGCTGAGCAGGGCCATCAGGCTCATATCTTCGGCACCGCGACGTGGCGCAGCAGCTCGTTCACCGCGCCGTGCATCACCTCGGTGAAGGGCAGCGGATACACCCCCATCAGCAGAACGGCGACGGCGAGCGCGCCCAGCACGAGGGTTTCCTTTGGGTTCAGATCGGTGAGCGCGGCGACGTGCTCGTTGGCGACCGGGCCGAATACGACACGCTTGTACATCCACAGCGTGTACCCGGCGCCGAACACCAGCGTCGTGCCGGCGAGGAAGGCAAGCCAGAAACTCGACTTCATGGCCCCCATGAGCACCATGAACTCGCCGACGAAGCCGCTGGTCGCGGGCAGGCCGCAGTTGGCCATCGCGAACAGCATC
>WNFM01258315.1_pt1 | contig 14261 bp, 15 predicted proteins | sample 5400271 | NCBI WGS metagenome assembly WNFM01 (sample SAMN13153352, study PRJNA577476) | soil metagenome | isolation source: 60 cm saprolite on Douglas fir-dominated hillslope | place: USA:California | collected 2013-09-17 | reverse complement strand
CCTGCACAGCCCGCGGTCGGGACGAAGAGGTGGCCGCAGTCGAACAAAAAGGTGACTGCTCATCCTTGACACACACATTCCCCATGTGAGCAATCCACACCTGCTTTGCCGCACTATGGATTGCTTCGCGGAGCCTGTCATCGGGCGGCGCTTCGCGCCGACCCGTTGGCTCGCAATGACGTGGAGATAGTTACCGCTGCATCGCGCCGGCAAAAATCCGGTGGCGAGAATGATTTCTTTACTGACGTCGAATAGACCGGACATGAAAGACTCCGCGAACTCTGCGGCTTTATCGATACCGACGAGTTTAGCGATCGCAAACCGGTTCGGTTGACCAAATCCAACCCGGGCGACAGGCGGAAAATTCTCGTCCATGAACAGCTTCGATGCCGCGGTCACTATCGGATTGGTCATTGCCGTCGTCACCGGCTTCAATGCCGGCTTGCTGCGCAGCGCGGTCACGATCCTGGCCTATTTGATCGCGATGCCGATCGCGATCTGGGCGATGTCGTTTGTTTCCCAAGCGATCGGCAGCAAACCCGACGCGCCGTTGTTGGAAAACGCGCCGATCCTGTTCGGGATTTTCCTCGCCGCCGGCATCGGGCTCGCAAAACTGATGCGGATGGCGCTCGACGAAACTTTTGGGTCGGAACCCGGCCTCGGCGATCGCCTCGCCGGCGCGGCCCTCGGCGCGGTACGCGTCGGCCTGATCGCGACCACCGTCGTGGTGATGTTCGATACCCTGGTGCCGTCGGATCGCCAGCCGGAATATCTGACCGCTTCGCGGCTGCGGCCGCTATTGTCGGTCGCAGGCCAGAGAGGTTTTCAGTCGCTGCCGCCGGACGCCGTGGCCTATATCGACCGCCTCAGGAAAGACCGGCGGATTTGAGCCCGGCATAGTCCCAGATATGCATTTCGGCAGAGCCGGGTCCCTTATCAGCGGCGTCCGGGTTCGCTAGAGTGGCGGGATTGGACGTCAAAAAATCATCTGACATAACGGGAGTGAGACCGTGGATCTTGGGATCAAAGGCCGCCGCGCCATCGTATGCGCATCCAGCAAGGGATTGGGACGTGCCTGCGCGGTGGCGCTGGCTAACGAAGGCGTGCATGTCACCCTGACCGCGCGCGGTGCCGAGGCGCTGGCAAAAACCGCAGGCGAGATACGCAAGGCCAATCCCGGCGTCACCGTCACCGAGATCGTCGGCGACATCACGACCCCGGCGGGGCGCGAGGCCGTGCTAAAAGCCTGCCCTGAGCCAGATATCCTGGTCAACAACGCCGGCGGTCCGCCGCCCGGCGATTTCCGCAACTGGACCCGTGACGACTGGATCAAGGCGCTGGACGCTAACATGTTGACCCCGATCGAGCTGATCAAGGCGACGGTCGACGGCATGATGGCCCGCAAATTCGGCCGCATCGTCAACATCACCTCGGCTGCCGTGAAGGCACCAATCGAGGTGTTGGGCCTATCCAACGGCGCGCGCACCGGCCTCACCGGCTTTGTCGCCGGCATTGCGCGGAAAACCGTGATCAACAACGTCACCATCAATGCCCTGCTGCCGGGGCCGTTCGACACCGATCGGCTGCGCGGCGCGGTCGCGAAGGCGGAAGCGGAGCGGCGCGGGATCACGGTCGATCAGTTGCTGGCGGAACGGGCCAAACAAAACCCCGCCGGACGTTTTGGCGACCCCGAGGAGTTTGGGCTTGCTTGCGCGTTTCTGTGCGGCGCCAAGGCAGGCTTCATCACCGGGCAGAACATTCTGCTCGACGGCGGCGCATTCCCGGGCACGCTGTGAAAGCCGTCTGGTATGAGCGAACCGGTGCGGCGGCAGATGTATTGACGTTTGGCGAGATGCCGACGCCGGTGGCGGGCCCCGGCGAAGTCCTCATCCGGCTCGAAGCTTCCGGCGTCAATCCGGCCGATGTCGGCCGCCGCTCCGGCAGCTATCGCGCAATGGAATTTCCGCGCGTGATCCCCGATAGCGATGGCGCCGGAGTGATCGATCAGCTCGGCGACGGCGTCACGCGGTTTGATATCGGTCAGCGGGTGTGGCTCTTCAACGGCCAGCGCAACGGTCGCGCCTTTGGGACTGCGGCCGAATATATCGCACTGGCCGACTATTTGGTCACGCCGTTGCCGGACGATGTTTCCTTTGCGGCCGGCGCCACGCTTGGCATCCCCTGCATGACCGCGTGGTGTAGCCTGTTCGGCGATGGATCGATCGCGGGCCAGACGGTGCTGGTCACCGGCGGCGCCGGCGCGGTCGGCCATTATGCCGTGCAATTGGCGAAAGCGGGCGGCGCGCGCGTGATCGCGACCGTCAGCTCGTCCATAAAGGATATGGAAGCACGCCTCGCCGGCGCTGATCTCGTCGTCAACTATAAAACCGACGACGTCGTTGCAAAAGTCATGGAGTTCACCGAGCAGCGCGGCGTCGACCGCGTGGTCGATGTCGACTTCGGCGGCAATATCGCAACGACCCTGAAGCTGATGGCGATGAATTCGACGATTGCCGTCTACGCCACCAATGGCAATCGCAACCCGACATTGCCGATGCGCGAATTGATGGAAAAATGCATCGCGCTGCGCGCACTGGTGCTGTTCGCACTGCCGCCGTCTTTGCTTGCGACCGCTCAGGCCGATATCTCCAAATGGCTCGCAGCCGGCCCACGCATCCACAATATCGCCGCGCAATTTCCGCTGTCGGAGACCGCGGAGGCGCATCTGGCGGTCGAAAAAGGCGACAAGCTCGGCACCGTGATCGTCGATTGCGCACGGTGACGTTGCACCCAAGATCGAACCTCTAGAGGGCGCCGGATGCACTGGAATGTGGGCAAGGTCAAAATCACCAAGATCGTCGAGCTGGAGACGATCGGCAGCACCCGATTTATCTTACCCTTGGCGAGCAACGAGGAAATCAGGAAACTGCCATGGCTGATCCCTCATTTCGCGACCGAAGAGGGCCGGCTCAAAATGTCGATCCATTCGCTGATGGTGGAGACGCCCTCGCACCGGATCGTGGTCGATACCGGGCTTGGCAACGACAAGGAAGGTCGTTCGGTGCCGACCTGGAATAGCCGAAAGGGCCCTTTCCTCGAAACCATGACGGCAGCGGGTTTTCCGCCGGACAGCATCGACACCGTGCTGTGCACGCATCTGCATGTCGATCACGTCGGCTGGAATACAAAGCTCGTAGACGGCAAATGGGTGCCGACCTTCGTCAATGCACGCTATGTGTTCGGCAAAACCGAATATGAACACTGGCGCGACCACAGCGACGAGCCTTACCAGGCAGCGGTTTTCAACGACTCCGTAAAACCGATCGTCGATGCCGGCAAGGCCGACCTTGTTGCCAGCGACGCCAGGCTGGGCGACGAGGTCACCCTGATCCCGACACCCGGCCACAGCCCGGGCCATATGAGCATTCTGATCCGCTCCGACGGCGAAGAGGGCCTGCTCACCGGCGACGTCGCCCATCATCCCTGCCAGATGGCGCATCTTGACTGGTCATCGACGGCGGATTCCGACCCCATCCGGTCGGCGGTGACACGGCGCGAATTGTTCTCCCGTTTCGCCGATACGCCGACACTGGTGATCGGCGGGCATTACAACGCAGGCCATATCCGGCGCGATAGCGATGCCTTCAAATTCATCGATTAGCAGCCCTGCAATGCGGCTCAGCAGTTGAATTTCCTCGCCCGCTGTTCCAAGAAGCATGCAAGCCACCACCTAGGGAGTAAAAGGAAATGAAGCTTGTTCGCTACGGGGCACTTGGCCAGGAAAAGCCCGGCCTGATCGACAAATCGGGTCAATTGCGCGATCTCTCCGCGCATGTGAAGGACCTCAATGGCGAGGCCTATGCGCCGGCTTCGCTCGCAAAGCTCGCCGCCCTCGACCCGGCCACGCTTCCGGCTATCAGCGGAACCCAGCGGATCGGCGCGCCGGTGAGCGGCATCTCGAAATTCGTCGCCATCGGGCTGAACTATATCGACCACGCCAAGGAGACCGGAAATCCCATTCCGGCCGAACCGATCTTCTTCCTGAAAGCCAACACGGCGCTGAGCGGCCCCACCGACCCCGTCGAGAAGCCGCGCGGCTCGACAAAGCTCGACTGGGAAGTCGAAATCGCCGCCATCATCGGCACCCGCGCCAAATATGTTTCCGAGGCCGACGCGCTCAAGCATGTCGCCGGTTATTGCATCTGCAACGACGTATCCGAGCGTAATTTCCAGATCGAGCGTTTGGGCCAATGGACCAAGGGCAAGTCGCACGATACTTTTGGACCGCTCGGCCCGTGGCTCGTCACCAAGGACGAGATTGCAGACGTGCAGAAGCTCTCGCTGTGGCTCGACGTCAACGGCAAGCGCCGCCAGACCGGATCGACCTCGACCATGATCTTCTCGATGGCGAATTGCATTTCCTACGTCTCGCAATTCCTGACTCTATTGCCCGGGGACGTCATCACCACCGGCACCCCGCCCGGCGTCGGCACCGGCATGAAGCCGCCGCAATTCCTCAATGTCGGCGACGTGGTCACGCTCGGCATCGAAGGGCTCGGCGAACAGCGGCAGGAGATCGTCGCGGCGTGAGGGTTTGCGAGATGCATCCCCCAATTCGTCATGCCCGGGCTTGTCGCGGGCATCCACGTCTTGACGATGCGACCACAAGGAAGACGTGGATGGCCGGGACAAGCCCGGCCATGACGGAAGTGAGAGGCTCTCTTTCCTCTAAGGAATAATCAATGAAACTCACATTCTCCCCGGCCTCGCCATTCGCCCGCAAGGTGCGCATCGCCGCGATCGAACTCGGCCTGATCGACAAGATTGAATTCGTCCCGACCACGGTCGCGCCGGGGCAGCCCAACGAAGAATATTCGCGCATCACGCCCTTGAAGAAGCTGCCGGTGCTGATCCTCGACAATGGCGAGGTCATTCTCGATTCCTATGTCATCGTCGAATATCTCGACGAGCTTGCCGGCGGCGGAAAATTGATTCCGGCTTCCAGCGCTGAGCGCTGGAAGGTCAAGAGCGAACATTCGATGCTGCAGGGCATGCTGGATTCGATGCTGTTGTGCCGCTACGAGAAGATTACCCGGCCGGAGCCACTGCGCTGGCAGGCGTGGCAAGATGACCATTGGAGCCGCGCCTGGAAAGGCATGGCGCGCTTTGAGAAGGAGGTGGAGATGCTGTCGCGACCATTCGATATCGCGCAGATCAGCCTCGTTTGCGTGCTCGGTTATGCCGATTTCCGCTTTGCCGATTGCGGCTGGCGCAAGGCCTATCCGAAGCTCGATGCATTCCACGAAAAAATGCTGGCGCGGCCTTCGGTGAAAATCTCGGTGCCGCCGCCAGCCTAACACAGGAAAGTTGGTGCGATGAAACTCAAATTCACGGTCGGCGATCTCACCATCCATCGCATCATCGAGCAGGAGACCACGTTCCTGCCCGCGCTGGACCTGCTGCCAGCGCTGACGCCGGATCTGCTCGCGGAGCACCGGCCGTGGATGCGAGAGGCCGGCGCGATCGATGCCGAGGACGTGCTGATCCTGTGCTTCCAGTCTTACGTCGTGAAGACGCCGCACCACACCATTCTGGTCGATAGCTGCATCGGCAACGACAAGCCGCGGCCATTGCGCCCGAAATGGAACATGAAAACCGACGATACTTATATGCGCGGGCTTGCGGCAGCGGGCTTTTCCGTCAGCGATATCGATTTCGTGATGTGCACGCATCTGCATGTCGATCACGTCGGCTGGAACACGCGGCTGGAAAACGGCCGCTGGGTGCCGACGTTCCCGAACGCGCGCTATGTTTTCGGCAAGACCGAATTCGATTACTGGACCGAGCAGCACGCCAAGACGCCGATACCGCCGTTCGGCGACAGCGTGCTGCCGGTGGTCGAGGCCAAACGTGCCGAGATCGTGCGCGAGGATTATTCGATCGGCGATCACGCGCGCATCTTGCCGACGCCGGGCCACACCCCCGGACATGTCGCCTTCACCTTCGGCCGCGGCAGGGATGACGCCGCCTTCAGCGGCGATTTGATGCATTCGCCGCTGCAGACGCGCTATCCGGAGCTGTCGGCGAAATTCGACGTCGACCAGTCGCAGGCGGCTGCGACGCGGCGCAATTTCCTGGAGCGTTATTGCGACACCGATACGCTGTGCTGCACCGCGCATTTCCCTTCGCCCTCGACGGGACGAATCCGGCGCAAGGGCGATGGCTTTTCGTGTGAGGCGGTTTGAGCGGTCGTAGGATGGGTTGAGCACTTGCGAAACCCATCAGACGCACCGGGAAAGATGATGGGTTTCGCAAGAGCTCAACCCATCCTACCACTCAGCTATCTAGTCGAACAGATTCGGCGTGTGGTTCACGACCGCGCCTTCGATCGCCAGCATCTTGAGTTTTGTCGTGACGCCGCCATTGGCGGAGAATCCGCCGGGCTTGCCGCCGGCGGCGAGCACGCGGTGGCAGGGCACCACGATCGGGCAGGGATTTCGCCCGAGCGCCTGACCGACATCGCGCGACAACTCGACGCCGCCAAGCCGTTTTGCGATGTCGCCATAGGTCATGGTCTGGCCCGGCGGAATCGTGCGCGCGATGTCGTAGACGCCACGGTGGAACTCGGGCACGCCGTCGAGATCGAGCACGACGTCGGCGAGATCGTTCGGCTTGCCCGCGAGCAATTCGACGATGCCATCGATTGCGTGTTGAACTTCCTCTGGCGGCGGCGCCTCCGCGATATCGCCATAGCGCTGACGGATACGGGCGCGGGTCTTGTCCTCATTGGACATCGGCAACTGCACCGCATTGATCCCGCGCGGTCCCCAGGCGATGCCGCAGCGGCCGATCGCGGTGTCGAATATCGCAAATTGTTGGTCGGTCATGGCTGGCTCCAAATCTTGTCGCTCCATGGCGTGAGCTTTGATCCTTTGCCGCAATCTAGGCTTGGAGATAGTTGCTATCCACCCGGATTCCGAGGGAACCTTGCCCAGTCCCACACTTTCGTCATTCCGGGGCGGGAGCCAACGGGCCCGGCCTTCGGCCGGCCCGATGACAGGCTCCGCGAGCGAGCCCGGAATCCATAACCACGATCGGGGATTATGGATTCCGGGCCTGCGCCGTCCAAGTCGGCTGTTGCCGACTTGGCCAATGATATTTGCCGAACTCGGGTGGCGCATCCACGATGTGCAATTGCACATCGGGGAATGACGGTAGTAGGCATTCGGCGTTTTCTGTGGAATTAATTTGTCTTCCCTCTCCCCCCTCACCGAGCCCCGCCTTGCAAACCCTTCGCGTCAACGGATACGATATGGCCTATCTCGATGTCGGGAACGGCCCGCCGCTGGTGTGCGTGCACGGCTCGCTCTGCGACTTTCGCATTTGGTCCGCAGTGCTGGGCCCGCTCACGCAAAAGCATCGCCTGATCGCGGTATCGTTGCGGCACTTTTTTCCCGAGCAGTGGGACGGCGTCGGTGACGGCTATTCGATTGCGCAGCACGTCGACGATATGATCGCCTTCCTCGAGAAACTGGAGGCCGGTCCGGTCGACCTGATGGGCCATTCCCGCGGCGGGCATGTTTCGGCTCGCGCAGCGGCGGCCCGATCTGCTGCGAAGATTGATCCTGGCCGAGCCCGGCGGCGAGCTCGATGCCACGCTCGATCCGGACTTCAAACCCGGGCCCTCCCCGCTGGCCGCGAGGATCGCCGCGTCCGCCGAGAAGATCGCGAGCGGCGATGTCGACGGCGGATTGACACTGTTCATGGAGGCGCTCGAAGGCCCCGGCGGATGGGCGCGGCTGCCAGCAGTCTCAAAACAGCAACTGCGCGACAACGCGTTTACCCTGATCGGCCAGACTCGCGACAAGCGTCCGCCGTTTTCGAGAGCCGATGCGGAAGCAATCAAGACGCCGACATTGTTCATCGGCGGCGGCAACACCAAGGGCGCGCTGCCCAGGGTGTTGCATGCGCTGGCGGCGAATGTTCAGAACTCAAAGACGGCGATCACTCCCAACACCACGCATCCGATGTTCGAACAGGCGCCGCAAAAATACTGCGAGATCGTGCTGGAGTTTTTGGCGTCGTAGAAAAAGCGATGTCGGCGAACGGCCGGGACCCATAACCACCGATGTTTCTTGTCGCAAAGGCAACTGGCCCCATCTTCCATCAGTAAGGACACGGAGTATGGGTCCCGGCGTTCGCCGGGACGACAAGTGAAGACAAAGCGGATCGCTGGATCCTGCTGGTCCTCGGCACGTGAGCGCAGCCGTCATGGCTTCGTTGCGGAAAATAAGATCGCCTGAAGCGGCATGCGTCCGGGATCGCCGCCAAATTCGCGGCGGTATTCGGCCAGCAGCGCCTCGACGACACGTTCCGGCTCGACGCCACCGCGTGTCCTGATCTGATCGACGAGCGGGTTACCATAGACCGCCGCGCGCGCGAATTTTGCGGTGTCGGGAATCTCCTTGTCCAGGCTGAGCACGGCAGCGTTGATTCCGGTAAAACCGGCCTCGATCAAAAATTCCTTGATCGGATCGATCTGATGGCAGGAGAACGGCACGTTGTAGAATTGAGGCGGGTCGGCAGGGAAAAAACTTCCCGCAACGATGGGAATCCCAGACGCTGAACAGATAGCGGCCGCCGGGCGCGAGCACACGATGCGCTTCAGAAAAGGATTTTGGTTTGTCAGGAAAGAACATCACGCCGAACTGACACACGACGGCTTCGAAGCTCGCATCCGCGAACGGCAGCGCCGTGGCGTCGGCAGGCTGGAACTCGACCTGCTCGCCGACGCGAAATTTGGCGCGCGCGACCTCGAGCATCGGCGAATTGAGATCGGTCGCGGTCAGGCGGGCACCGGCGGGCAATGCGTCTCGCAGCTTTCGGGTGACAATGCCGGAGCCGGCCGCCGTCTCCAGCACCCGCGCCGGATGGCCCGCGGCGGCGCGTTGCGCGACGTCGGCGGCATAATCGACGAAGATCATCGGGCCGAGGCCTTCATCGTAGTACTGCGGGATGCTGCCGACAAAACTCGCTGCGTCATTACTCATGAGACCCTCCGATCGCCTTGGGCGGCGAGAATAGCGCGACGGCGCGGAACCGCCACGGCACTTGACCACATCTCTTCCTCCCGCTAGTTTCCGAATTCGGAATTCCGTATTCCAAAGGATGCCGGCGATGATCCCGTTAGAACCGCTGCCGAACCTGATCGATCAGGTCTATGCGCGGATCCTCGAGGCCATTATCGACCGCAGCCTGCCCCCGGGACAGCGCATCCGGCAGAACGAGCTTGCGCAAAAGCTCGGCGTCTCGCGTCAGCCGGTTTCGCATGCGTTGCATTTGTTGCATCGGCAGGGCCTGGTCGCCGAAAGCGGCCGCCGCGGCTTTGAGGTCACTCAGCTGGATCCGGCGCGTATCCGCCAGCTTTATGAGGTGCGCGGCGCGATCGACGCGCTGGCGGCGCGGCTCGCAGCGCTTCGAATCAAGGCCGATTCTACCGCGCGCGCGCAGCTTGAAGCCGCGTTGCGCGCCGGGCTTGCCGTCGGCAGGAAGGCGGCGCTGTCGCAGCTGATTGCGCTCGACGTCGATTTCCACAGCGCGATCTATCGGCTTGCGGGAAATCCCGCGATCGAGGAGATGATCGCGCCGCAATGGCCGCACATGAAGCGATCAATGGCGACCGTGCTGACCGAACTCGATTACCGTGAAAGCGCCTGGGCCGAGCACGAGACAATTGCCGCCCATATTCTCGCCGGCAACGCCAGGGCCGCCGAGAGCGCGGCGCAGGCGCATGCGCAAAGCGCCGGACGGATGACCGAGGAGAGACTGAGAGCAACCGATAAGGCGGCGTAAGTCGTCGTTCCGGGGCGATGCGTAGCGTCGAACCCGGAACCTCGAGATTCCCCGATGTGCAATTGCACATCTGAGGTTCGTGCGGAGCCTGTCATCGGGCCGCGCTTTGCGCGGACCCGTTGGCTCCCCGGAATGACAATGATAGAAAAACCAAAAGGAGGAACCGATGAAACTGACCCAGCAACAGATCGACGATTTCAACCGCGAGGGATGGCTGTTCCTGCCCGAATTGTTCAGCCCCGAGGAAGTGGCCTTGCTGGCGCGCGAGGCGGAAGGCATCTACGACACACATCGCCCTGAAGTATGGCGCGAGAAGAGTGGCGCGCCGCGCACCGCCTTTGCCGCCCATCTCTATAACGAGGCGTTCGGGCTGCTCGGCGCCCATCCGCGCATGATCGATCCGGTGGAGCAGATTTTTGGCGAAAAAATCTACATGCACCAGTACAAGATCAACGCCAAATCCGCCTTCACCGGCGATGTCTGGCAATGGCATCAGGACTACGGCACCTGGAAACGCGACGACGGCATGCCAGAGCCGCGCGCGATGAATATTGCGATCTTCCTCGACGAGGTGATGCCGATCAACGGTCCTTTGATGCTGGTGCCGAAAAGCCAGCATGCCGGCGATCTCAAGGCCTCGCACGATCTGCAGACGACGTCGTATCCGCTGTGGACCTTGGACGAGGAAACCGTGACGCGGCTGGTGAAGGAAGGCGGCATCGTCGCACCGACCGGCAAAGCCGGCGGCATGCTGATGTTCCACGGCAATCTGGTGCACGGCTCGGCCGGCAACATCACGCCCTATCCGCGCAAGATCGTCTATCTGACGCTGAACGCGGTTTCGAACTACATCCGCACCCCCACGCGCCCGGAATATATCGCGCACCGCGATTTTACGCCGATTGCGACGGTCGACGACGAGGCGCTGCTGCGGCTCGCGCGCGCCCATCGCCAGGCAGCGGAGTAGGGTACCTTCTCGTCATTCCGGGGCGCGTCGAAGACGCGAACCCGGAATCTCACGCCAATCATCTCGGGATTCCGGGTCCACGCGAAGGCGCGTGTCCCGGAATGACGGGATAGTCCGATCGGATCACCTCCCATGAACCTCCATCGTCTCCTCGACGCCCGCCGTGCCGCCGGAAAGCCTGTCCGTGTCGCGCTGATCGGCGCCGGAAAATTCGGCTCGATGTTCTTGTCGCAGGTGCCGCATACGCCGGGGCTGGAAGTGCCCGTGATCGTCGATCTCGATCCGGAGCGGGCGCGCGAGGCTTGCCGCACCGTCGGCTGGGACGCCGAGCGGATCGCGGCGACCGCGTTCACTGCAGACAGCACGAAAGCGACGTCAGCCAATATCGAGGTGATCGTCGAGGCCACTGGCAATCCGGCGGTCGGCATCAAACATGCGCGTGCGGCGATCGCGGCCGGCAAACATATCGTCATGGTCAATGTCGAAGCCGATGTGCTGGCGGGGCCATTGCTTGCGGAGGAAGCGCGTAAAGCGCGAGTGGTCTATTCGCTGGCCTATGGCGACCAGCCGGCACTCAGCGCCGAGATGGTGGACTGGGCGCGCGCGACGGGCTTTCGCGTCGTCGCCGCCGGCAAGGGGACAAAATATCTGCCTGCCTATCACGACGTGACGCCAGCAGGCGTCTGGGGCCATTACGGACTGTCGGCCGATCAAGCGCAGTCGGCTGGCATGAATCCGCAGATGTTCAACTCGTTTTTGGACGGCACCAAATCCGCGATCGAAATGGCGGCGATTGCCAATGCCACCGGTCTCGATGTGCCCGCGAGCGGTTTACTGTTTCCGCCTTGCGGCGTCGACGATCTGCCGCATGTGATGCGGCCGCGCGACAAAGGCGGCGTGCTGGAAAAATCCGGCGTAGCCGAAGTGGCGTCGTCGCTGGAGCGCGATGGACGCCCGGTGTTTCGGGATTTGCGCTGGGGCGTCTATGTCGTGTTGGAAGCGCCGAACGATTATGCGGCGGATTGTTTCAAGCAATATGGGCTGAAGACCGATGCCAGCGGGCGCTACGCTGCAATGTACAAGCCCTATCATCTGATCGGGCTGGAATTGAACATCTCCATTCTCTCCGCGGCGCTGCGCGGCGAGGCGACCGGGCAAGCTTTCGATTTTCGCGGCGACGTCGCCTCAGTGGCAAAACGCGACCTGCGCGCGGGCGAGATGCTCGACGGCGAAGGCGGCTATACCGTGTGGGGCAAACTGATGCCGGCAGCCACGAGCCTCAGAGCCGGCGCGCTACCGATCGGGTTGGCGCATCGGGTGAAATTGAAAAACGACATCGCCCACGGATCGGTAGTGCGCTGGAGCGATGTCGAGATCGATGCCGATAACGAAACGGTCAAAATACGGCGCGCGATGGAGACAAAGTTTCGCGGCTGAGCGAATCTTTTCGCGAAAAACTCCACCGTCGTCCCGGCGAACGCCCATAACCACAGGCTTTGGTTGTTGCGCGAAAGCCGTCGGACAGCGCCTCTCAAAACACCCGCCGCGGCGTATGGGTCCCGGCGTTCGCCGGGACGACGAGAGAAGGCGCATTCATCTCGCAACTGCGTTCTAAGTGAAGCCCAGGCAATGTCCTTGATTCCCGGCAGGTCATTGGTCATCTTGCTGGCGGTCCGGGATACTCAGATTTAATCATCAACGTCGGCTAGCGGCGATACGAAAAAGCGGCATCAAGATCGCACTCTCCTCGTCGAGATATCGACAAATAACTGAGGAGGAAGCGCATGAAGCGTCGTGAATTTCTAAAAGTGACTGGCGTCGGTCTCGCGGCGAGCGCGGTCGCTGCGCCCGCGATCGCGCAATCGATGCCCGATGTAAAATGGCGACTGACGGCCAGTTGGCCGAAGTCGCTCGATACGCTTTACGGTGGCTGCGAATATTTTTGCAAGCGCGTCGCTGAAGTCACCGACAATCGCTTTCAGATTCAACCGTTTGCCGCCGGAGAAATCGTTCCCGGCTTGCAGGTGCTCGACGCCGTATCGAACGGCACGGTCGAAATGGGCAATACGGCGCTCTATTATTATTGGGGCAAGAACCCGGCGTTTACATTCGGCACGGCGCTGCCGTTTGGGCTCAACACGCGGCAGCATATCTCTTGGCTGTTGTTTGGCGGCGGGCAGGACATGCTCAACGATCTTTTGCGCGAACATAACACGTTGGGTATTCCGACCGGCAGCACCGGCGCGCAGATGGGCGGCTGGTTCCGCAAGGAGATCAAATCGACCGAAGATTTCAAAGGGTTGAAATTCCGGATCGGGGGATTCGCCGGGACCATCATCGCCAAGGTCGGCGGTTCGCCCCAGCAGATCGTCGCCGGCGATATCTACCCGGCGCTCGAGAAGGGGACTATCGATGCCGCCGAATGGGTCGGTCCCTATGACGACGAGAAGCTCGGCTTCGTGAAAGTTGCAAAATATTACTATTATCCGGGTTGGTGGGAAGGCACCGGCCAGGGACACAACGTCATCAACCTCGACAAGTGGAATGCGTTGCCGAAGCCGTATCAGGCAGCGCTCGCCATGGCTTCGCATGATGCGTTCACATGGGTCACTGGAAAATATGACTACGTCAACCCGCCGGCGCTGAAGCGGCTGGTCGCGGCCGGCGCAATCCTGCGCGCATTTCCGCAGGAAGTGCTGGAGAACTGCTACAACGCCGCGACCGAGATCTATGCCGATCTCTCGAAGAGCAATCCGCATTTCGGCAAGATGTATGCGAGCCTGTCGGCCTATCGCAACGAGTCGCTGGCGTGGATGCAGGTCGCCGAATTGAGCTACGACAGCTTCATGATGCGAATGCGCACGCGAACTTGAAGCTTGCGTATTAAAAAGCCCCGGAGAATTCTCCGAGGCTTTTTCGGTGGATAGCTATTACTGATCCTCGCCCATGAGGGCGGCGAGCTTGTCGTAATATTTGGTGACGAGATCGATATTGCCCTTGTTCTCGATCGGCGGCTCCGGCGCTTTGAGCGCCTGATTGAGATCGGCCAGCGCGTCCTTTTTGTCGTTGGCCGGCATCTTCTTGTCGGCCTCGACCTCGGCGATCTGCGCCTTGATCACGGCTTCAGAGCCGACATATTTCTTGGTCGCGGGATCGAAGCCGCCGAGCACAATGCTGATATTATCCATCACGTCGTTGTATTCGTCATAGCTCGCAAAACCGTGCTTCTTTGCGACGCCTTCGAGCTGCGCGATGACCTTGGGATCCGGCGGCGCATTGTCAGGCAATTTCGAGGTGATCGCGTCGCGTCCATATCCTTTTGTGCCGCCAGCACGCCTTCGATCTGCTTGTCGGTCAGCGCCACCTGCTTGATGGCGGGCGGCTGGCCGGGCGGCGGCGCCGCCTGGCTCGGTGCCATCTCCTGTTTTGTCTGAGCCAGCGC
>WNFM01318198.1_pt2 | contig 14265 bp, 13 predicted proteins | sample 5400271 | NCBI WGS metagenome assembly WNFM01 (sample SAMN13153352, study PRJNA577476) | soil metagenome | isolation source: 60 cm saprolite on Douglas fir-dominated hillslope | place: USA:California | collected 2013-09-17 | reverse complement strand
CCAAGCGACTCCATCACAAGCTGTTGCAAGTATTTGGAGAACAACTCCAAACGATCCTTGTAAGGCAGAACCACCATGGCTTTTTCCCCCCGGCCCTCGCCAATGTAAAACCACATCAGCGCGAATTGAGCTGCCGGGTTTTGCCAAATATCAGGTTGGCGGGTGATCGCGTCGCAAGCCTTCGCCCCGGCCAGGAATGAATCAATATCAAGCCCTTGGAGGGCGGCAGGCAACAAGCCGACCGCGCTGGTTTCGCTGGTGCGCCCTCCGACCCAATCCCACATCGGGAATCGGCTCAACCAGCCGTTCTGGCTGGCGTGCTTATCCAACTCGCTGCCGATGCCCGTAATGGCGACCGCGTGGGAGCCGAAACTCAACCCGGCCGATTGGTAAGCGGCTTGGGCTTCCAGCATCCCGTTGCGTGTCTCCTTAGTGCCACCGGATTTCGAGATTACCACACACAGCGTTTGGCCAAGCTTGTTGCCAATTTGGGCGAGGGTCCTGTCCATCCCATCCGGGTCGGTGTTGTCAAAAAAGTAAACCGCCAATTTGTCCGAGGCGGGATGGCCTAAAGCGTGCGAGACAAATTGCGGCCCCAGAGCAGAGCCACCAATGCCGATGACCAACACGTTCTCAAACGCCCCCTTGGCGCCGCGCACTTTTCCACCGTGGACTTCCGCGGCAAAAGCCTTCATGGCCGCGAGCGTGCTCTCAATCTCCTGGCGAATGGCAGCGGTCGGGGCCAAGGCGGGGTTCCGCAGCCAATAGTGCCCCGCCATCCGGCCTTCGTCGGGGTTGGCGATACCGCCCTTCTCCAGCGCCGCCATGTCTTCGAAGGCCTTTTTAAGGCGCGAGGCCATGTTGGCAATTAAATCGTCCTGGAAATCCATCCGGCTCAGGTCCAGGGCCAGGCCGAGGGTGGGAAATTCCGTGTAGTATTTCTGAAATCGTTGCCAGAGCACTTCATTGCTTTTGCGCATGGCGAAGAGAATAGCAAGGGCGGGTGAAGCGTTAAAGCGTTAAAGCGTCAAAACGCATTTTCGTACCTGCGTTTACACCAAGACTCTGAATATTACTGATGAATCCGCAAGATGGACTACAACACTGGCGAACACTCGCCCTCTCCCATCCAATGGGAGAGGGCCAGGGTGAGGGCGCTTTTGGTTATTGTGTAGCCTATCTCACGGCCTCCTGAGTAAATGCTTGCCTTCTCCGCATCTTTATGTGCTTCGAGACATTTGACAGGGCAAAAGGAACTGCGTAGGTTCTCATCATGAATGTCACGGTCGAATCACCCAAGAGAGTCTGGACGGAAATTGAAATTCAGGCGTTGCCGAATGACGGCTATATTCATGAGGTCATCGATGGCGAATTAGTTATGAGTCCGAAGAATAATTTCGAGCGCGAGCATATCGGAACGAGGCTGTTGACGGCTCTGGAGAATTTTAACCAGGCCCATCGGCTGGGCGCGGTCCTAGGCTCGAATTTTGGCTGCTGGATGCAGAAACGCAACTGCCGCGCGCCGGACATTTCGTTCATTCCGAAGGCCAGGCTGCGCAGCCTGGGTTTCACTCCTTCCACTCGGAAATTTCTTCCTGGCGCTCCAGACTTGGCGGTGGAGATCCTCTCCCTGAGCAACAGCCGCGCGGAGATCGACTCCCGGCTGAGGGATTTCTTTGCCAGCGGAACGCAGATTACCTGGATTATCGACCCCGATGGCGAATGCGTGGAAATCTGCCATTCGCCCATTGACCGGAAGCTCATCGGTTCAGGCGCCATGCTGGACGGCGAACATCTGCTGCCGGGTTTTCAATTCCCCATCGCCGACCTGTTCAAAGGCTGGGATTGGGACTGAGGCGGCGAAGAGGCGACACAGGCTAGATCTTGGTTAATCTGTTCTTTCGTCATAGGTTCCTTGTCGGCCCGGAGGGGCGTTTTGTCAACCGCAAATCAAGTCCGACCCAGAACCGGGCAGCTATTATCACCGCGGAGGATGGGCGGTGATGCCGAGTTCGGCCAGGTGGGTTTGCACGCGGGCCCGTTGTTTGGGCCGGAAGCGATGGAACGGCTCGGCCATGAAGTCATCGCAGAGCCCAAGACAGGACAAGGCGCATTTTGTTCCCTTGATAAATGCGGACTTATGCTGGCCCACCTGATAAATCCTACCGGCCAGTTGCATGACCTGGNTGCTTCGCCGCGGCGGCTTCGTAAAGATCGACATACAATCGAGGGCAAATATTCGCGCCGCCGCAGATCCCGCCGTGCCCGCCCAGCAGGACGGCTTCCGCCAGCAATTCTTCCGGGCCGATGAGCAGTTTCCAATCCGGCCTGTGCGGCAGCAGGTTGATCAAGTGATGAAAATAAATCATGTTCGCCGAGCTGTCCTTCAGTCCGACGATGTTAGGGATTTCCATCGCGCGCTGCACGGTTTCCAGCGCGAAGGTGATCTTCGTGTGGCTTGGCATGTTGTAGAGAAACAACGGCAGCGGCAATTCGGCCGCGAGGTGTTGCAGATATTCGAGCAATTCTGCCTGGCCTGCCGGAAAGTAATAGGGCGCGGAAATCACCAGCGCCTGCGCCCCCGCCTCCGCCGCAGCGCGGGCGAGGTTGATCGATTCCACAAAAGCGGTGTCGGTGATGCCCACCATCACGGGGACGCGTCCCGCCACTTGCCGGCAGGTTCGCTGGATCAACTCCTGGCGCAAGCGGTAGGAAAGGCTCGGGGCCTCTCCGGTCGTTCCAAGGACGAAAAGGCCGTGGACGCCTCCAGCCAAAATGTGTTCGATTAACCGCTCCAGTCCGGCGGCATCCAAAGTGTCGCGCCCGCTCAAGGGCGTAACCATAGGCGGGAAGATGCCGCGCCAGGAATAGGGTGGCGGATTCATAAGCTCAGTCGGGTTCAGGTCACGAGCCAGAGCCATCGTTCCGCGGAAAGTCCCGTTTGCCGAGCGCAAAAATCGTCGTGATCAGGAGAGCCGCTCCCGCCAGATAGATAACGCCGCCAAAGGCAATGGCTTCGCTCATGTTTTCTACTTCACTGGCGTGCCGTCCGTGCTTGGCCACCCAGCCAACGGCGAGCGGACCGAGCGCGCCCCCGCCCCACCCGACGGTGTTCATCAGACCAGCGGCAGTCGCGCGGACGCGTGGCTCGATTACATCATAAAGCGAAGCGAAGATGTTCGAGTCATAAAAGCCCTTGCAAAATCCGAAGAGAGCCATCGCCAGCAGCAGGGTGCTGACGTTCCGGGTGCTGCCGACCAGGAACACAAAGACGGAGCCAACCAAAAGCCCCAGGGCCTGCACCAGCATCCGGCCACCCGCGAACCGGCGCGAAACCCGGTCTGCCAGCGCACCTGCGATGGGCACGCTGACGGCGCTGGCCAGGTTAACGAACACGGTGCCCGACAGACCTGCCGCCGTCAGTTTGAAATTAAATTTTTCGACCAGGAATGTGGGTGTCCAGGTGAGAAAGATGGCCGCCACGAAGTTAGCCGCGAGAAAGACCGCCATCAACACCAGCGCGGTAGGCTTGCGGAATATAGCGCGGCCTGCCTCGCGCACGGCTTCCCCCAAAGGAGGCCGCGCAGTCGTAGGGCAGGCTTCCAGCCTGCCTGTTCCTAACTCTGGCTCTTGCTTATGTGTGAGCCTGGAGCTGGCTCCCTCGGAGACAGGCAGGATGCCTGCACCACTAACCCTTGGCACCTGCCGGCTTTCCTCCGACTCACCACGGCGCGGCTCGCGAAGAAACCGATAGAGCACCAGCGCCAGCAACATCCCCGCGCCGCCGAAAAAATAAAACCCCGTCCGCCATCCGTGCTTTTCCGCAAACCAAGCCCCAGCCCAACTTCCCGCAATCGTGCCGACATAAACGCTGGATTGATGGAAGGAAAGCGCGCGCGACCTGGTGTCACGGCCATGATAGTCGCTGACCAGCGACATCGAGGCGGGAAAATAAAACGTCTCGCCGAATCCTTCCAAAGCGCGGACGGTGACGAAGTGCCAAAGTTTGCCGCACCAACCGGTCATGACCGTGACGCCACTCCAGAACAAGCAGCCGCCCAAGATCAGATTCTTGCGCTTGACTCGGTCGCCGATGAACCCGGCGAACGGGGCGCCGAACGCATAGACCCACATGAAGGCGGAGCCGATCAAGCCCAGATGAACTTTGTCATAGCCGAATTCCTCCTTGAGTTTTGGGAAGACGGAAAAGATGGCCTGCCGGTCGGCATAATTGAAGAAGCAGATAAACCAGAGCATGCACACCACCCACCATTTATAGCGAAGGCTCGCTGTTTTCCCGGTGAGGCTGCCTTTCATCGCGATAGGCTGATTATCAATGACGAATTCCTAAACCATAATGACGAAACAATGACGAATCCCGAATGCCAAAGGCAGGACGCACGAGGGCCATTGGGCATTTGGTATTAGGATTTCTTTAGTCATTATGGTTTAGGAATTCGTCATTCGGTGCATGGCCCTCCCATCGACCAGTTCCAGCACTCGGAGCGCCCGCGCTGCCACTTTGGCATCGTGCGTCGCGACGATGAGGGTTGTCTTCTGTTCAACCCACAAGGCGGTGAGCAGATCAATGATCTCTCCGCCAGTCTGCGAGTCCAGGTTGCCAGTCGGCTCATCCGCCAGGATTAAATCTGGCGAGTTGATGAGCGAACGGGCTATGGCCACCCGCTGTTGTTCGCCGCCGGAGAGCTCTGAGGGTTTGTGGTCCATCCGTTCGGCCAGGCCAACGCGCCGCAAAAGTTCGCGGCCATGCGCCTCCGCTTCCGAAGGAGGCGTTCGCGCCATGCGGGCTGGAAGGCAGACATTTTCGAGGGCGTCCAAGTCGGGGAGCAGATGGTAGGCTTGAAAAATAAAACCCACCCGCCGGTTGCGCAGGCGAGCGCGGCCCAGGCTGGAGAGGGAGGCCAGGTCCTGGCCGGCGAACCATATCTCCCCTTTGTTCGGCGTGTCCAATCCGCCCAGCAAATGCAGCAAGGTACTCTTGCCGGCGCCGGATGCGCCGCGCAACGCCAGCAATTCGCCGCGATGCACGGATAAATCCACGCCCCGCAAAACCTCCAGCGTCCGCCGTCCGATGACATATGTTTTATGCAGATCGTGGGCAGCCAGCAAAGGCTCGACCGGTTGATCTTTGCGTGCTGGGGTCGGCAGGTTCAACGTTTGCGAGCCGGGGCTCTGGCTATTCATAGCGCAACGCTTCCACCGGTTTGAGACGCGCCGCGCTCCAGGCGGGAATCAAGCCGGCCAGCACACAAATCACCAGGGCGCTGCTACAGATGATGGCGATGTCGCTCGGGACGAGCAAGGCTGGCAGGTCGGTGAACCCGTAAATCTGGGAGGGAAAAAGTTCGAGGTTGGTCAATCGCCTCATGAGATGGAGAAATTCGTTGCGGTAGGTCACAGCCAGCATGCCGAGGCCAAAGCCCGTGATCACGCCCAGCACCCCGACCATGACTCCCTGGCTCAGAAAAAGCCAGAGCACCTGCCCGCGCGTCGCGCCCAGCGCCTTCAACATTCCAATCTCGCGGGTCTTCTGCACCACGAAAGTAATCAGGGAATTCATGATCCCGAAAGCGGCCACAATCATGATGAAAAACAGCAGATAAAACATGACGTTCTTTTCCACCACCAGCGCGCTCAAGATGGCGGAGCTGTCTTCCGTCCACGTCGAAATGCGATAACCCGGTCCCAGTGCCTGGTAAAGCTGGGCTTTCACTTCCGCAGCTTTGAACGGATCGTCTAACATCACCATCAATCCACGCACGTCGTCGTTCAGCCCATACAAATCCTGCGCGTTCCCCAGCGACATCACGATCACCGTGGCGTTGTACTCGTAGTAACCGACATCAAAAATCCCGCGCACGACGAATTCGTCCGGGAAGTATGCCTCCTCGGTTTCCTGGGCGGCCCGCTTTCTCATTTTCTTCAGGTTGCGCGGCGAATGAACGGTGATTCGATCCCCCAATTGCAACTCCAGGTTGCGGGCCAGATCGCTGCCCACCAGCACACCGTCTCCACGGAGGTCAAATTCTCCTGCCACCAGATTCGTGGCCAGGATGCTGACGTTGGTTTCATATTTCGGATCGACCCCCCGCACCCACGGCGCTGCGGACAGCGGGCTGCCCCCGCGCGGTTCCGTGTCGATCAGGACCTGGCCCAACACGAAAGGCGCCGCGGCTCTGAAGTTGTGGTTAGAGGCCAGCACGCGCATCACAGCGGGATAGTTGGTCATGAGCGAGCGGCCCTGGGTGATCCTGAGATGGGCGTTGAAGCCGAGGATCTTGTCCCGCAGTTGGCGGTCAAACCCGGTCATTACACTGAGCACGATGATCAGCACTGCCACGCCCAGCATCACCCCGATGACTGAAATCAGCGTGATGACCGAAACAAACGTGCGCTTGGGGCGCAGGTAGCGCAGCGCCAGAAACAACTCGAATGGCAGCCTCGACATGACGGCCGATGGTAGAGGCCAGGCCGGCCCGTGTCAAAGGCAACCGTCCGGGGTCCGGTTTTAACTTTTGAGAGGGCGTGGCCCCGGTTTTGTGATCGGGTGAGGCGGAACCAACCAGCCGGGCGGGTGTGCTGGCCCTGGAACGAGCACCAAAACGAACGTAAACTGAGAACTGCCACACTGTCGGTTTTTCAATCGGCCGCACATGCAAAGCGACTGGCTTGATCCCGCAGAGATCATTACACTGTGCTTACCAGGTGATCGGAATGAAAAAGTGCCGGTTATTTATAATGGCTTTTGGTCTTGCCGTCTTAGCTGGCGGCATTGTGCGATGGGTCAGCCGCGAGCCAGAATTTGAAGGCCAGCCATTGAGCCTTTGGTTTAAGCGGTTCTACAGTTCCGGCCAACTCTCCGGCCAACTCGATAACGATAGACGCGAAGAGGCGGGCTTTGCGCTCCAATCCATTGGCTCCAACGCGGTTCCTTATCTGATTAGTGAGGCGTTGAACACCCGGCAGGATTCGCCCGTGAAGCGAATCGCGCACGACCTTGCAAACCTCTTTCGCCGAAGTAAAACGCCATTTATCAGCGCTGGAACCATTCATGGCGAAGCCGCCTATGCGCTGCGAGAAATTAAACCACCGGCAAACACCATTCTGCCGCTTCTGACTAATGTGCTCCGTGCAGCCAACACGAATCTCTGGTATCCAGCTCTTTTTCTGCTTGGAACGATTGGAGAGGGCTCTGAAGAGGGCCTTCCTTATCTGGTCGAGGCCTTAAGGGGAAAGGACGAAAGAGCGCGCAACCTGGCCGCACAATCCCTGCAATGGCTTGGCCCGCACGCCAACGCGGCGTTGCCTGAACTGATTCATGCTCTCGATGATCCATCCTGTCCAATCTATTATGTGGTGCCGACCCTTGGTCAATTTGGATCGGAAGCCAAAGCCGCTCTGCCCATCCTCAACGAAAAGCTTGCTAATCTGACTGCCCGCGAACGCCTCCGTGTCGCAGTCGCCATTTGTCAGATCGATCCGGATTCATCTCAGGCCACTAAGCTGATCGCTCAGGCACTGAAAACGAAGGACAATTCCGGATTACGTGGATCGGCGATTTCGGCTCTGAGGAAAAGCAAATCCGTCGGGCAAGCTTTCCTCCCGCTATTGCAAGAAGCTGCGAATGACAAAGAGGACCACGTAGCAACGCTTGCACTTGATGCCCTGCAAGACATCTCTCCGGAATTGGCGAAATCGGCTCTCCTCAAGAGGTTGAACGATCCCAAGACCCTCACGCGCATTTGGGCCGCAGGTTGGATTCTGCGCATCGATCGTGATCACTCCCAAGCCTTGGCCACGCTCACTAATGAATTGCAAAACTACAAAGCCAGACTCAACCGGGGGGAGTTGTGCTACGCGTTGCAAAATCTCGCTGAAGCCAGCCCAAAAGCGAAGTCGGCCATTTCCGTTCTCCGAAGAGTCTTTCAGGAAGATCCCGATCAGCAGGTTCGGGAAGCTGCTCAGAGATCCTTGAGAAAGATCAATCGGAGGACATCCAGCACTAACGCGTGGCGCAATGGCCCCTGAAGGAGATGAGCGAATGGCAGGCCAGTTCGGCGTTCTTCATTCGCCCGAACGCCGGGCAAGCCTTCGTTTTCGCGATGTCGCATGTCGTGGATTATAGCGAGTGGAGCGTGACTTCGCTTGTCTCCTGACGCGATCTGAAGTATGAGTGTGGGGAGCGAGATGAAAACGATGGACGGAAACGAATTGCGGCGGCGCAGAATCGATCCTTACTGGCGCAAGGCGCGCATCGCGGCGCGCTTGTTGCTGAAGAAGGAGGCGGGGCAGCCGTGGAACGGCCGCGACCGTCGCTTGGCTGGGTCGCTGGCCGGGGATGCTGGCGTGACCAACCGGCTGATTGACCAAGCGGTTTCCTCGCTCACCGCACGGAGAAAGTATGGACCTGGGATCCTGGGCTGGTTCCGTTAACCTGGAGACACCGGCTGGCCGCCTCTTGCGGAAGCTGGGTGCCGCCTTGCCGCAAGAACGGCGCTTTGACATCACGCTGTTCGGCTCCGCGCCCCTCCAGATCACCATCGACGGCGGCCTGTCGAGCGCCGATGTGGATATGTTTGCTGATGTGGAAGAACTCAAGGAACTGGTGGACCGGGCGGGCCTGGGTGCCGGACAGGCTGCGTTCTTCATCCAGGTCAGCAGCGAATTGAATTTTCGCACCAGCCCCCGCTGGCGTACGCGGTCTCGGGCGGTTTCAGTCGGAAATTGTACATTCCACTTTCCTCATCCCATCGATATTCTGATCGCCAAGTTGCACCGTCTTGAGGAAAAGGATCTGTTGGCCTTCCGCACCGTGATCGCCCGGACCGGCCACCCGACCGATGCTGAACTCCTCCACGAACTGCAGATGGCGGTGGACTTGTTTCGTCCCAGCTTCGACGAGGAACAAGGGCACGACCTGGCGAACAACTGCCGCCGCCTCTGGCCACTGGTGTTTGGACGCGAAATCGATCCAAGAACTGAGATCATCGCCCCAGCTTTGCAGAAGCGCCGGGAGGGTTACGGAGAGCCAAACCGCGATTACAAGCAAGAGTTACTCGAAGCTGCCGCCACGCACGGGATCAAGCGGCCTGCTGGAAAGAATTGATGCCAAATCCCGGGAATGCCATCGCCGCACCACACGAGGCGGGTCTCACGGCCTCTGCGCCGCCGCCCTACTCTCAAAGCGTTGCGTGCCCTCGTCGATATGCACTTGAGACCCGGTCCTGGGCCGTTCGCCGCCGTGCCACCAGAGCACTAGCGCGCTGGCGATGTAGATGCTGGAATACGTGCCGGTGATAATACCGATCAAGAACGTGAAGGCGAAATCATTGATCGCACCGCCCCCGAACAGGTAGAGGGCCAGCGTCGCCAAAAAGACCGTGCCGGAAGTAATGATCGTCCGGCTGAGGGTCTGGTTGAGCGCCTGGTTGATCAAATCTCGGAACGATCCGCGCACGCCCAGCTTGAGGTCCTCCCGGATGCGGTCAAAGATCACGATCGTGTCGTTGGTCGAGAAACCAATAATCGTCAGAATGGCTGCGACCACCGTGGCATTGAGTTCACGGCCTGCCAAAAAATAACACCCAAACGTCATGAGGACGTCGTGAATTACAGCCAGCACTGCCCCAACGGCGAAAGAGAATTCGTAGCGGAACGCCACATAGATCAGGATCCCGAAAAGAGAAATCAAGCTGGCGACGATGGCGGTTCTTTGGATCTCCGCGCCGATCGTAGGACCGACCTTATCCACCGCGGCCCGGTCGAACTTCGCGTTCGGGAAGTCTGCTTTGAGGGCCGATTCCACTTTTTCGCTCGTCTCAAACGGGGAGGTGATCTGGAGAATCTCTGGACCGCCGGTGATATCCCTTTGATATTGAATCAGCGGGTCGGGCAAGCCGGTTTTGGTGATGGCGGACCGCAGCTTTTCGACTTCGACTTTCTGGCTCAGATCGAAACGAAGGCTCAGCTTGTCCCCTCCCGTAAAATCCGTGCCGAGCACCTTGTGGCCGCGAAAAAAGAGGCCGTAGCCCATTCCCACCAGGATGATGGTCCAGGAGAGAATGAATGCAGGTTTGGCGAGGGCCATGAAATTGAGTTTGGCGCTCCGGATGAGATGGAGCATCGGCAGCGACTTGATCCAATTCTTGGCCAGCAGGAAATCAAAGATCAACCGCGTCACCACCAGCGCCGTGAACAGGCTGGCCGCCACGCCCCAAGTGAGGGAGAAACCAAAGCCCTGGATCGAACCCGTCCCCATCCTCCACAGAATCACGGCGGAAATCAGGGTGGTCACGTGCGAATCAAGGATGGTCCGGAACGCGCGCGAGTAACCCTCCTTGAGCGCGCCTCGCAACGATTTGCCCTTGCCTAGTTCTTCGCGAATGCGCTCAAAGATCAGCACGTTGGCGTCCACTGCCATGCCGACGGTGAGGACGATGCCGGCAATGCCCGGCAACGTCAGAGTCGTCCCCACGAAACACATGATGCCCAGGAGAATCACCAGGTTGGTGATGAGAGCCACATTGGCAACGACTCCAGCCAGCGCATAATAAACCGCCATGAAGCCGGCCACGGCGATGGTGCCAAAGACGGCGGAATTGACGCCGCTCTTGATCGTGTCCTTGCCGAGTGAAGGATCGACCGAGCGCTCATCGATGATCTTGACCGGCGCTTCCAGAGGGTTCTGCAAAACGTCCGCCAGTTCCTGTGCTTCTTTAAATTCGAAATCGCCGGTGATTTGGCCTGACCCGCCCGGAATCTCCGAATGGATTTGCGGAGCGGAATAGAGATCTCCGTCGAGGATGATAGCCAGTTGATAGAATTTGTTCCCCTTGGGACTGAATTCGCGCGTGATTTGAGCGAAGACTTCCGCCCCGTCGGAGTTCAACTCGAAATGAATTTCAGATTTGCTTGTCAGTGGATCTCGCGCGGGCCAAGCCCGCTTGAGATACTTGCCCGTCATGGGGACTCGGTTCGTGCCAATCACGCCCGTGGCGGGAGTCTTGTTCACCAGATAACGAGGATACACTTTGCTGCCGTCGGCGAGGATTCTGGGCTTTTGCTCTTGGAGGATTTCGTAACCGGGTTCAAGGATGTTATCTCTCAGCAATTCATCGCTGTTGGGATGCACCATGCGGAATTCCAGAAAAGCTGCTTTTTGAATCTGACGGCGGGCGGTGTCTTTGTCCGCCTCCGAGAGTCCCGGTAATTGGATGGAAATGCGATTATTCCCGGCCAGTTGAATCAGCGGTTCAGCCACGCCGAGCTTATCGACACGCTTGCGGAGCACCTCCACCGCGTCGGCCAGGGCCGTATCCTTCTGGGTGGACTCGCTGAGTTTATTGGTGTCCATCTCCACCAGAAACGAAGTGCCCCCCTGCAAATCCAAGCCGAGCTTGATTTTGCCCGCCGCCTCCTGCTGCAAACGGTACAAGATGGCGCCGGAGGGGTCCTTTTCTCCTTTGACATCGAAGGGGAAGTAGCGGGTGAGGTCATTGGTGCCCACCGCCTCCTTCAACACCGCGAATGGCGTCCGGTTCGTGTTCTCCTTTTGAATGCTTTGGGCCGTTTCGATGATGTTGGTAAACGCCGCGTCCCGCTTCCCAGCGTCTTCCTTGAACACCTCGATGATGTTCCGTCCGGTGGGCGGATAGGTCTCGAACGCAGACCAGGCAACGACGAAAATGATGATTAACAACTTCCAAAGATGATTTCGATTCATGGAATGGGACTAAGAATTGGAGGGGCTCGGATCAGCGGAACGTTCTGTGATTTCCAGGATGGTGGATTTTAGGACTTCCAGCTTTGCATCGGCCGAACGGATGGAAAGGGTCTTTTCCTTCACATTGACGACGGTGCCAACAATGCCACTGCTGGTCACGATTTTGTCTCCGGCTTTAAGTGCCTGAACTGTCTTTTCCAATTGTTTCGCCTTCAGTCTTTGCGGCCTGATCATGATGACGTAGAAGACGACAATCATGAGCACCAACATGCCGATCGTCCGCGCAAAATCGGCCTTTGGATTAGGAGAGGTTCCGGGCGGCGGCCCCATGGCCAAAAGCGCATTGGCAAGGTTGAATATCATAGACTCTCGATAATTGAGCCGCTCAATGTAGGCTGGTCAGGCCATTTAGCAAGCTTAACGTTGCAGAAAAGTAGGCTTTTAGGCTGTGCAGAAATGGCTGGGTTCCCCCTTGTTTTTATTGGCGGGTGCTGGGCCTCGCTCGGTCCTCGCGGAGCGAGGCGCTGACGGTAGCCGTGGGCTTCAGCCCACGGAAGGACATCCCAAGTGCCTTCCCCGTCGCGGAGCGACGGTTGAATGCACGCCGTGGTGTCGCAGGGTTCAAGCGTCGCTCCGCGACGCAGCCTCGCCCCTGGCATACCGTGGGCTGAAGCCCACGGCTACCATCACCCAGTCGCTCCGCGACCTCAAGGCGCTCAGAGAGTTAGATTCCCCCCACAAAAACCAAGGACGCAGGATGGTTCGAAACAGCCGCCTTGTTGCCTCGGGGGCCGCCACCTCCCCGCCTGTCACGCCGGCATCACCTCGATCCGGGGCTAAGCGCTCGAGCCCTGCCGCCGCCCAAACGCTCCGCCAGCAAACGGCCCAATCGAGCCGCTTCCGTGGTGCTTCTGCGGGCCTCGGACCGTAGCGCGCTTGGCCCCAGGAACGAAACCACGCGCATCCAAATCTCCTTGCCTATGACCTCAGCATAAGCAGCCACGGCCAGTTGGCAGCCGCCTCCCATAGCCTTGAGGAAGGCGCGCTCGGCTGTGACGCAAGCCAAGGTATCTGAATCATTCAGTTGTTCGCACAGCGCCGCGACCCGCTGGTCGCCTTCGCGGATCTCGATGCCAATCGCTCCCTGGCCCACACAAGGCAGCATCTCATCCAACTCCAACCGAGTGGCGAGCAGCCCCTCGGGGAGGGGCCCAGGCTCGCCAATGCCAGAGGACGGCTTCGCCGCTCCAGTTAATCTTCCGTCTGGCTGGATATCGTAATGCAGCCGCTCCAGGCCGGCCGCGGCCAGGAGGATGGCGTCAATTTCCGGTTGTTCAGCCAGTTTTTTCAGCCGCGTGGGGACGTTTCCACGAATGGGAACCACCTTCAAATCGGGACGCCGCTCCAGCGCCTGCGCGCTCCGCCGCGTGCTGCTGGTGGCGAGGGTGGCACCCGCGGGCAAGCCTATCATCGTGAGGTGCGGTTTGAATCCCCGCCGGGCCGGCTGCGGCGAGGTAGATTTACAAAAGGCCGCGTCGCGGTAAATCAAGACATCGCGCGCATCGGCGCGTTTGCTGGCGGCGCCCAGCGTCAGGCCCGCGGGGAGATCCGTCGGCAAATCCTTCAAGCTATGCACGGCCAAATCGGCCTCGCCGTTGAGTAGCGCCACTTCGAGTTCTTTCGTGAAGAGGCCTTTGGGCAAATTTGCGTTCGCCAGCGAAGCCGTCTGGAGCTTGTCGCCGGTGGTCTTTATGATTTTGATCTGGAACCCGGCCTTGGGAAAAGTGGCGCGGCATTGGGCCAGAATCGCATCCGCTTGCGCGAGGGCGAGGGCGCTGCCGCGAGTGGCGATGATGAAAGGGGAGGTAGGCATGCCTCAGGTCTCGAGCGCCACGCGCGACTCCCTGCAATCTCCCCTCGCTCTCCGCCCTTCCAACAAGGCGCGGGCTTTGTCTTCGATGATGGCTTCGCAACGCGCTATCTCCTCTTTGCGCTGTTTCAGATAGTCGTCGGCGATGGCCTGCAGGTCATCGATGTTGTAGAGATAAACATTTTCCAGAAGGTTCACCTCCGGCTCGATGTCGCGAGGGACGGCGATATCGATCAGCAACAGCGGCCGATTCTTGCGCAGCTTCATCAACGGACCCAGCTTCGCGCGATTCAGAATGTAATGGGGCGCCGCCGTGCTGCTGATCACGATGTCGATCTTCTCGAACTCCTGGGACCAGTCGTTAAATTGCACGGCCCGGCCCCCAAATTCATTGGCCAGCGCCAGCGCCCGCTCGTAAGAACGGTTCGACACGATGATGCTCCTCGCCCCGCGCGACAACAACGCCCGCGCCGTCTTCTCGCTGGTGTCGCCAGCCCCGATCACCATCACCTGCCGGTCATCGACGGCGTTGAAAATCCTCTCCGCCAGTTCCACCGCCACTCAGCCAACGGAAACACTGCCGCGTTGGATGGCCGTTTCGGTGCGAATGTGCTTGGCGACGTTGAAGGCTTTTTGGAAGGCCTTGTTGAGG
>WNFM01293455.1_pt3 | contig 14267 bp, 15 predicted proteins | sample 5400271 | NCBI WGS metagenome assembly WNFM01 (sample SAMN13153352, study PRJNA577476) | soil metagenome | isolation source: 60 cm saprolite on Douglas fir-dominated hillslope | place: USA:California | collected 2013-09-17 | reverse complement strand
CCGCCCGCGAGCACCGACCGGCCCGCCAGCGCTCGCGTAACGGCCCACCAGCTCGGAGCACCGCTTCGACTTGCCCCGCCGCCGCGCCCAGGACGGGGTGCACATCCCCGGCGCGGCAACCGCGAGTCGTGGATCCGGGCAGCCCCGAACGACGCGGCTATTACGAGGCGCGTGTCTCGATCGGCACCAGGCTCACGCCGTGGCGCGCCAGCAACATCCGCAGCGACTGCCTCGAAGACAACGCCGCCGCCTTCGAGGTCGAGTACGCCGGCGCGAACGGCACGGGGGCAAGGGCCGCCAAGGACACGTTGTTGACGATCGTTCCCCGGGAACGAGTCAGCGCCGGCAGGAAGGCCTGACTCACCCGGTAGGGGCCGAACAGGTTGACGGCCAGGGCCTGCTCGAGCGCGGCAGGACCGCTCAGGTCATCGAGAGGCTGGACACCGGCGTTGTTGATCAGCAAGTCCAGAGACTCGACACTGGCGGCAGTGCCGCCTGTTGCGGCGCCCTGCTTATGCAGGCCAGGTGGACCCCTCGGAATCGCCGCGGAACGGCCTGCGGCCGAGGAAGGCGACGAGCTGGTCACCGGGGCAGGCCGGGCCGTGCAGCGGAACCGGGTCGGCGAACAGCCCGGGCCGGGTGTCCGCGGGGACGAGCAGCGGGGCGGTCGCCAGCAGGACGGCGGCCAGGCCCGGCGGGACCGGCCGGGTGCGGCCGCACGCGACCGCGATGTCCCAGCCATGGACGGTGATCTCGATGGCACCGGTGACCGCAACCAAGCTCGCCGTGAGTTCACGGTCCCGGATCGCGACCGGCCGGTCGGCTGGCCCGGCCGCCGCCGTGGAGGCGAGCAGCGCGACCAGCTGCCCGCGCAACCGCAGGACAGGGTCGGATCCCCCCGGCGCCGCGCGGATGCCGATGCGACCGGCGCTGATCGCCTCGTGCAGCACGTCGACCGAGTTGGTGATGTGGCCCAGCAACATCGCCAGGTCCCAGGCGGGGCAGGGAGTGGGTCGCGACAGCCCTTGCGGCGTGACCATCGCGGTGCTGGCCAGCGCATAGCCGACTGCCGATTCGAGCAGCTCCAGCCCCCTGGTCAGCGCCGCCATGGCGGTTGCCTACGTCCGCGCCGGCCGGGCCGGGTACTCCGGCGGCAGGCCGAACGACGTGAACAGGCCCGGGTCGGCGAAGGCGACGATCCGGGCGATGCCTGTCGCGGTGAGCGTGAGCACCTCCAGCGCGTGCGCCTGGTACACCCCGTGTTCGTCGCGTCGGTAGGCGGCGAACGCCGCCTGCCCGTTCGCGGTCACCGGCACCAGCCGCAGGTCCCCCGGCGCGGTGAGCAGCTGCGCCTCGACGAAGCCCGCCACGGCGTTCCGGCCTGCGAACCACGTCAGGAACGGCGGCATCTCCAGGACGGCGTCCGCGCGCAAGAGCTCGGCCATCGCACTGGCGTCGGCGCGCTCAATGGCCGCCGCGAACCGTTGCAGCACGGCCCGCTGCACCGCGTCGTCCGGCTCGGCGAGCTCGTCCTCGGCGGGCATCGCCCGCGCGAGCTGGGTACGGGCGCGACGCAGGCCGCTGTTGACCGCCGTGGTCGTCGTGCCCAGCAGCTCCGCCACGTCGGCGGCCGGCCACTCGAGCACGTCCCGCAGGATCAGCATCGCGCGCTGCCGGGCGGACAGGTACTGCAGCGCCGCGACAAAGGCCAGCCTGACACCGGCCCGCGAGGCCGTGACGGCCGCCGGGTCCTGCCGCTCCGCAGTGACCAGCGCGTCGGGGAGCGGCTGCAGCCACGGCACCTCCGACGCCGCCTCCAACGGCGCCTCCGGGTCGTCGGTCGGCCCGCCCAGACCAGACGGCAGCGGCCGGCGGCCGCGCCGCTCGATCGCGGTCAGGCACACATTGGTCGCGATCCGATACAGCCAAGTCCGCACCGACGACCGGCCCTCGAACCCCTCGTACGACCGCCACGCCCGCAGGAACGTCTCCTGGACCAGGTCCTCGGCCTCATCCACCGAACCCAGCAGCCGGTAGCAGTGAGCCAGCAACTCACCGCGGAACCGGCTGGTCAGACCGGTGAAATCCTCGCTGACCGTCATCAGCCGCTCCAACTCGTCCCGGCCGGCCAGCGACGCGCTGGCCCTCTACCTATAGACCCGGCGACCGGGGCAGAATCGCCGCCCGCGCACGCCCAGCACATTGCCGGCCACGACCGCGCCAGCAGCTCCCCGCAGGCGGAACCATGACCGGGCACCTGCCGGCAGGGGCGACGGCTAGGCCCTGCGCATGATCGAGTGTCCCGTAAGCCCCGCCCGTTGAGGGTGTCGCGGACAGATACGTCATACCGACGGGCACGGAGAAATGCGGGAAGCTCGTCGGCCATGGAAGGGTGCGCTTCGCCCTGTTCTACCTGCTGAGCATCTGTTCCTGGCTGTGGGACGGTGTTCCGCTGTGCCAGGGCAGGACCCGGCCGAATTGGACGAGTTCGCCGTAGGTCGCTGGGTCGAGCCGGTCGGCCAGGATTAGGTCAAGCACGGCCCGGGCGGCCTGCTCAGGGGTTTGCGCGTGGCTGTAGTCGGCGAACCATGGCCGGGACGCCCGGGTGTCCACCATTCCGGGGCAGACCGCGGCGATGAGGGTTCGCTCGGCCAGGTCTGGCGCGCGGCGCTGTGCGGCGACGGCCCGTACCGCGGCGACCTGAGCCACTTTGGAGGGCACGTTGATCCACCGGGGCCAGCCCTGTTCCTCGGCCGTGCCGTCGTGAATGGCGGCCCGCCAAGACGCTACGGCCGCCTCGACCTGCTCCAGCGTGGCCCCGTCGAACAGCGGGCGAAGGCGAGGGTCCAGGTGACCGAGTGTGCCCAGCGAGCTGGCCACAACGATCAGCCGGCCGCCGGGCCGGAGCACGGGGCCGAACGAACGCAGGACCGCATGGGTGCCTGCGTTGGCGACGTCGATAAATTCGTCGGCCTGCTCGGACTGCGGCTGGTCTGGGGTGAGCGCGGCGATCGCGTTAGACATCACGATGTCCACCCCGCCGTGGCGGTCAGCGAGTTCTGCGGCCAGCCCGGCCACGGCGCCGGCATCCGCGACGTCGAGAACCCGGCCCAGCACCCGGCTCCGGGTCCCGGCGCGCGCGGTGACGGCTGCGGCGGCGTCGGCGACGCGCCGGGCATTGCGCCCGGTGAGCAGAACCAGGTCATCCGGATTCATCCGGGCGGCCAGGCCCGCGACGAGGGCGAACCCCAGCCCCTGGTTGGCCCCGGTGACCAGGGCGATACGTGCATCTGACATGACCATCACGCTAAGCGTGGCCGGGTCATGCGTCTAACGAAAGTTATGCATATCTGGTATGCGTAATAATCATGGACTTCGCTGAGGTGTCGCTGGTGGCGCTGCGGGTCTTCCGCGAGGTGGCCGAGCGGGGCACCCTCACCTCCGCAGCGGCCGCGCTGGGCTACACCCAGTCCGCGGTCTCCCGGCAGGTCGCCTCGCTGGAACGCGCGGCAGGGGCGCCGTTGCTGGAACGTCGGCACGACGGGGTGCGGCCGACCACCGCCGGGCACGTCGTGCTGCGCCACGCCGCGACCGTGCTCGATCAGATCGACGCCGCCGCACGGGAGCTCGCCGGCCTGCCCGCCGAGGCGGGAACGGTGCGCCTGGGCTGGTTCACCAGCGCGGGTGCCAGCCTGGTACCCCGTGCCCTCGCGGCCCTGCGCCGCACCCATCCCGCCATCACCGTCATCACCCGGGAAGGCAGCACCCCCGCGCTGGTCCGCGCGCTGCGGGCCGGCAGCGTGGATCTCGCCCTGCTGGCCTCAGCGCCGCCGTTCCGCCCACCCGACGCGGAGTCCCCCCCGCTGGACCTCCAGGTGCTCGCCGAACGCAGCCTGTGCCTCGCGGTACCCGCCACCCACCCGCTCGCCCGCCAGAACGTCGCCGACGTCGCGGACCTGCGCGGTCAGCGCTGGATCGCCAGCCCCTCCTCCGCAGACGAGGCACTGATGGGGGTATGGCCCGGGCTGGACGAGCGACCCAAGATCACCCACACCGCCCGGGACTGGCTGACCAAACTGCACCTCGTCGCGGCAGGATGCGGCCTGACTACCGTGCCCGCCTCATTCGCGGCCATCGCGCCCCCAGGCGTGCGGGTCCTGGCCGTGCGCGGCGGGTCGCAGGAACAACGGCGCATCATCCTGGCCCGGCTCCCGCACCCGCTCACCGAGCCAGCCGCCCGCCTCGCCGACGCCCTGAACGCCGCAGCCGCCGACGTCCCGGCGCTGAGGTAACCCACACCAACCACACACCAGCACACGACGCTCCAGATCATCCTCGTCTGTTCCCTATGCCAAGGAGCATCAAGGACGCCAACGGCCGCCCAGATCGGCTGCTCGGGATGCGTCCTTACATTGATGGTCCATCACGAAGTGTGATCGCGCTCGCGGAGTTGCCCAGGTCGGGGAGTCGGCCGAGGTGATGCACGGGTGATTGGTTCTGGACGTGCGTGTTACCGCGCGTTCAGGCTTCGGCAGTTCTTGGAGCGGGCAGCCACCGGCAAGCGCCGGGAAGCACCTTGTTGAAGTCCTCCCACGTGAGCCATCCCAGCCGGCTGGAAACTGAGGTGAGGTCCGCTGCGGCGCGGTGACGGTGAGTCAGGTCGCGCTGGAGGGCGGCCGGATCCTTCTGGTAGTCGCGCATCAGCCAGCCGTACAGGCGGCTCTCGGGGTGGTCGCGGAGGATTCCGGGCGTGATGAGCACGAAGAACGTTCTGTCCGGCCGTCGTCGGGTCAGCGGTTCTTGCAGGTTCGGGTTGGGTTCGAGCATGACGTCGATGCTGCGGGCGATCTGGTTCCGGAGCAGGTCGAACCCGATGCCGCCGGAGGCATCGGCGAGGACTTTCGCCTCGAACAGCACGGCGAACCCGGTCTTCGGAGCGATGAGTACGGCATCGGCCTTCGTCGCGCCTTCCAGCGCATGCCCGGCTGCCTCTGCGTTGCTCGCGGTTTCCAGGATGTGGGGCATCAGGATCCGCTCGCCGAGGCAGGTCGCGAGGTACTCACGGTAGCTGGTGCCGCATCAGGCTACGTTTGCCCGGATCAACGCCAGAGGCCAAGGCATTAGGCTCGTCGTCAGCTGCTTAGCGCTGTGGCGGGACGACACTGCCACCTGGCCAACTGTGGCACCTCCCCTGGGCCGGCAGCTCAGAGTCCGTTGGCGCAGCCGGACCCGCCGCGCCGTTGCCGCCGCTCCGCTTGTGAGCCAATGAGGAGGTCACCAGGTTGACGCAGCCCACCGTCCGCCGGTTCTGGTTTGAGTTCGACCTGCCGCCGTGGGACTCAGGTCGGGAACGGCCGCTCGCCATCCTGTACTTCGGGGTGGGCGTGACCGGATTCGATGCGGCCGACTGCCTGTGGATAATCCTCGACTTGCTGCCGACTCCCAGCCTGCCGCCCGTCCGCAGCATCGTGCCCGATATCTCACTTGACGGCTTCGTCCCGCCAACTCCCTCCGGCGTTGGGGTCTCGGTGTGGCGCGGCTCCGCTGGCAGGCGCAGTGCGCCGTGCCCGAGCCCTACATCCACGGACTTACCTCCGGATCGTGACTCCGAGCGCGGTGATTATGGACAGATCCACCCGCCACGTGATTGCGCTGGCAACATGCGGTCGGCGCTCGACCATGCCGCCTGTGAGCTGGCCCGTCACCACGTGGGCAAGTTGAACGACCAGCAGGAGGCCGCCACAGAGTTCCCGATCTGCATAGATGAGGCGGCATTCCAGGGGTGGTTTGCGAAGGGGAAGAAGGGCATCCGCAACGGACTGTATGGCGACGTGGAGCGCAAAGCGCTTCAGTGTGTCCAGCCGTTTGCGCTGAGGGATGAGGCTCGCGCGCTCGGCGTTGAGCCGTCGACAACGTCTGAGGACGACTTGCTTACGGATCACGCCTACGCGCTGAACGCGGTGTGGAAGCCGCGGAAGGCATCGCCGCGTGGTGTCGCACTGCGGCGGCCCGGGGATACCGATCTGCATGATCGCCCGGCGGGCCCGTCCCCGTTTCAGGGTCTTGCTCGAGGTGCCGCGCACCGGGGGCATGCGCGCGTGGGGAGCGGTGGCCGGAGCCTTCGAGCAGCGCCTCGCCGCGCAGGCTGGCCCTGTGGTGAAGGAGGCGCGGCTGCACTCGGAGACGCGCCGGGGCCGCGACATGGTCCGGATCAGCATGCTGAGCACGGTGACCGCGTCCGACGTCGGCCAGGCCGCGGTCATCGCGTGGGACGTCTTCAAGGTGGCCGCCGGCGAAGACGCCGGGGCGTGGGACATGGCCAGCGCCACCGCGGAGATCCGGCCCGAGGAGAAGGCGCGGTTAACAGCGCCGCGGCATTGTGGCATTGAGCACAGCGTGGTTCCAGTGGCTTCCGGGGGGGTATGGCTGCGTGGCCGCGGCCCGGGGGGTGCGTCCGCGGCGTGCCGGGGAGGGACGCCCTGGACTTGGGGGGCTCTCCGGGTCGCGGTCCAGCCGGCACTCGCTAGGGCCGAGCTTTGCAGGCAGGGGGTCAGGTGTGCGAGTGCCGCCGAGCGCGCAAGAAGAGAGCCAGCGACAGGAGTGCTCCGGCAAGGCTGAGGCCGATGACCCAGCCCATCGTGTAGCTCAGCCCTGAGCGCGAAGGTGCCTTGTTGATGCCGACGAAGCCGACGATGAAGAGGATCAGGCAGAAGATGAGGCAAATCAAGAAATATCGCTGGCGGAGGAGGCGGTGCCCGACGCGGAAGCCGCCGGGCAGCCTGACGCTGGCGTAGGGCCCGCGCAGCGAGCTCGAGTAGAAGTTCGGGCTGAGCCCATAGGATTGCCGTCTCCGTGCCCAGGCTCGCCGTAGCCTTGGTGTCTTGCGCTGTGAACTCTTCCTTATCAGTTCTGGCCGGACGGCAGCTGAGGCGCTCTGGCCCGCCGATTCTTGATCGTGGCAGGGCGCCGGATCGGCCCAGCGTGAGATGACGTTGCTGTCAACGCTGCTGTCAGGTGCCCGACCAGCAGTCCCAGCTTGGAAGGCTGCGACTATACCCCCGCTAGACCAGCGCTCATGCAGGTCATCGTCATGGCGTAGGTCTCCTGGATGACCGTGAGTCCCCGTGGTTGACCCTCCGATCGGGCACGTAGCGGGCACGAACACGCCTCCGGAGGGCTGACCCGATCGCGCGAATTCCTCCGGTCTACCTGGTCGCACCCGGTTGGCGCTGTCGCCTGTAGCGAAGATCATTACGTACGTCTTCCGGATCATGGGCTGTTGGGCGGCCGGATCGAACCAGGTGGCGACCTGTCCGGTCACCTGCGCTGTCTCGCCACATCGGGCGTGGCGCCTTGCCGGAGAAAATCGATATCATTAAGATGAAGATATGATATCGGACCTGCCAATCAGAGGAGGCACCAGATGGCTACCCAGACTGCAGCCGCCGCAGGCCCGCAACAGCCTGACCAGCAGGTGACCGAGCGCGAGGCCCGGTTCTTGCCCGGCCTGCGCATGCTGGCGGCGGGCATCGCCGGGCTGCTGGCCGGGGTGGCCGTTGCCGTGGTAGCAAGCCGCCAGAGTCACGGCGCTGCCGTGGCGCTGGTCCTGCTCTGCGTGCTGATCTTTCTCGCCAGCGCCCTCGTGACCCCGGTCGTCCCCGGGCAGGCCCGCGTCGTGCAGCTGTTCGGCCGCTACCGCGGCACCATCCGAGACTCGGGCCTGCAGTGGGTGAATCCGTTCACTCGCCGCATCGCGGTGTCCACCCGGATCCGCAACCAGGAATCGGCGCAGGCCAAGGTCAACGACGCTGACGGCAACCCGATCGAGATCGCCGCCGTGGTCGTCTGGCAGGTCGCCGACACCGCCAGCGCCGTCTACTCCGTCGACAACTACACGCAGTTCGTCACCATCCAGACCGAGACCGCCGTCCGGCACATCGCCTCCAGCTACCCCTACACCAGCCGCCGCGAAGGCGAGCTGTCGCTGCGCGACAACGCCGACGAGATCACCAGCAGGCTCTCCGCCGAGATCGCCGCGCGGGTCGCGCCGGCCGGGGTGCGCATCATCGAGTCGCGGCTGACCCGGCTGTCGTATGCCCCGGAGATCGCCCAGGCCATGCTGCGCCAGCAGCAGGCCAGCGCCGTGGTCGGCGCCCGGCGGACGATCGTGGAAGGCGCGGTCGGCATGGTACAGCTGGCCCTGCAGCGGCTCCAGGAGGAGAGCGTCGTCGACCTGGACGAGGAGCGCAAGGCCTCGATGGTCTCCAACCTGCTCGTGGTGTTGTGCAGCGAGCAGGCCACCCAGCCGGTCGTCAACACCGGCACCCAGCGTCCTGCTGCGGCTGGACCCCGCCGTCCACGACGCCCTGGCCCGATGGGCCAGCGACGAGCTGCGCAGCACCAACGCCCAGATCGAGTTCCTGCTCCGCCGCGCGCTCGCCGAAGCGGGGCGGCTGCCCGGCCGCGCGCGGCCGATGCGGCCGCGCGGGCGGCCACCCGCCGCCAGCCGCACCGGAACCGGCCCGCCACCGCCCGGCGATGACCAGCCCGGGTGACGTCATGGCCTGGATGCAGGCTGGGGCATCTGCGCTCCAGCGCCAGCACGATCACGTCGCTGCCTTCATTGATCTTGAGCCGGACACCTCGTTGCGCTGGGTCTGCTCTACCTGGCCCAGTCTGCCCAGGCGGCTGCCGCTCTTGACACATCATCTAGCAAAGTGATATCACTTTGATAGGTGACCGGAGTGGCCGGACACCGAAGGCCACAGGAGACATCCCATGTACGCACTGACTGACAACACCGCTCCCCGCGATCCTCGTGGCAGTATCACGAGGACCCTCCTGCATCAGATGCGTCCCTGGCCACCCGCGTGGCGCAGGCCAGCGGAGGACCGGCCGCCCTACGCCGTGTGGGTCATCGGGGGCCTGGTCGTCTGGGCATTCATCCTGGCTGGCTTCATGGCATGGGACCTGCACAGCACATCCCGTACCGCCATCTGGGCCATCTTCGCAGGCTGGTGCATCGGTGTGCTCGGTGCATCCATTGCCCGGAAGATCTACAGGTAAGGCACCTCAGCGACCGGGAACTCCGCCAGCTTCGAGAGGCTCCAGGCAGAGAAGGGCACGTCATGCTCGGCTGGCTTCGACTTGGCGATCTTCTTGATCTCCCGGCGCTGGCCCAGGGTGAACTTCAGCAGGGGTTCGGCATCACGCTGCCCACCGGGCCGCTGACGTTCGAGCCGCGCACCGCGCTGGTGGGGCTCGCCGTCGGCACCCTCGTGACGGTCGCCGCCGCGGTCGGGCCGGCCAGGAACGCCGTGCGCATCCCGCCGGTGGCCGCGCTCGCCGACCGCCCGTCCGAAGGAGACGGCGCCGGCCCGGCACGGCGGCGGCTGATCGCGGGCGCCGCGCTCACCGTCGCCGGCGCGGCGCTGCTTGCCGCCGGGCTGAGCAAGCCCGTCGTCGCGCTCGTCGGGGCCGGCGCCGTGTGCGTGTTCATCGGCGTCGCCATGCTCGCGCCCACGGTCGTCCGCCGCTGGCGGGCGTGCTCGGGCGCCCGCTCGCCAGGTGGCTCGGCACGCCGGGAAAGCTCGGGCGGGAGAACTCCATGCGCAGCCCGCGCCGCACCGCGCAGACCGCCGCGGCGCTCATGGTGGGGCTCGCCCTGGTCTCCGCGATGGCGGTGTTCGGCGCGTCGCTGTCGAAGTCGGCCACGAGCAGCGTGGACCAGGCGATCAGCGCCGACATCCTGATCTCGGCCAGCGGGAGCGGGCAGCTCAGCACGGCCGTGCCCGGGGCAGCGGCGGCCGTGCCCGGGGTCACCGCGGCCGATACCGTCTACCGGAACCAGTTCGAGTTCAAGGGCACGCTCGCCACCATCACCGGGGTGTCTGCTAAGAACCTGCCCTCCACCGTGATCCTGCGCATGACGGCGGGCAGTCCCGCCGCCCTCGCCAACGGCGCGCTGCTCATCGACTCCCCGACCGCGACGACGGATCACCTGGCGGTCGGGGACACGGTCCCGGTGAAGTTCGCCTACACCGGTCCCGCCACCATGCGCATCGGCGGGATATACCAGGCCAACGCCCTCATCCAGAGCTACCTGGTCAGCTCCGCCTACTTCCTCGCCCACTTCAGGCACCCGCATCCGGGCGCGGTCTTGCTGAGCACCACCGGCGGCCCCGGCGTGGAGACCGCCGTCGAGCGAGCGCTTGCGCCGTATGCGAACGTGCAGGTGCAGACCAGGACGCAGTTCGAGCAGGCCCAGGTGGGGAGCGTCAACCAGCTCCTCGGCCTGGTCTACGCCCTGCTCGCCCTCGCGGTGCTCATCGCGCTGGTCGGGATCGTGAACACCATGATGCTCTCGGTGCTCGAGCGGACTCGCGAGATCGGGCTGCTGCGGGCGGTCGGGATGCGCCGGCCTCAGGTCCGGTCGATGATCCGGTCGGAGTCGGTGATCCTCGCGACGTTCGGCGCGCTCATCGGGATCGTCGTCGGCACCCTGATGGGCCTGGCGCTCGTATCGTCGCTGCGGCAGCAGGGCATTTCCGAGACCACCGTCCCGGTGGGCAGGCTCGTCCTATTCCTTCTGCTCGCCGCCCTGCTCGGCCTGGTGGCCGCCGGCTGGCCGGCCCGCCGGGCGGCAAGGCTCGACGTGCTGGCCGCCATCACGGCGCAGTGATCAGGGGGTGAGGCTGTGTCCCTGGCAGGTTCTTCCCCCGGGAGTAGCGTGAATGCGGGGAGGACGCGGATGAGCCGTATCGCACGCTCCGAACTCGAACGGTGGGAGCAGCATTGGCCCGCTGCCGTGACGGTAGGGGTTGTGCCGTACGCGCTGCTCGCGATCCTGGCCGGGCTCACCTTTCCGTTGCGTCCGGAAAGCGGCGTTGCCCTGTCCATCAACGTGTCGCCATGCGTCCTGGCCGCCTTGTGGATGCTGTTCATGTACACGCTGCACCCAAGCTGGCGGCGGCGAGAGCCGCGCATGGTGGTGTTCGTCGCCGGGCTCATCGCGATCACGACGGTCCTGGTGGTCAGGGATTCGTGGTTCGGCTTCTTCGCGGCTGCCTGCTTTGGCTACTCGCGCGGGCTCCTGCGCTGGCCCTGGCAGCAGGCCGGCGCTGCCGCGGTCGCGGTGATCGCGGCTATCTCTCAGACGGCCGGCGTGCATCACTCCCTGCTGGTCCACCTGACGATCTTCGTTTTCGCCCTCGCCGTGGACCTTCTCCTCCTGTGCAGTCTCATGTGGCTCCTGTGGGAACGCGACGAACAGATCGCACAGCACCGGCAGGCACTCGCAGAACTCAGCGCGGCGAACCGGCGGCTTGAGGCGACGATCGCGGAAAACGAGGGCCTGCACCGGCAGCTGCTCGTCCAGGCGCGGGAGGCCGGGACCCTCGACGAACGGCGGCGGATGGCACGCGAGATCCACGACACGCTCGCGCAGGGACTCACCGGGATCGTCACCCAGTTGCAGGCGGCCGAGCAGGGCGCCGATGATCCGGTGCGCTGGCGGCGGCACGTGACGGCGGCGGCGCGGCTGGCGCGGGAGGGCCTCGCCGAGGCGCGCCGGTCGGTGCACGCGCTGCGCCCCGAGCTGCTCGAGACGGGACGGCTCAGCGAGGCGCTGGCCGCCATCGCCGAGCGCTGGTCAGGGCTGCACGGGATCCAAGCACAGGTCACGACCACGGGCACGGTGCGGCCGGTCCAGCCGGAGGCCGAGTTCGCCCTGCTCCGCGCGGCACAGGAGGCACTTGCCAACGTGGCCAGGCACGCGCACGCCACCAGGGTCGGGCTGACCATTTCCTACATGGAGAACGAGGTGGCGCTCGACGTGCGCGACGACGGCGTCGGCTTCGATCCCGGCCTGCCCGAACACGACGGCTTTGGCCCGGTCGCGATGCGGCAGCGGATCGAGGGCCTGGCAGGCACGCTCCAGGTCGAGTCGGAGCCTGGCCACGGCACCGCGATCTCGGCGTGCGTACCGACCGTGCCGGCCCTGGCCGACCTATGAGCACCCCCGCAGGCCGGCCAGCCGGGCCGGGCACGCCACCCGCACCGCACACGCCGATCCGGCTGCTGATCGCCGACGACCATCCCGTAGTGCGGGACGGGCCGAACGGCACGTTCGCCGCCGACCCCGGCTTTGACGTGGTCGGCGAGGCCGCCGACGGTTCCCAGGCGCTCCGGCTCGCCGAAGCGGTCAAACCCGACGTGATCCTCATGGACCTGCGCATGCCAGGCATGGACGGCGTCACCGCGATCGCCGAGCTTGCCAGGCGCGGCAACCCTGCACGCGTACTGGTCCTCACCACCTACGACACCGACAGCTACGTGCTCCCCGCCATCGAGGCAGGCGCCACCGGCTACCTGCTCAAGGACGCACCCCGCGACGAGCTGCTCCGCGCCGTCCAGGCGGCCGCCGCCGGCAGGTCGGTGCTCGCCCGGTCGCGGCCCAGCTGATGAACCGGGTGCGGGCACCCGAGCCTGAGCTGCTCAGCCAGCGTGAACTTGAGGTCCTCCAACTAGTTGCGGCCGGCACCACCAACCGCGAGGCAGCCGCCAGGCTGTTCATCAGCCAGGCCACCGTCAAGACACACCTGCTGCACATCTACGCCAAGCTCGGCGTCGCCGACCGCGCCGCCGCCGTCGCCGAGGCGTTCAACCGCGGCCTGCTCACGCCGGCAAAGCCGGAACACCCGTAGCGCGGCGCGCGCCTGCCATCGGAACTTTCATCGTTAACCAGCTGCCCACGTTCCAGGGGAGCATCTCCTCTACGACTGGACCGCACCGCTCAAGGCGAATAGAAGATAGCCGAACTGAATCGGAAGCTGGTGAATCGCCATGACATGGGGGCCTAGGTCGAGATCCGGGGACGGCCCGCTCAGTGTGTGTGTCCGCCCCTCCAGCCTCAAGCGCGACTGTGACCGCAGGGCAACGAGCACAAGTGGAACCGCCTGGTGAACGTACACGCAAAGCCGCGCTTGACCTTGGAGCCTCTGCGGACACTCCGGTCAGAAGACAAGGGCCAGGCGGGAGCCTGCCCGGACCGGGCGCAGGCCATCCCCTGCAAGGTGCAGGCGGTCACGGGCCGGTTCCCACGATAAGGCCGTCAGAAAAGATATGGATTGGTCCGAAATATGGTTAAGGAAAAAGCGGCAGGAAAAGTCGATGACCAAAGGTCAGACCAATGGTTCGCGGGCGGTTTCACGACCATTCTTGTCAGCGGCCTGCTCAAAATCAGCTGGCGGGTATACACCACAGGGAAGATACCTTTTGGTCGGCAGGGCCCGGAATCCTTGGGGTCGCAGTCGTGGGCGCAGGTTTCATCATGATTGTGGTCGGTGCCGCCCTACGTGAAGATGGGAGACGTCCCGGGCCGAGATGACAGCATCAGCAGCGACCAAACGGCAAGCGGCAGCGACCGGGGACAGTGCAGGACACTCGCACGATCCATGGCCACTTGGCAGATGTCCAGCCTGAAACGGACAGTCGGCGCCGGGCGAACCGGCTGGCCAGACCATCACTTATCGGGAGCCACGTTGGGAGCCGTACGGACGAACAACCTTCCGGAGCTTCGGACTGACATGACCAACGGGACAGGACGTGGCGCAGGTCACGAACTGATATGAACGGCCCCGGATACCCGCACAGGAATCTACGGATCAGAAGGCCGTGCCCGTTGCATGCCCGATCGGAAGGTGACCGGCGGTCAATCACGGTCACCCGCAGACAGGCGTTAGCGGCCCCCAGAAGCAGCGGAGCATGTCAGGAAGCCGGGCGAACGATCTTTGCAGGCAAGGGGTCAGCTCCCTCGACGTACAGCGGCCCACCAGGTGGGAGACCACTCGCATAGGAGCGATCATGAACCGCAAGGATCGGTGCCCGGAGTGCAGGCGGCGGCGGCCTGGTGCCCGCTCTGGGATGCACCTGCGACGGGAGTGCACACACCTGCATACCTTCGATCTGCGCCGTGTGCATGGGCAGCGGCGTGCCCGTTGCGTGCCCGATCGGAAGGTGATCACCGGTCAATCTCGGTCACATGCGGGCACGCCATGCAGGCCCTCGCCTGCAGCGAGGCAGGTCAGGCAGCCGGGCGAACGATCTTTGCAAGCAAGGGGTCAGGCGGATGAGGTGGTGTTCGGCACCGGCCGCGCCTGACGGGCCATAGCCACGGCCCATAAGATCTCATCCTCGCCCGACCAGGACACGATATGCGCTGGGACGATCGTGACGATGGTGCGCAGGTCCGGCCAGCGGGCAATGTA
>WNFM01221724.1_pt1 | contig 14273 bp, 12 predicted proteins | sample 5400271 | NCBI WGS metagenome assembly WNFM01 (sample SAMN13153352, study PRJNA577476) | soil metagenome | isolation source: 60 cm saprolite on Douglas fir-dominated hillslope | place: USA:California | collected 2013-09-17 | reverse complement strand
ATCTCCGCCACGGCGGTCGCCACGTTGTTCATCGCGTCCGTCACCCGGATGATGATGCTGCGCGCCGCCTCGGCATCGTCCAGCGACACCTCGAATTCCTCGCGGCGCGAGTCCGGGATTCCGTCCACCGGATACGCCACACGCCAGCGGCTGGCATCCAGCGAATACTCCACGCGCAGCACCGCGGACTGCTCGTCGCGGACCACGAATTTCACAGTCGCGCGCGTTCCCGCGCGGGTGGCCGACGTCACCTCGACGACGGGCGGCGTGTTGTCGATGTCGAAGCTGACGCTCTCGAGCTCGCCCATGAGGGCCGTGGCCGGCGCGTTCGACGGCGCATCCGTCGCGGTGACCTTCACGTAATACGTGCCGTCGGGCACCGACGTCGTGTCCCACACCACGATTGGATCCCACAGGCCGCGCTTGAGCGGCTTCCACATCGTGTCCCCCTCGCGCCGATAGAACACGTCGTACTGCAGCCGATCGTCGTTCTCGTCCTCCGCCTTCCACACGAAGGTCTGCAGCCCCTTCTGGTAGACCTTGCGCCCGAGCGCGGGCGCGCTGGGGGACGGCGTCGATCCCGCGGACTGACTCGGCTGCGACGGGTTCCGTCCATCGGACGTGTTGTCTTCGAAGCCTGCGATCTCGAGCTCGCCCGTCGAGAAGGGCCGCTGGAACACGGTACCGGGCGGATGGACCGTGATGCTCGTCACCATCGGCCGCAGGTTCCGCGGGAGATACGCCGCCGTGACCGACGTCAGCACCGGTCCCGCCTCCGCCCGCGGCGAGGTATCCGCGGGCTTCGGCGACGCAGGCACCGCCTCCACTCGCGATGAGCCGTCCGCGGACTTGGGAGATGCAGGCCCGGACTTCAGGACGGCCCGCCATTGCAGGTAACGGGCGTTGGGGCTGGTGATGCGCTCGCCGTTGGCCGCGGTGTAGGCCTTCGACCAGGGACTCCAGGTCTCGTCCGGCGTCGCGGTGTTGCCGGAGCGGGTGAGGACCTCCACCTCGCCGGGCTTGGACGTCGCGCGCCACCGGATCACGCCCCACGTCGCGACCGTGCCGGCGTCGCGGACGTCGGAGTCGTAGGTCCCCGTGGCGGCGCGCGTCGACGCCAGAGAGAAGACCTTCCCGGGGTTGCTGGTGGCGGCGATGATGCGGCCCGCGGTGTCGCGAACGAGCGACGTGACCTGCCGGGCCGGAACGCGCGCGAGCAGCGTGGCGCGTGACGGGTCGCCCGCGAGCCGGAAGATCTTGCCTTCCTTGCCGGTGCCGACGAGGAGCGATCCGTCGGCGTCGATCAAAAGGTCGAACGGCCAGTCGTCGGTCGCTTCCCACAGCGTGTCCCACAGGCCATCCGGCCGGATTCGAAAGATCGCGCCTTTGGCGTTCCTCGATCGGCTGCCCCCTGGCGAGGGTCCGCCCGACGACACGCCGGAACTGGCGTCGACGACGGTGATCGCCGTGATCTCGGCGGAGACGCTGGGCACGGGAGCGCGTGGCGCTTCGGGAGTGGTCGAGACGGTCGGGGCCGCACGGTCTTCGCCGCCGGGCGCGCCGCTGAACGCGGCCGCGTAGATCGTGCCGTCCGCCCCGAGCTTCAGCGCGTGGATTTCCTTGAACGGCGAGTCGAGCAGCACGAACGCCTTGCCGTTGCGATCGATGCGGAAGATCCGGCCGGGTGACTCGGTTCCGGCAATGAGGTCGCCGTTCTTCTCCACGGCGAGCGCAACGACGTTCGTGGTCTTCGTCTTGTAGAAGAGCGATCCCTTGCCGTCCGGCGCGATCCGGTAGATGTTGCCTTTTTCGCCGGTGGCGGCGAAGAGCGCGCCGTCGGGCGCGGTGGCGAGGGCCCAGATGTACTTGTCGTCAGGATCGAAGAAGGTCGTCGACGTGCCGTCGGCCGCGACGTGATAGATCTTGCCGTCCGGCGAGGTGCCGACGTAGAGGCCGCCGTTGGGCGCGGGCGCGAGCGCGTGCACTTCCATCTCGGTCGCGTCAAAGAAGATCGACGTCTTGCCGTCGCGGGCGATCTTGAGGACTTGCCCCTCGTTGCCGCTGCCGGCCCAGAGCGTGCCGTCGGCGCCGGCGAGGACCGTCCAGAGGAATGGCGCGGATGTTTCCGCGACCTGCGCCGTCACGGGGCCGAGGAAGACCCGGCCGTCGCTGTCGATCGAGAGATTCTCGACGTCGCCCTTCAGGAAATCCGGCTGCGTCGAGACCGTCCAGAACGTCGGGGTCGAGGCGAGCAGGACCGCCGATGCGGCCCACACGGCCATCACCGCCACACCGATTCGTTTGTGCATCAATGTCTACCAGGACGGCCGTCGAGATCGATCGTGAGCACGCGCGTGCCGCTGATCGCCGAGTCCATCGCGAGCTCCCACTCGCCGAGCGCGGCGCTGCGGATCGGGCTGAAGTTGCCGCCGCTGCGATCGCCTTCGAGCACGGCGAGCACCGACGGCGGGAGAGAGGTGAGGGCCTCGCCGTTGACCACCGCGCCCGGCGTGCCGGTGAGCAGCCGCACGTAGACGCGGTTGTTGCGATGTGACTGGTTCAGGACCCTGATGATCTGCGCGACGCTGGTCGGCTGCACGCTGCGGCGCAGCTCGCGCTGCTCGATCAGGTTCAATTGCCGGCCGTCGGTGACCATCACGGTCAGCTGGCCGGACGCGTTCGCCGGGATCTCGATCGGAATGGTCGAGATCGTCTCCGCGCCGCGGTAGCTGCGGGTGAGGACCTTCAGCGGCACCGTGCGCCCGGCGCGCGGGTGCACCTCGTCGAGCCAGACGCGCTCGATCGTCGCCGAACGGGATTCCTCGGACGTCGTGACCGCGAGCTCGACGCCCTTCACGGTCACCGGCTCGACGTCGTTGGCGAGCAGCAGCGTGATCGGGCCCGCGACAAACGCCGACGCCGCCGCGATCGTGCCGTCGCCGGTGAAGATGTCCTCGTAGTCGAGGTCGGCGTGCTTGTCGAACGTGGCCTTGCCCTTGACGGTGAACGTCATGGCGCCGAACTGCCGTTCGTAATTGCCGAGCGTGTTGAAGAGCGCGACGTAGGTCAGGAGCGGCGTGAAGAGCTGATCGTTCACGGCGGTATACCGGAACGTCCGCTTCGCGGCACGACCGTTGTCCAGCGTGATGGTGATGGGAATGACCGCCGGGCCCTTGCCGAGCGTTCCCGCGATCGCGGTCGCCCGATCCTGCTGCATCGTCCCGACCACGTCGCCCATCGTGGCGATCTTGAAGGAGGACATGAGGCTGGGCAGCGTCGCGTAGACGTGCGCGCGCGTGATGGGGAAGGCGGTCGGTCCGACGTTGAAGAAGGGATGCCCGAACGCGTAGACGCGATCCCCGTCGACGTGCGTCACCGTGCCGGTCGCGCCCATTTCGCCGTCGCCCCCGAGGAGCGAGACGCCGATGGGATCGCCGGGGCGGAGCGGCCCGGACTCCGGCACGCCGTCGCCGCCGGCGCCGCCCGACAGCATGGGCGTGAAGCCTGCCTCGCGGAAGATCGACGCGACGAGGTCGGACGTGGCCGAGTCCATGCCGCTCACCACGAGCGGCGTGGCGATCGGACGCAGCAGGGCGCCCAGCTGCGATCCCGCGGAGGCCGGGAGGCCGAGCGCCTGCACGTCGGCGGGGCGGTCGGCGAACATCGCAATGCGCGTGTAGTTGACCCGGATGGCGGCGGCGAGGCGCTCGGGCGTCACAGGCAGATCGAGCCGGGCCGGCGCGGACGTGCCGCGCCGGGCACCGCCATCCGCCGTCGCCTCGATCATCTCGGCGATGGGGGTGATCCCGGCGATGGGTTGCTTCGGGAATGCGCCGATGGAGTACGAGACGGCGCCGATCAGGCGACCGTCGATATACACCGGACTGCCGCTCATGCCGGCGATGACGCCGGTTTCGGCCAGCGGGCCGCCCTCGAGCTTCGCCAGAATGAGAGTGCGCTGAGGCGCCTGGACGTTCTTGAGCACGCCGAGAATGTGGACCTTGAAGTCCTGCATCTCGGAGCCTTCGAAGATCGTGCGGCCGGTGCCGACCATGCCCGGCTTGATTTCCTCGATCGGCATCAGGCTGGTCGTCGCGGGCACGCGCACCCAGCCGCACGCCGCAAGGGCGACGGTCACCAGAAAAACCCGGATCTTCATGGTATGCAAACCTTTATAGCATGATTTAGACGCCAGCGAGGCGAACCTGGCTCTACCTGTGTTAGGCTTCCCTTCATCGTGTTGCGCCAGACCCTGTCCGCCGCCGGCCGTGCCGCCTTTACGGCGTATTGGTGGTGGTATGCGTCCACTGAGGGGGCGAAGCGCTAAGGCACGATCACTGACAGCGATTTCCTGAAGCCCCCTCAATCCAGAATTGAGGGGGCTTTGTTTTTGGCCCCGGTCTACACGGAACGCGCGGAAGGACATGGCCCAGCTCTGTATTACGGTCGTCGGGAAGGACGCCGACGCGATTCGCCAGGCTCGGACGACGGCCGAGGTGGACGCCGACTTGGTCGAACTGCGCCTCGACTCGATGACGTCGCCCGACCCCGAGGCGGCGCTCGCGGACCGGCGGAAGCCCGCGATCGTGACCTGCCGTCCCGTCCGTGAGGGCGGCATGTTCGAGGGCTCGGAGGAAGCGCGGCTGCGGATTCTCACCCGCGCGCAGGCGCTCGGCGCCGAGTTCGTGGACGTCGAATGGGACGTCGACGTGAAGCCGTTCGTCGAGGCGCGCGGTGGCAGGGGCGTGATCGTGTCGCGCCACGACTTCGAGGGCGTTCCGGATGATCTGCCGGCGCTGCTGCAACGGCTTCGATCGTCAGGCGGGGAGGTCGCGAAGCTGGCCGTGACCGTCGAGCGCGCGTCGGACCTGCGCAGGCTCCTGGAGCAGGCGCGGGCCGGCGACGGGTCCGTGCTGATCGGGATGGGGCGGGCGGGCCTGGCGACGCGAGTCCTCGCCGCCCGGTTCGGCTCGCGGTGGACGTACGCCGGCAACGGCGTCGCGCCGGGCCAGGTCTCGGCCGCACGGCTGCTGCAGGAGTTCACGTTCCGGCGGATCCGTCCCGACGCCGCGGTGTACGCGCTCGTCGGGCGGCCGGTCGTCAACTCGCTCTCGCCGGCGATGCACAATGCCGGGTTCGCCGCGCTGGGGCTGAACGCCGTCTACGTCCCGATCGAGTCCCGCGACGTCGACGATTTCCGGGAGCTCGCGGCGTTGGTCGGGATGCGGGGCGCCAGTGTGACGATTCCGTTCAAGCGCGACGTGATGCCGCTCGTCGACGAGGTCACGCCAACCGCCGCGGCCGCCGGCGCCGTGAACACGATCGCGATCCGGGATGGCCGATGGATCGGGATCAACACCGACGCGGACGGCTTCCTGGAGCCACTACGCAGGCGTTTGCCGGAGCTGGCCGGCGTCCGCGCCGTGATTCTCGGCGCCGGCGGCGCGGCCCGCGGCGTCGGCTTGGCCCTGCGCCGCGAGGGGGCGCGCGTCGCGCTATCCGCGCGGCGGCCGGAGGCCGCGCACCTCGTCGCCGGCGGCATAGGGGCCGAGGTGGCGGCGTGGCCGCCCGCCGCCGGATCCTGGGACCTGCTGGTCAATGCGACGCCTGTCGGCAGCGCCGCGGCGCCCGGTGACGTCCCGTTCGCGGGACCATTTGACGGCACGCTCGTCTACGACCTCGTGTATGACCCCGATCCGACCGCTCTGATGCGGGCGGCGGAGCGGGCCGGGTGTCCCGCCATCGGCGGCCTGGAGATGCTCGTGGCGCAGGCGGAACGGCAGTTCGAGATCTGGACGGGTCAGCGGCCTCCCGCCGGCCTGTTCGTGGACGCGGCAGCAAGGGCGAGGAAGAGCAGAACGGCATGAAGCAGACGACATTCGACGAGTTCAAGGAGCTGGCGCGGCGTGGCACGTTCGTGCCCGTAGTGAAGGAGATCATGGCGGACCTGCTGACGCCGGTCTCCGCGTTTCTCAAGATTGCCGAGCACTCCGACTACGCCTTCCTGTTCGAAAGCGTCGAAGGCGGCGAGCAGGTGGCGCGCTATTCCTTCCTGGGGAAGGACCCCTTCCTGGTGCTGCGGTCGCGCGACGGCAAGACGGTGATCGATCGCGCGGGCGTGACGACCGAGACCAATGAGGCGTTCGTGCCGGTGATGCGGCGCCTCATGGCGGAGTTCCGCGCGCCGTACGTGCCGGACCTGCCGCGGTTCACGGGGGGCGCCGTCGGCTATATCGGCTACGACGCCTCGGTCCGCTTCGAGCCGGTGCTCGCAGAAGCCTGGAAGAACGCAGCCTGGACGAAGACAGACGAGGCAAGGCAAAAGGCAGAAGGCAACAGGCAGACGAGGGCAGACGGCAACGAGGACGATGCGGGGTTCATGCTGTTCGACACCGTGCTGGCGTTCGATCACGTCAAGCACCGGATCCTGATCATTGCGAACGCGCGCATAACGGCTGACGAGGATCTGTCCGCGTTGTACCAATTCGCGTGCGCGAAGATCCAGTTTCTCGAGCGCGAGCTCGAGCGGGGGCTCTCGCAGTCGGCCCCGGCCGGCCGGACGGCGCCGGCGGTTCGCACGAACGTGACCCGCGACGTGTTCGAGGCGGGCGTCCGCGCCATCAAGGAGCGGATCGCGGCCGGAGACATCTACCAGGCGGTGCTGTCGCAGCGCTTCGAGATGGACGTGGCGGCGCAGCCGCTCACGGTGTACCGGGCGCTGCGGCACGTCAATCCGTCGCCCTACATGTACTTCATCCGGATGGGCGGGTTCGCGATCGTCGGATCGTCCCCCGAGATGCTCGTCCGCGTGGAGGGGCGGCACGTGGAGACCCATCCCATCGCGGGCACGAGACCGCGCGGACGAACCGAAGAGGAAGATCTCCGGATGGCCGACGAGCTGAAGCGCAACGAGAAAGAGCGCGCCGAGCACGTGATGCTCGTGGATCTCGGGAGGAACGATGTCGGCCGCGTCTGCGAGTACGGCAGCGTGCGCGTGCCGCAGTACATGGGGCTCGAGCGGTATTCGCACGTGATGCACCTGGTCTCCACGGTGGAAGGCCGGCTGGCCGACACGCACGATCATCTCGACGCGCTGGTGTCGTGCTTCCCGGCCGGCACCGTGTCCGGCGCGCCGAAGATCCGCGCGATGCAGATTCTGGCGGAGCTCGAGCCGACACGCCGCGATCTCTACGCCGGCGCCGTGGGCTATATCGACTTCGCGGGGAACCTCGATTTCTGCATCGCGATTCGCACCATCACGCTGCGGGACGGCGTCGCGCGCGTCCAGGCCGGGGCGGGCATCGTCGCCGACTCGAACCCGGCCGCCGAATACGAGGAGACGCGCGACAAGGCGCGCGCGCTGTTGCAGGCCATCGAAATGGCGGAAGCCGAGCTATGAGGGGCGAGCCTAAGCGAGCAGCCGGAGGGAACCGGCGCGTAAGCGCCGGCTGCGAGGGCCCATTGAGGCGCGAGCGGAACGGAGCGACCCGGCGAAGCGGGAGCGAGTGGAGCGAGCCTAAGCGAGCAGCCGGAGGGAACCGGCGCGTAAGCGCCGGCTGCGAGCGCCCATGAAGGTCCTGCTGCTCGACAACTACGACTCGTTTACGTACAACCTGGCCCAGTATCTGGGCGAGCTGGGGCAGGTGCCGGCCGTCCACCGCAACGACCGGATCACGGTCGGCGACGTCGAGGCCATGAAGCCCGATCGCATCGTCATCTCGCCCGGACCCGGGCGGCCGGAAGATGCGGGCATCACCATCGACCTGATCCGGGAGCTCGGCCGCCGCATCCCGGTGCTCGGCGTCTGCCTGGGGCACCAGGGCATCGGGCATGCCTTCGGCGGCGAGGTCGTCCGGGCGCCCGTGCTCATGCACGGAAAAGTGTCGAGCGTCCAGCACGACGGCCGCGGCATTTTCGCGGGCGTCTCCCAGCCGTTCGTCGCCGGCCGCTATCACTCGCTCATCGTCGCGGACCCGCCGCCCGATGCGCTCGAGGTCAGCGCGAGGACCGACGAGGGCATCATCATGGGCCTGCGGCACCGCGAGTGGCCCGTGCACGGCGTCCAGTTTCATCCCGAGTCGGTGCTGACCGGCGAGGGCCGCAAGATCCTGCGGAATTTCCTGGAGCTGACATGTTCCCCGGGCTGATCGACAAGCTGCAGCGCCGCATCGACCTCAGCGTCGAAGAGGCCGCAGCCGCCATGGAGTCGATCATGGACGGGCGCGCGCAGCCGTCCCAGATCGCCGGCTTTCTCGTCGGGCTGGCCATGAAAGGGGAGCGGCCCGACGAGATCGTCGGGTTGGCGAGGACGATGCGGGGCCGGGCGACGAAGTTGTCGCGATCGTTCGCGCCGGTCTTCGACACCTGCGGCACGGGGGGCGACGGCGCCCACACGTTCAACGTCTCGACCGTCGCCGCGCTCGTGCTCGCCGCGTGCGGCGTGCGGGTCGCGAAGCACGGGAACCGGAGCGCGTCGAGCCGGTGCGGGAGCGCCGACCTGTTCGAGGAGCTGGGCGTGAACGTCGCCGCGCCGCCGGCGATCGTCGAGCGATGTCTCGAGGATGCCGGGATCGCGTTCCTGTTCGCGCAGGTCTTTCATCCCTCGATGAAGCACGCGGCGGCGACGCGAAAGGAGCTGGGCGTCAGGACGGCGTTCAACCTGCTCGGCCCGCTCACCAATCCCGCGGGGGCGTCGAGGCAGCTGGTCGGCGTCCCGCGCCCGGAGCTCACGGAGCTCGTCGCCAAGTCCCTGGCGCAGCTCGGCGCGGCCCGCGCGTGGGTCGTGCACGGGGCGGACGGGCTCGACGAGATTTCGACGACCGGGTATACCAAGGTCTCGGAGTGTCGCGATGGCGCGGTGAACACCTTCTACCTGCACCCGGGCGACGTCGGGCTTCCGAAGTCCGCGCCCGAGCTGCTCCGCGGCGGCGCGGCCGCCGACAACGCGGCGATCGCGCGGGCGATCCTGGCGGGACAAGCCGGCGCCCCTCGCGACATCGTCCTGCTCAACGCAGCCGCGTCGCTGCTCATCGCGGGAGCGGTCGCCACGATTCCCGAGGGGCTCGCCCTGGGGGCCGAGGCTCTCGACAGCGGCCGGGCGGCCGCGGTGCTCGAGCAGCTCATTCGCTCGTCCGCCATAGCCCCCGGCGAAGGCGGACAGGGTGACCGCCCATGACGGCGCCGTCGATGTCCCCGCCCGATCTCCTCGCGACCATTGTCGCCGCCGCGCGACGGATCGTCGAGGTGCGACGGGAACAGATGCCCGAGGCCGTGCTCGAGGAGGCGGCGGCCGGCCGCAGGCCGAGCGCGGAACGGTTCCTGCGGGCGCTGCGCGACGGCCCGTCGCCGCGCGTGATCGCGGAGTGCAAGCGGCGGTCGCCCTCGCGCGGCATTCTGCGGGAGGACTATCGCCCGGCGGAGCATGCGACGGCGTATGTGGCGGCCGGAGCGGCCGCGATCTCCGTCCTGACGGAGCCGACGTTTTTCGACGGGTCGCTGGCCCACCTGCGGGAGGTGAGGGTCGCCGTCGCCGTGCCTCTCCTGCGGAAGGACTTCATCGTCGAGCGGTACCAGATTCTGGAGGCGGTGGCGTCGGGCGCGGATGCGATCCTGCTGATTGCCGGCGCGCTCGAGCCGGAGACGCTCGAGGCGCGGCTCGCCGACGCCGCGGCGGCCGGTGTCGCCGCCCTCGTCGAAGTACACGACGCTGAGGAGCTCCGCAAGGCCGTCGACTCCGGCGCCACGATCATCGGGGTCAACAGCCGGAACCTGCGGACGCTGGCCGTGGAGCCGGACGTTCACGATCGGCTGGCGGCGCTCGTGCCGAAGGGGATCGTGACCGTGGCGGAGAGCGGCCTGCGCGAGCACGCCGACCTGCAGCGCCTCGAACGGGCCGGGTATCACGCGTGTCTGGTGGGGGAGCGGCTGATCGCCCAGCCGGATCCCGGCGCGGCGCTCAGGACCCTGCGGGGAGCGGGCGCATGATTCGCGTCAAGATCTGCGGCGTCACGACGGTGGAGGATGCGCAGCTGGCCGCGGAGCTCGGGGCCGTCGCCATCGGTCTGGTCCTCTGGCCCGGAAGTCCGCGGTTCGTCGAGCTCACGCGGGCGAAGGCCATTGTCGCGGCGCTGCCGCCGTTTGTGAGCGCGGTCGGCGTGTTCGTCGACCAGCCGCGCGAGGCCGAGCGGATCGCCCGCGAGGCCGGCCTGACGGCCGTGCAGTTCCACGGGGACGAGCCGCCCGGGTCCTACCGCGCGCTCTCGATCCGCGTCATCAAGTCGGTCCCCGTGCGCGACGCGTCGTCGCGCGAAGAGGCGGCCGCGGTCCCCGCGAACGCCACGGTGCTCCTCGACGCCCACGATCGCGTGAAACGCGGCGGGACCGGGCGGACGGTCGACTGGTCGATCGCGGCGATGATCGCGCGCGAGCGGCCGGTCATTCTCTCGGGCGGATTGAACGCCGGCAACGTCGCGGACGCCGTGCGGACGGTCGCGCCCTACGCCATCGACGTGTCGTCGGGCGTGGAGCGCGTCGTCGGTCGCAAGGATCCCGCAAAGCTGCGCGAGCTCTTCGCCGCGCTCAGGGCCGCGGATCACGCGGAAGCCCCGGAATGAAGGGTTATGAGAATTGAATCACACGGGCCGGTGTTCGGCTCCCGCGATCCGGATGCGCGCGGGTACTACGGATCGTACGGCGGCCGCTTCGTGCCCGAGACGCTCGTCGCGCCAATCGAGGAGCTGACCGAGGCGTATTTCAAGGTCCGCGACCAGGAGAGCTTTCGGACCGAGCTCGGGGACCTGCTCCGCAACTACGTCGGGCGGCCGACGCCGCTGTATGACGCGAAGCGGTTGACGGCGTCCGCCGGCGGCGCGCGCATCGTCCTCAAGCGGGAGGATCTGGCGCACACCGGCGCGCACAAGATCAACAACGCGCTCGGACAGGCGCTGCTCGCGGTGCGGATGGGCAAGCGCCGGATCGTCGCGGAAACGGGGGCCGGCCAGCACGGCGTGGCGACCGCCACCGTGTGCGCCCTGCTCGGGCTCGAGTGTCACGTCTACATGGGCTCCGACGACATGGCGCGCCAGTCGCTCAACGTGTTCCGGATGCGGCTGCTCGGCGCGGACGTGATCGAGGTCACGGCGGGATCCCGCACGCTGAAGGACGCCATCAACGAGGCGATGCGCGACTGGGTGACCAACGTCACGAGCACCTACTACCTGCTCGGATCGGTGCTCGGCCCGCATCCGTACCCGCTGATGGTCCGCGAGCTTCAATCGGTGATCGGGCGGGAAGCGCGCGCGCAGTCGATCGCGCAATTCGGCAGACTGCCGGAGGCCATCGTGGCGTGCGTCGGCGGCGGCAGCAACGCCATGGGCATCTTCGACGCGTTCATCGAGGATAGAAAAACCCGGCTGATCGGCGTCGAGGCCGGCGGGCGCGGCATCACGCCCGGCGGCCACGCGGCGCGGTTTGCCGGCGGCAGCGCGGGCGTGCTGCAGGGCACCCGCAGCTACGTGCTGCAGGACGCGGACGGCAACGTCGAGCTCACGCATTCGATCTCCGCCGGCCTCGATTACGCGTCGGTCGGCCCCGAGCACGCCTGGCTGCGGGAGATCGGCCGCGCGGAATACACGTGGATCGACGACACCGCGGCCCTCGAGGCGTTTCAGCGGCTGGGGCGCGAGGAGGGGATTCTGCCGGCGCTCGAGTCGGCGCACGCGATTGCGCACGCCTGCCGCCTGGCGCCGTCGATGCCGCGCGAGGCGATCCTGATGGTCAACCTTTCGGGACGCGGCGACAAGGACGTGATCGGCGTCCAGGCCGTGCTGGAAGGGGGACGCTGATGGCCCGGATCGCCGACGCGTTCGACCGCATGCGCGAGGCAAAGCAACCGGGCCTCGTGGCGTACGTTACGGCCGGTGACCCGGATCTCGGGCGCACGGCGGAGATTCTGGTCTCGCTCGCGAACAACGGCGCGGACGTCCTCGAGGTCGGCATCCCGTTCTCGGACCCGCTGGCGGACGGACCCGTCATCCAGCGCGCGTCCGAGCGCGCGCTCGCGAGCGGGTCCACGCTGCGCGGGGCGCTCAAGATGATCCGCGAGACGCGCGCGAGTATCGCGGCGCCGATCGTGCTCTTTACCTACGTCAATCCCGTCCTTCGCATGGGTGAGGCGGAGTTCGTAGAAGGAGCCGCTGACGCCGGCGTGGACGGCGTGCTCGTGCTCGACCTGCCAGTGGAAGAGGCAGGCCCCTTCCGGGCGCGCCTCGCGGGCGCGAAGCTGGATCCGATTTTCCTGCTGAGCCCGACGACGTCCGATGTGCGGATCCGCGCCTCGGCAGATCTCGGGCGTGGGTTCCTGTACGTCATCTCGCGCCTGGGCGTGACCGGCGCGCGCGACCGGGTGGCCGCCGACGCCGAAGCGCTCGTCGCGCGCATCCGGGCGCAGACCGATCTGCCGCTCGCGCTGGGGTTCGGTATCTCGACGCCGGAACAGGTGGCCGAGGTCGGCCGCTGGGCGGACGCCGCGGTGGTCGGCAGCGCCCTGGTGAACGTCATTGCGGAACACGGCGCCAGGCCGGACGTGGCCGGCCGCGCCGGCGACTACGTGCGCTGGCTGAAAGGACACGCGTGAAGGCCGACCTGGACGATCTGCGCCGCCGTATCGACCTGCTGGACGAATCGCTCGTGAGGCTGCTGAACGCCCGCGCCGCCTGCGCGCTCGAAATCGGGCGGTTGAAGCGCGAGATGGGCATCCCGATTTACCAGCCCGCGCGCGAAGCCGAGGTGCTCCAGAACGTGGAGAAGGTGAATCTGGGTCCACTGGACCAGCCGGCGATGAAGCGCCTCTTCGAGCGCATCATCGACGAGGCCCGCCATCTGGAGCGGGTCGCCGAGGAGGTCTCCCATGCGTCGACGAGCGAGGGCCGGAGGGACCCGCCGCGTGGCGCCGGCCCGGGCGCGCCGCGGGCTGGGGAATCTGAAGGGGCCCCACCGAGCGAAGTACAATCAAAAGAGGAAGCGAAATAGCCATGGTCGTTGTGATGCGGGAACGGGCGAGCGACGCGCAGGTGCAGAACGTCATCGCCAAATTGACGGAGATGGGCTTCGACGTCCACCGATCGACGGGCGCGCTGCGCACCGTGCTCGGCGCGGTCGGCGGCTCGCGGCAATTCGACACGGCGCTGCTGGAGGTCCTCGACGGGGTCCAAGAGGTCCACCGGATCACCGAGCCGTACAAGCTCGCGAGCCGCACCTTCAAGCAGGACAACACCGCGATCACCATCGGCGACGTCCGCATCGGCGGCGACGAGGTGATCGTCATGGCCGGTCCGTGCTCCGCCGAGAGCGAGGAGCAGGTCGAGGCCAGCGCGGCCGCGGTCAAGCGCGCCGGCGCCAAGGTCCTGCGGGGGGGAGCGTTCAAGCCGCGCAGCAGCCCGTACAGCTTCCAGGGGCTCGGGGAGGAGGGGCTGCGGCTGCTGCGGTCCGCCGCGGATCGGCACAACCTGCTGCTCATCTCCGAGGTCATGGACATCAGCCAGCTCGGGCTGATCGAGCGCTACGCCCACATCCTCCAGGTCGGCGCGCGCAACATGCAGAACTTCACGCTGCTGCGTGAGCTGGGCCACTCGAAGGTGCCCGTCATGCTCAAGCGTGGCATCTCGGCGACGATCGAGGAGTGGCTGCTGTCGGCCGAATATATCCTCTCGGGTGGCAACATGAACGTGATGCTGTGCGAGCGCGGGATCCGCACGTTCGAAAGCTACACACGCAACACGCTGGACATCTCGGCCATCCCGGTGATCCAGCAGCTCAGCCACCTGCCGATCGTGGTCGACCCGAGCCACGGCACGGGGAAGCGCGACAAGGTCGCGCCGATGGCGCGGGCCGCCGTCGCGGCCGGCTGCGACGGTCTCATCATCGAAGTGCACTGCGATCCGGACCACGCCCTCAGCGACGGCGCGCAGTCGATGTTCCCGGCGCAGTTCGATCGGCTGATGGCGGAGCTGCGGATCATCGCGCCCGCGATCGGCCGCAGCATCTGCCTCGAGCCGGTCGCAAGGCGTGGATGGGGGGTCTAGGCGTAATGCCAAACGCCAAAATGCCAAATGGCAAATGCCATGTGCTGAATGCTGATCGACGGCGACTTTAGACGGATTGCCATCGTCGGCGTCGGGTTGATTGGCGGCTCGATCGCGCAGGCGACAGCGCGCAAGTGGGCGTCCGTTCAAATCGTGTCGATCGATCGCGGCGCCGGGCTCGGCGGCGTCGCG
>WNFM01346840.1_pt1 | contig 14276 bp, 14 predicted proteins | sample 5400271 | NCBI WGS metagenome assembly WNFM01 (sample SAMN13153352, study PRJNA577476) | soil metagenome | isolation source: 60 cm saprolite on Douglas fir-dominated hillslope | place: USA:California | collected 2013-09-17 | reverse complement strand
CCCGATGGCGCAGTCCCGGTGGTCGAGCATGTCGTGCCGCTGCCTGGCATTGCAATTGTGCCTGTCGAAAAGGTGGGCGCGGGACTAATTCCAGGCGATGCGAGCTCGGTAGAGCCAAGGGGGATGCCGGTCGGGGACACTGTCGAACCCGTCCCAAAGCCAAGCGGTGAAGTCGCGCCAATGGTAGGGGTCGGACTGGCCATTCCACTAACTTGCGCGATGGCAGCGTTGCTGGCGAAAAGCGCTGGAATGACTGCGGCAACCATCATGAATCGCGTGAGCGTTCTTCGTTTGCCGACCGCGAGACCGCAGCGAGCGCCTATGTCAATGTCAATCAGTTTTGCGACGATCCCGCCTGGTGCGAGGCTATCGGACATCGGTCAATCCCTCAGTAGTGGCTCAAAACGGCTTTGGAACAGTCTGCGGCGGCAGGTGATCAGCTTTTTGTCCAGCGCCACGTCCGATTTAGGTTTGTCGCGCGTCGTACGTCACAAAGCCGATTTGCTGCGAACGGGTCTCAGGTCTGCACCAGAAGATGACTGGTCCGCACGAGCTGTTCAATTAAATACGAGTTTACGTTCTTGGCGCCGATTCCATCGCAGCTGACCGCAATGGATGAAGGGATGCCGAGCCAATTTCGGCTTCAGAAGTCTGAATCATAATTTAGTTGAGCGGACCTCGTTCGTGCCTGATGTCCTTGGACTATCTCTGATGAAAAACATTCATTCGAAATGAAATGCTTCACGGCAAAGCTTTAGCGACTACGGAGATCACCATGAGCAAAGACGATGTCGTTGGCGTCGGCGATTACGAGGGCGCCGCAGCAGGATGGGGCGCCTTGAAAGCTGTCGCGGATGCCGTTCGCGGTCAGATGGATATCGTAAAGGAGACGCGCGGTCTCCTCAGCATGAACCAGCCACACGGGTTCGATTGCCCAGGCTGCGCCTGGCCCGATCCTAAACATACCTCGTCGTTTGAGTTCTGCGAGAACGGCGCCAAAGCTGTCGCATGGGAAGCGACCGCCAAACGGACGACGCCGGAGTTCTTTGCCGCGCACACGGTCAACGAGCTCTGGAAATGGTCGGACTTCGACCTGGAGAATGAGGGCCGCCTCACGCATCCGATGGTCTATGACCAGGCGACTGACCGATACCTTCCGATTTCGTGGGACGAGGCGCTCGCCAAGATCGGCGCCGCGCTCCGTGCGTTGCCGCGCCCGGATATGGCGGAGTTTTATACGTCCGGCAGGGCGTCCAATGAGGCGGCGTTTCTCTATCAGCTGTTTGTGCGGGAATACGGAACCAACAACTTTCCCGATTGCTCGAACATGTGTCACGAGGCGACGAGCGTCGGCCTGCCCGAGTCGATCGGTGTCGGCAAGGGAACGGTGACCCTGGAGGATTTCGATCACTGCGACGCGCTCTTTTGTATCGGTCATAATCCAGGGACCAATCATCCTCGCATGCTGACGACCCTGCGTGAGGTTGCAAAGCGGGGAGTGCCGATTATCGTCTTCAACCCGCTGCGCGAGCGTGGCCTGGAGCGGTTCACGTCACCGCAGCACCCCGTCGAGATGCTGACGCTGAGCTCGACGCCAATTGCCTCGACCTACTATCAGGTGAAAGTCGGTGGCGATATCGCTTTGCTGAAGGGAATCATGAAGACCCTGTTGGCGCTCGATGCGAAAAGCATTGCCAATGGTGGTCCAGATGTTCTCGATCGTGACTTCATCAAGAATCAAACCACTGGAATTGACGAATTGCTGGCTGATCTCGAAGCGACCTCGTGGGATACGATCGAGGAGGCTTCGGGTCTGTCGCGTTCGGATATCGAGTTCGTCGGCAATATCTACGCCAAGGCGGAGCGGGTCATTATCAATTACGGTATGGGCATCACCCAACATCGGCACGGTACAGGAAATGTTCAGCAGATCGCCAACCTGTTGATGCTTCGCGGCAATATCGGACGCAAGGGTGCCGGCATTTCTCCGCTGCGGGGCCATTCGAATGTGCAGGGAGATCGCACGGTCGGCATTACCGAGATTCCGAATGACCAACTGCTGGACGGACTAGCCCGCGTGTTTGGTTTCGATCCACCACGCAACAGAGGCCACAACGCGATCGAAGCCGTCGAGGCGATCCGGGACGGGCGTTCGAAAGCATTGGTCTGTCTTGGCGGCAATCTTGCAGTTGCAATGTCCGATCCGGAAGCCACGTTCGATGCAATGAGGAATCTCGATCTTGCGGTGCATATCGCCACCAAGCTCAATCGCACCCATTTGCTGCTCGCGAAACAATCTTTCATTCTTCCATGTCTGGGACGCACCGAGATTGATGTTCAGGCGACCGGCCGTCAGTCGGTCACTGTGGAAGATTCGATGTCCATGGTCCACGCGTCACGCGGTGGTTTGAAGCCGGCGTCCGAGCATCTCAGGTCAGAGCCAGCAATCATTGCAGGGATCGCGCTGGCTACGTTGCCGAACACGCGGGTCGGATGGGTCGACCTGATCTCCGATTACGGAAGAATTCGTGAGTGCATCGAGGCGGTATTTCCGGAATTTGCAGACTTCAATGCCCGCATCAAGAAGCCGGGTGGATTTCGGCTGTATGTTGCCGCCTCGGAACGCGAATGGCTGACGCCGACGAAGAAGGCCAATTTTCTTGTCTATCCCGGTCTCGATGAAGATCCGCGTGTGGATGATCGTGAAGCTCTCACGCTCACGACGATCAGAAGTCACGATCAGTACAACACGACGATTTACGGCCTGAACGACCGCTATCGCGGCATTACCGGGCGCCGTGACGTCGTGTTCGTCAATGTGCGGGACCTCGCCAGCCGCGGCTTGAAGCACGGCGACCTGGTCGATGTCAGCGTCTTGTCCGATGCGGGATCGGCTCCAGGCGAGCGGGGCTCGATCGCGGCCTACTATCCGGAGGCGAATGTCCTGGTTGCGCTCGATCACTACGACGCCAAGTCCGGCACCCCTTCCTACAAGTCGACTCCCGTTCTGCTCCGCGCTTCGCCAAACCAAGAGGCGTTACGCTGATTGGTTCCGGCGGCCAATGAATAGGGCCGAAAATGGATGGTGAATGCCGCAATGCGCCGGTCGCCAGGATGGCGCCGGCGAGAGCATGAATTCAGGTAGATGGATAAGGTCCGCGACGGATGGTGCACTCTGCGTGCGGTATGCGAGCCGATCCACGGCTCAACCGCCTGAACCGTTGAGTGCGGTCTGCTGATCGGTCCTCAGTTCAGGCGCTCCAAGCCTGCGGTATCGCGGCTGGCGCATGTACGGTGAGAATCCTCGCCGCTTTTCGCACTTTTTCGAACGCGCGTGCCTCGATTTGTCGGATCCGCTCACGCGATACGTTGAATTGTGCCGCGAGCTCTTCTAGCGTCAGTGGTTCGTCGACCAGATGCCGGGCCTCGAAGATACGACGTTCGCGGTTGTCCAGGACATCGATCGCGGCGGTCAGTGCCCTGTGCTGGTGTTCCTTCTCGTCCTGCTCGACGACGATAGCTTCCGGCGAGGGGGACTGGTCGGCGAGATGGTCCTGCCATTCACCGCTTTCGCCGTCTTCGTGAAGCGGCACATTGATTGATTTATCGCCGCCAAGACGTCGATTCATATCGACGACATCCTGGTTCGGGACATTGAGGCTTTTTGCGATCGAGGCGACATGATCAGGATGCAAGTCACCGCTTTCGAGTGCGGCGATCTTGCTTTTTGCCGAACGCAACTTGAAAAAGAGCTTCTTCTGGTTCGCGGTAGTGCCGATTTTCACCAGCGACCACGAACGCAGGATGTAATCCTGGATGGAAGCCCTGATCCACCAGATTGCGTAGGTGGAAAAGCGAAAGCCCTTTTCCGGCTCAAAGCGATTGACTGCCTGCATCAGGCCGACGTTACCTTCGGAGATGATTTCCGAAACGGGAAGACCGTAACCGCGGTAGGCCATGGCGATTTTGGCGGCGAGGCGCAGATGGCTCGTGACAAGCTGATTCGCGGCATCACGGTCGCCGTGCTCGCGCCAACGTTTGGCGAGGCTGTACTCCTGGTCTCTTTCCAGCATCTTGAAGCGCCGGATATCGAAGAGATAACCCTTGCCGCGTCCAGCTCCGACAAACGCCGGTGCGTGCCGTGTTCGAGCTGCGAGGCCCGCGAATTGTCCTTCAATGCCCATTTCAGTCACTCCGCCGTGAAAGTTTGCTTCCGCCGTTCGAACTCGAGCGGATCACTGAAGGATAGGCACAGCGCGCGGAGGAGCCATTAAAATGAGGTTTAGGACATTAAATTCGAATTCAGGCGCGCGGCGCGTTGTTTGCGGCGGCCTGCGGCTTCTCGTGCGCTATTGGATAGGTGCGTTCGCATCATCGGCGATAACGCCTGTGAAGCCGATCGAACCTCTGTGCGGCCGAGCTCGCCGCTGCGCGCTCGCATGGTGATGGTTTGAGACTGCCATTCTCGCAAGTTGGGCCCACCGGGTACACTTGGCGCTCTGCTGTTCGCCAATTCTCCAGGTGAGCCCATTCAGGCAGCGGATGCCGCGTGCTGGCGACTTCCGGATCGGCCTACTCCTCAGTAGGTGCAGGTATACGGCCAGGTGCGCGACGTGTAATTCGGGTTATACGGGCAATCGAGGCCGTAGTTGTAGTAGCGGCCGACGAAATGGCGCCGTCCAGCACCAAAGTGATCGTGGTCCATGTGATCGGCGCCAAGGCCACCAACGTGGTCTCCGCCAAGACGTCCGATGTGATCGCCGCCAAAGCCACCTATGTGGCTTCCGCCAAAGCCGCCCATGTGGGCTCCGCCAAAGCCGCCGATGTGGCCACCGCCAAGGCCACCCATGTGGCCTCCGCCAAAGCCGCCCATGTGGCCACCGCCAAGGCCACCCATGTGGCCTCCGCCAAAGCCACCCATGTGGCCACCGCCACCGCCGCCACCGCCGCCACCGCCGCCCCCGCCGCGGGCTTGTGCACCCGTGGCAACAAGGCTGCCAGCAAGCAGTGCGCTTGCCAAAATAATCATTGCTCGTCCTCGCATAACATTCTCCATTTGGATGGGCGGTCGCTCCGCCACAGGGCCTCGTCAGACGTTGGCGCGTTTCAGCAAGGTAAACGCCAACGTCGCGATGGACTGGAGATGGGAATGGCTATTCTTCCTCTCCACTAAATTCGCCTTCAATCAGCCAATGAATGCCGGCCCGCTGGAGCCAGGCAGGCGCGCTTGCGCATTTATCGAGTGTTGCAGCAGATAGCCCGGAGGCCAGTGCGCGAAAAAATCGACGGCGCGCACCCGCTTACTGAGGGGGCATGAAGCATGGCGCGCGCCGTCCAGTCGACAGCCGCATGATATCGCCTCGGGGGACAGGCGTGGCCGTCTGAAGCTGATGTAGGCTGACTGGGTTGATCACGCCATTAAACAATGTTTCAGAGCCGATCCTCGTTGCTTCTGGTGACGGGCGCTGGAACTGACTGAATTTCTCCCTCTCGCGGTTGAAGGAATCCCAGAAAGCTAAACCCGTTTTTAGTTGAGAAGGGTACGTCAGGCAGCGACTGTACTACTCGGCGGGCTCTTGCTTCTCGGCACGGCACGCTTCTGAATGGAGCAACCCATGATGGAACCGGTACAGGTCGTTCCTCGCCGGATTTGGCGAGATGGCAGTCCGAGCGTCGGCAGTCGTTCGATTCCAGAAGAGACGCCCGTGGCGCTTACATACAATGGCGGGACCTATGCGGTAATGATGACGACGCCGCGGGATTTGGAGGATTTTGCGGTCGGTTTCAGCCTCAGCGAAGGCGTCATTAGCTCTTCTGCCGATATCGATTCGTTGGAAATCGTGCCACTCGATGAGGGTGTGGAAGTGCGGATGTGGCTCGCCAAGCCGAGAGCCGATCGTTTGGGGGAGCGGCGGCGGTATATCGCGGGACCGACAGGCTGCGGATTGTGCGGCATCGAATCAATCGCGGAAGCAATACGCCCTGCGGCCGTTATCGGGTCCGGCCGGCAATTCTCACCCGAACAGATCATGGTGGCCATGCAGAGTCTACCATCACATCAAAAGCTCAACATCGAGACGCGCGCGGTACATGCCGCGGCCTTTTGGAATACCAGGGGCGGCATCGTTGCCTTGCGCGAGGACGTTGGCCGGCATAACGCCCTCGACAAGCTGTCGGGTGCACTAGCGCGTGCATCCGTTGTGGCGGGTGAGGGGATCATTCTTCTCACCAGCCGAATATCAGTCGAGCTGGTGCAGAAAAGCGCCGCGATCGGAGCGCCCGTCATGGTGTCGGTTTCGGCGCCAACCGCGCTGGCCGTTCGCACGGCGGATGCAGCGGGCATCACACTTGCCGCCATCGCGCGCCCGGACGGATTCGAAGTGTTTACGCACCCGCGCCGGATTTCAGATTAGCCGTTGCGGGAATGACGCGATCGTGACCTCTGTATGGATTGGGATAGTGTGCTCCGGCGCTATCTCCCCGAGAAGGCGGTCGGTCGAGCTGCTGGATCATCGATCATATGAGTAGGTGCGTGTTGAAACCATAATGCCAACTGTTCCAAGGAGCCCAAGATGCGAAAGCTCGTCGTCGCGACCATGGTATTCATTCTAGCCGGGATATCTGCCAGTTATGCACGCGGCGGCATGCACGGCTCGGGGATGCACGGCTTGATGGCCCCTGCAAATCCAGCCGTTCCACCGTCACTGGCACCAGATCCACGCCTCATCGGGACCGCGCCTCTTCCGCCCCATCATCAGCCAACATCCGCCGACGTTTCCTCGCTTCCGAGTGCGATGCTCAAACTTGACCCTGAAGACGCTGCCGTCGATCGGGCGATCGGAAACATTTGCCGAGGCTGTTGAGTGCAATGATCCCTTTTGCCAGCCGATTGGAATGACAAATTTGCTAGCGAGGAATGACGCGATAGTGACCTCATTTATGCGGCGGGGGCATCGTCCGACACTACCTCTTCAGGATACAGGCGCGCCGCCGTGCACTGGTTCGTGCTGGGGCGCTACTGTCTTATCAACGGAGACCATATCCAGGAGACTACAATGCGAAAGACAGTTCTATCCATTCTTGCCACGTTGCTGATTTTCGGGTCGACAATCCAGATAGCCGCAGCGGCCGAGCGTTACACCCAGGGGTCGGAACGTCCGCGGGCGGCTGCAAGCCAGCAGTTCCGCAACGCCAACGACTCCATGGCTTCGTCATCCGCGCAGCAGCAAGACTGGTCCGACTACAGTGAGGGCCATGCGATCTCGGCACCCGCCGGTCAGTGATACCGACCTCATCAGGCGCGAAAAGCCCCGACCATGTCGGGGCTTTTTGTGAGGACGCTTCACTGCAAGAGTATGCCAGGTGAGCTGCCAGATAAGTCTGGCGCACTCTGCATGGCTTCGTTCGGCCAATAGCTTTTGTAACTGGCCAGAAGATAGATTTGTGTTAGGTTGGCCGCAACACGGCCGATCCGGCGAATCTGGCCAAAGATGCCTGTCCCTGGGAAAGGCAGCGGAAAGTCAGCAGAATGGTTGCGAAGCCCGCGCAGAAATCCGTTGCCATCATCGTGCCGCCGAACGCGCAATCTCTCGACGTGTCGGGGCCATTGGATGCCTTTCTGGAAGCCAATCGTCATGCACCCGGCGGCCCTCTCTACGATGTCCGGTTGGTGGCGACCGGTGCGCGCCGAACAATCAAGGTGGGAGGGATGTCGCTGGTCGCGGATAGTTCGATTTTCGACGACGCCAGGTCGATCGACACGATGCTCGTGGCCGGAACGCCCGACTACGCCATCGCCTACAACAGCCGGGATTTCCATGCGTGGCTGCGACGCCGCGTTCCGAAGACGCGGAGATATGGCTCGGTATGTACCGGTGCATTCTTTCTCGGTGCGTCGGGTCTCCTCGACGGAATGAGCGCGACGACGCATTGGCAGCATGCCGCCGAGCTTGCCGAACGCTTTCCGGCCGCCACATCGATCTCGCACTGAAGCTGATCGAGGACGATCACGGGCGCGATCTTGCATTGACGGTCGCGCGTCGGCTGGTGGTCTTTTTAAAGCGTCCCGGCGGTCAATCGCAATTCAGCGCGCATCTGGCGGCGCAGATGGCCGACGAGGGAAAGATCCGATCCCTGCAGCATTGGATCCTCGATCATCTCTCGCTCGATCTGAGTCTGGTTTCGCTGGCAAGCCGGGTCGCGATGAGCGTACGCAATTTTACGCGCGTGTTTCAGGACGAAACCGGTACCACGCCTGCGGACTTCGTCGAAATGGCGCGAGTCGATGCGGCGAGGCGACTGCTCGAGGAGAGCGAAACTCCGTTGCAACGCGTGGCGTCGCGCTGCGGCTTTAGCAGCCCTGATACGATGCGCCGCGCCTTCCTGCGAAGAATCGAAACTGGGCCTAGCGACTATCGGGAGCGATTTCGACGGTGATGTCCGTGACGGCCACAAGGTCTGTGTCTGTCAAGAAGAAGGGCATTTGCCGGGCGAGGTCAGCGAGCGTCCCCGCACGGCGCTTTCGTTGCGCCATGCGGGGTGTCTACCCGATCACTGGTTGGGTACGCGGGATCTGCCCATCGACGACACGGATTAGATGGCGTCTGCTAACTGGCCGGCTTTGGTGAAGAACCCGAGCCAAGTGATGACACCCGCCATACCGTGTTTCCGACATCGTCGGCGATCAGTAGTCCGCCGCTCCGGTCGACTGCCAGCCCGACCGGCCTTCCATGCGCGTGATTGTTCGCATCGAGGAAGCCCGTGACGACATCCTGTGGCGGGCCGCTGGGTCGTCCCCCGCTGAAGGGTACGAAGACCACTTTGTAGCCGTTAAGAGGCGTTCGATTCCAGCTTCCGTGTTCTCCGACGAACGCACCGCCGCGGTAGTTCGCCGGAAGGTCTGTGCCTGTGTACATGGCGACGCCCAATGGCGCCACGTGCGAGCTCAGCGCGTAGTCCGGCTCGATCGCCGTGGCCACCAGATCGGGCCGCTGCGGTACGATGCGTGGGTCCAGGTGCTGGCCGTAATAGCTATAGGGCCAGCCATAGAAGCCTCCGTCCTGCACTGAGGTCAGATAATCCGGCACCAGGTCGGGCCCGATCTCGTCGCGTTCGTTGGCGATCGCCCAGAGCTTGCCGGTCTCGGGTTCCCACTGCAGCCCGGTGGGATTGCGAACGCCGCTGGCGAAGATACGATGCGCGCCTGAAGCCCGGTCGACCTCCCAGATCGCGGCGCGTTCGTACTCGGCCCCAATTCCGTTTTCGCCGATGTTGCTGTTTGAACCGACGCCGACATAGAGCTTGGAGCCGTCCGGACTGGCCAAAAGAGCCTTCGTCCAGTGATGATCGATCGGCCCGCCAGGAAGATCGGTGAGCTTGGTGCCCGCTCCCGTGATACTGGTTTGTCCGTCCTGATACGGATAGCGGACGATCGCATCGGTGTTGGCGACGTAGAGATCGTGACCAACCAGGGCGACGCCAAACGGTGAGTTGAGGTGGTCCAGAAACACGGTTCGCAGTTCGGGAGTGCCGTCGGCTTTGGTACCTCGCAGCAGCGTGATGCGGTTCGCGTCCTTGGCCTTGGCGCCGGCGAACGACTGAACCCAGCCGGTGATGATGTCCTTGGGGCGGTAGATCGGTGCTTTCGGACCATTGCTCTCAACCACCAGCACGTCGCCGTTGGGGAGGACGTAGAGCGACCGCGGATGCTGAAAGCCGGTCGCCAAAGCATGGACCTGTAATCCCGCCGGAACCGAGGGAGTTTCCTTTCCCCATCCGACGACTTTTGCGACCCGCATCGGTGGCATCAGATACTGCTGCACCGCGGGCAGCGCGGGATTGGCCCCGATCTGCGCTTTCGGGTCGCCGGCATGGTCGTCGCAACCGGCGAGTCCCAGGCCGGCGACACCGACGAGGATAGCGGCAAGACGCGGTAGTTTCGTCGAATTTGGAATTCTGGGGGCGTGCATATTATCCTCCAATACGATGGCGATTTGCCAGGGCTGCGGTTACCGAGGCCGTTAACAAGAGAACGGCGACGACGAGCCCAGAAAGCATCAGGCCGGTCGGTACCACTGCGGTGTAACCGTCGCGGCTGTGGACGAAGGCATTTATCAGCGCGAGCATGACAGCGAGCGCGTAACCCACCACGCGAGGCCACGCTGGCCGCGCGATCCGTCTGCGGCCGGCGATGTCGATTACGAAGGCGATGGTGGCAAGGCCCGCCATGATCAGGCCGGCGGCGATCAGCCAGATGGAGAACCTCTCCCACATCACGTCAGGCATCTGCCAGTAGGCAATGTCGGTGACGAGAGCGCCGGCGAAGTAGGCGGCCGAAAACGACACCAGGATTCTGTGGGTCGGTCGTCCGCGACGCTTCCGGATCGGTCTCAGATCGGCAGCGCCTGTCAAAGTCGCTTCCGTGATCGTAGTGTGCTGTTGCATGTCTCAATCCTCATCAAGGGCCCACGTATCTGCGTTGCCAGACGCCGCGGACAATCTTCGAGCCACAATGGCGCGGCGTGAAAACGTGCGCTGACAATCCAACATTGGCTCCTCTGCGCTCACTGGTCTTCTAAATTCGGGTTTATTCTTCGGCGACGAGTTCGAATGAATTGCACCAGAACCCTCACACAAATTGCGGGCGGGCTTCACAGACCATCTACCCCCAAGCGATCGGATCCCTGATTGGCTGACGGCGGAGTCCACCGCTGCATCTGAACGAGCTAATCCATCGGCATCATGTCGCGGTTAAGGTTCGCCATGATCCGGAGCGATGCGAATTCGCTTCGCCTCACTCGAACTGCGGAAATGCGGGGACGGTTATGCGCTGCGGTGGCACCTGTTGCGGCAACGGAGGCATCTTGGAAGCATTCTCGATGCCGCTCGGATCGGCAAGCACATTGTTCATTCCGCCGGAGTTAGCCGGACCCAGCGGGATTCCACTGATTGGCAAATTTCCTGCTCCCGCTTCACCGGCCATCATTGCAAACGAAGCGGCAGGGATGGTCAGAAGAACAATGAGTACGAAAGCAGCTTTTATCGAGGCGTTTGACATGAAGAGGCTCCAGAACTTGGTTGCGTGAAGCTGATCTAGGTTTCTCCTTCCGTCACCACCATTAAATCGGAGTTTAGGGCGGCTCATCTCGCAGCGCGTGTCCAAATGCAAGCCAGTCATCGACATAAATTCAATGTTAGTTTCCTAAAGCGCAATTTAGTGGGACGAGTTTAGTTTCGGCTTAGCTTCGTGGTGTCGCACCATTCAGGGCGAAGGCGAGAATCCGAAGAACCTCGCACCCAATCCATTCACGGAGAAGAAAGCTATGACCAGATTCAAGATGCTTAGCGCGGCAGCCGTGCTGTCGCTGATGTTCGCAACACCGGTATTGGCGCAGACGGTAATCCGGGATCCGGGAGCGTTCGCGTTTGACTATCCCAACAATGACGTCCTGAACGGCGGCCGGCCTGCGCCGGCGGCGAGCATGGACGCGAAGACACTGATGCACTTCAACAGCATCGATGCCTATGGTACGTCTGCGACCAAGCGGCACGTAGCGTTTGAAGAGCAGTGAAAGCAGCCTGACAGAAAAAGGGCCGCATCGGTTACGATGCAGCCCATTTTTCTCGGGCTATGATCCGCGAGACGGTGGGGGCGGCGATCGATCAACAACAATTAGAATCGCATGAATATCCGACCAATGGCGACGACGAAGACGTCAGAAAATTAACCCACAATTTAATCGACGGGTCCGCCACTGACAAGTAATTTGCGTTCCGTGCGCCAGAGGTCGCCGATAACACAGCGGAGCGTCATTCCGTTGTTTGCCTGAATTTCGAAACTGCGGATGCACCATGACCGAGTCGACCGACATCGATAAGGCTGTTGCGGGGACGTCGCGACGGCGGTTTCTGCATGAAGGTGTTGCATTGGTGGCCGGAGCCGCCATCGTGAGTGGTCTTGCCGGAACGGAAGCGGTCGGCGCAAACGAAAGTGTTGACAACCTTCCGCCCAACGTTCCGGAATGGACGAAGACGCCTGGCGATCCTATGGGAAGCCAGCTTTACGGAACGCCTTCGCCTTTCGAAAAGAATGTCGTCAAGAACATCCCGAAGAACCTGCCGCAATATTTATCGGCATCCGGGCGGACACCGCTGCAGGATCTCGACGGCATTATCACGCCGAACGGACTGTTCTATGAACGCCATCACGGTGGCGTTCCCGCCATCGATCCGGAGCAGCATCGGCTGATGCTCCACGGCCTCGTCGACAAACCGTTGATCTTTACCATGGATGATATCCGGCGTTTCCCTTCGGAATCGCACATCTATTTCCTCGAATGCTCAGGCAACCCTGGCTACAAGAAACCTTACGGCAAAACGGCGTCCGACCTCGTCGGGCTCTTGAGCTGTGCGGAATGGACCGGCGTGAGCCTCAAGCTGGTCTTGCAAGAGGCGGGATTGCAGGCCGGAGCAAAATGGGTGATCGCCGAAGGCGCCGATGCCGCCGCAATGACGCGCAGCATTCCAATCGAAAAATGTCTCGAAGACGCGATGCTGGTATACAGCCAGAACGGTGAGCGGCTGCGTCCGCAGCAGGGTTATCCGCTGCGGCTGTTGTTGCCCGGGTTCGAGGGCAACATGAGCATCAAATGGCTGCGACGTCTGCACGTCGCTGCCGAACCCACCTATTCGCGCGAGGAGACCTCGAAATACACGGATCTGATGCCGGACGGCTCGGCGCGCGAGTTCACTTTTTTCATGGAGGCGAAATCCATTATCACGCGCCCTTCGTGCGGCCAGCGGCTGAACTCACCCGGCTTCCATGAGATCAGCGGTATCGCCTGGAGCGGCCGCGGCAAGATCGGGCGTGTCGATATCTCGGTCGATGATGGCAAGAGCTGGCAGGAGGCGCAGCTGCAGGAACCGGTGCTGACCCGGGCGCTGACCCGCTTCAGGCTGCCGTGGCATTGGAACGGCCAGCCTGCCATCATTCAAAGCCGTGCAATCGATGAGACTGGTTACGTCCAGCCGACGTTGGCCGAGCTTCTCGCGGTTCGTGGCGAGAATTATTTTTATCACAACAACGCGATCTGGCCCTGGCGGATTGCTGCCGATGGTGAGGTAACCAATGCGAATGCGTGAACTTCGCATCGCGGTGTTCGCCGTGTTTGCGCTGGCATGCACGGCACCCGCGCAAGCGCAAAGCCCTCCCGGCATCGGGCGCGCTGCGACGCCGGCGGAGATCGCGGGCTGGAATATCGATGTCGATCGCGACGGCAACAACCTTCCGCCCGGAAGCGGCGACGTCAATCACGGCCGCGAGATCTTTGATCAGCAATGTGCAGCTTGTCACGGCGCAAAAGGTGAGGGTGGTGTTGGGGATCGGCTTGTCGGCGGAAAGGGCACACTCGCTACGCCAAACCCCGTGAGGACCGTCGGCAGCTTCTGGCCATATGCCCCAACATTATTCGATTATATCCGCCGCGCCATGCCGCAGAACGCGCCGCAATCGCTCAGTAACGAGGAGGTCTATGCGGTCTCGGCTTACATTCTCCACCTGAACGGCCTGCTGCCGGCTGAGGCGACCCTCGACGCCAAGTCGCTAAGCGCGATCAAGATGCCGAACCGAAATATGTTCTCCGGTGATTCCCGGCCCGACGTCAAAAACCCGGCATGCATGACAGGCTGCTGAGAAAAGGAAATGACATCCGCCGGGTCCGTTAGTAACCCCGCCTTACAACGTTAAACGCCAATTTAGTTGGGAGTGGGCATCGCATCGCTACATAGGGAAGACAGTGATGTCGGCGCGCTGAGGCGCGTGTCTCGCAAGCCGGACCAAGGCTCCGAAACGTTGCCGGAGCGTTGGTTACTTCCCCTGATTCAGGAGTGCTCTAATGACCTGGAAGACACCGCAGATCGTTGAAGTGCAGGTTGGTATGGAAATCAACATGTACGTTTGCGCGACGCCCAAATAGTTTCGCGTACGCCTGCTTGGCCCGAGCAGCACATTCTGGCTGGCTCCTCGGGAACCAAGAAAGTCCACCGATCCCGCTTCTGCGCCAGCCCGACCGCTCATCGCTGTGTTGCATCGCCGAGCGAGCAGCGCGCCGAGGGTATGCTGACGATTTTTGAGAAGTAGATGCGGCCCCCAGCCGCTCGTTTTCCATCACCCGCGGTGGGTCTGATGGCGAAGGTGCACGCGGGGCTGCTCCATGGAAGCGTTTCCGTTCCGCCAGTGACCGTCGGTGTAGGGATTGCCGGGACCCAGGTTTTGACAA